>Ga0196964_10000807_pt1 | contig 17286 bp, 21 predicted proteins | sample S1_10metaG_FD_148615 | JGI IMG/M metagenome (GOLD analysis project Ga0196964, IMG submission 148615) | Soil microbial communities from Anza Borrego desert, Southern California, United States - S1_10 | ecosystem: Environmental > Terrestrial > Soil > Desert | place: USA: California | collected...
CGTCGCTTGTGCGTTTCGGGCAGAAAAAAGGTTTCACACCATGGGCAAGCGCGGACCGCAGTCCGGCGCGTCCCTTGAGGTGGCGACGGCCAGCCCTGTGGAGACGGTGGCGCGGCCGGATGCGCCCTATGACCTCACGGACGAGCAGAGCGAGGAGTGGTGGGCGGTCGTGAACCGGCTTCCGGCGGACTGGTTTCCGCGGGAGACGCATGGCCTCCTGTCGCAATACTGCCGGCACGTCGTCGCGGCCCGTCGCGTGGCGCAACTCGTGGCCGACTGCGAGGGCGAGGCGGCGCTGGACCTCGACCGCTACGACACGCTGCTGCGGATGCAGGAGCGGGAGGGGCGGGCGCTCTCGAGCCTCGCCACGCGGCTGCGGATCACCCAGCAGGCGACGGTGAGCCCGAAGGCGCACAAGCCCGCGACGGTGCGCAAGCCGTGGGAGCAGTAAGGAAAGCCCGCAAGCCCCAGCCGCTAACGCGGGGCGAGCGCAACATCGCGTGGATCGAGGAATGGTGCCGCATCCCCGAAGGGCGGGACGTTGGCAAACCCGTGGCCTTGCGCGAGTGGCAGCGGGCCGAGATCCGCCGCATCTATGACAACCCGCACGGGACGCGCCGCGCGATCCTGTCCTTCGGCCGCAAGAACGGCAAAACGGCGCTCGCCTCGTTCATCCTGCTTCTGCATCTCTGCGGGCCGGAGGCGCGGCCCAACTCGCAACTGTTCTCGGCGGCGCAATCGCGGGAGCAGGCGGCGGTCCTGTTCGCCCTGGCCGCCAAGATCGTCCGCATGTCGCCCGGCCTTTCGGCGGCGGTGCTGGTGCGGGACTCGCGCAAGGAACTGTTCTGCGGCGACCTGGGCACGCTCTATCGCGCGCTCTCCGCCGACGCCTCCACTGCCTACGGCCTCTCGCCCGTGCTGATCGTCCACGACGAGCTCGGCCAGGTGAAGGGGCCGCGGTCGGAACTCTATGAGGCGCTAGAAACGGCCACGGGCGCGCAGGAGGCGCCCCTGTCCATCGTCATCTCGACGCAGGCGCCGACGGACGCGGACCTGCTGTCGCTGCTAATCGATGACGGCCTGTCCGGGGCCGACCCCCGCGTGGTCGTGTCGCTCTACACCGCGCCGCCCGATGCCGACCCGTTTACCGAGGACGCCATTCGCGCCGCGAACCCCGCCTTCGGGGACTTCCAGAACGCCGCCGAAACCCTCGCAATGGCAGAGGACGCGCGGCGGATGCCCAGCCGCGAGGCCGAGTTCCGCAACCTGATCCTCAATCAGCGGGTGGACCTCAACGCCCCGTTTATCAGCCGGAGCGTCTGGCAAGCCTGCGCCACTCCCCTGGTGGACGACTTCGACGGCCTGCCGGTGTTCGGGGGGCTCGACCTCTCCGAGGTGTCCGACCTCACCGCGCTCGTGCTCGTGGCGCCCGTCGAGAAGGTCTGGCACGTCCGCCCGACGTTCTGGCTGCCCGGCGAGGGGCTGGCGGAGAAGGCGCGGACCGACCGGGTGCCCTATGACGTGTGGGCGCGCGAAGGCTGGCTGGCGACGACGCCGGGCAAGACGGTGGACTACGCCTTCGTCGCCGACCACCTCGCGGCGCTGTTCGACCGCCATGACGTGCGCAAGATCGCCTTTGACCGGTGGAACTGGCGGCACCTCAAGCCCTGGCTGGTGAAGGCCGGGTTCACCGACGCGCAACTGGACGGTGATGCCGCGGTGTTCGAGCCGATGGGGCAGGGGTTCCAGAGCATGAGCCCGGCCCTGCGGGATCTGGAGTCGGCCATTCTCAACGGCCGCATCGCCCATGGCGGGCATCCGGTCCTGACCATGTGCGCGGCCAACGCCACGGTGCAGGCCGACCCGGCGGGCAACCGCAAGCTCAGCAAGATCAAGAGCCACGGAAGGATCGACGGCATGGTGGCTCTGGCGATGGCGATGAGCGTGGCGGGGACGTGGGAGGACACGGCGCAAGGCCCGTCCGTCTATGAGACCCGGGGCGTGCTGGTTCTCTGATGGGCCTCCTGTCACGCCTCAATCCATTCGCGGCCAAGCCGGCGCCCGCCCCCGTGGCAGCGCCGCTCGCGCTGTCCATGAACTCGCCCGAGTTCTATGAAATGATGCGCGGCGGATCGGGCGTGTCCGTGACCGACGCGCTCAAGAACACCTCCGTGCTGCGCTGCGTGGATCTCGTCAGCGGCTCCATGGCGATGCTCCCGCTCACGCTGCGCGAGGCCAACGCGCAAGGCCGCCTGATGGAGGCCGAGGGCCACGCCGTCCACCGGCTGCTGATGTTCAAGCCGAACGGGTGGCAGACGCCGTTCGAGTTCAAGCGGCTCATGCAGGCCCGCGCCCTGATCCACGGCAACGCCTATGCGCGCATCGTGTTCACCGGGCGCCGGCCTTCGGCGCTTCTGCCCCTGCCGCCCGAGCGCGTCACCGTCACCGAGGACACCTACGGGGCGCCCACCTATGAGTTCTCCCCGCCCAACGGGGAGAAGGTCGCCATCCCGTTCGGGGAGGTGCTGCATCTTCGGGACCTGACGCTCGACGGCTTTACGGGCATGTCGCGGGTCAAGATGGCCGCGGACGTGATCGGCACCGCCAACCAGGCGCAGCGCGCGGCCAACCGGATGTTCGCAAACGGCGTCATCGCCGGCGTGGCGTTCGAGCACCCGGCGCAACTGTCGCAGGAGGCGTTCGAACGCCTCAAGGCCAGCCTGGAGTCCTACGCCGGGGCGGACAACGCCGGGCGAACCATGATCCTCGAGGAGGGGATGAAGCGCAGCTTCGCGCCCCTTGACGCGCAAAAGACCGAGCTCTCGAACGTCCGAGCCCAGCAGGTCGAGGAGATCGGCCGGGTGTTCGGCGTGCCGCGCCCGCTCATGGGGGTGGACGACACCTCCTGGGGCTCGGGCATCGAGCAACTTGCCATTCTGTTTGTCCGCTTCGGCCTCGCGCCGTGGATGAAGGCGTGGGAGGAGTCGGTGACGCGCTGGCTTCTGCGCGAGGACGAATGGGGCCGCGTGGTCCCGACCTATGACGAGCGCGAACTGCTGCGCGGCACGCTCAAGGATCAGGCCGAGTTCTACGCCAAGGCCCTCGGGGCAGGCGGGGCGCCGGCCTTTATGACCCAGAACGAGGTCCGCGAGGACACCGGGAATGGTCCCGTCCCGGGCGGCGACCGCCTGTTCTACCCACAGGAGACAGCCAATGTCGCTCCGCCACCTGCCTGAGCCGCGGGCCCTCGCGCGCCCCAAAGCCTACTCCTGGGACGCGCCCGCGGGGGCGCTGGAGCGCTGGACGCCGCGGGCGGCGGAGGCCGACGCAGCGACGATCTCCGTCTATGACGTGATCGGGCAGGATATGTGGTCCGGCGAAGGCGTCACGGCCAAGCGGGTTGCGGGCGCGCTGCGTTCCATCGGCAAGGCCCCGGTGACGGTCAACGTCAACAGCCCCGGCGGAGACATGTTCGAAGGGCTGGCGATCTATAACCTGCTGCGCGAGCACCCGGCCGAGGTGACGGTCCGCGTCATGGGCGTGGCCGCCTCGGCGGCGTCCATCATCGCCATGGCCGGCGACCGGATCGAGATGGGGCTGGGCTCTTTCCTGATGATCCACAACTCCTGGGGGCTCGTCGTCGGCAACCAGCAGGACATGCGGGACGCCGCGGACACGTTCGCCGAGTTCGACGCGGCCATGGCCGACATCTATGCGGCCCGCACGGGCGGCAAGCCGGAGGACATCGCGGCCATGATGGCGGCGGAGACCTGGCTGCGCCCGGAGACGGCCATCGAGAAGGGCTTCGCGGACGCCACCTTCGACGCGCCCGACTATGAGGACAGACCCGAGACGAAGGGCAAGAAAGCCCTCGCTCGCCTAGATGCAACCCTGGCGAAGGCCGGCCTGCCGCGTGTCGAGCGGCGCCAGCTTCTCAGGGAAGCGGCCGGCACGCCGAGCGCTGCCGGGACAGCCACGCCGAGCGCTGGCTTTGACGCAGACGCCCTCGCGCGCCTGATTTCCACCCTCAAAGCCTAGTGGAGACCCCAAATGGCTGACGACCCCAACGCGATCCTCGCGCAGCTTCAGCGCGCGTTCGAGGAGTTCAAGACGACCCATGCCGCCCAGATCGACGGCGTGAAGGCGAAGTTCGATGACGTGGTGACGCGCGAGAAGCTGGATCGCGTCAACGCCTCCGTGGGCGACCTCCAGGCCGCGCTCGACGCCACCAACGCCAAGCTGGCGGCGGCGCAGATGGGCGGTCTTGCCGGCGGCAAGGCGGTGAAGGACAAGGAATACACCGAAGCCTTCGCGCAGCACTTCCGCCGCGGCGACGTGCAAGCCTCGCTCAACAAGGGCACCTCGTCCGAGGGCGGCTACCTCGTCCCGACCGAGTGGGACCGCACCATCACCGACGAACTGCTGGTCATCTCGGACTTCCGCCCGCTGGCGACCACGATCAGCGTCTCGACCTCGAGCTTCTCCAAGCTCTACAACCTGCGCGGCACCGCGTCGGGCTGGGTCGGTGAAACCACGGCCCGCACCGAGACGGCGGCCCCGACCTTCGGGACCATGACCATCTCGACCGGCGAAATCTACGCCAACCCCTCGGCCACACAGCAGATGCTCGACGACGCCGAGTTCAACATCGAGGCGTGGCTGGCGAGCGAGGTGCAGACCGAGTTCGCCTATCAGGAGGGCGCCGCCTTCCTGGCCGGCACCGGCGCCAACGGCCGCCCGAACGGCATCCTGACCTACGTGACCGGCGGCGCCAACGCCGCGGCCAACCCGCTGGGTGCCATCACGACCACCAACTCGGGCCACGCCACCACGCTCACCACGGACGGGCTCGTCAACCTTGTCTACTCGCTGCCCACGGCGTTCCGCCCCGGCGCCCGCTTCGCCATGAACAAGGCGACCCATGGCGCGGTGCGGCTCCTCAAGGACGGCCAGAGCAACTACATCTGGCAGCCCTCCTACCAGGCCGGCCAGCCGGCGCAGCTTCTCGGCTACGCCATCAGCGAACTCGAGGGGATGCCCACCATCGCCGCCTCCGCAAAGCCCATCCTCTTTGGGGACTTCAAGCGGACCTACCTGATCGTGGACCGCATGGGCACGCGCGTCCTGCGCGACCCGTTCACCAACAAGCCTTACGTCATGTTCTACACGACGAAGCGCGTCGGCGGGGCCGTGGTCAACCCCGAGGCGATGAAGGCACTCAACGTCGCCGCCTGATGACTGACCGGACGGGCGCTCGCGCCCGTCCACCCCTTCCCGGAGGCCGACATGCCCAAACTCACGAAGCCGATTGTCGGCGTCCCGGACGGGGAGATTTACCCCCGCGAAATCCCGGCGGGCGAGGAATGCCCGCCCCAGCTTGAAGCCTACGCACGCGAGATCGGCGCGCTGGCGAAGCCTGCGCCCAAGGCCAAGGCCACCTGATGCTCCGCCCCGTCCGCACCGTTGCGCCCGCCGAGCTTCCGGTCACGTTGGCCGAAGCCAAGGCGCAATGCCGCGTTTTCCACGACGACGACGACGCGAGCCTCCTTGCGCTCGTCCGCTCGGCCGTGGCGCGGCTGGACGGGCGGGCCGGGGTGCTCGGCCGCTGCCTTGTCACGCAGACCTGGCGGCAAGACTTCTGGGCGTGGGGCACGCTTCGCTTGCCCTTCCCCGACGTGCAATCCGCCGCCGTCACCTATCTGGACGCGGACGGGGCGCAGCAGTCCGTTGCAGCGGACGACGTGATCCTGCGGGACGAGACCGTGGGCGTGGTGGACTTCGTGGAGGGCTGGACCCAGCCGACGCTCGAGGCCGACAATCGGCCGCCGGTGTCCGTCACCTTTGTGGCCGGCTATGGCGCAGCCTCGGCGGTGCCGTGGGAGATCCGGCAGGCGATCCTCCTGCATGTCGAGGCCCTCTATGACCGGACGCCGGAGGACCGCTGGCGCCCGGCCTATCAATCCCTCATCGCCGGGCACCGGCTGGTGAACCTGTGAACGCCGGCACGCTTCGCGAGCGCGTGGCGTTCGACGCGCCCACGCAGACGCCCGACGGGCGCGGCGGACAGACGCGCGGCTGGACGGAAACATATGACGGCGCCGCCGAGTTCCGCTACGAGCGGGGCCGCGAGGCCATGCAGGCGGGCGCCGTGACGGGCTCGGCCTCGTTTAAGATCAAGGTCCGCTCCTGCGAGGCCACGCGGGCGCTGACGACGGCACACCGGATGCGCGACGTGCGGCGCGGGCTCGCGTTCAACGTGCGCGAGGTGGACGCGATCACCGACCGCGCCTTTGTCTGGGTCGTGGTCGAGGCGGGCGTGGCGGTCTAGTCGCAGTCGTATCCGGCGAGCGACTGACCGCGGGCGCGGCGCTCGGCGCAGACGTAGCGATCCACTGCCGCCTCCGTGCGTTCCGTCCGCTCCTGCGCCTCCGCCGCCCGCCGTTCCGACGCGCTGGGCTGCTGCGACCACCACACCCCCGCCGCGCCCAAGAGGACGGCGGCGATCACGCCCAGGAACACTGTGTTTAGCTGCTGGCTCATCTGCGCCTCCCCGCGCGGCTGTTTCTCGCACGTAAGCACGCCGGCCCCCGGCCGGAACAGGGGGAACCCGCATGGCAAGCCCCTCCGTCGAGTTGCAAACGCTGATCTTCGACGCGCTCGTGGCGGACGCCGACGTGGGCGCCCTGGTGGGCGACCGCATCTATGATGGCGTCCCGGAGGAGCCGACGTTCCCCTACCTGTCCTTCGGCCCGTCCGACTGGTCCGAGGAGAACGCCGACTGCATCACGGCGCGGCGGGAGGCGGTCCAGATCGACTGCTGGACCCGCGACAGCCGCCGCCTGTGGAAGGTCAAGGAGATCGCCGACGCGGTTTATGCGGCGCTTCACCTTTACGAGGGCGCGATGCCGACGCACGCCCTCGCGCAGATGGAGGTGACGCGGGTTCAGGTCATGCCGGACCCGGACGGCGAGACGGCCCATGCGGTCGTCACCGTCGAGGCGCGGGTCGAGGTCAACTGATGCAGGGCGAGGCCGAGCTTCGCCGCCGGTTCGACGCGATCCCGGCGCGCGTCATCGCCCGCGTGAAGGGCGACATGGAGCGATATGCCGCGCAGCTCGTGGTCGAGATGAAGCGGCTGGCGCCCGTCGAAACCGGGGCGCTGCGCGACAGCATCGGATGGACCTGGGGCGATGCCCCTGCGGGCTCGCTCAAGATCGGAGAGGTGCGCGGGCGCGAGTTCGGCGCCCTGCGGATCACGGTCTATGCCGGCAACCGCTCGGCCCGCGGAACGCGCCGCACTCAGCAGCGGGACGCCTTCTACGCCCACTTCCAAGAGTTCGGGACCGTGAAGATGCCCGCTAATCCCTTCTTCTTCCCGGTCTATCGAGCCAACCGCGCCCGCATCCGCTCGGGCCTGGCTCGCGGCGTCCGCAAGGCGGTGGCCGAGTCGTGAAAGCCATCTTCCACCGCACCTTCCACTGGCGCTCGCGTGTCACCCCCGGGATCGGCTGGGGCGTCAACGCCTCGCCCGAGCCGCAGGGCCCGTTCCCGCGCGAGTTCATCGAGGCGGCGATCAAATACGGCGCCGCCACCCCCGTTCCGCCCCGCCGCAAGGCCAAGGCCGACCCCACGCCGCGCGACTGACGCGCGCCGCCGCCCTTCTCGGCCCTTGGGCAAGGCCCTGATCCCGCAATGGAGCCCCGACCATGGCTGTCGCCACAACTCAAGCCTTCCACGAGCTCGTCCTCGAAGTCGAAACCGCCACCCCCGGCACCTATGCCAAGCTGTGCGGCCTGATCGACGTGACCGTCTCGCGCACGGCGAACCTCGACACGAACGAGATCCCCGACTGCACGGACGAGTCGCTGCCCCTGTCGGTGCGGCGCGAGGTCCGCTCGCTGGAGGTGACTGTCTCGGCCACGGGCGTCTGGGCGCGCGAGTCTTGGGGCACAATGTCCGACTGGTTCTATTCCGGCGACACCAAGAATGTCCGGATCACCAACGTCGGCGCCGCGACGGGCGACATCGAGTTCGAGACGGGCGCGGCCTTCCTGACCTCGCTGTCGAACGCCCGCGCCAAGGGCCAGAAGGTCACGGCGTCTCTTGAGATCATGTTCGACGGCACGCCGACCACCACGGACCAGGCCGCGTGAGCCACCGCATCCACATGACATGGCCCGGGGGCGAGCACGACTTCGCGCTCGCCCTCGGCCAACTTCGCGCGCTCCAGACCTCGACCGACGCCGGCCCGGCGGAACTGCTGCGGCGCGTGGCAGGCGGGTCGTGGCGGGTGGACGACCTCATCGAGATCCTGCGTCAAGGGCTGATCGGGGGCGGCATGGCCCCCAAGGAGGCCGGGCAGATCGTCGTCCGCCTGTTCGAGCAGAGGGGGCCGCTGCGTTTCGTGGAGCCGGCCTATCGCGTCTTGGGTGCGGCGCTGGTCGGGCCGGAGGACGACCCGGTGGGGGAGCCGACGGGGGCGCCGACGCCCCCCGACTCTGGCGCTTCTCCCGCATCTACGGCGTCGGCGCCGTGATGGGTTTCACGCCCGCGCAGGTGGACGCGATGTCCGCTTGGGAGTTCTCGGCCTGCGTCGAGGGCTATTCGGAAGCCCATGGCGGCAAGCGGGCCGGGTCGGGCGGCGACATCAGCGAAGAACGCCTGCGCGAACTTGGCATCGAAGGATTTTGACGGATGGCCGAGGGCAGGGGACTTGAGGTCGATGTCGGTGTCACGGTCGGACGGCTGACGCGGCAGCTTGCCCAGATCGAGGCGCGAATGATCGCCACGGCCAAGAAAGGCGAGGCGGCGTTCACGGCGGCCAACACCAACGCCGCGCGCTCCTTCGCCCGCATTGATGCGGCGGCGGCGCGCACGGGCAGCCGGTTCGGCGGCATCGGCTCCCAACTCCAGCAGGCATCCTTCCAGGTGCAGGACTTCGCCGTGCAGGTCGCGGCCGGGACCTCCGCCATGCAGGCGGGCGCCCAGCAGCTTCCGCAACTTCTCGGGATGTTCGGCGTCTGGGGCGCCGTGGCCGGCGCGGCGGCAGCGGCGCTGATCCCACTCGCTGCCAATATCCTGATGACCGGCGAGGAGGCGGAAACCGCCGAGGAGCGCATCGAACGGCTGCGCGATGCCGTGAAGTCCTATGTGGACGCAGCGAAGGCCGCTCGCGCCCCCACGGCCGAACTGGCTGAGACCTATGGCGACATGGCTGGCGCGGCTCGGCAGGCGCTTCGCGATCAGGCGGCGCTGGAGCGCGACAACGCTCTGCGCGCCTTGGCCTCGGATGCCGACGCGCTCGCGGCCTCCCTGTCGGTCGTGGAGCGGCTTGGCCCCCGAGTGCTTGCCGCTCTCGCCGACCCGTCCGCCGGCTTGGCCGGCGTGGGCGCGCAGCGTGGCCGCGCTGCTGCGATCTTCGAGGATCAATACAACACCGCCCTCGCGGACCTTGCGGAGCGCATGGGCATCTCCGAGGCGGCGGCGGCCGACCTTTATGCGGCCCTGCAACGCCTGATGACGGCGGAAGGGCCGGAAGCCCAAGCAGAGGCGGCCCAGGAGGCGCACGACGAACTTGTCGCCGCAGCGGAAGCGGCCGGTGGGCTCAACGAGGAAGCCCGCGCGGCGGCGGGCCAACTCATCGCCATCGTCTTGAGCGCGGGCGAACTCGACGGCGCCATGAGCCCGGTCGTGCAGAAGGCCGAGGAGTTTTCGCTGTTTCTGCGGGACGCCTTCGGCTGGGCGCAGCGTGTCCGGGCGGAAATGGCGGAGACAGCGGCCAACTTCACGGACGGTCGCGCCGAGTCGCTGGCCGGCCAACGCGCAGACCGTATCGCCGCCGGCCGGAGTATCGACGAGGCCGTGGCGGCGGGCATCCTGGCGCTGATCCGCCGCGTGGAGGGCACGGCCGGGCCGAACGGCTACAACACGACCCTCGGCAATGGCCGTTTCCTGCCCGGCGGGCGCGAGGTGGACCTTACCAACAAGACACTTGCCGAGATCCGCGACCTCCAGCGGTCGATGCTCGCCAACCCCGACAACACCTTCAACTCCTCGGCCGTGGGCGCCTATCAGATCGTCGGGCAAACCCTCGAGCGGCTGATCGAGAAGCTCGGGCTTGACCTTTCGGAGCAGTTCACGCCCGAACTGCAAGACCGGCTGGCGCGGGAACTGATCCGTGAGCGGATGCCGCAGGGCCTCACCGGCTTTCAGAACGAGTGGGAAGGCATTCGCGATCAGGGCGTCACGCAGGCGCAACTGACGCGGGCGCTGGGTGCGGACCCGACGCCGACGGTGGACCCGGGGGTGGCGCGCGAGGCCGAGCGGCAGGCGCGGCTGACCGCCGAAGCGCGCGAGGCCGAGGCCCGCGCCGTGGCAACGGCACAGTCGGCCTATGACCGACTCGCCGCCTCGCTGGACCCGATGGTGGCCGCGCAACAGGCGCTCGCCGAGGGGCAGGCGGTTCTCAAGGACGCCTACGACCGCGGCCTGATCTCGCTCGCCGAATACGAGGCCGGGCTGGCGGCCGTCGCAACGCAGTTCCAGACAACGGCCGCCGAGCTTGCCGTGGCCGAGATCCTGGCCGCCAACGAGGCGGCCCTGGCGGAGGCCGAGGCCAAGCTGGAGGAACGCCGGGCGCAGCTTGAAAGCGTGGCGCAGAACATCTCCTCTGCGCTGGGCAACGCCTTCGTGGACGCCATCACCGGGGCGCAGTCCTTCGGGGACGCGATGCGGCAGGCGATCAGCGGCATCCTCGCCGACCTCGCTCGGCTCATCATTCAGCAGACGATCTACAACGCCCTGGCGAAGTCCATGGGGCTTCAGCAGGGGCCTGACCTCGTGGGGGCCGTCCTGGGCGCCTTCGGGGGCGCCCGCGCGGCCGGGGGCCCGGTGACGGGCGGCAAGACCTACCTCGTGGGCGAGCGGGGGCCGGAACTGTTCTCGCCCGGCTCCAGCGGGACTATCATCCCGAACCACCGCCTGACGCGGCCTGACGCGCTCGCCTCCCGCGCCATGTCCGCCGGGAGCACGGGCGCCGCCGCGCCGAATGTCACCCTGACCCCCGCGCCGGTCGAAAACGTCGTCCTTCTGGGCGATGCCGACGCCGAGCGGCTGGTCATGCGACCGGGCGTCCAGCGCAACGTGATCCGCCTTATCGAGCGCGAGGGCTTCCGGCGTGGCTGAGGTCTGGCCGTATCTGCCGCTGCCTGTGATCACCGAGCGGCTGTCCTGGGCCACGGCGGTTCACACCCGGCGGGATGACGAGTCCCGCTGGACCCTGCGGCCCGCCCGGCAGGTCTGGACGCTCCGGCACAACCTGCGCGCCGAGGAGGCCGAAGGGGCACGGTTCCTGTTCGCATCCCAGCCGCTCGGCGAATGGCACGTCCCCGTCTGGGTGGACGCCACCCGCGTGACCGTGGCGTCCGGCGCCACGTCGGCCACCTGCTCGACGGACGCCGAGTTCGTGGCGGGCGGCAAGGCGTTCCTGTGGGCGGACTGCGACACCTGGCAAGTGGTGACGGTCGGCAGTGTCGGCTCCGGCAGCATCACCTTCTCGCCGGCCGCTGCTGCCACCTACGCGGCGGTAATGCCGCTGCGGGTCTGCATCGCCCGCGAAGGGCTTCAGATCACGCGTCTGTCGCGGGACTTCTGGACCGTCGAGGGCGTCTGGGAGGCCACCGACAACCCGGACCTGTCCGGGGCCACGGTGACGAGCTATGCGGGCCTGCCCTATCTCCCCTGCGCCGGGGCCGTGGTGGAGCCGCAGCCGGGCCGCATCACCCGCGCGGCGGTGTTCGTGGACAGTGGGCTTGGCCCGGTGGCCGTGGAGCCTGCGCGCAACGTCGTGGAGGAGGCGCACGAGGCCACCATCCGCGAAAGCGACCCGGCCGCCCGCTGGGCGCTGCGGCAGACGCTCCACGTCCTGCAAGGCCGGGATGCGCCGTTCTGGGTGCCGGTGGCGTCCCTGCCGATCCTGGCTTCCACGACGACCACGATCGGCGTCTCCACCGCGGCCCGACCCACGGCCGCCGATTGGGTGGGGGCGCATCTCGACGCGGGCGGCGTGCAGCGCGAGGTGACGGCGGCGGCGCTCGTCTCCGGGCGGCACGTCCTGACCGTCGCCACCATGCCGTCGGCGCCCACCGGCCGCGTCCGCATCCTGCGCCGGGTGCGGGGGCAGTCGGACGAGGTGGAGGTGCGGCACTACCGGGGCCGTTGGGCGGAGACCCGGCTGGGCATGGTGGGGGTCGAGGACGTGCCGGTCGCTGTGCCTGAAACGCCCTTCGCACCCGCGTGGCAGACCTTCCCCGGCAACGCCTGGTTGGAACGGGCCGACCCCCTCGACGGTATGCCGAACAGCCTGGCCGGGATGCTGGCCGCCGTGACAGTCCGCATCGGGGCCGGGGCAACCGACAAGGGGCTTTTCAAGTCCGGCTACTCGCTGGCCGGGTGGCACATCGACATGCGCCTCAACTCCAGCCACCAGCTTCTCGTGGACAGCGGCAGCAGCAGCGCCGGCCATATCTGGAACCACGTCACGACGGCGCTGCCCACGGGCGTGGACCTCCTGATCCTGTTCGGCGTGGACCCCGCCGGGGTGGGCTCCAAGCTCGTGGTGACGCGGCTGGACACCGGCCTCGCCATCCACTCCTCGCCGGACGCCAGCGCGGGCACGCTTGGGGGCTTTGAGGCGGAGGGCTGGCTCATCGGCGCGAGCGATCAGGCCGGCATCAATGTCCACACCGGCAGGATGGAGCGGGTCATGCTCTGGCAAGCCTACAGCGACCCGACCAGCGCGACCGTCCGCGGCTACTTCCACAGCGCGGGCGCGCTCAAGGACCCGTCGGTCGCCTCGGCCGCGCTGGGGACCCCAATCGTCAGCATTGTGGGCAGCGCGCTCCAGACCGGCGCCAATGCGGGCACGGGCGGCGCCTTCACCAAGGACGGCGCCGGCAGCATCGTCGCCGCCTGACCGCAGACTCGGAGCCGCGCGTGAGCTACCTTTCCAAGCTACTGAGCCTCTATGGCAAGCGCCCCGTGTGGCTGGCGGAGATCACCCGCGGCAGCACGACCTGGCGCTTCCACCTCGGGGCGGGTTTCACCCATGACGGCAAGCTCTACGAGCCCTCGGCGCTGAACTTCGACGGAATCACCTACTCGTCCGAGATACGCAAGGACGACTTCACGCTGGACGGCTTTCCGCTGTCCGACCCGGCCACGCAATCGCTCGTGGCGGCGGCGGAGGTGCCGACAACGCTGACTCTCCGGCGAGGGTTTGAGGGCGAGCCGGAGTTCGTCATCGCCTACACGGGGCGGCTGTCGGCAGTGAAGCCGGGGCGGCGCTCCTATTCCCTCGTCTGGGGCTCGTGGTCGGTGGACGCCTCGCGGCGCGGCGACGGCTTCGTGGCGCAGCGGCAATGCCCGTGGCGGCTTTACGGCACCGAATGCGGCGTGGCGCAGGCCACGCACGAGGTCGCCGGCACCGTCACGGCCTTCGCGGACGGCATCGCCACGGTCGCCGCCGCGGACGCGCTCGCGGACGGCACCTACGCCGGGGGCTTGCTGCGGTTCGGCACGGACCAGCGGACCGTCGTTCGGCACGTCGGCGCGGCGCTCACGCTCTCAGGCGGCTTTCCGGCGCTCTCGGCGGAGATCACGGCCAACGGCTCGGCGGCGGTGTTCATCGCGCGGGGCTGCGACAAGTCCACCGCCACCTGCGCGGGAACGTTTGGCAATATCGCCCGCTTCGGAGGCTTCCCCCGCATGACCGACAATCCGCTCGAGCGCCGGGTGTTCTGATGCAGGCATTCCTTCTCACGCTCCTGCGGAATGTGCTCATTTCAGCGGCGCTCGCGTGGCTCTCGGCCGTCATCTACCGGCCCAAGGCAGAGGACGCGCCCAAGCCGTCCAAGGACGACTACACCCCCACGGCGGACGAGGGGACCGAGATCAAGGCATTGTTCGGAACCGGCCCGGTGCCGCTTCTCGTCGTCGCCGTGATGGCGAAGTCCATTTCTCCCATCCGGCGGGGCTGACCATGGCACAGGTGTTCCTCCGCCACGCCTTCGCGCTGGGCCACTGCCGCTCGGGCGTGAGAGATTACCTCGCCGCCCACGACATCCCCTTCGGGACGGTGGCGGGCCCGGACGCGCCGGGCCTCGACAGTGCCACCTTGCGCGCCTTCGGCGACCGCTTCGGGGCCGAGATCGCCGCCTTTGCCGAGGCCGAGGAGGCGCGCCGTGGGTAAGAGCAGCCCGATCACGGTCGGCTATTATTACCGGATGGGCATTCACGGCATCCTGGGCCGGGCGCCCATCGACCGGATCGTCCGGCTGTTCTGCGACAACAAGGAACTGCTCGCCACCCCCGTCACGGGCGGCACCGTGTTTATCGACAAGGGGTCGTTTTTCCAGGGCGGCGAGGTGCCCGACGGGCTGCGCGGGCGGATCTGGTTCCACCTCAACGGCACCCCCACCTTCTCGAGCTACCTCCAGGCGCAATACGGCATCCCCTCGGCGGAGGTGCCGCGCTTCGACCAGGTGGCGCATGTGGTGTTCGGGCGGAACGCCGATGACGAGAACGGCGGGCACCTGGGCTTCTATATCGGCAATCAACCGAGGCCGCGTGAGTTCACGTTCTACGCCGAACGCACCTCGACGGATTGCCCCTATGGGGAACACGCGCTGCTGCCCTACACGCACCCGCTGACCGGCTGGGGGACCTGCAACGACTTCAATCCCCTCGTGATGCACTGGCACCTGCTGCAAGACGGACACGAGGAGCACTACGGGACGACTTGGGCCGCGGCGGCGGCGACGGTCAAGGCCGAGGGTATCGGCATCAGCGCCTACACCGGGGGCGGGGACCGCGAGGCCATCGAGCAGGAGATCTGCCGTTACATCGACGCGCGGCCCTACACCGACCGCCAGACCGGGCTGCGCGAGATCCAGTTGATCCGCCAGGACTTCGACGTGGCGGACCTCCCCGTGATCGGCGAGGCCGACATCCTGGGCGACCCGGACCTGCTGATCCCCGACCGCTCCATGGCGGTCAACACGCTGGACATCACCTTCTCCGACCGCGCGAAGAAATGGGACTCGGGCGTCGTGACGGTGCAGGACAGCGCGCACGTCGCGGCCTTCGGGGTGCGGCGGCAGGCGGTGGACTATCGCTGGGTCACGTCGCGCGAGCTTGCCGTGACGCTGGGCTTTCGCGACGTGCGGGCGCAGACGGCGGCGGGGCTCTCGGGCTCGGTCCGCCTGTCCGGGCTGCGGCCGGACCTTCACGAGGGCTCGCCCTTCGTGCTCGACCTGCCGGAATGGGGCATCTCCACGGAGGTCTGCCGCATCGTCAGCATCACCGAGCGCGGTCCGACCGACTGTTCCGTGGACGTGGCCTTCGTGCTGGACGTGTTCGGCGTCGAGGTCGCGCCGACGGTCGTGGATGACACGCCGGAGGAGTTGCCCACCGAGGCGCTGCCCGCGCTCGCGCAGGTGGCCTTGGAGGCGCCCTACTGGTTCGGCGCCACCCGCGAGGGGGCCACCTTCACCGACGCGCTGGCCGCGAACCCGGACTTCGGCGCGCTGATGACGGCCGCGCAGGCGCCCGACGGCATCCACATGGGCTATGACGTGTGGGTGGACCCCGGCACCGGCTACGCCGAGGAGGCGGTGGCCGGGCCGTTCGGACCGGCGGGCGAGTTGGAGGCGTCGGTGGCTCGCATGGGCACGTCGCTGACCGTCTCGCCCATGGACGGGCTGGAGGTCGGGCACCTCGTCCTGCTGGGCGGCGTGGAGATCGTGCGGGTGGACGCCATTACCACGGGGGCAAGTTGGACGCTGACCGTGGGGCGGGGCTGCCTTGATACGGCGCCTGTCGCCCACACCGCCGGGGCCGCGCTGATCGGCTTGGGCGACGTGCAGGGGGTCGAGCGGGACTATACCGACGGCCAGGAACTCGACGTGAAGCTGCTGACGTTCATGTCCGGCGACACCATGGACCTGTCGGAAGCCACGGCCATGACCGTGACGATGGGCGCACGGGCGATCCGACCCTATCCGCCGGGGCGGTTCAAGGTGAATGGCTCCTACCTCGACGGGCAGACGATCAGCGCCGACCCGGTGCTCACATGGGTCGAGCGCAACCGGCTCCTGCAAGTGGACGAGACGCACGCAGAGGACCACGACGAGGCGGGCATCGCGGCGGAGGCCGGGACCACCTACGTCCTGCGGGCGGAGGCGTTCGACGCATCCAGCATGTCGCTGGGTTATGTTCCGGGTTTTTCGGGCTTGGACGTGGGGTCCGTGCTGACATACACGCCCGCGCTCTATGCCGCCCCGCCGCCTTCGGGGACGAGCACCATCCGCGTATCGCTCGCAGCCAAGCGGGACGGCTATGAAAGCTGGACCACGCCCGCGATCACCGTTGCGCCAGTTGTGCCGTTCACGCCCGGGTGGCAAAACTTCCCCGGCACCGCCTGGCTGGAGCGCATGGGCGATCTCACGGGAATGCCGACCAGCCCTTCCGGCCTTTTCGTGGCGCAGACGTTCAAACGCACCAGCACCGCCGCCACCTACAAGGGCCTCATCCGGTCGTCCTATTCCACGGCCAGCCGGGTCGCGTGGCTTTACCTCAACGACATCCACCAACTCGTCGCGCAAAGCGCCGACTCGTCCGGCTCCTACATCTGGTCGATGACCTCCGCCGCGCTGGCGGTCAACACGCCCTATCTGGCGCTTCTGGGCATTGACCCCGGCGGGGTCGGCGCTCGCCTCGTGGTCATCAACCTCGACACGGGCGCCGTTACGGCCAGCCTGAGCGACACCAGCACCGGCACGCTGGCGGGGATGGCCTCGGGCGGCTGGCTGATCGGCACGGACGACCATGCCGGGATCAACAACTTCACCGGCCACATGGATCGCTCGATGGTGTGGACCTCCTACGCCGACCCGACCAGCGGGACCGTGCAGGGCCATTTTCATGCCTCGGGCGCCCTCAAGGACCCGGCCGTGGCGGTCACGGCTCTCGGAACGCCGATCCTGAGCATCACGGGCACCGCCCTCCAGACCGGCACCAACGCCGGCACGGGCGGCAATCTGGTGAAAGACGGCGCCGGAAGCATCACCGCCGTATGACGACCCCGACCCGGAACACCGGGCGGCCTGGACAGTGACCGCGAAACGACAGAGGCGCCCATGGATACGACCTTCAGCGTGGCAAACGCGCTGACCATCGCTGGGGGCTTCATCGCCTTCGTCTGGCAATGGTCCCGCACACAATCGGCGC
>Ga0196964_10000808_pt1 | contig 17278 bp, 19 predicted proteins | sample S1_10metaG_FD_148615 | JGI IMG/M metagenome (GOLD analysis project Ga0196964, IMG submission 148615) | Soil microbial communities from Anza Borrego desert, Southern California, United States - S1_10 | ecosystem: Environmental > Terrestrial > Soil > Desert | place: USA: California | collected...
CCCGTCGCACTTGCGCGCCGAATACAGCCCTGGTACTACTGGTGGCAAAATGGAGGTGACGTGCCGACCGTCCCGATGGTGTTCTCCTCGGAACCCGAGTTGCAATCCGAACGTGCGACGCGCCCGATGCTCTACGAGTACTTGGCCGAGCTGGTCGCATCGAGGGTCGATGCTTCGCTGTCGCGGGACGAGCTGCTCAAGACCACCCCCGACGGGGACGGGTCGGAGGTGCCGAAGTACGAGCTGCGGTACAAGACGCTCAAGGTCTCCGAGATCGGCATCGTCGGGAAATGCACCGCGTTCGAGATGCGGGCGACGATCGACGCCAACTTCCAGTACGACGTGCTCAAGGCGCTGGAGGTCGAGCAGCCGGACATGCAGTGGGTGCTGGTCGCGGGCAGGATCAGCCGGATCAACCTGCGCGCCGTGACGTACACCGAGCAGCCCCGGAAGGGGAGCTTCTGGCAGCAGCAGCAGGCGGTCGATGGGCAGATCGGGCTCGGGGTGATCGCGCAGCGTGAGGGGAACCTCGTCCCGCCCGTCCGGCGGCACGAGCAGATCCCCGAGTACAAGGCGGTCCTCGAGCTGGCGTTCGCCGGGACGGGCGGGACGCTCATCGACGGGTGGGCGATGCGCACCGGTCAGCTCGAATCGCCGATGCAGGCGTACCTCAAGTCCGGGCGTGTGCTCCGCCACCTGCCGATGTCGCTCAGGAAGCAGCGCAAGCAGGCGGTCGAGGTGATCGAGGCGTACTACGCGGCGAACCAGGAGGCGGTCGACGAGGCGGTCGAGCCCGACCGGAAGCTCACGCAGGAGCAGGTCGAGCTGGCCTACACGATGCGGCAGTCCGGGAAGGGCTGGAGCGAGATCGCGAAGATCTTCGGGACCACCCATCAGGTCGTGCGGGGGGCGGTCGAGAAGAAGCTGCGGCAGGAGGGGGCGTGACGGACGAGGAGGTGGTCGTCACGTTGCAGCAGGCGCTCCTCGTGGTCGCGGGTGTGGCGCACAAGCACGGGCGCACGTTCACGATCCAGCCCGGCGTGATCGATGTGAGCGAGGGGGACAGCTCCATCATGCTGCTCCTCGGCGAACGTTGGTCCGTGCCCCGGCACCAGGAGTCGGGGCCGATGGTCATCCCACGTGCCGCGGAGGGCTAAGCCCCGGGGGACGAAGGCCGGCCGCCCCACCACGACGCCGAAGATCAGGCTCGTGGGGGGAGGGCCGACGATCCCCGAGCTGATCCCGTGCCCGCGGTGCGGGCTCGCCCTGGAGAGCGGGAAGAACCCGGACGGGCTCGCGTGGCACGAGTGCCGGGAGGGGGTGGAGCTGCAAGCCACCCGCCTCCTCCAGACCGAGGGGCGGATCGATCAGGCGCAGGCGGTCGACGTGCTCGCCCGGCTGATGATCCAGCGCGCGCTCACCGACCTCTCCCCGGTGGACAAGCTCGCCGCCGGGGTGAAGGCGCTCACATCGGGTCGGGCAGCGTCTTCCGAGCCCGACCTCTCCGACGCGATGCGTCGGTGGCTGTCTGGTCCGAAGTGATCGCCCCGTCCGCCGACAGCCCTTGCCGCAGGTACCACAAGATCTGCTGGTTGCGATTCCTGTTCTCCCGCTGCGCATGGGCGTCGAGCGCCTCCACGAGCCAGCTCGGCAATCGCACCGTGGTCACGTAGGTCGCCGGTTCCGCTCTCACCGCATCCTCCCGTAGGCAAGGGTATCCCAGGAGAGTCGGAGGTGCTGCTCCCCGAAGTCGATGCGCGCGGATTCGTCGAGCGTTTGCAGATCGAGAAGCGCGGTGAAGTCGGGTACACGTGGCTTTGGCCGTGGTTCGACGAGCAGGAGCCCCTGTGGGAGGCGCTTTCCACCCGCAGAAAGGTCTTGGCGATCAAGCCGCGGCGCGTCGGGTACACCACCCTCGTCTCCGCCTTCCTGTTCCAGAAGGCGTACCGGGCGCGGAGGGGCCGGAAGGTGCTCCAGGTCGCCCACGACCCGGACTCCCTGGAGACGTTGCGGTACCTCGTCGAGGGCTTCCACGACACGCTGCCCCTCGAACTCCAGGTCGGGTACGAGACCCGGAACAACCGCACGACGGTCTTCGGGAACAACTGCACGTTCGAGCGCCGCCTGTCCGGGCAGCGCGGCAAGGTCCGCGGCAAGGGGCTCCACGATGTGCATTTCACCGAGGCCGCGTTCTACGCGACCCGGGAGACGGGGAGCGTGGCCTCGGACGAGGAGACGTTCGCCTCGGGCTTGGCCGCGCTCGACGCCGATGATGCGCACATCGTGGTCGAGTCCACCGGGAACGGGCCGAACGGGCTCTTCCACCGCCTGTACCGGACGGCGAAGGACGATCCGGAGTGGGGGTTGGTGTTCGTCCCGTGGACGTGGTGCAAGCGCTACCAGCGCCCGCCCCCTCCGAACTTCATCGACGACCTCGATCGGGCCGAGCGCCAGCTGCTGGAGCAGGGGGTCACGCTCCCGCAGCTCGCGTGGCGGCGGCAGAAGCTCACGACCGACGGCTTCTCCCTCCTGCGCTTCCGCCGTGAGTACCCGCTCACCGACGCCGAGCCGTTCCTCCTCGACGAGGCCGGGTGGTTCGACGCCGAGCCGCTGAACTTGGCACTGCTCTTGCTCGGGAATCAGGTCGAAGATCCGAAGGCGCAGTACCTCGTGTTCATCCCGCCCGAGCCCGGGAGGAAGTACTTCCAGGGGGTCGACACCTCCGGGGGGACGGGGCGGGACTTCGCGGTCGGGAGCGTGTGGCGCGACGATCTGGTGCAGGTCGCCGTGTGGCGCAGCAACCGCATGTCCCCGCACGATCAGGCCGAGATGGCCGTGCAGGTCTCGGCCCAGTACAACCGGGCGCTCACGCTCATCGAGGCGAACCGGTTCGGCCATCAGGTGATCGCGAGAGCCGAGCAACTCGGGCTCAACGCCTGGAAGGACGAGAAGGGCGAAGATTTCTACACCCACGGCGGGTGGAGGATGTCGAAGAAGTGGGAGATCTACAGCGACGCCCGCCAGCTCGTGGCGCAAGACCTTCCCACCTTCCGGCACGCGACGACCGTGCGAGAGCTGCTCTCGATCATCGAGAAGCCGAACGGGAAGCTCGAAGCCCAGGGGGACGCCCACGATGACTGTGCCGACGCCGCGGTCCTCGCGTGGCACGCGGCGAGGAATCACGTTTCCCGTCCTGGCACATTCAACGTCGAACGGGAGAGAATGCTCGTGATGCAACGCCGCCGTCAGGCGGCGCGCAACGGGAGCCTGCGTTGAGCCTCGACCACGAGCAGATCATCAAGGGCCACGTCCGCCGGATGAACAACCGCCGCAGCGAGTGGGAGTGCCGGCGGGCGGCGTTCGAGGGGCGGTTCTGGCAACACCAGACCCGGTGGTCGCATCTGGTGACCGACGACTCGGCGCTGCCGATCAAGATGCAGACGAACATGCTGCGCCCGTTCGTCGGCAGCCTCGTCTCGAACCTGTTCCTCCAGAAGCCGCGCTTCAACGCGATGTTGCCGAAGGTCTCCGAGTCGAAGCCCGGACGCCCGGCGAAGCCCAAGGAGCGGGCGGACGAGGTCGTGGCCCGGTTCGCCGACGACTGGCTCGGGCGATCGGACCTCCGTGCGCAGGCCAACCGGGCGTACTCCCTGGCGTTGATGTACGAATCGGCGGCGTTCAAGCTGGGTTTCGACCACGAAGCGAAGGGCTTGGAGTTCTCCCGGAGGCTGTGGGCGCAGGCGCTCCCGCCCTGGGAGTGCCTGTGGGACGACCGCACGACCGCCCGCGAGCGGTGCCGGTACATGGGGCACATCCGTCCCGAGAGCGTGGAGTTCATCAAGGAGACGTTTGACAAGTCGATCCCGGACCACATCGAGCCTCGGCCCCTCCCCGACTACGTGGCCGGCGGCTGGCACCAGGAGATGGACGAAGACTCCGAGGAGAAGGGGCGGGACGCGGGCTACGTGCTCCTCGTCGAGTTCTACGATCTGGTCGACAACAAGCTGTTGTGGTTCGTGGCCTCGCTCCGGAGCAACCCGGACGAGCTGACCCTCGCCTCGTTCCACGAAGACGTGCTCCCCTACGAGCACGCCGATGGGCGCCCCGCGGTCCCGATCGAGCCCATCGTCCTCGACCCGCTCCCCGAGTTCCCGCTCCAGGGCATGTCGGTCGTCGACGGCCTGTACGAGATCAACGCCGAGCGCAACCTCCTCCTGTCCTACCTCGCCTCCGCCTTCCGCCGAGACGCGGCGCGGACGGTCTTGTACAGAAAGGACAGCGGGATCGACGAGGAGGTGCTGGGCGAGCTGATGAAGGGCAACGACTTGGCCCTCGTCGGCGTGCAGACCTCCTCCCTGGAGAACCTGTTCAAGGAGTTCGGCCTCCCGCCCTTGCCGGCGAGCCTCGACAAGTACGCGCAGTACCTCGATCTGGCCCGGCAGGAGAGCAAAGGGGTGGCCGACCTCACGCAGGGACGGCAGGGGAAGTACCTGTCCGCGACCGAGGCCGGCCTCCTCGCGAAGTATTCCGAGTCGACGACCGGGCAGGTGGCCCTGCGGATGGACGAGGCGCTCAACCGAACGGGCGAGTTGCTGTTGGCGATCGCCCGGGAAGAGCTGAACGACACCTCGCTTCGTGTGCATCTCGGCGAAGATGAGTACGGAAACCTCTCGAAATCGACGCTCGACTGGCCGTGGCGGCTGGAGCTGGAGGACAGCTCGGTGGCGCCCGCGAAGGAGGCCGAGCGCAAGCAGGAGTGGCAGGGCGTCCACGCCTCCCTGATCTCGTGGGTGACGGTCGCCGCCGCCGCGCCGCAGACCGACCCGGAGACCGGGGCCCCGCTGCCGCCCACGCCCGAGCCCGTGAAGCGCATGGCGATCGAGGCCATCGAATACACCGTCCAGCTCTACGATCTCCCCGAGGGGATGCGGTGGGAGCGCCTGTCCGCCGGGGCGGGAGTGACGGAGGAAACCCCGGATCCCACGGAAGACGCCGCCGCCCTCCAGGCCCAGCAGTTGATGGGTGCTACCGTCATGCCGCCCCTCGACATGCCGCCCCCCGAGTTGGGGCCCGTCGACCCTGAGACCGGAGGACTGCTGTGACCAACCTGCCCCTCCCGTTCGTCATCGCAGCCGCCGCGGCGCCGGCGTGGGTGGAGGTCCCGAAGGCCCACCCGATGCTCGTGGCGCTCGCGGACCGGCACTACACCCGGCAGCAGCCCGGGACGGCGCAGTTCACGCGGCCGGGCGTGAACCTGTGCCTGCTGCTCGACGACGGCAGCGCCGGGTGGGTGACGTGGCGACCGATCCCAACGGTCGGCCGGATGGACGGGCTCTGGTGCTGGGAATGCACGTTCTTTCGCAACGAGGGGCGGATGCTGTCGAGTGACCTGGTGCGTTCGGCGACCGACTACACCCACCGCGTGTGGGGATGGCCCCCGAGGGACGGGCTGATCACCGCCGTCGGGGTCGACCAGACCGCCGCCCGCCGAGGGCGTGCCAACCCGCCAGGGTGGTGCTTCATCCAGGCCGGGTGGACGCCCACCCACGAGCGCGACGGCAAGGCGTGGCTGCGGGCGCCGGATCCGGTGCGGACGTGACCACCCTCGAGACCATGTGGGACTTCATGCGGGACCTGTGCTGCTTCGTCCTGCTCCTCGCCCTCATGGTGTACGGGATGATCGCCCTGGGCGATCTGGCTGACGAGGTGCTCGTGAAAATGGGGGACGGGGATGCCGATTCGCACGCGGCGCTGTGAGGACTGCGGGACAGACTACGAAATCCTCGTTTCGACGCGCTTCGGTAGGGAGGAGTGCAGCTCGCTGCAAAATCTGGACATGGACGATTTGTCCTGTCCAACCTGCCATTCCACGAGGTACCTGCGGATCATCGGCTCGGCGCACGGGATCGACCTCGGGGGTGAAGCCGGCGTCGGCAAGCACTACCCGTACTTCGACCAGGGGCTCGGCTGCGAGGTGCGGGACGCGGCGCATCGTCGGTGGCTGCTCCGCCACCACCCCGACGGGACGGTGCGCGACGCTCCGTTGATCCCCGTGGAGGGGGACTGGAACGCGGTGACCGATGCGGCGGAGACGATCATGCACCGTCGCCAGGACTTCGACGAGGCGTACGCGCGCGAGCAGGAGTTCATCCACTCCGATCCGGAAGTGCGGAAGGCGAAGGACGTGCTCGCCCGGATGGCGAAGGACAAGACGCTCCACGAGCTGTTCCGCGGCCCGCGGCAGGAGCGGATTGACCATCGCGTCAAGTCGTCGTATTAAGGAGTATGCCGAAGGGACGCGAAGAAGAGTACGAGGACGACGAGCCGGGGAAGGGGAGCATGGCTCCGCCCCCCGAGAAGCCGAAGCATGCGCACCTCGCCCGGGATGCGGCGAACTACCGGGCGACGCAACCGCGGCACGGCGGTCCCGCGTTCCTCGACGACGACGAGGAGACCGAGGAGAACGAGGGGAAGTCCCTGGAGGAGTACAACGACGAGTTGTACGAGACGTTCCCGAACCGGGACTCCCCACTGTCGAACGAGGCGCTCGGCGAAGACCAGAAGAAGCACAAGGCGTTGCAGGACGAGCGCGACCGGAAGTTTCCGCAGGCGAGGGCCGACGCCGGCTCCACGCTGGACAAGGCGAAGGCGAAGGTCGACGCCGAGCGCGCGCCCAAGCCCCCGGCCGACGAGAAGGAAGCGCAGGCGCGGCTCGACGCCGAATACAGCAAGGCCCACGAGCAGCGACTCGCCCAGCTCGAACAGGAAGCTCCGCCGATCGAGCTGCCCCCCGATCTGGCGCAGACGTTGGCACAGACCTTGCGCGATGCGATCGAGCGCCTGACCGACGGTCAGGTGGTCTTGCCGGCCGGCGGCGACGGGAAAGACACCTCCCGCGGGCTGCTGTGGGGGATGGCGAAGGCGGTCGAGGCCGTGACGAAGGGCAAGCTCATGCCCATCAAGGAAGCGTTCCAGAGCCCCGAGGCGCTCCAAGACTACCTCGTCGAGCTGTCCGGGTTCGCGCAGGACGACAAGGCGCTGCGCAGTGTGCGCGCCGGGCGTGGGGCGGGCAAGAAGGAGGAGTGATGGGGGGAGAGGGTGACGCGGGCGGTGCGACTGCTCCGGCTGTGGATGCGGCTGCGCCGGCCGTGGAAGAGGGCGGATCGGGTGGGGTGGTTCCCGAGGCGGGCGCGCAAGCTCAGCCGGATGATGGGGGAGAGGGAGCGGCTGAAAGCGCGCCTGCCGTGGGTGAGCAAACGCCTGTGGCGGACAAGCCTCTCTCGTCGCTGGTCGAGTCCTTGTTCGGGGACGGCGAGAAGCCGGCGTTCTACGAGGCGCACCGCGAGTACCTGAGGGCGAAGGGGCAGAAGAAGTACGACCTCGATCTGGCGAAGGTCGACGAGTGGCCGATGGAGGCGCAGCGTCTCCTGTACAACCTCGTCGAGGAGTCGCAGGAGAACACCGAGGCGCTCAAGCAGCAGCTCGCGAAGCGCGACGATGCGGGCAAGGACTGGGCGGCGGAGAAGCGTCGGCTCGCCTCCGAGCGCGCGAAGCTCCTCGGGTTCGGCGCCAACGAGCAGATCCGGAAGGTCATCGCCGGCCTCGAACCGAAGGGTCGCCAGCCCGACCCGTACAGCGAGGAAGGGGTCGCGTGGCTGGTCAACAAGCAGACCGCCGCGATCTTGAAGCAGTTCGTGGATGCGTGGCAGTCGCAGGCCGAGCAGCTCCAGCAGCAGGTCGCGCAGGAAGAAGCGACCGTGCGCGAGCAGGCCGAGGTCGAGGCGACCGCTTCCTACATCCGGCAGCACCAGGACGACTTCGACAACCCGGTCGTCTTCGAGCGGATCAAGGGCCTCATCGAGAAGTCGAAGGGAGCGATCAGCGTCCAGGACGCGCACGAGTTCGTGATCGGACGGTTCGCGATCGAGCAGGACGAGCAGGCCCGCGCGCAAGCCCGTGAACGTGCGCGCAAACACATCCGCCCGGGGAGCGGGAAAGTGGCCGGCCCCCCGCCGAAGCCGAAGAATCTGGACACCGCGGGAGAACTCAGGTTCTACCAGGAGTTCCCCGACGCTTTGCAGCGAGAGTACGACGAAGCGGTGCGTCGCGGTACGTCGTACTGATCTTGCGCTGATGGCAAAGCCCCGGTAGCCTTTCGGCAGATCCACGAGGACTGCCGATGGCAACCACGTCGCTGACCATCAACAACGAGCTGCTGACGACCACGGCGTTCAACTACGCCAAGGAGATGCGGTCGTCCCACCACCGGCCGTACGTGGTCTGCGACCACCTGCTCGGTCCGGGGATGGTGAAGGACGAGGGCGGCGAGCGCATGATCGTCGCCTGGGACTTCGGCGAGCACTCGCTCCCGACCCGGATCGTCCACGGGTACGAGACGTACAACAACACGCTCGTCTCGATCGGGACGCCGGGCCACGATGGGTGGGCCTACGTCGTCCAGCCGACCTACTACAGCCGGCGCGACGAGATGATCAACCGCGGTCAGGCCAAGCGCCTCGATATGTGGAAGATCCGCGTCAAGAACGTCGAAGACGCGATGCGCCGCGACTGGTCCCGCGCCTTCCTGCGCGGCGCGGCGGCCTCGGGCACCTGGAACGGGGTCCCCGGCTACGAGGACTGGAACACGGCCAACGGGGCGGACAACACGACCGGGTTCATCGAGGCGGCGACCTCGGGGACCAACACGATCCACAACATCTCCCGGTCGTCCTTCACGCTCGCCGCCGGCCACTTCATGTTCCACAACCTGTACCAGTCGGGGGGGGACTCGGCGTCGACCAACCTCCTCATCGGGCTGTACAACTTCCTGCCCGAGCTGAAGAAGCGGGTCGGGGACATCAACCCGAAGGACTACAAGGCGTACTTCACCGTGGAGACGCTCGGGTTCCTCAAGCGCGCGCTGCGCTCGGCCGAGCAGTACGTGTCCGACGGCCAGATGGACGACGGCAAGCGGATCGCGACGATGTACGCCGGGATCGAGATCGTCCCCGAGGATCTCCCCTCCCTCGGCTCCTCGACGACCGCCAACCCCTGGTCGGCCCTGTTCATCAACTGGGCCGAGGGCATGAAGTTCCACGGGCAGTCGGGCTTCGTCTTCGCGCAGGACAAGGTCGTGGATGTCCCCGGCACCCTGGCGAAGGTCCAGCTCAACCACTTGGCCGGCCAGTTCGCCTGCGAGGTCCCGGGGCTGCACGCCCTGATGGACAACGCGCAGGCGTGGTCCTGAGGAACCGATGAACCGCTTCAACCCGCTCGCGCCGTTCCTCGACACCGTCGACGGCGACTACGTCCAGAAGATCACGACCTATCAGGCCGCCGGGACCATCTCGGCGGGCGACTGGGTCGTCATCGATCCGACGGTCACGACCCACGGTGCCGGGCGTCACGTGATCCGGATGCCGGCGCTGACCTCCTCGACGACGGCCGGGGCCCGGTGTGTCGGGGTGGCGCTGCGCGCCGCCTCCTCGGGCGACAAGGTCGACGTGGCCGGACGCGGCTCGATCGTGGCGAACGCCAACGTCACGACCGGGATCACCGCCGACACCCTGCTCATGGGGAGCGGGACCGCGGGACGGGCGGCGGCGATCGGCGGCGTCTTGCAGCACCTGCTCGCGGCCGGCACCACGCTGACCAACACGACCACGGCGACCGCGATGGCGTCGGCCACGATCCCGGCCAACACGCTGACCCCCGGCAAGTCGATCTTCGCGACCTTCGCCGTGCAGGTGCTCGCGGTCGCGGCCAACGACACCTTCCGTGTCCGGCTGTTCCTCGGCCACTCCTCGCTCTCCGGCACCAACCTCGTGACCGTGGCGGCCGAGGACGTGGAAGCGAACGACATCATCACCGGCTGGCTCCGCATCGATGCGCAGACCTCCGGCGAGATCATCTACGGGCAGGTCACGAGCAAGGGCGGGCCCGAGGCCGCGACCGCCGACCCGGGCCTCATCGCCGGCTTCTTCGGCTCGACCAGCCTCACCCGCACCACGGCGGCCCTGCTCGAAATCGAGGGCACCTGGGGCGCGGCGGCGGCCGGCAACCAAGCCGCGGTCATCGGCTTCCGTGTCGTGGAGGAAGGCACCTTCGGTGCCGGCAACGTCCCCATCGGGCTGTGCCTGGAGACGGCGGCCTCGAACGCGGCGGACGTGCTCGTCCTCGCGGGCTGATCTCCCTGGGGGGTGAGGGGTGAACCTCGCCGAAGTTCAGCAGCGGGTCGAGGACACCTGCCAGTACGCGCCGGACATCCTGACCTACCGTCGGGACATCCGGCGCGTGATCTCGTCCGTGTACGAGCAGCTCTCCACGCTCCACCCGTGGCCGTGGCTGCAACGCACCGAGACGATCCACGTCCTTCCCGACATCGACATCGCGAACGCGGGGATCTCCCTCACCGGGCCCCGGTCGTTCACGACCTCGGCCACGACCTACCTCGAAGGCTTCCTGTACCCGACGACGCATTCGGCGGCGTTCGAGTACTGGCAAGATCTGCTGCACGGGTGCGAGTTCGACCTCGCCACCCGCACGACCACGCTCGAAGCCGGGACCGGCAACTGGCAGTTCGCGCCGTTCGTCATCGAGCGGGTGACGCCCCACGCCACGACCCCCACGATCCACCTCGACCCGCGGTGCAACATCACCGCCCTCGCAGCCGGGCTCGGCAACTTCGTGATCCGGGCCCGTCGGCGTCAGCTCCCGCCCCGGTGTGACGCGGTCCTCGAAGTCCTCGACGATCACGACCGCCCGCTCACCCGCCTGCCGACGAACTTGTGGCGGGCGTACGCCGAAGATCCCGATCGGGAAGGGCAAGATCCCGAGCACTACCTGATGGACGGCGGGCACGAAGAGACGCTCCCGTGGGTGAAGGGGCACAGCGCCCCTTCCACTGCGCCGACGGCGGAGACGGTCACGCAGATCAGCAACCAGCCGATCTTCGAGGATCCACCGTTCGTCTGCACCGCGGTGAACAGCGGCAGCAACGCGCTTCTCGCCAGCACGATCTACCGGTTCTTCGTCTGCTGGACGTACGCCGGGAGGTACGGTCCTCCCTCGAAGATCGTCGAGTGTACGACCACGGCCTCGTTGAAGGCGGTGACCCTGTCCTCCCTCCCGGTGCAGAACAACGGGGCGGCCGGGACGGACGGGGCGGGGGACAGCGGGCGACGCCTCGCGATCTTCGTCGCCGAAGGCGATCACGGCCCGTTCTTCCAGGCCGGGATCGTCGCGTCGGGGATCACGACCTCGCAGACCGTCTCCCAACGCCCCACAACTTCCCAGCTGCCGATGAACCTGCGGCGTTGGGAGACGGTCTACCCGAACGGTCCGTACACCTACCTCCGCTTCTGGCCCCGCCCGGCTGAGACCAAGACCTACAAGATCCGCTACCTCGCGCGCCCCCTCCCCCTCGTGGCCGACGTGGACGAGCCGGAGCTGCCTCCGCCCTTCCACAAGGTGCTCGTCCACGGGACGGTCCTCGAACTGATCACCCGGTACGGAGTGGGGATGTCCATTCAGCAGGCGCAGAAGCGCCTGTACGACGAGGCGATGCGGGCGATCTACAACCGGTACCTCCCGCAGATGGACGTGAAGAAGCAGAAGGGGCTGTTCGGGGCGGTCGAGGGCTACGGTCCCCGGCACCCGACGACCCTGTCGAGATCCTGATGCAGGGCGGCGACTGGGTGACCATCCCGTGCGGTGGGGTGGACGAGTCCTTGCAGGGAGTCGCGAGCAAGGAGGCCGGGGCCGCGCTGTCGGTCAAGAACCTGGAGTACGACCCGGAGGGGTACTGGTCGAAGATCGGCGGGACGCAGAAGGTCGGCACCGCGTGGACTGCCGCGAACGGGGTCGTGTTCGGCGTCCACTGGTTCAACCCGCGCCCGAACCAACGGTGGCTCGTCTACGAGCGGTACGTCGACGACGAGACGAGCGAGCTTGGGTACATCGCGATGCCCGGGTACGCGCTCACCTCGATCACCGAGCGCCGTCTCATGGTCAGCGTGGGCGCCCGCCCGCAGTACATCGAGCGCGGCCGGTGGCTGTACCACATCAACGGTGTCGACACGCCCGCCCGGTGGGATGGAGAGAAGTTCTACCCGATGGGGTGGACCGGGCCTGCGGGCTCTCCGTCCGTCGTGGGAGGGACCGAGGCCGGGGCGTCGCTCATCGTCGACCATGTGGCGGCGAACTGGAGCGATGCGCCCGAGCGCAACACGCAGCGCGGGCTTGGGAGCTGGCCCACCGACCAGGACGAGACGTGGCGGTACGGGTGGGTGATCACGTGGCTGAACGACCTCGGGATGGAGAGCCCCCCGTCGCAGATGGTGTTCGCGTCGGGGGCGAACCTGGAGATCGGAGGTGACGCCTCGGCCTTTCACCAGGGGCGCTCGGGTGCCCGCCTGTCGATCCCGCCCGGGCCGGACTGGGCGCGCGGGGTGCGGATCTACCGCACGGTGAACCTCGAAGGGATCGACGACGGTGGGCAGCTCGACGTGTTCTTCGTCGACGAGTTCGCGACCGCCCACGCCTTCGAGTACATCGACATGACCCCGGACGTGGAGCTGGGGCACCTTCTCGATCAAGACTCCCTCGGCCCGGTCCCGCTCGGCGTGAGCGCCATGGCGTTCTGGCACGGGGCCACGTGGGTCGCGGTCGACGGCACCTTGCACTACAGCCACCCGCTTCTGTACGAGCAGTTCCCCATCGGGAACAAGATCAACGTCGGGAGCATGGCGAGTGGGAGGATCACCGGGCTTGCGGCGATCGACCGCGGCCTCGTCGTGTTCAAGCGCCACGGGACCTACCTCGTGAAGGGAGATCCGGTCCAAGGGTACCGGGTCGAGACGCTGAGTGACGAAGTCGGCTGTCCGGCCCCGCGCACGATTGTGCAGGTCCACGGCGTCGGCACGTTCTTCCTCTCCGAGCAGGGGCCGTACGTGATCCAGGGGAACCTGGAGGACGATCAGCCGACCCGCCTCACCCCCTTGATCGGGGGGATCCGGAAGACCTGGAGCAAATACGTCGGGCGCTCGGTGCTCGCGACGAGCTGGGCGGTCCACAACCCGACGACGATGGAGGTGTGGTTCCACGTCCCGCGCGGAGGGGATGCCCGCCCGATGCTCGGGCTCGTCTTCCACTACCAGCTGAAACAGTGGAGCTTCCGGCCCGATTGGTCGTTCGCGTGCGGGACCTTCTACCACGGGATGTACTGGCTCGGATCGCACGACACCTCGTCGGACAGCACGTCCGGGATCTTCGCCGTCACCCGTGGGGCCACCACCCTCCTCGGCTCTACCCTCACCGGGACGTACGAAACCGGGCACATCCAGCCCTCGCTGCAACGCACGACCGTCGACCGCGTGCATCTCAAGGTTCTCGGCGGGAAGGGGCGGATCAGCAACCTGGAGTACCGGAACGACCGGCAGCACTCCTACCAAGATCAGCTGACCGACCTCCGGATCCAGGAGCACCAGGAAGACGACGCGCACAAGTGGAACGAGGGCCTGTGGGGCAGCGCGTACCTGTGGGTGGACGACGAGTTCGTCGTCATGCCCTTCCACCTCCACGGGCAGACGCACGCCTACGAGCACTCGATCCGGGTGACCGGAGATCTGCGCCTCGCTTCCCTGTCGCTGCACGTGACGACCCCGATGTCCGCCCCGGGGAGGGCGCGATGATCTCGATCAAGCCGTCGACCGCCGTGGGCGAGTGGGACGCGCTCACACCGCACCACATCAACGCGCAGCTCGCTGAGATCGCTTCGGTCTTCCACTCGCTCGACCGCAACAACATCCACATCAACAGCCTCGACCCGATCAAGGTCGCCCTCGATGCGTGGGGCGGGATCTTGTTCAACGATCGGGACGTGTCGCAAGACACCGTGCTCGACGCCTACGACGCGAACCACCAGATCTTCCGGATCCCGAACGACGCAGGCGATCCGTGGGAAGAGACGCTCACGACGGGCGACTGCGTGCTGGAGATCGAGTTCTCGATCTGCCACGAGATCGACACGACCTCGGGCACGTTCCCGGTGTTGTGGATCGGGGTGTTGGTGGACGGCGCGCTGGTCGGCAAGAGCCCGTGGCAGGGCGGCTCGACGATCACGGCGAGCGGGAACGACTTCTGCCGACGGCAGGGGACCATCAACACGGCGTGGCCGGTGGCCGCCGGAGAGCATCGGCTGGCGATGGTGTTCGGCGCCCACGGGGCGAACACCGACACGTCGTGGGACTGCACGATCACCTGGAAGGGCGGGGCGATCTGGTGCCGTGAGGCACGGCGATGAGCCGGTTCACCTACACGCCGCTGGTCTCAGGAGATACGCGGGCGGCCTCGCAGGTCAACACGATCTACGCTGCGTTCGAGTCGGCCGGCGCGAGTCTGAACGCCTTCAACTTGGCCGAGGAGGGGATCGATCGGTCGCGGTTCGACTTGTCGCTGCCGATGCCCGGGCGGGTTGAGGCGGCGGTGATGGACGGGGCAAACCGCACGACGATGACGAACACCGGCCTTGGCAGCTGGGCGAACCTCGTGCTCGGCGGCTCGACCATCCAGTCCGGGGCGATCACGCTCGTCGCCAACGACATCTTGCGGATCCGGGCGCTCGTCGCCCTGGAGAGCACGGTCAGCGGGGGGCAGGGGCTCGAAGGCATGTTCGGCATGGTGATCGCCCGGGTCGAGTCCGGCGTCACGACCCGGATCGTCTCGACCGAGCGGTACCACACGAAGGCGTCGACCGACACGATCAACCACGAGACCCTGCGCTCGCTTCACGCGATCGAAGGTCCGGCCACCATCGACAACATCAAGATCATGTACACCTGCCCCGGGGTCGGGATCGCGAACGTCGGGGCCGCTTCCTTGATCTGCACCCTGTTCCGCCGGCAGACGACGTAAATGCCTGTCCCGAACTTCACCGATCACGTCGACGGCGACACGATCACCGCGACCTCGTTCGACGCGAACATGACGCTCGCGCGCGACTGGTTGAACGATCTCGTGTCGAGCGACTTCGCCTCGGGCTCGATCCGCAGCGAGAACTTCGTGCGCCCGATCATCGCCGGGTTCCCGACGAACGGGTTCGAGTCCTCGTTCCAGGGCCTGTGGTGGTTCAGCTACGGCAATCTCGAATCGCCGAACTGGGGGGTCGAGCGCGAGCCGTGGGGCGCTTTCCCGAAGCGCCTCAAGATCATCCCGAACCTCGTGCAAGCGGGCGATCGCTGGGCGCTCCCCATCGGGAAAACGATCTACCTGCCGACGAACATGGACGTGGAGGTCAACGTCTCGTTCGACTTCATGGTCCGCTCTCCGACGACGAGCGTGTCGTGCCAGTACCCGTCGGGGGCAGGAGCGGGGGAGAAGTGCGGGCGGTTCATGGTCAGCCGCAGGGATCGGTTGACCGGAGCGGTGACCGACGACGCGAACGCCGAAGCCTACGTGTACCACTCGCAGCAGACCTTCTCCTCGTCGACCAACCGCCCGCAGACCGTGCAGTTGACCTGGAGTGACGAGCTGCTCGGCAACCGGCACTGGGACATCTTCATCTCGTACAAGCGGCTGACGAGCGACTCCCTCTTGATCTGGTCGATCGACGTGTCTCGCGTTCTTGGCAAAATCGAGGCATTCTAAGGCCCGGGAGCACCCGCCATGATGTCGCAGATCCCCGCCCTCGTCGGGGCGACCGGGAACCTGATCACCGGGATCGCCGGGGCCACGTCTGACCGCGGCATGCAGAAGCGGAACAAGCAGCAGCTCGAAGAGCTGTTGCTCAAGGAGAAGACCGGAGGGCTCGGTCTGTCCGGGCAGGAAGAGCGGGGGATCGAGAACTCGACCTTGCTCCCCGCGCAGAAGGCGGCGGCGGAGGCGAGGTCGCGGGCCGAGCAGCTGATGGCCGCGGGTGGGCAGGCGTCGCCCGGGGATCTCCAGAAGAACGCGCAGATCCAGGCCGCGCAGATGGCGCAGGGCCGGCAGCAGGCGGCGCAGGCGATCAACGCGGCGAACCTCCAGAAGCAGCAGCAGCAGAAGGCCGAGATCGAGGCCCGGCTCGCGCAGAAGGCCGAGATGGCCCAGCGCGACATCGACATGGTCGGCAAGCCCGCGACCGACCTCGCCGTCCAGGGAGCGACCGCGGCGACGCAGATGATGGCCCCCGGACTCGGCGGGGCCCCGATGGCCGGCTTCTCCCCCGAACAGCTGGAGCAGCTCAAGAGCATGCTCGGCGGTGGCGGGATGGGCTGATGCCGCGGCAGGTCGAAGGCACGGGAGAGCAGACGGGCGTTCCGCTCTTCTCCCCGCCCGGGAAGGGCGATGGCGCACCTGCGGCAGCGCAGGTGATCGCGGACACGCTCGCGATCCGCACCGAGTACCTGCGCAACCTCCAGGCGTTGAAGCTCAAGCAGGCCGACCCGCTGGAGCGGCAGAAGCTGTTGGTCGATCTGTCCGAGGCGCTTGTCCGACGGCTGAACAAGAAGACCGATCTGGAGATCGCCGAGAACCGCCGCAAGGGGGACGAGGCTCTCGGGATGGGCGAGGCGGTCAAGGGGATCGCTGGGATGAAGGGCGCGTACGTCTCGGCGCAGGGCGGCGTGGTCGAAGAGCTGACCCGGCAAGACACCAAGCGCCTGGAGTTGCAGGCCGAGACCGAGCAGTCGAAGAAGCTGTCGAACAAGGCGGCGTCCTACGCCAAGGCGGCGGCCCTCGACCTTTCGAGGGGTCGCGACCCGGCCGAGGTGCAGGCGATCCTCGACCGCAACCTGCAAGGCGTCGCGGCCGAGGCGCGCGACACGCTCGTCAAGCCCGGCGAGTTCGAGGCGTGGGAGCGCGGGACGCTGGAGCGCACCCGGCACATCGCGAGCGGGGACGACAAGGTGAGCGGGCTGTTGCTGGAGTCGGTCAGCAAGTTCGCCACCCCGGGTCCCCTCCAGGAGCCGCGCGACCGTGGGGTGGGTGAGCCCGACATCGGCCAGCTCGCCGACGAAGCCGAGAGCCTGTTCCGCCAGCTGTACCCGGTCGAGCAGGAAGTGCGGCGCACGTACGGCCCCGGCTCCGAAGCCCCTCCCCCCCGAAGCCCTGATGAGACCCCCCGGAGGGGCGAGGGGGAGGAGGAGCCGGCGGAACCGGACGAGCCGACGGAGGAGGAGGAGGAGGAGGAGGACTTCCCCCGCGTCTCCGACTACGACCCGGCTGGGGGAGAGAGAAGGGGCGCCGCGCGCTCCGAAAGTCGCGCGGCGCCCGGGGCCAAGGAGATCGCCACCTCCGAGGC
>Ga0196964_10000809_pt1 | contig 17221 bp, 23 predicted proteins | sample S1_10metaG_FD_148615 | JGI IMG/M metagenome (GOLD analysis project Ga0196964, IMG submission 148615) | Soil microbial communities from Anza Borrego desert, Southern California, United States - S1_10 | ecosystem: Environmental > Terrestrial > Soil > Desert | place: USA: California | collected...
GGCTCCGCCGGAACTCTTAGTGAATTTATTCAAGCACTACGCCCCGGTCGGTGGCGCCATCACGGTTGATCCCCAATGACCTCCCACCGCTCCCCAGGCTGGTACTCCCGGCTGGATCGTCACGACAAGCAACGCGAGGCGGAGAAGGCCAAGCAGCGCCACGCGAAGCGGAACGAGCTCAAGAAGGAGCGCGACCGCACAATTAACGATTGGATCGAGCAGGTAGTGGCTGCCGAGCTCAAGCGCCCGCGCAGGCCGCCGGGCGACACTCCGCCCGCGGATGCCGAGCCGGATCCGACATGAAGTCCCGCCGCATCTTCCCCAAGTGGTACCCGTGCCCGCAATGCGGCTGCGAGAAGCACCGCCACACCGGCACCCGCCATGCCGGTGAGATTCAGCGGCGCACCTGTACCGGGTGCGGCTGTGAGTTCGTGGTGGTGCCGGCGATTGTTGAGGAGCGCGGGCCCGACGGTCGGAGCCGCTTCTACAAGACGGCCTAATAAATTCTTGTCTCCGCTGCGGAAGCTCATTTCGCAGTCGCTATAATCAGGGTCTGAGGCAAGACCCCAATGGATTCCATCACCGCCGCTCTCTCGTCTCTGTTCTCTCGCCAGCCCACCGGGGCGAAGCGTGCGGACACCATCCGCGCCAAGCTCGATGACCTCCAGCGCCAGGAACAGGTCGCGAGGGAGACGCTGACCGCGGCCAAGGGCGAGCTCGCGAAGCAGGGCGCCGCCGCCGTGCTGAGTGGCCAGCGCGCGAAGCTGGACCGGACGGCCATCGCTGATTCGGAGGCGCACCTGGAGGAGCTTGCCTTGGCCCGTGAGGCGCTGGCGGCGGCGCTGGTGGAGGCCGAGGCGGAGGAGAGGCTCGCCGAGATCGAGCGCCTGACGCAGCAGGGTAACCAGCTGCATGGCGTGCTCATCGCCCGTCAGACGGTCGCCTGGGTCTCCATCCTCGCTGGTGTCCGCGAGCTCATACGCTGCGGGTCTCCGTTCCCCGTCGCCTCGCTCCCCAGCTGGACGCACTCGCTGACCAACGTTCGCCGCGAGTCCACCGCCGCGGTGGAGTCGATCGCATCGGCGCTCTCAAGCCTGGGTGCTAACGTTCGCAAGAGCCTGCCTGCCAGCGTGGGGCTCGACCCGACTCGCGCGAACCTGCCGGCGGATACCGCCGCGCGGATCGAAAAGGACGTGGTGGCAGCCGAGCGCCGCATTGCGAAGGCCGCGGGGGTTGACCTGGCCGCCAGCCAGGCGCTCGCCAAGGAATCCGCCGAGAAGGCTAAGGCCGCCAGAGAAGCCGCGGAGCAGGCCGATGCCGAGGCGCGGAAGGCGTGGGTCGCCGGCGTGCTCAAGGAGGCCAAGCGCCTGGCGCTGGAAGGGATCAAGTCGCGGGAGGAGTTCGTGGTCGCCAACTCGATCCTGGCAACCGTGAAGCGTCACGGGGAGGAGTTCTTCCACGGTCGGCTGATGAAAGCGATTAATGAGTATTACGACCTCGCACGGAGTCAGGACGGCGTGGATCCGGTGTGGTCTCCCAATTCCGCGCTAGTGGCCAAGGCAATCGGCGCCCCTGTCGCGCTTCCTCTGTGAGCGCCAGGACCGTGGTCCCCCACGACGCGACCTCCCCACTGGACGCCTGGCTGTGCCAGATCGGGACTGAGATCCGCAACCGTCTGGGTCTCGCCTACGGCAAGCGCCTAGAGATCACCTTTGAAACCGAAATCGGCATGTTGTCGCCCTGGCCCCGTTGGTCCCGACGCTCCTCTGGCTGGCTGGCCGTGTGTGCGCAGGGGAACACGGACCGGCCGTTGGTCTTCCTCAACGGGCCCATGCTCGGCCTGTCCCGTGAGGTGATTCCGACGGACCCCTCGCTAGTAGCCCGCGTGTTCGGTGTGGTCGCGCATGAGCTTCTCCACGCGGTCCGCGGCCCGGCCGTCCGCCGCTCGCATGGGCGCGAGTTCCGTGAGCGCTGCAACCTCGCCGCTCGCGTTCTGCACTTGCCGCCCATCGGCATCTGGTCGCGTCCTACTCGCTGGCCAGCCGTCCGAGTCCCGATCCACCCGAAGAAGAAGACCAAGGAATCCCGCCGTGCGTGATGGCTCTCTCAACCGAATGACCCCGAAGTACACCCTGCGCGATGAAGCGGACGTGAGCGAATTCCGCGCTCGCCTCGATCGGCTGCGCCGTGAACTCAACGGCCCGGATGGTGACGACATGACGCCGACGGAGCGCTCGTTCTTCAAGGCAGAGGCCGAGGAGATCGAACGCGCCATTGCACGGTTTCATGACAACCGCGCCTGGATCGCCGGTATTCCGCGCACCACGAAGAATCCCTAACCACCTATCCGCCCCCGCCGCGTGGGCTGCCCACGCTTTGCTTTCTGGCGTCCTTTCTTCGGAGCGGAGGCGACAGCACGCGGCGGGGCGCGAGCGCAGACCAAACCCTAGGAATTGAACCATGTCTGAATCCGGAGCCAAAATCGTGTTCCGCGGCGACGCGAAGCACCTTGTAGACCAAGCCAAGAAGGGCGAGAAGGCGGTGGAGGGCATCGGCAAGGCCGGCGCCAGCGTCTCCGAGCAGTTTGGCAAGATGGGTGGCGAGCTTGGGAAGGCAGTTGCCCGTGCCCTCGCTCTGAAGGCCGCGCTCAAGGCCGCCGTTGGTGTCATCAAGGAGGTTCACAACGAGGCCTCGCAGGCAAGCCGCGACGTTGGCAAGGCGTCCGTCGATCGTGACCTGGCCGCCGTTCGTCTCGGTATCAGCGCGCAGGATGCAGCCGCCATCACCTCGGGCGGAGTGAAGTCCCGAGAGGAGATGACCGGATTCCTGGGCACGCTGGCGAGCAACGATGACGCGCGACAGCTGGGCCGACAGGGCGTGTTCCGCGCTGCCGGCTTGTTCGGTACTGGTGTTTTCAGCCAGGAGGAAGTCCTGGGCGCCGTGAAAAACCGCACGTTGGATGCGCTCATTACGCAGACCGGCGCTCGGTTCGCTGCCCTATCTCCCGAATCCGCGCGAGAGCTTCAACTGCGAGCGGCGGAAAACACGTTCGCTGCCCGTGCCTTCGATGCCAAGCGGAACCGCGGGGCAACGGAGCGGGTGGCTGACGCCCGGTACGATGCGCTGGCAGCGGAGTCTCCGGTCCTCTCGGCAATCGCGAAGCAGACCGGCACCGACGACCTGTTCCGCGTGATGAATGCCGCGCTCGATCGGCAGACGGATAGGCTCATCCAGCATGACCGTCCGCGCGCGCAACTGCCCCGCGAGCCTCAGTGATGTCCATTTCGCTCCCCCTCGACAACTCCACGTACCCACTCATGCGGATCCTCGTCCGCCAGAATTGGGGCGGCACGACGCAGAGCGGCGGGGGGTGGGAACCTCTCAAAATGCAGCGGCGCGGGATCCGTCAGCACGGGTACGTGGTGGAGGACTTCGACCGCGTTTGCCTTCCTGCCATCGGAGAGGCCCGGTTCCACATCGATGTTGGGGACTTCGATGATACCACCGTGGCAATGTCGAGCGGCTCGGCACAGCGGGCTCGCTCGGGCCAGGCTTGGGACCCGACTACCGACTCGCTCGACGTGCGCGATCTAACGGGGTATTGGGTCCGCATCCAGGCCGCTGAGGCTCCGGGCGAGAACGAGACGCCAACCTATCGGACCGTGTGGGTCGGCACGGTGTTTGAGCAGCGCGATCAAGGCTGGCCGGGCGCGTCGCTGCCGGCTGGGCGGCGGACTTATTACTGCTTCGACTTCACCAGCACGCTGGGGACCTGGCAGATTGACCGGCATTGCTTTGAGGCGACGGATCCGAACACCGGGGTTCGCCGGTTTACCGACGTGAAGGGGCATCCCGGCTATAACGTCGAGTCCCTGGCGTCCGGCGGAACCCTCGGCAATAAGTCCCTCTCTGCCGCGACCGTGCGTGGTGCGACCATCCATTTTCACACGCCGCCCGGCGTTGGGGTCCGTTGGAGCGATCTTGCCGCGGTGGAGCATGCCCTGGCGATAACGCGGCCGGAAGGCCAGCCGCTCTTGCAATTCGCCGGATCAACCGCCCTCCTTTCCTCTGGCTCATCTGTGTGGCCAATCCAGTACCGGGAAAATGTGCGCGATTTCGTGTCGCGCGTGTGCGCTCGTGAGCGTGGGCGCGGGATGGTCTACCTCGATTGGAGCGAGGCCGATGCAGACGCGCCCCTCAACCTGTTTCTCACGGTTCGCCCGCAGCTGCTAGAGGACTTCACCTTCACGGATCCCGCAACGGGTAGTTCGACGACGCTTCCGGGTGCGACGACTGCTGGGACCACGACCACTGTCGACTTGATCGAAGACCACCGGGCCGTGGCCTCCGCCTTTCTGATCTCAGATCCAAGGCAGCACCAGCTAGACTATATCGTCAGCGAGGGCGAGCCGATCGAGGTGTTGGCGACGATCGCCTATGTGGATGGGCTCACGTCTGGCAACGGTCGCGCCCTCCAGCGTGGATGGACGCCCGAGGACCAAACGGCGTTCCGGGCACTCACGGCAGCGCAGCGAGTGGAGGAGCGTTGGCGGCCCGTGTACCAATGCCACCGCCTCGCCATCGCGTGGGACGGCTACGCCGGCGACGGCAATGGCGGTCCGCTTGGCCGGGTGGATTTCCGCTGCACGGACTCCGGATCGCTCATCGTTCCCCGCGCAACGCCTGGTTACGAGACGCTCGCCAGCGACACGTCGCCTGCTCTCATTGAGGTTCTCTCGGACTTGCCCCTGTTTGAAGGATACGCGTACTCATCGAGCACGCCCGTCCGGGCTGACGGAACCACTGAGACAGCAACCCCACGCCGCCGCCCCGTCTTCCCCATGCTGCGGCTGTCCTCGGGGAAGTTCATCTCGCTGGAGGAAGCCACTGAAACCTTCTCCCTCCGCCTGGATGACAACGTCTTCACGATCGAATGGCGAGACGACCACAAGAACGGGACGCGGTACCTGTCGGATACCACGCTGTCATCCCTCTCCGCCGGCTACGCGCACAGCCAGTTGGTTGTGACGGTGGGCCTTCGCCTGCCGCACCGCGTTCGCTTCGCTACCGGCGATCCCAACGGGCGCCGGGTCGGCATCACGTACCACCCCGGGCACCACCTGTGGCTCGCCTCTAGCGGGGCGATATATGATCTCGACTCGACCAGCGGGACCGCGACCACCGGGCACAATGCCAAACGCGGTGCGTGTGGCGCGACGGCGACAAGCCCGGGAATCCTCCGCGACGATCGCCTGGCGCTCTCCGCGCTGCATCGCCTCGCGGTGATGTGGTACATGAGCACCCGCAACACGGCCCGCTGGGAGCTTCGCGCCTGCGGTCTGTTGCCGAGCTTCACGCAGCGTGACGGCACCGTGACGCCGTACCCGACCCTGGGCCAGCTGGTGACGACTCTCGCGGCGAACGGCGAGGTCCACACGCTGAACACGCCAGTTACCCGGATCACCTACCGACACGACAGCGCGACGACCACTTGGGAGTCGGGGTGGTGTTCTCTCGATTGGGCGTCGTGAGGGGCGCTGGTGCAGCTGCGGGCGAAGGGGGCGGCTGATTTTGCCTATCCGCCCATCAGCTTCTTGAGTGCTGCCATCGAAGGTGTCTGCGGCGACATGTCCTCCTTAATTAGACCCGTTGCGCTTGATCTAAACACTGACGCAAAGGCAATATCCTGCTGACTTTCTGTCATATTTTTCGTATTGGGGTTCGCTAAAAGAGACAGGTATGTTTGGACAAGTACGATGCGCTCCCGAGCATCAACGAATGAGTGTGTGAAGCTTAGGAAAAGGCGGGCAATAATGCGTAGTATCCAAAGAATCGCGATCGCGACGACACCTGCTTGGAAGTAGCCCGTTGGCGGTATCGCGCCGTCGGCGGCAGGGCGCAAGATTTCCATTCGATAGGCAACGCATGCTCCGAAGGCAGCAGCGCCAATTCCAATGCCGAGCAAGGCAAACGCCACGGCCCACCAGCAACTGCTTGTGCGCAGGCGCTTCCAGTGGCGAAAGGCTTCGTGTAAATGAACGGATTCCCGGACTTCCTTGAGCGTGGTCTCTACCTGCCGATTGATGGTTGAGATTGCCTCGTTCGCAGACTTCAAGGCTGCCTCAAGTCGCTCCTTCGTCGATTGCTCACTAGACGCGATTTCCTTGATGCGGGACGTCAACAGGGCGATGCGCTCCGCCGAGAGCATCGCACCGGCCAGATGAGGAGCTAGCTTGGAGACCAATTGAATGAAATGATCCCAGGCGCTCTTGAGTTGGCCAAGTATGGCGCTCTTGGGCGAATCGATCTGGGCCGGCTGGAGGTTTGTCAGTTGATTGAGCGCCGACAGCACATGTTCGGCATTGGATCTAGAGTCAGGGACGACAGGAGGGGGGATCAATCCAATGGGTATGGTCGCCGCCTCCCGGAACCATTTCAGCATCGGATCTAGCTGCGTCTGTAATGCGGCAATTTGGTATTGCTGAAATTCAGGTTTGTTTACAGATTCAAGATGAATCTTAGCCACGGCTTGGATAGCCGCCTCAAGACGCGTATGGTCTTCCGATGAGAACAGCATGAATGTCACTCCTCGCCTTCGTGGAGGTCCGAACGCGGCGCCGTCCGCTCGTTCGCCTTGTCCTGCATCCACTGAGGCGCGGTGGCCCAGGCCCCAGCAGATGCAGATTTGGCACGCTTCTCGGACTCCACTAGCGCTTCATGGGCTCGACCGGCTGCTTCGCCGTACTTCCGCCAGTACGGTGACCAGCCTTCTGCGATGAGTTGTGAGTTCACATTCTCTCGCCATGCCGCGGGGTGTTCGCGACTGGGATCGCCAATCGGTGTCCCCGCACCGACGGCACCTGACTCCTCGGCCCAGACAACCGCGAGGACGCTGCCATGCGCATCACGCTCAAGCTCCGCACCTGGCCCGGCCAAGCGGACCAAGTGGCCTCGTGGCAGCCGAGTGCGCATCCAATCGGCGGCCGCCTTGCCTTCGGGCATGGCCTTGCTGTGCTGATTGTCCCCGGCCTCAGGCGTGTTCACGTACAGCAGCCGCACGCGCACCGGCACCGCCTGGCCACCTAGGTCCGCCTGCACCTCGATTGTGTCGCCGTCGATGACACGGAGGACGGGGACGGGGTTGGTTTCGACGGCGCACACGCTGGCAGCGAGGGCCATCAAGCTCGCGGCACGAATCATGGAGCAGGATTCTCCGTTTCTGATTCTAGCACAGCGGCCAGCCCGCAAACGACCGAATGGAGACTATCCAGGCTCTGCCGCGACAATCCTCGCGCGTTCATGGTGGCATTGATGCACTGACAGTGAGCCGGGGCACTCCACCACACGAATCCTGATTTGTCATAGCGTGACAGCTCAATCTTTGCCGAGGCGGGCAACGACGGTAGTTCTGCCATCACGGGAAGCAGGGATTGTTCATTGATCGAGGTTTTCAAGGACGGCAGCTTGACCCTGTCCCCGACCAGAAAGAGCAGCCGCTTCCACGGACTGTCGCCCTTGAACCGGAAGCGATGACGGTGTGATGTGTTTACCTCTCGAACGTACCAGAGCCAAGGGTCGCCCTTTCCGTGGCGGATGCTTATCACGGTCCGTAGGCGGGGGACATCAATCCGCTCTCGAAATGGCCCGCGTGAGAATCGCCCGCTGATCGTTGCAGAGAATTCCTCAAATGCTGCGTAGGGATCAGACATCCTAGGCTCTATGGTGCCAGTCACCGGCTCCGCGTACAGCCCACGCCTGGCCCTATCGCCGTCGCGTCAGCACCCACGCCGGCTCTCAGTGTCAGCGCGCTTGATTGAGGTCTGGTTGTGGGGGACGGAGGGGGTAGCTAGGATGGCGGCATGGGCGGGCTTGCCGCGGCGCTTGGGACTCTTGGCGTGATGGCGATGGTGTTCGGTGGGTTCGTGTCCGTCTGCATACTGGTAGACCTTGGAACCTCTGTGGGAAGTCTAACCGCTGACCGCCCCGCGCGGATCTATGCCTGGGCAACCGGCTGGCCCATGTGGGCAGTTCTGCTCGTGCATGTATTGCTGGTGCTCGTGGGATTGGTCCTGTTGGTCACTGCGTTCGGCATGTGGATCGGCGCGAAGCGGCGAGACGAGTAGTCGCATGGCCAGCCGCAAGCTCGGCCAGTGGTGCGCGGTGGTGGTGTGCGCGGGGATCGGAGGCTTTTTCGCAGCCGGCGTTGCCTGGTCTGCATATGCGATGGTCGACTACCTCATCCGCTCTCCCGTCGAGTGGGACCTCCGAGTGCAATTGGTCAAAGACCTATACCGATCGCCTTGCCTACCTCATCCGCCGTTCATCCCCTTGGACGTGTACCATGAGGGAGGCATCCCCTATTGGCTCAATGAGGTCGGCTGGCTCGTCATCGCTGCCGTTATGTTCTGCGGCACCTGGCTCCTCTGTCCCCGGCGGACCACCGAGAGGGACAGCGGCGGGGATGGCTAGGCAGGCTTCTGGCTCACCTTGTTTGCTCCCGCGGCCTGGTGATGCTGGTCGTTAGGCTTCGATGGATCTCTACCAAGCCGCAGAACGACAGGTCTTCTTCGCCCTGCATTGGGTTTCGGACAACGAGTCCGGCGAGATTACCTGTCGTCCGAGCGGAGGTCCAAAGAACGACAAGGTCTATGACACGATTCTGCTCATTCTCGAAGAAGGGTGCGATGACGTCGTCGCGAACCCCGACGGAACGAAAACTGGCATGCTGACGTTGGAAGAGTCAGGCAAACCCGATAAGCAGTTCAAGGTCACATGGTCCGACACGGAAACCATTTTCCGGCGCACTCCGGGAGTGGGGCCCGACGCCTGACCTGTGCGCGGCTTTGGAGCGGCGTCTCTGGCTAGGCCGCTTCCCCACTGAGGAACACCGCGGCGATCCTCCGGGGTCCCGTCAGGGCTTCGGCGGCGGCAACGTCCCTTTCACCTCCGGCGCCTCCGGTAGCGTCTTGATCCTGTCGAGCTCGGCCCAGCAAGCAGCGCAGCCCTTGCCCGCGGGGCGTTGTCGGAAGCGTGGCGCCTTGGCTCGTTGGCGACCCCGCATGTCGTCGCACGTGCGGACCAGCCAGTAGGGCGCGTCCGGGTGCGCCATGAGGTCGTAGTGCAGCGAGAAGTGGTGCCAGGCGCCGGTGTCGTCGGCTAGCCATCCGTCGTTCAGCCAGTTGGGGCGGTACTGGAGGGCCACGGCGGCAGGCTACCGCGTGTGTGCACCGTGTGTGCCCCGAGCGCACTTCGCTGCACCGCTGCGACCTCGCCGTGATCGTAAACCCACCTCGGCACTACCCAACGCTCCACAGCGAACCCGCGCGCACCGCCCTTTCGGGATTGAAAATCCACGTGTCGGCGGTTCGATTCCGCCTGGGGCCACCACAAAACCCTCAAGCTGACAACGGCTTGGGGGTTTTTCTTTTCCCGGCTGAAACGGGCTGTGTGTGCCCCGTGTGTGCAGTGCGCCGGCGCTTCGGCTCCGCGAACCCCGTGGCAATGCCCATGACCGCGCGCGCGTCCTCCTCGTTCGTCCGCATGTAGCGGAGAACCTGAGAGTCCGAGCGGTGGGCCGTGAACAGCTTCACCTCCGCCACCGTCAGCGGGCGCGCCCACGGCTTCTCGCCCTTCACCATCCGTGAGATGGCGAAGCGCTTGAGGTTGTAGATGCCCCACAGCGGGGCGGGCAGGCGCGGCTTGTCGTCGGCGTCGATCAAGTCCCGGCCAACGAGGCAATACCACCAGCTGGTCATGGCCCCGGAACCGATCCACGGCAGGGGGCCGCGCTCGCCTTTGAGGTGACTGAGGAACAGGGGCTCAGACGGATCGCGGCCGCCGATGATCGCGCGGAAGTCAGCCACGGTCTCCGGGAAGAGCGGATGGCGTGCGGTGTCGCCGCCCTTCACCCGGATCGTCAGTGTCCCGCGCTGGAGGTCGACGTCTCCAACCCGCAGCTTGAAGGCGGTTCGCGGCCGCGCGCCGTAGGTGCTGAGGTAGCGAGCGAGGGCCGCGCATTGAGGGCCGAACGTCGCTGCCTTGACGATAAGCTCGTCCAGCTGCGCCTGCGTCAACAGGTCTTCCAGCGGCTTCCGGCGCGGCGTCTTCATCTCCAGCGATGCCGCGTCATCCCATATGGGCTGCCCTTGAGTCCTCTTGGCCCAGCGAAGCACCCCGCGGAGGTAGGCGTAGGGTCGAGCGACACCGCGACCATTGCGGGCGACCTTCCAGGCGTCGATGGCCTCCGCGGTGACGTCGCGCGTCGTCTGCCAGTCACGTTCCGCAGCCAGCTTCGTCAGCATCGCGACGACTTGGTCCGCGTGCTCCTGCGTCATGCCGTCCGCCACCTTGGAGCGCGACCACCGCTGTACGACCTCCCCGAATGGCAGAGCGCCAGCGCGCCGGGAGGGGGCAAGCGGTTCGCGGGCGCGGAGGAAGTTGAGGACAAGCCGGCGCCGGTCCTCCGCCTTGCTCTTGTCGGTGTAGACCTCGGACGCCTTGGGCTTCCCGTCCTCGCGCCAACGCACGCGGTACCAACCGCGCTTGCGGGATTCGATCCAGACAGAGGACATGCTAGGACTCCCTCTGGCCACCGGCCGGATCAAAGGACATCGCGCCCGATTGAATCATCCTTTCAAAGCCCGCGACCTCGTCAGCGAAAGCGCCGGCTTCGGTGTGCTTGATCGCATCCAGCGACTTGGAGGCCAACGCGGCGATCGTCCTGTTGCCTGACTGGTGCTTGCAGAAGAACAACACGGCCAGGCAGTCGAACAGATCGGCGCGGGAGAGAGACACCGTGATCTTTCTCGCCGCTTCTTCTCGCACGACGACCGGATCGGGAGCCGCCGAGCGGAGTACAGAGACGATCTCATCAATGTCGTCTGCCAGTCGCGCCGCCGTCTCCGCCCACGCCGGGGCATCGCGGCCGGTGAGCAGCCATGAGAGCGGTACCCCCAAGGCATCGGCCATGGCGGGCAGGTGCTTGTGTGCTGGCCGCCTGTCGCTCGCGACGTCCGTAAGAACCTTCGGGCTCAGTCCCACGCGCTCAGCCAATTCGCGCTGAGACATGCGCGCGTGAGCTAGGGCGAGGCGCAGGCGTTGGCCGAGGGTGGCCGGTGCTGTCATGGCAGCGGTTTACCGCCATATGGCCGCCAATACAACTGTCATTTGACAGCCGAGGCTGTCGCGCGTACGCTACCAGTAGCGCCATCGCGCACCTCTGGACACCATATGAGCTATCTCCCACTCGCCGCCGCCGCCAAACGACTCGGCGTCTCCCGTTGGACCCTCTGGCGCATGGTGCTGGAGCAACAGGTGCCTCCGGCGTTCGTGCTCAGAAGCGGGCGCAAGCGGCCACGAATCCGGATCTCGGAGCGGTTTCTGTCGGGCCAGCCCACGAACAGTGCCGGCTGAGTTGTGGCAAGTGATGCGAGATCATAACAAATATGTTAGTCTTTTGGCAGCAGGGACTTGCGTACAGGCTGACCCTGGTGCATCCACTACCAGGAGACCCCCAATGACCGCCCACCCCACCACCGCCCTCACCATGGCCCTGCGCGGCCTCGACCGTGCCCGCGCCGCCGCATTCGACCGCGCTACGCCGCTGTACCGCCAGGCCCGCAAGCTGGAGCGTCGCGGTGGTGCGGCTCACGCCGATGCGCTCGCTGAGTACGACGCCGCGGTGGCGGAATGGGGCCGCCTGCGGGGGCTGCGCGATGCCGTCGCGCGCGAGTTGGCTGCCGTCGAAGCGACCATGACCGCGGACGAGCGGTACCAGACCTGGCTGGCCGACACGCTGGCGGAGGTGGCCGCGTGAGCCCGGACGACAGCAGCACAACGATCGGATCCGATCCACCGCCTAGGACCCACTGGAAGCGGTGCGATCCGAACGCCGAGCGATTCCATACGCCCGCCAGCCTGTTCATGCGCGAGGCGTGGCGGCTCTCTGGCATCAGCCAGGAGGAGCTCGGATGCCGCCTGGGCGGCCGATCGCAGCAAGCCGTCGCCATGTACCTGTCGGGCCGCGCCCGGCTGCCGCTCGACCTGATCGACGATTTCGCGGACGCGACCAAGCTGGACGGGGCGGCGCGGGATCGATTCGTCTCGCTGGTCCTCCAGGACCACGTCCCCCCGCTGGTCGCGGAGCGGATCGAGTCGCTGGAGCGGAAGGCCGCCAGGGCTCGCGCGCCGTCCGATGCGTCGGTTGCGCGGCAGCAGCGAGACCAAGCCGGGGCAATCGCTGCGCTGGTCGACCTGGCGCGCCGCGCACGAGAGTTTTTCTACCTTCAGACGGTACCAGCCCACGCGCTGGCATCGGAGCGCGAGAAGTTGGGCCGCGACCTTGAGCGCGCTATCGCCCGGCACGCGACGCCGGCGGTGCCGGCACCAGCTGACGAGACGACTTGACCACCACAACCACTACCGCGCCCACACAGCGGCGCATGACGAGAAGGGACCACATGCACACCTCAGCCGAGCGGCGACCGCGAACGCGGTCCGTCTGCAAGACCACCGGAAGCTTTGAGCTCCGATCCAGTCGGCTCCTCATTGGCGACCCGCTAAGCAGCAAGCCCGGGAGCGCCGTCGATCGAGCGGTCCGCGGAACGTGGTTCGCAGTGGTGCGCAAGTTGCGCGTCGCCGGCGAGGGGGAGTGGTGTAGCCATCTGACCGTGATTCACGCTGACCATGACGCCGCGACCTGGGAGCCGGGTGGCTCGTTCGCGGTCAACAGCGGCTCGGCCGGCGTCTTTGCCGGGGAGGACCCTACGTCCTGCTTCGCCGCGTGCCGATCCGGCTACGGAGATGGGCTCTACACGTATGAGATTGGCCGCGACAAGCGCGGGCGCGTGGTCGCGCTGCGCCTGACGTTCCTGCGCTGACTCCGACCGATCCGAAGACCACCCGCGAACACCAGGCGCCCGCCTGGCATGGGGATGCTCTGTGACCTCACAACCCGCAGGACGTGAATACGCCGGCGGGCTGCGCGGTCGGCGGAAGCGCGACGACACCAGAGAAGAGGTGGAGCCCGCTTGGGGAGACTGCGCCATCACGGTGCCCGGCTTCCCGTGTCCCCATTGTGGTCGGATGACCCCCGAGCGGCTCAAGCGGTCGCGGCGGTGGCGTGACCAGCGCTATTTCTACTACGAATGCCACCTCTGCGGGGGCATCACCGGGGGCAGGGGCGAGTTAAATGCGTGCCGACCGAATAAGATTTGGGCCGTGCTTCGTTAGTGCCTTAACACAAATAATGCAACGAATACAGGATATGGTACTCTAGGTGTTCTATGATCCGTACGCCCGCTCCGAGCCAATTCTTTCACGTGGAAAAGGTGGCCCAAGTGCTCGGCATCACCGAAGAGAATACCCGCGCGCTCCTGCGTGCCGGCAAGCTGCCCGGCGTGAGGCTGGGCAAGCGGTGGCTCGTGCCGATCGCGGCGATCAACGCACTCGCATTGGGCGACCTTCCCAAACCCCACTAGGATCGACATGAATCCTACCCGCCCCTATCGCCCCATTCGCATCCCCGGTGTCCACCGGGATCCGATCAGCCACCGAGACCTGGACGCCTTCATCCGAGAGACCGACGAGCGCTTCGCAGCGCTGTGGGATGAGGTGCAGCGGCTGCGGGCGGTGGTGGAGCCGCCGTCCCTTCCGGATGGCGAGCCCAACGAAGACGAGTGACCGCTAGAAACGGCGAAACCCGGGGGTGAGAGCCCGGGTCCGCTGGACGACGACTGGAACAAGGATTGAGGATGACGACCGATGTATCATAACACTTATATTGCGGACGTCAACTGTCCCGAGGATGGTTTCCGCTGGCTGACCTGGCGCCTTAGCTGCCGCAAGGCCACCCCGATGCCACAGGACGAGCGCTGTCGGCCGATCCTGCGGCAGCAGCTACCTGGCTACTCCTGCACCTGGCTGTTTTGGATCGAGGGGTCACCGCCGCACGGGCTATGGTGGTACGACCCGTCGCTTACATACAGCTACAATTTCCGATTCGGCCGCGCTCGCGTCGTCACGGGTCGGCGCCATGAGGTGGTGGAGCGTTACGCGCGCTCGGTGGGGGTCCTGTGAGTTCCGAAATGAAGCCGGAGACGCTGGACTCCATCGCGCTCCCGTATGCCGCTGACCTTCTAAGCGAGTGGATCCCGGATGGGCGCCAGGACGGCGATGAGTTCATCGCGGGCACGAATCCCAATCGAGCGGACGACACCCACGCGGGGTCGTACCGGTTCAACGTGGAAACCGGCGCCTGGGCCGACTTCGCGATCAAGGGCACGGACAGCCGCGCGAAGGGCTACGGGCTGACCAGCTTCCTGGTCTACCACTTTGGACTCTCCCGCGCTGAGGCCGAGGTCCGCCTTCGCGCTGGCGTGGCCGAGTGGGGTGGAGAGGCGCCGGCAAAGACCCGCAGGACGCGCACGCCGGTCCCTCCCGCTGCGCCAATGCCGTGGCAGGAGGCGCCGCCCTTCAACCTGTCGATTGCCTACCTCACGCGCGGAAAGGCGAACGCCCAGATTGCTGGCCTCTACTTTCTTGATCGAGCCGACGGCATGCGCGTCGGTGGCGAGTGCCGGATTGAGTACGACGACGAAGACGGCAAGCGGGACAAGCTGCCGTTGCGCTTCTCGCTGCGCTTGGGGAGCGATGGCAAGCCGGCGTGGACCTGGAAGCAGCCAGACAAGCCGTTCCCGCTCTATGGGCTCGGTGCCGTCGCGGCGAATCCAGAGGCCAAGGTGCTGGTGGTGGAGGGTCCAAAGAAGGCGGACGCGGTGCGCGAGCTCCTGCCGCCTGGGTGGGTCTCGGTCTCGTTCCTCGGCGGCGCGCAGTCCGTGAAGGATAGTGACTGGACGAGCCTCGCGGGTCGGTCCGTGCTGGTCTGGCCGGATGCGGATGCAGCTGGGCGCGACGCTGCGACCACGATCGCTAGCACCCTCCAACCCATCGCGGCATCCGTCGTCACGCTCAATCCGGACGCGGCTGCCGTCGCCTGTGGGCTCCATGCAGCGCCGCCGGCGTGGGACGCGGCGGATGCGGTTAAGGCGGGCATGAGCGCCGAGACTCTCGCGCGGATCCTTGAGGATCGGACCACGTTGCGGCTGGCTGCTGGTTCTCCGCCATCTGGCTTTGACCTCGGCACCGACGGCATCTGGTTCACCAGTCCTGACCCCGAAGAGAAGGGGCGCCGCCAGCCGGTCGCGAGCCGCCTTGAGGTGGTCGCGCTCACCAGAGACCAGCGGAGCGAGTCATGGGGCCGGCTGCTGCGATGGACAGACCAGGATGGCGTTGAGCACACCTGGCCGATGCCGATGGACCATCTGGCCGAAGACGCGGCAACGGTGAAGTCCGTATTGGTCCGCGGCGGCGTCATCGTCGACAACATGAGCCTTCTCAGCCGCTACATCAGCCGGTGCGAGACTCGCGCGCGCGTGCTCTGCGTCGATACCGCCGGGTGGCACGGCGATGCCTACATCCTGGGAAGCGGCGTCCATTCGGAGGCAATCGGCGGGACTGAGCCTGTGGTGGTGCAGGGTGGCGCGCTGCCCTACTGCGATGCCACGGCGGGGACGGTGGACGAGTGGCGCAACACGGTGGCCAAGCTGTGCGAGGGCAACTCGCGGCTCATGTTCGCTGTCTGCTGTGCCTTCGCGGGGCCGCTCCTGGAGCCGATGGGCGTGGAGTCGGGTGGCTTCAACCTGCGCGGCCCAACGTCCAAGGGCAAGTCCATGGCACAGCGTGCTGCGGCGTCGGTGTTCGGCGCTTGGGGGCGGCGTCCGGGCGACCTCCACACCTGGCGCACCACGGACAACGCGCTGGAGGGGTTGGCGGCGCGGCATAACGACGGCTGCCTCATCCTGGATGAGCTCGCACAGATTGATCCGGCAGCGGCTGGGGCAGCGGCCTACATGCTCGCGAACGGCACCGGCAAATTGCGCATCAAGGCCGATACCACAGCACGGCCAACCAAGGCGTGGCGCGTGCTGGTCCTGTCGTCGGGCGAGATCGGGCTGGCGGAGCACGTGGAGTCGGCCGGCAAGCGAGCGATGGCTGGCCACGGGTCACGGTTCCCGGACATCCCGGCTGAGGCTGGGGCGGACCTCGGATGCTTTGAGAACATCCACAGCAGCGAGAGCGGAGCGGCGTTCGCGGAGCGCATCCGCGAGGTGTCGGCCAAGTGCTATGGCGTTGCCGGTCCGGCCTTCCTGCGGTGGCTGGTCAAGGACCGGAGGCGGATGGTCGGCTTGGGCGAGATTTGGGCCACGGCCTGGACCATGAAGCACGTGCCCAAGGACAGCGATGGCCAGGTCTCGCGAGTCGCGAAACGGTTCGCGCTGGTGGCTGCCGCGGGTGAGTTGGCCACGCGGGCGGGCATCACGGGTTGGGTAGAGGGCATGGCGGCCCACGCCGCAGCCCGGTGCTTCAAGGCGTGGCTGGGTGAGCGCGAGGGTGGGGAAACCGTTTCGGCCGAAATGTCGAAGGCCATCGGGCAGATTCGCCGGCTCCTGGAGCAGCACGGCGGGAGTCGGTTCCAGCGCATTCAGCCCGCTTGGTCGCCGCCGGGGAGCACGGGCGAGCCGACGTTTGAGCGGGACGGCATGACGTTCTCGCCGCACAACCGCTTGGGCTACCTGCGAGAGCGCGACGGGAAGCACCTGTGGCTCATCATGCCCAAGACGTGGAAGGATGAATTCTGCCGTGGGTTCGATGCCCAGGCGGTGGCAAGGGAGCTCGCCAGGAGGGGGCATCTGATCCCCGGGGAGAACGGGCGCCTGGCCCGTACGGAGCATGTGCCTGGGCTAGGCAAGCCGCGGGTGTACGTGCTGGACCCGTCGATCCTCAGCGGGGGTGAGGAGGAAGAGGCGAGGTTTGGGACACGTGGGACCAGGGGGGAGGGGTGAGCGTGTCCCGCATTTCGCACGGTAAAAACCGTCATGGGACACGTGGGACACGTGGGACCAGAAAAGAATATGATGGGGTCTCTACCTTGGACTCTAGGCCCTCGCGCGCCGGATCCGCCCTGCCCCTCTCCGACTGGCGTGTCCCAGCGGTCCCATGTGTCCCACGCCTGATTTTCCCGTGTGTTTCGTTGGGTCACGCACCTTGGGGCATGGTGTCCCAGCGGTCCCAAGCCAGCGTCTCCACAAGCGCCCCCTTGTGGAAATTGATTCAATTGGGTCCTTCCGAGGCCGGGCGCCATCGAATGGGCTCCGCCGGAACT
>Ga0196964_10000810_pt1 | contig 17201 bp, 14 predicted proteins | sample S1_10metaG_FD_148615 | JGI IMG/M metagenome (GOLD analysis project Ga0196964, IMG submission 148615) | Soil microbial communities from Anza Borrego desert, Southern California, United States - S1_10 | ecosystem: Environmental > Terrestrial > Soil > Desert | place: USA: California | collected...
CAGCAGAAGATAAAGTATTTGCCTATTTGAGGCAAAAAGGAGAAAGGCAGGTGCTGGTAGTCCTCAATCTTTCCTCGCAACAGAATCTTCGTTTTGATATCCTGGATAAAAAAGTCACTGGTCGCTACAGCAATATTTTTTCCGGTGCCGCGAATGATTTTACCCAACAAAAAAGCTTTGAAATGCAGGCCTGGGAATTTTTAGTGTATGAGCAGTGAGGCTATGGTAAGTAGTGAATTATAATGCTGAATGGTGGTGAATAATGAAGTTCGAGCTCACAGCTCGTAGCTCACGGCTCGCGGTTAGGGGTCACAGCTCTCTCAAAATGAAAAAAGCCGCCCAACCAGAGCGGCTCTTGTTCCTAAACTAATTTTCTTTTATTCATCGTCCAGGTTCAATGGATAACGATAGATGCCATCGTAACCGGGATAAATTCCTTCCAATTGGATATTATTTCCATCTAATGATGACAAAGCACGGCTTAATTCCTCGATACTGGTCACGTCCATGCCGTTGATGCTGGTGATGATGAAACCATCCTGCATGCGTGTGCGGCTGAATGGTCCGCCTTCCTTGATCTTTTTCACGATCACACCCCCTTCGATCTGGTATGACAGGGCTTTTTTCCTGTCCAGTGTTTCCAGGTCTGCACCTAACTTATCTTCAATTGTCGTGGAAGCGATCTCTTCCATGGTACCTACTTTATTCTTTAAAGTAGCCACAGCACTGTGCTCTTTACCATCGCGCATCCAGGTGATCTTCACTTTATCACCCGAGTTATATGATGCGATCGTACCCTGTAGCTCTGTCCAGGAGTTGATATTAACGTCATTGATCTTAGTAACGACATCCCCTTTCTTTAAACCGATTTCGGCGGCTGCTCCATCCTTGGATACCTGGCCGATATGAGCACCATCACCAGCGTCATATTTATCTTCAGCAGCTTGGACACCCAGGTAGGGTCTTTTGACATCCCCGAATTTAATCAGGTCATTCACGATCTTCTTTACCAGGTTCACCGGGATAGCAAATGAGTAACCGGCATAAGTTCCGCTTGGAGCCAGTATGGCAGAATTGATACCGATGAGTTGCCCATCTGTACTAATCAGTGCTCCACCGCTGTTGCCCTGGTTCACTGCAGCATCAGTTTGAATGAACGATTCAATCGGGGTTTGACTCTGTCTGGCGTTGATACCGATCGACCGGCCTTTTGCACTGACTATACCGGCAGTGACAGTAGTTTCAAGTGTCAACGGGTACCCAACAGCTAAGACCCACTGTCCCAATTTCACATTATCCGAATTGCCATAAAGCAGGAAGGGGAATCCTTTTCCTTCAATTTTCAGTACAGCAATATCACTGCTCGGGTCGCGGCCTATGACTTTTGCTTTATGCGTTTTTTTGCTATTAAGAGTCACTGTGATCTCATCGGCAACGCCTGTGCCGCCATCAGATACCACGTGATTATTGGTGACGATATAGCCATCCTCGCTAATGATAACGCCACTACCTGAAGCCCGTTGCTCCGGGGTGATCTGGGGACCAAAAAACTGTTCGAAAAAATCTTCCATGCTGTTCCGGTTGCCCAGGTTATTGGTCCTTCTTTTTGATGGGATCTTGGTCTTGATATGCACGACTGCCGGAACAGCCGCACTGGCTGCCTTGGTAAAATCGATAGGTTCTGCGATTCCGGAAATATTATCAAAGTAACCGGCATAATTCACCGGTAATTTTACCTCGGTTGATTGGGTAATGCCCTGGTGTTTGCCAGTTACTTCGCTGTAAACCCAGACGCTGCCAACTGCCGATACAGCACTGACAGCTACGATCAGCAACAGTTGTTTGAATTTTTTCATGATTTATTCTGATTATTTTTCTTATGAAACCTGGTGGTCAAAATTCATGCCCCCGGATACAAAATAACAAAGACCTTTTGGTTTAGATGACCCGGCCGTTCAGTTTAACAAACCATTTACTAAGTCTTTCGTACTTAAGCTGAATCACAAAATTATTCATGATTTGCCGACTTCCAAAACCGTTCAAAGATTTACCAGGAATTCCAGCGTATTCACCTTATCCGCGTAGTCTTCAAGGGCGGGACATTGACCCTGTCCAAATGGAACAAAACCCTTGCCGATAATAGATTGCAACTCGGGCAAGGCCTGCAAAAATGAGATATGCTCTTCTAAATCGTTATAGTATTCATAATTCAGTTGGCTAATGGGCGAAAAGACGGATGCCTCCTCCGAAAGAAGAATGGAACCGTTGGTCATGTAATATTTCTTATTGAGGATATGGAGAGCCAGGTTGTAATCGTAGTTGTTCTTGTATTTGTGATGATCAATGAGGAAATGATATTTTCGGAATGTATCCAGTAAAGGAAGGAAATCATATTTTCTTGGAACATAAATCTTGGTGACATTGCGGCAGCCCAGCCCGAAATATTGATAGACATCGTCTGCCAGTTTTTCAAGGTCCTTGGCCGGTTCATTTCCCGTGAGAACCGCTACTGACGTCCTGTTTCTTCGGATAATGTTGGGATATTTCCCAAAATAATATTCAAAATAGCGTGAGGAGTTGTTACTGCCCGTGGCAATATAAGCCTCGCAATTATTTAATAGCTCGCGGAATTGGATCATCTCCTCTTCAACTGATCCATTCAGTAATTTATTACCCAGGTGTTTGATCAACACGCTGTCTTTCGTGGATGGCTTCACGATGGCACGGTGCCCGGAAATGAATACGGCAAGCAAATCATGAAATCCCACCAGGGGTATATTCCCTGCCATTACGATTCCGATTTTTTTCGGCTTTAGGGATTCGATTTTCTGCCAGTATGGGCTGACCCATTTGATTAAATACGCTTCCTTCAAAAAAGCATGTGCGATATTCCGGATAGACAATTCAATAAAATCGGGAATGAACCAGCTGTTCTCCAAAAAAGCTTTCTCTTTTGCTAATTTCCATTCTTCGTCATCCGATAATATGTAGCTGCCCAACTTTTTTAAAAGCTCGATCCTCAATTGTAAATTCATCAGGCAAGATTATATTTGCGGCAAAGTTATTCTGAACCCATAATTTAAATTGACATGGCGATCAAGATCACTGAAGAATGCATCAATTGCGGCGCCTGTGAACCTGAATGTCCCAATAATGCCATCTATGAAGGGGGCGTGGAGTGGGCTATTGCAGATGGTACCACGGTAAAAGGCCCGTTCACCTTGATGGATGGTTCGGTAGTGGATGCCGAACAAAAGAATCCACCCCTGGCAACCGATATTTATTATATCACCCCAAATAAATGTACTGAATGCCAGGGCTTTCATGAAGAGCCACAATGCGCTGCAGTTTGCCCGGTGGATTGTTGTGTTCCGGATGAAATGTATAAAGAGACAGTAGAAGGACTTTTAGGCAAAAAAGAAAAATTACATATTTAAGGCTTGTTAGTATTGTGCATAAAATCTGCAGAAAATTGGGTACCTGCTTTGATATTTATTCTTAACTTACACTTGTCTTTTTAAGATAAAAGCAGCATTCAGCTGCCGAAAGAGTGACGGGTGATATGTCCCGTCGTAAAAAGGTGAAGGAGAAACGGCCTTCACCTTTCTTATTTCCCACTGAAATATTGCGTTCTGCGGAATGCGAAGGCGGATTGATTCCAAGTTGAAATTCGTCCCGAAGTCTGTATTTTGAAATGTGAGGGGCGGATATCCTATCATAGAACATTTAGCATTTTCGCGGCTTAAATAAATTCAATACTTTACGCTCCTTATTACGAATTTTCAGCGTTTTTACTCTTTTTTGAATACGGTTAAAATCAATTTTTTCGATATTTATTGTTAATCCTATAACACCCGGTCAAAGCGGGTTGCCCATCTTGATTTTTTCTTCAATATTTGCAGGGTTAAAACCACATCAGAGTACTTCATGAAGAAAAACATAGCCCTCGTCACCGGGGGATTTTCCGGCGAGTCTGTCATTTCCTATAAATCTGCTGTTACTATTGACAATAACCTGGATCGGGATCGTTTCAATGTGTATAAGATCGACATCAAGCCAGCGGGTTGGTTTTATGAACCGCCTGCCGGCAAGAAAATTTCTATTGACAAGAATGATTTTTCTTTATTGGTGGATAATAATAAAGTCCACTTTGATGCTGTTTTTATTGGGTTGCATGGCACGCCGGGGGAAGATGGGAAGCTGCAGGGATATTTTGATACTCTTGGGATACCCTATACATCCTGTGATGCTGCGATATCGGCGCTCACATTCAATAAACGATATACGACGGCCGTCGCAGCTTTTGCGGGCATACCGGTTGCCAAATCAATAATACTAATGAAAAATGGGATCGGCAGTCCGGACGAGATCGTAAAAGAACTCAATTTCCCGGTGTTTGTGAAACCCAACAATGGCGGTTCCAGTATTGGGATGTCAAAGGTGAAAAATGCTTCTGACGAATTAGGGGTGGCTATCGAGAAAGCATTCAAAGAAGATGACCAGGTGCTGGTGGAAGAAATGGTGATTGGTAGAGAATTCACTGTGGGTGTGTTCCAGGCAAAAGGAAATATTGTTGTGTTGCCGATCACTGAAGTGATCAGTAAAAAGGATTTTTTCGATTACGAAGCGAAATACGAGGGTGCTTCTACAGAAGTGACGCCAGCTGAAATAGATGAAAGAATGGCTGGCCAGATCCGGGAAATGGCAGAAAAGATCTATCGCGTGTTCAATTGTCGCGGCGTAGTGAGGATCGATTTTATTTATGATGAAAAAGAAAACAAACCATTCATGCTCGAGATAAATACCGTACCGGGACAAAGTGAAGCCAGTATTGTGCCGCAACAGGTGCAGGCAAAAGGATGGAGTTTAAAGGAATTTTATACTCTATTGATTGAAGAAGTTTTAGAATAAAAAAAGCAAACGTTGTTTAAATTTATTACATCAAGGCCCTTATGGATGAATATCCTGGTTGGAGTACTACTCGTCACGGGTCTGTTCCTGTTTTTTGTGCTTTCCCTGAATTGGTGTACTAATCACGGAAAATCAGTAACGGTGCCGTTGGTGACAGGAAAAAACTATGAAACGGCATCCGACCAATTAAAGAAACTGGGGTTTGATGTAGAAATCACTGATTCGATCTATGTGGATTCATTACCGCCCGGAAGAGTGATCAAGCAGATCCCTGAAGCGGATGAAGTTGTAAAAGAGAACCGGACTATTTATCTTTTAGTCAATCGCGCCGTTCCCCCCATGATCGAAATGCCCAACCTGATTGGGTATAGTTACCGTAGCGCGGAGATGATCCTGAATAATCTTGGAATAAAGATCGGGGATACTTCATTCAAACCGGATTTCGCAAAGAATTCAGTTCTTGAGCAATGGCATAATGGGGAAAGAATCCCCCCCGGGTCAAAATTAAGGAAAGGCAGCACGGTCTCCCTGGTGCTTGGAGATGGGGTAGGTAAAAGAGAATTCGCTGTTCCTAATATTGTCGGGCTGCGGTTTGGCGATGCGCAGGCTTTGTTAAGTGAATACGGGATCAGTTTTGCTGTAGTCCTGCCTGACCCTGACGTCATCGATACGCTAAACTCTTATATCTATTGGCAGAACCCAGAACGTTATGATGAGGATAAAAGGCTCCGCCATATCCGGTCAGGTCAGACCATGGACGTGAGATTACAACAGGAGAAGCCGGTCAAGGATTCGCTTGATATCCCGGAGATGCCAGGGGAGTAGGCAATAATAATAGGTAGTAGATAATAAGCAATAATACTCAAATTAACTTATGCAAAATATTAGCGTTGAAGAATTAAAGCGGCGTATTGATGCGGGGGAAAAGTTGAATCTCATTGACTGCCGCGAGCCTCATGAATATGCCGAATTCAATATCGGTGGAAAGCTGGTGCCATTGGGAAAGATCCAAACTATGCAACTGGATGATATCGAAGACTGGAAAGACGAGGAAGTGATCATACATTGCCGCAGCGGGCAGCGAAGCATGGTAGCTTGTTTATTCCTGGATACGATGGGGTTCAGCAATACTAAAAATGTGACAGGGGGAATTCTAGCCTGGCAAGAAAAATTTGGGACAACCAGCTGATATGCTCTTTTTAACCTTAAACCTAGAATTTCAAAGATCATAAGCCCAGGTTAATGCCCACCATAAAATTTCTTCCCGCCATCGGGAAATAATAATTATTTACGCTAAGCTCACCTCCATAATAGTAGCTGTAAGTATATCCATTCGGCTCATAATTGGCATTAAATAAATTATTGACCCGAAAAAGTATCGTGGATTCCCTTATTATTTTTTTGATCGGCAAAGTATATATCACCTGAAGACCCTGCACATAAAAAGCGTCCAGTCGTCTTGTCTCATTGCTGGTATTGTCGAGATATTGTTTACCCACATATTTACCGGGGAAACTAATTTCCAGGCCAGGAATTGGTTTGATATCTATGGATAGAGAACTTACAACCGAGGGAGAAAATGCAATATCGGTTTTATCATAAGCATGGATGAGTTGTCCGCCATTATCGTAGTCATCGATATATTCTGAAAAATTAAGAATCCTATTTTTACTCAATGCAAGGTTGCCTGAAAGCGAGATCCATTTTGCCAGTTTTACAGATCCGGTTAGCTCGACGCCTGCCCGGTAACTACTTGGGATATTCGTTCTGGTGTATGCTCCAACCTCATTAATCTTCCCGGTAAGGACCAACTGATCTTTGTATCGCATAAAATAAAGAGTGGCTGACCAGTTGGTATTTTTATTTTTCCTTTCAACCCCGGATTCAAGATCATATAGTCTCTCCGACCTGGGTTTTTGAACTGACCCGGTTTCAAAATCATCCCGGTTGGGTTCTTTGTTTGCCATGGCAAATGAGAGATAGGATTTCCATTTATTTTTCAGGTAAGTGATACCCATTTTTGGGTTAAGAAAATTGTATTGGTTGGTTACTGTTAGGGTGGGATTGTTCCTGAAACCATTAATTGTGTAATTTACATGCCTGTATTGCAGATCATAGAAAAAATGCCAATTGGGTAAAAACTGAGTCAGCTGTTTCAAGTAGATATTGAAGTCTGTTTTTACCGCATCCAGGTCATACCAGCGATGTTTTGGCACTGGCAAACCCTGCGAAGCCCAGGTAAGTTCCCCAAAATGCTTACCAAAATAGCGTGAATAGGCTCCTCCAAGGACAGCCTCTGTTTTTCTGTCCTTGTATTGTAATGAAAATATATCACCGTAAAAATCATTATCCAGCCAAAGTTGTCTGATAAAATCTGAATTACCGGGTTCATTCAGGCCGTAGTCAATATATGATTGACCCGCTTTATATTGTTCATAATATCCGGTTCCTTTTGTATAAAATAGTGCGGTGTGAAAAGTAAACCTGGAACCTAACTCCCGGGCAAAGAATAATTGGTAATGGTGTTGCTGGTAGTTGTCCGTTTCATTCTCATAAGGATCGCCAGGTTTTTCCATGCCGGCATAATTGATCGTTCGGCGACCTGCTTCCAGATCTGCCTCTGAAACTCCATACCAGGCCTGATAGGTTTTTTCCTTTCCGGAAAAAACATTCAACCGCAACTCGTTTTTATTGCCGAGATAAGCGGTAGAAAAATAAAAGGAATGAAGTTCACTGCTGCCCCGGTCAATAAATCCACGACTGCTGATCCTTGACAATCGAAGATCTGCTGTGAAATGATCATTTAGTAATCCACTGCCTGCCTTGATGGTATTTTTCCAGGTTTGATAAGAGCCGTAGCTATTGTTGAATTCAGCATAGCCATTTTTGTTTACTTCGTTTGTACTGAAATTAATGCTGGCCCCGAATGCACCCGGCCCATTGGATGAAGTTCCCACTCCACGCTGTACCTGGATACTGCCGACAGAAGACGTAAAATCAGGCAGGTCCACAAAAAAACTACCCTGGCTTTCCCCATCGTTGAATGGGATCCCATTCAATGTAATGTTTATGCGCGTAGCATCGGTACCTCGAATCCGGATACCGGTATATCCAACTCCATTCCCCGCATCGGAGTTAGCCACCACTGAAGGAATATTTTCCAGGATAAATGGTATATCCTGTCCGAGATTTTGCTTTGCTAATTCCTTCCTGGAAATGTTAGTAAGCGTGAAGGGTGCTGATTCCGAAGCCCGGATTGACCTTAATTCTACCGGCGTTAATAAATAAAAACTGTCAGTTAGATAATGATTGACAGAATCGGCCTGGCTAAACAATGAATGTCCGGCTAAGAACAAATAGTTGAAAAATACAATCCTCTTCATCTTTTTCATTTTTAACGGTAAAAGAAGGAGAGGGAATGCTGGATGAGAAAGGAAATCGTTCAAGTCCTTCCCTGCGCAGGCATTACCCTGATCAGGTTCTACGGGTATTTCTCAGTCCCGACCGTTAGCGTCAGGACACCCCGGGAAACACTGAAAACAGCCCAAAATTAAACTGAAAAAATCTTTCGGGGACTGTAACTTTCTCCGAACTTGTTCGTATCACTTCTAAACTATTGTATGAGAAGAGTTTTAATCGGCTTTTTATTCCTTTTTCAGCTTGCTCTGGTTTCTGCACAAGAGATCAAAGATGCCAACGCGAAAAAGAGAAATGTTGGGAATTTCCATGGTATTGAAGTAGGAACTGGTATAAGACTTTTTCTTTCGAATGGGGCCACTGAAGAAGTGGTTGTAAGCGCAGATAAAACTGAATTCCGGGATAAGATCATTGCTGAAGTGGAGAACGGCATTCTGAAACTCCATTACGATACTAAACTAGGTTCGGTCAACAAGAAGAACGAGACCAAGAACCTGCGCGCGTATGTTTCCTATAAGCAGTTAAATAAACTGATTGTCAGCACAGGAGCCGTGGTGGAAATGAAGAATGTGTTGTCAACTCCATCCCTCGAACTGAGTGCCACAACGGGGGCGACATTCAACGGGGAGATCAGCACCACCTCGTTGAAAATTGATCAAAGCACTGGGTCAAGGGTAATGATCTCGGGAAAGGCCGATAAACTGGAAGCGGAAGGCAGTACGGGTAGCAAATTGGAAGGGGAGGAATTAAAAACCATGAATTGTTCGGTTATAGTGAATACCGGTGCAAGGGTGACGATCACGGCCGAAAAAGAATTGAAAGTCAAAGCCGGTACCGGTGGAACGGTGAAATATAAAGGCAATGCCTCTGTTACAGAAGTAAAATCGAATACCGGCGGAACGGTGAGTAAAATTTAGTAAGTGTAGTGATGCAATATTTTACGTCTCCAGGCATGTTCTAAACTTATCCAAAAAATCTTAACATGAAAAAATTAACCATGAAGTTAATAATGATTTTTGCCATTCCGATGCTGAGCTTGCTAAAGAGCTATGCGCAGCAAATAAATGATCCGAATGCCGAGCAAAGACAGGTAAAAAATTTTAATGGCATCAAGATATCCAATGCATTTGATGTTTTCTTAAGCCAGTCAAGTGAAGAAACGATTGCTGTCAGTGCTTCCGAAACCAAGTACAGGGATCGCATTAAAGTGGAAGTAAAGAATGGTATCCTGAACGTATGGTATGATAATGAAGGAAAATGGAATACCGGGAATAAAAAGCTGAAAGTCTATATTTCATTCAAGAATATTAATACACTCGAAATAAGCGGGGCTTGCGACGTTGTGATCAATGGAGGTCTGCGGTCGGATGATCTTTCGGTCATTTTATCCGGAGCGAGTGATCTGAAGGGTAAGCTGGAAACAAAAAACCTGTTGATTGAGCTCAGTGGGGCTTCAGATATGCAGGTAACGGGTTCGGCCAGGGAGATGAAGATAGAAGTTAGTGGTGCCAGCCATTTCAAAGGATTTGAGCTGGTTACTGAAGTTTGTGACGCTGAAGCATCCGGTGCGAGTGATATTCAGATCACAGTAAACAAAGAATTGTCTGCGCAAGCCACAGGCGCCAGCGATGTGCAGTACAAAGGAAGTGGAGTAATAAAAGAATTAAAGACCAGCGGGGCGAGCTCCGTTTCAAAATCGCGTTCGTAACTAAAGGGTATAGACATGAAAAAAAGCTCTGATGAAAACCAGGGCTTTTTTCTTTCGCTTTTATTAAGACTTTTCACTTGGTAGATAACTGTATTCATCCTACCTTTGCCCCTCAAATCGCGAAGTAGAGCAGCGGTAGCTCGTTGGGCTCATAACCCAAAGGTCGGGAGTTCGATCCTCCCCTTCGCAACAAAGCTATCCGCCTCAGGCGGATGGCTTTTTCATTTTTTCTAAGCAGAGAATGCTGCAAGATTGATTACCTGCAATGAAAGTTGGATTTGTAAATATATTCGGGAGACCTAATGCCGGCAAGAGCACTTTGCTGAATGCATTGATGAACGAAAAACTGGCGATCGTTTCCAAAAAAATCCAAACGACCCGTCACCGCATTAAGGGAATTTTAACTGAAAAAGATTACCAGGTTATTTTTTCCGACACCCCCGGGATCATTGAGCCAAAGTATAAGCTACATGAAAAGATGATGAAGGCAGTGAAAAGCGCGCTGGAGGATGCTGATGTAGCGCTCCTGATTGTGGATGTAAATGAAGATAGAGAGGAAGCAAACCGGGTCTTTGAAGCTTTGCAATTAAAGGTGCCAGCCATCGTGGTGATCAACAAAGTCGATCGGGCAACGAAAGAAAAAGTAGTTAATGTGTCCTCTTTTTTCGGCTCGAAGTTTTATTGCAATGCAACGATCCCGATCTCCGCTTTGAAGGGATTTGACAAGCGCGAATTCATTCGACCCATACTTGAATATTTACCTGAAGGGGAACCTTTTTTTCCAGGTGATGAGATCACCGATCTGCCGGAAAAATTTTTCGCGGCCGAATTGATCCGGGAAAAGATATATGAACTTTATGAGGAAGAAATCCCGTATCATACTACGGTCCTGGTCCGGGAGTTTAAAGAAAAAAAGAGCTTAATAAAGATCACAGCTGATATCATTGTGCAACGGGAAACACAGAAAGGAATTCTGTTGGGGGAAGGAGGGAAAAAAATAAAGCAGTTAGGTATTGATTCGCGAGGGTCGATCGAGAAATTTCTGGGCCGGAAAGTTTTCCTGGACTTATTTGTAAAAGTGAAGCCGAAGTGGCGAGAGAATGAATTGCACTTACAAGAATACGGTTATTAGCCTCCCCAACCCCTTACTGGTAGGTAGAAAACAAAGTAAATTTTAAATTGAATAATTGGATAAAGACTAATGAACCAAATCGAAAAGAAAACCAGGTTAAATAAAATGCTCTCCCTTGTTCAGGGAGTTGGAGGGGGCCTATGAGTTTTACTGTAGCTATAACAGGTCGCCCGAATGTGGGGAAAAGTACATTATTCAATCGCCTGCTTGAGCAAAGAAAAGCGATCGTGGATGATACAAGTGGCGTTACCCGTGACCGCCAATATGGGGTTGCTGATTGGAACGGGAAGACATTCAACGTGATCGATACCGGCGGGTTTGTGGCCAGGAGTGATGATATCTTTGAAAAAGAGATTGCTAAACAAGTCCTGATCGCTGTAGAAGAGGCGGATGCGGTGATCTTTATGGTGGATGCCGCTACCGGTATCACCGAACTGGATGATTCAATGGCTGATATACTCAGGAAAAGTACCCGGCCTGTTTTTTTGACAGTGAACAAGGTAGATAATTATGAACGGATGCTGGAGGCAAACGAATTCTATAGCCTGGGATTCGAGAAAGTGCATTTCATATCAGCCGCAAGTGGAAGTGGAACGGGTGAATTACTGGACGCGATCACGGAAAATATAACTCGGGATGCCCTGGCGGAAACAGAGGCTATAGCCCAGTTACCCAAATTTGCGATCATCGGCCAACCGAATGTGGGCAAGTCTTCTTTGTTGAATGCCCTGGTCGGACAGGAAAGAACTATCGTCAGTGACATTCCGGGTACTACAAGAGATACCATTCACACTCACTACAATCTTTTCAAGAAAGAATTCGTGTTGATTGATACGGCGGGCCTTAGGAAAAAGACCAAGGTGCACGAAGACCTGGAATTTTATTCTGTGATCCGGGCCATCCGGGCGATGGATGAAGCGGATGTCTGTCTGCTTTTACTTGATGCACAAAAAGGGATCTCAGCCCAGGATCTGAATATTTTTAGCCTGGCTGCAAGAAAGGGTAAGGGCATTGTATTGCTGGTCAATAAATGGGACCTGATGGATAAACAGACCAACACCTCCAAAGAATACGAGAAAGAATTGAGATCACGATTAGCGCCTTTCACAGATGTCCCGATCCTGTTCATTTCAGCGAAGGATAAAACCAGGATATTCAAAGCGATTGAAACCGCTCTGGAAGTTTATGACAACAGGCAGCGTAAGATCCCCACTTCCAAGCTTAATGAAGTTATGTTAAAAGCCATCCAGGCCTTTCACCCGCCCGTTGTGCGGGGACATCCGGTGAAGATCAAGTTTATCACCCAATTGCCGACGCCGGTCCCTTCCTTCGCTTTTTTCTCCAATTTTCCGGAAGATATCAAGCAACCGTATAAAAACTATCTGGAAAATCAGCTTCGCGAGCAATTTGAGTTTACCGGGGTACCTCTTAGAATATTTTTCAGGAAGAAGTAATTCAATCAAGGTACAACTGATACGTAAACTTACGAGCGAGAAACCATCAGCTAAGCTTGCATTTATGAGATATGCTTATTATTTTGAGTGGTCATTTCTACCGTACCCAATTCCTGCGCAAAGCCTACATATATTAACCGGTGAATACCGGGATCCTTTCCATGAATGACCGATTTGTTTTACTCAAATCTGTCAGTATGAGACTATTTTTTGTTTTCATTTGCCTGGTAGGACTTGAAACAAGTGGCCAGGTTACAGATGCTCCTGTATCCCCAAGTTCCACGTCTTTGAATTTTGCCGGGGAAGTAATTGAAGAAAAAATTAAAATCGTTCCGAATAAGTGGAAGCTTACACGGAATCATCTTTATTCCGGAGGGCTGATCTTTATTGCCGGGGTATCGAAAGGTTTTAATGAGACCCTTGAATTTCATTGGAAGGGCTTCAGGCATATGTTCCAGGATGTGAACCGTCAGTGGTTCGACCCGGAGGTAAGCTGGAGAAATAAATATAAAAATGGAGATCCTGATGCTGGTCCGCGGTTTCCCCTCTCTACTACCGTGTTCGTGATGTTCACTGATCAGTATCACCTAAACAATTTCATCAATAAATTGGCCTGGACTTCAGCAATCGTGATCAAACTGGGAGAAGGGAAAAAGCCGCTCAAATATTATTTACTGGATATGGTTTATTATACAGCATGTCACCAAGCCGGTTTCGCCCTGACGTATTATCCATTTAAAGGGTATAAAGGAGACTAAGCAAGTAGCTTTTCCATGCTCGTGTTCACGCGGCGATAATATTCACCCAATTCCTTTTCTTGCTGGAGTATGAAGCTATTCTCGGTGAATTTCCCGATGACTAATTCCATTTCTTTTTCGTTATCATATACCATTTTTCGGAATGGATTTTCGTAATCTTTTGCCCGGGAATCATAAATGTCCTGGAACATCCGGGTGGCTGTAGACAGGGATTGCTGCAAAAGATTCCGAAATAAATTTCGTGTGAATCGTTGAGGGGTAAGTTTCAGTGCTTCAACGAGTGTGGCGAACGCATGCCTGAATTTTTCCCGGGAATAGGTTCGGCTTTGCTCATTGTAGAAATTATGCACTTCATCCCATCCAGCGATCTTACCCGTGTAAATTTTCCTGAGCAAGTTTTTCACCCGTGGTTCAGGGATCAATTGTCCACCGATATTCAGCCAGGACACTCTTTCAGCATTAAATGGCAATAGCGCGATCAACCTGTCCCAGGAGTTTATTTTTTTTTCCTCTATGAATCCGATCAATTCTCGCATACAGTAATAAATGATCAGATCCCTGAATATCGCATAGGCTTCAGCCGCCCGGCTCAGCACTACCACTCGCTGACTGTTCTCAAAGCCTTCTGCCAATATCTCCAATTGGCCAACTATTTCCGGTTCTTTTTCCAGGAGTCGTTTACCGATCCGTGAATATTCTTTTTCTGAAATTTGATTATTCTCTTTGCTTGCCCAGGCTTTCCCGGTAAACCTTCTTAATAGTTCGAGGGAAAGGACCAGTTCATTGATGGTATCAGGGGCGAGAAAATCATATTCTATTATTTGCGTCTTGTCAATTCTCTTATCACGGCTGATGTATTTACTCACATTCCTGGACAGGGCGTACAGGTTATGCATGAACCAGTATGCAGGCTTAATGATTAGCCGGTCCGTGGCACTATCGTTATTCACCAGGCAGAATGGGATGGGAATATTTAATTCGCAGGGGTAATCTGCTTTTGCAATAAGCGTGAATGAAGCAAATTTTGAATTATGTTTCAGGCTTACACACAGTCCCGGCCAGAAACCACGCCCTGCCACGAGTTCTCCATCAGCGCCTCTTGAGTTATGGTTGGAACCAATGGTTGCTCCAGCTGCCATATTGCTTTGTCCCATGACAAGAGCTGCGCATAAAAATGAATTATTGTGATGTTGTTCATGTGCCGGAAAAATAAGCGAGTTCAGCACTTCACAACAGGATATGGTTGAATTATCGCCCAGGAAAGAATTGATCAGTCTTGCGCCATATTTTAATTGCGAGTTGGAGGAGAGCACAAAACGAACGGCCTTTACTCCATAGAAAACACGACAACCATAACCAATGATCCCATTCACCAGTTCACAGCCTTCCCCGATCTGCGACTTGGCCTCGGGGGAAGAATTTATCGTCAGGTTTTTTAGCTTATTAGCTCCCTTCAGATAAGCGTCACTGCCGATCCATACATCCTTGATGATCTTGCAATTTTTGATCACCGTTCGGTCACCGATCTTGCCATAGTACCCTCGGTGTGTATCATATTTTTTATCCGTGAATTCTTTAAACCGTTGCAAGAGGCGTTCATTATCCCGGTATTTTGACCAAAGCCAGGCATCGCCTGCCAGCATGCCGTTGAAAGGTAATACACTACGGCCGGCATTTTCATTGCAGATCTCCAGCCAGACGCGTACTGATTCAGACTCGCCTTTTTTTAGAACGCCATTTCCGAATTTTGAATGATTCGTCGTGGCCAGTTCATTTACGTTCGCCAGGATCACTTCATTGCCGATAATATAATGGCTCATGAAATTCACATGATCAACGACCACATTATCCCCGAGGTCACAACTGATGATCGTGCTATCATACAACCCTACCGGCAGCCTGAGATTATTGAACTCAAGAAAATATTTTTCAAGTTTCCCGATCCTTACCAGGCCATAAAAAGAGCAGTTTCTTACGAGCTCAGGATCGAATTCTTTGGAAACCTTCACTCGCTTCCAGTTATCAGACCTGTTCCCATTAACTTCCAGGACCCTGATTTCATCTGCTGAAAGATCGCGGTAACGTATGCCGCTTCGGTTCTGGATATTGCGCAGATAATATTCATCTTTGCCCTTTGGAATATATTCTTTGGGGATAAACTGGTAACCGAGTTCGGAAATAGGTTGTTTATTGATGATGTTCATCAGAGCTATTAGTCAATAGTGAATAGTGAATGGGCAATAGGCAATGGGCAGTAATTAGTGTCCATAATCAATAATTGATAATCAATGATCAGAAACCCGTCTATTGCACACGACAAGCAACCAACATCCTCACTCCACTGTAACACTTTTGGCCAGGTTCCTCGGTTTGTCAACATCCAGTCCTTTTGCCACCCCAATATAATAAGCCAGTAATTGGAGAGGAACGACGCTCAGCATAGGAGCCATGATCTCATCGGCTTCCGGAATTACGATCACGTCATTTGAATAGCTCTCAGCAAGGGAATCTCCTTCGGTGATCACGGATATGATCTTTCCTTTCCGGGCTTTTATTTCCTGCATATTGCTAAGCACTTTTTCATGGTAACTGTCCCGGGAAGCAACAAAAACAACAGGTAAATGTTCATCCACCAGTGCAATCGGGCCGTGTTTCATTTCAGCGGCCGGGTATCCTTCTGCATGGATGTAAGAAATTTCTTTCAATTTCAATGCGCCCTCGAGCGCAACCGGGAAATTGTAACCTCTTCCGAGGTATAGAAAATCTCTTGCATTCGTATATTTTTCAGCCACCTTTTTGATCTTATCACTGTATTTCAGGATCCAGGCAACTTTCTCCGGGACCTCCTGTAATTCATCCAGCAGGTGCATATACCGCTCCTGTGAGATCGTGCCTTTAATATAGGCTATCTTCAATGCGATCATGGTCAGTACGGCAAGCTGAGCGGTAAATGCTTTGGTGGATGCCACGCCGATCTCGGGCCCGGCGTGAGTGTAGGCACCTCCGTGCGAGGTTCGGGCAATGGAAGAACCAACAACATTGACCACTCCCAGGATTACCGCCCCTTTTGCTTTTGCATTTTCGATCGCAACAAGCGTGTCAGCGGTTTCGCCACTTTGTGAAATGGCAATGATCACATCGTCTTTATTAATGACGGGGTTTCGATACCTGAATTCTGAAGCGTATTCTACTTCTACATTGATACGGCAGAGCTCTTCAAATATATATTCAGCCACCAGGCCGGCGTGCCAGCTGGTGCCGCAGGCCACCATGACGATACGATTGGCATTGATGATCTGTTCGGCATATTGCTGGATGCCGCTCATTGTGATCGTACCATTCACCGCGTCCAGTCTCCCGCGCAAACAATCATGGATGGTCCGGGGTTGTTCAAATATTTCTTTGAGCATGAAATGGTCGTAACCACTTTTTTCTATGGCTGCCAGTTCAATATCCAGTTTCTGCACATAGGGCGTAATCTTTTCATTGCCCAGGTTTTTCAGGATCAATGAATCGGGTTTCACGATCGCCAGTTCGTAATCATTTACATAAACGACTTCTTTAGTATACTCCAGCATGGGAGAGGCATCGGAACCCAGGAAATGTTCATTCCTGCCAACCCCGATCACAAGCGGACTGCCTTTCCTCGCGGCAATGATGGTTTCGGGATTTTCCTTGTCGAGCAGGAGGATCACATATGCACCAGTTACCCTTTTCAGTGCGATCCTCACCGCCTCTTCCAGGTCGCATTTATTTTTCTCACGGATCTCTTCAATAAAGTTCAAAAGGACTTCGGTATCCGTATCACTCTTGAACGAATA
>Ga0196964_10000811_pt1 | contig 17196 bp, 19 predicted proteins | sample S1_10metaG_FD_148615 | JGI IMG/M metagenome (GOLD analysis project Ga0196964, IMG submission 148615) | Soil microbial communities from Anza Borrego desert, Southern California, United States - S1_10 | ecosystem: Environmental > Terrestrial > Soil > Desert | place: USA: California | collected...
GACGTGCTGTGGGGCACCGCCGCCGATGATGATGAACCCGACCTCGGTGACGGCGAAGACGGGGCGGCCGGTGCCATCGAGCTTCGAGGCGTCGGTCGAGTCGGAGAGGGCGACGGTGAGGCCGTCGTCTGGTGTGTAGAACCAGATTTTGCGGTCGTCGGTGACAAAGAGGATGCCCTTGAGCGGGTCGTAGCCGGTGGCGCCGATGATGTTGGCGGTGCCGAGGCTGTGCCCCGTCTGCCAGGTGGTGATGCCCGGGCGAGCGCGGATGGCGCCGGCCTGGTCGACCCAGACGTTGGTCGACAGGGAGACGGCGCCCTCGGCGGCAAGCTCCTCGATGCCGCTGACGAGCTGGCCGCTCAGGGTGATGCGGGACGTGGGCATTTACGCCGCCGTGGTCGCCCTGGCGACCTCGCGCCACCCGTTGCCGGCGAACACGAACTCGTAGGACATGTACTCGCCCGCCGGGATGGCGCCGAACGCCGCTCCATCCAGCTTCCAGTTCGACCCGCCGCCGACCGCGGGGGTGACCCCGCCGCCGGTGTTGTTGAAGAACACGAGCTTCAGCGTTGTGCCGTTGCGCGGCGACGACGGAATGGGCGTCGCCACAGTGACGGCCCCCGCAAGCGTGGCGATCACAGTCTTCCCCAGCAGGCGGTTCGGCGTCAGCGTGCCGCCGTTCGCAACCGAAACGGAGTACGCTCCCTCGGACCGGTCGGGCGCATCAAGGATGACGTTGCCGGTGCCAGCGGAGGTGTCCGCGATGGTGAGGTGCGCGGTCGACGTCGAGTAGTTGCCACCAATGACGACGTACGTCGCTGCAGAGCTGAGGGAAATGTGCCCCTGGCCAGCGCCGCAGGTCGCGAACGTACAGGACAGCACCATCACCCGCGTGCCCTGGATGTAGACCGGGACCTCGGCCGCGGGGATGCCGGCGCCGATGATGGTGATGTGGCCGGCGGTGCTCTCGATGTTGATCCCGCGCCCGCTGGCCGCGGAGAAGTAGCCACCAACGACCGTGTGCTGGGTCGTGGACGGAAGCGAGGTCTGGGCGAAGTTGATGCCGCGCGCGTCTGCGTGGGCCGGCGCCACGACGGTCGTGTCGTAAATGCTCACACCGGAGGTCGTGGTGCCGGCGACCTTGATGCCCGTCCGGTGACCGCTGACGTTGACGCGGCGGATGGAGATGATCGCGCAGCCAGTCGTGATACTGATGCCGATGCCAGTCGAGTTTGAGGTGGCCTGGATGTCGACGTCGCGAATCTCAGCGCCCGACACAGAGGTCAGCGTGAGGAAGTCCAGCGCGGCGCCACCGACCGCCTTGAGGATGGTGCGACCATTCCCCGCGCCCACCAGGTTCACGCCGGTGGTAGTCATGGTCAGGGTGGCCGAGGTCTTGTACGTCCCGGGCGGGAAGTACACCGTCATGCGCCCGCTGCCAGTGGCGAAGTTGATCGCCGCCTGAATGGCGGTGGTGTCGTCGGTCGTCCCGTCGCCCTTCGCGCCGAAGGCCTTCACGTTGACGACGAGCCCGGACATCCAGTCCTTGAGGTTCATCGCCGTGGCGGTGCTGGTGGCCAGGTACTTCGCGTCGGCTCCGCCGATGCTCGTCTGCATGGCGTCGAGGGCGCCGTGCAGCGTGGAAGACGTGAACGAGCTGGTGTTGAGGTCGACGACCTCGCTGCGCTCGGTGTTGGCGCGGTCGAGGTCGAAGACCTCGGTCCCGGTCGACGTCTGCACGATGAGGCGCACCGGCGACGTGGCGTAGCGCTCGGCCGCGCCGTTGGCGTCGAGGGTGATGCCACTCGTCTGGGGGTCGACAACGGTGCCCTCGGCGTCCGTGTAGATGGTCGCCAGCGTCAGGGTGCCCGGCTGGTAGGCGTAGGCCTTGCCATTGGGCGCCCCGGCAAAGCCGGCGGCGAGGGGCTTGATGAGCGATGCGAAGGGCATTAGCAGCTCCCCAGGTAGAACTGGAGGTTCCCGGTCTCTACGTCACTGGAACGCGCGTCCTCCTCGGACGCCTTCGCCAGGTTCATGAAGTAGGTGGCGCGGCCCTCGCCGTAGCCCGAGGCCAGCGCGAGGTCGTGCGCGAGGTGATAGATCACGGTCTTCAGCCACCGCGCATCGAGGTCGAGGTCGATGTCGAGGCCGCTGAGGTCGCGAATGACGCGAGCGCGCGTGTAGCGCAGCGTGGGCGCGTCAGAGCCGGGGACGGGCCACAGGTAGAGTGTGACCGTCGACTGCTTCTGCGCGTAGTAGCGCGTCGGCACGCCCTGCTCGGTCTTGTCGGTGATGCGCACCCAGTCCTCGCGGGACATGGGCTCTACCTCGGTCTCAATGTTCGACGAGTCGACGATCATCGCCGGGCCGACCACGTCGTACGTGTCGCTGTCGAGCGCGTAAGATGCGGTACCCGAGGTCAGCGTCTTGGTCGTCGGCTCCAGCGTGCGCAGGATGAAGCCGTCGTTCTGCAGCGCCTTGACGATGACGTTGAGGTGGTCGAGGGCGTTCGTCTCCTCCAGCGCCGTCGGCGCTTCAGAGAGACCACGCACGAGGCGATAGGCGGCCTTGACGATGCCGCGTGCGTTGAGCTTGAAGGTCGAAGTGGAGGCGACAGCCATTAGCGTATGGGGGCAGAGGTGCGTGGGTTCTGGCGGTACAGGAGCGCGAGCTGGGCAATGCCCTTCACGGAGGCAGAGTTGGCCCAGTCCTGCGTCTGGTAGGTCAGGCCGCAGCGACTCATGAGGTAGAGCTTGTCGTATCGAGCACCGACCTGGGTCTTGTCCTCAGTGCGGCGACGCACGACGTGCACAGCCTCCTTGGCCGCCTTGAAGTCAGACTGCGAGACGGACGACTGGATGGCGGAGAGCAGGCCTATGGTGCCGAGGGAGTACGTCGAGGGAGAACTGACGCTGAGCGCCGTGTTCTTAGGGCCGTTGACGTCGACGTGGTTGGCGATGGCGAACTTCGGGTCGTAGGTCCCGGTGTTGTCGTCGGCGAGCTGCTGCGCGCTGTATGTCGCTGGCGTTGCGTAGGTCGAGTTAGAGGTTGCGCTGCGTAGCCAGCTGTGGATGGCGGCGACGCGAGTCGAGTAGCCCTCGTAGTTGTTGAGCGCCCACAGGGCCACGGCGTATTGCGAGCCGAGAATGATGTTCTCGCCCGAGCCGTAGCGCTGCCAGGACGCGGTGCCCGCGACGCCATTAATGGCGTGCTGGTAGTAGTTGTACGGGGTCGAGGCCGAGAAGCCGACGGTGCCACCAACGCCGTTGGTCCAGAAGGCGTCCGCCTCCGAGATCATGGTCGACAGCGGCGCCGCGGTGTCGGAGTTGAAGTCGGCGAGGCCGCCGTAGCCGGTAAAGCCGTACGTGCGCTCGCCGTCGGTGGTCTTCAGCTCCTTGAGGAACCACAGCCCGGCGATGTCTAGCACCTCGAAGGTGAATGGCTGCGGGACGGTCCCTGAGTCGAAGTATGCCGAGGTCCAGGCGCCCGAGTGCCAGCGGTTGCCGCCTGCGTCCTTGACGTAGTGGGTAGCCAGCTTGTCCGGACACTGCATGAGGCGCAGGTTGGTGGCGGCGTCGCGGGCGGCCTGCAGGTAGGAGCTAGTGCCGTGCACGCGATAGGCGTAGAGGCAGGCGAGCCCGCCCATGTACGTCGACTCGGCGCCAAAGACGGCCGAGTCCGGCCGGTCGGGGCCGGCGGTCGTGCAGTTGAAGCCGCCGTAATAGGCGGTGCCGGTAAAGGCGGCCACCTTTGCCTGCTGCGAAACGAGGTAGTCGGCCAGCTCCTTGAGCTTCGACTTGGCGCGCGTGATCCAGGCGGCCGGGCGGCGGTCCTCGACGATGAGGTTGTAGAGGTACACACCAACCCAGCCGGCGGTCACAGGCGCCAGCGTGTGGTCGGTCTCCGATGTGACCACGCCGTCGCTGTTGACGGTCTCTTCGGGGGCGGCGCGGCACAGGAGGTCTAGGACCTCGCCCTCTTCGAACTCGTAGCTCGGCGTCGAGGCGCTGCCCTTCTTGTACTTGGTCGGCGGCAGCTTGAACGGGCGGATGGACGCGTAGTGGCGGTCGAGGGCAGACGTCGTGCGGAACTTCCAGTGCAGGTTGCACTCGGCGAACCCGTCGCGGATGCGCACCTCGCTGGGATAGAGCGCGCGCCTGGAGCAGACGTCGCAGGCGCGTATGTAGTTCTGCTCGACGTACACCCTTACACGCGGAGCGAGATGTCCACGACCCCGGTCGAGTTGACACCGGCGATCCAGCCGTAGGAGGCCTGGTCGTTAGCCACCAGGGAGCCGTTCTTGAGCGTGATGTTCTCGATGGCCCAGTCGAGGTCGGTGAGGCCGATGGTCAGGGCGTTGCCGTTCCAGCCGTAGGTTCCACCGTCGAAGGTGCAGTCCTTGAGGTAGTTGCCGAAGGTGCTGCCGCCAAACGCGACGGCAGAGCCTGGGCGCGTGGTGGCGTCCCCCGAGGCGGTGAAAGTGCAGCCCTCCAGGCGGTTGAAGCTCGACTCGATGGACACGCCGACGGGGTTGGCCGTGTCGCTCGTGCCGAACGTGAAGTCGCAGTCCTTGACCAGACAGCCGTTGCCGCGGATGCGAATGCGCGCCGAGGCAGCGGCCGTCGAGGAGGCGAAGCGCAGGTTGTAGAAACGCCAGCTCGAGCCGGCGGCGGTGGTGTCGATGCCGTAGACCGCGCCGCCGACGGTGAAGGTGGGGCGCGAGGTGCCGGTGCCCAGGCCGATGATGGTGACGCCGGTGGTAGTGGCCTTGGTGACGGCGGCGGTCAGCGTCTCTGCGTGCGAGGACTTGCAGACGATGATCGGCGACTCGTTGGTCACCACGTCGGGGTCGCCGACGGCGGCCGCGAGCGTCGTGTAGGGGCGCTCGAAGCTGCCGTCAGCGGTGGCCGTCGAGGTCGAGTCGACCCAGATGACGTTGCGGTTGGCCGGGGAGGACTGGATCCAGGGCGTGAGCGTGGCGAGCGAGTAGCCGCTCGTCGCGAGGCCCTTTGGCCAGTGCCTGAAACGCGTGACTGCCATGGTCTCCTCGGTATCTCCGGGCCGGGTTTAGCCTCGGAGCCGAGGAGACCCGGCGTATGCTGTTAGACGCTGGCGGTGCCGATAACGAGACCGCGCTCGTTGTTGTCGTTCACCAGGAAGTTGTCGAGCAGCGCCATGTTGTTGGTCGCGTGCCGGGTGAAGACCACGGTCTCGGCGGTGGCGTCGGCGTCGACCGCCATCAGGTTCCGCTCCAGCCGCCCAGTGCAGGCCAGGTTGGCCCCGAAGTCGATGGCGCAGGTGTTGCCGCCGCCGTTGGCGTAGAGGAAGTTGTCGACGATTTCGAGCTGAGTCGACGCGGTGGTCAGGGTCTCGATGAGACCGTCGGTGTCGGTGGCCAGCGCGCCCTGGATGTAGTTGTTGCGGATGATGGCGCGGTCGGCGCCAATGAGCCGGATGACGGTGCCGGTCGCGCTGATCTCTGCGGTGGCGGCCGAGTTCCAGAACTTGTTGTGCTCGACGACCATGTCATCGGCAGCGGCGGTCGTGAGCAGGCCGACCGTGAGGATCTGGTCGGCGTCCACGCCCGTATTGATGCGGCAGCGCGCCAGGCGGAACCCGGCGGCCGAGACGGTGATGGCCGCAGCCACAGTGACCGCCGTGGTGAGCGACGGGTCGCCCGCCCAGTTCAGGATGCAGTTCTCGATGCAGACGTTCGCCACATCGATGGCCAGGTTCGAGGTGGCCGCCGACCAGTGGAAGGTCGGTCGGTCGTTGCCGTGACCCACGCCCAGGATGCGCACGCCAGCCACGATGTTCGACCAGCCGTCGGCCCCGGAGATGGTCTCCGTGTGGCCGGGAAGGCAGATCACCGTGTCGCCCCGATTGGAGCGGCCGGCGAAGGTCGCCAGCGCGGCGTTCACCGAAGTGAAGAAGCCGGCGCTGCCGTCGATCATGCCCGGAGGCAGGCGGTCGAGAGCAGCCGCGCCCGAGTTGTGCACGTACGCGACGAGGCCGCCCGTGGGCACCAGGAGGTACCCCGGGAAAACCTCGACCGGGCCGTGGACGTTGAGAGAAGGGAACGCCATTGTGGTGGCTCCTTAGATGTTCGAGCCGAGGACGCCGCGCGGGTTCGCCCAGGTGTCCTGCAGGCGGTAGAAGCCCATGAACTCCTTCACGAGCGCCGTGTCGTTGTTCGACTGGCGGAACTCGGGCTCGTCCGAGATGAACCGCATGAGGCCCTGCGGCGCGTCCGTCTTGATGAACCAGTTGGTCGTGCTCGACATCCAGGGGACGTCGACCGGCTCCAGCTTGCCCTTCATGACGTTGATGGTGTGGTTCGAGGTGTCGTCCTTCATCGCGCTCTTGAGAATCTCGTGCGCGCGCCAGATGAGGTCCGACGGGACAATGAGCCGCTTGCCCTCGACGCCGGCCAGGAGGCCATTGGAGCCGGCCATCTTGCGGCAGGCGGTGAGGTACGTGCGCAGCGCCGTGTTCGACAGCGTCAGCGCAGCCGGCGCGTTGCTGTAGGTGCCGCCACCCTTGAGCGGGTGGTCAGAGGCGCAGAGCGCCTTGCCGTCCGCGCCCGTGTAGGACGAAGAGAAGGCGTTGTTGAGGACGGCGACCGCCTGGTACTCCATCGAGCGCTTGGCCGCACGGCCCAGTTCCTTCACGCCCTCGACGGTCTCCTTCTTGTACTTCGTGAAGCGGATGACCTCCTCGGGGATTTCGATCCGCTTGGCGAAGGTCTTGATCTCGACCCGGGTCGAGAACCCCTGGCCAAAGTGGCCGAGGCCAGCGTTCTGGCCGGGCGCCTTCGGCTCGAAGTTGCCGACGGGCACAATCTCCTGCACGTCGAAGTACAGGTCGTCGGCCGGCTTCTTGTCGAGGTACTTCGGCCAGACCTTCTCCGACTCGGTGCTGCCGACCTCGGAGCCGAAGGTGCCATTGAGCACCTTCTTGAAGAAGTTCCACTGGGTAGCAAGCGTCGTGCTGCTCATGACTTTTCCTTACCGGCCGGTCTGGAGGTAATGGGGGAGCTGTCCCCAGTTGCAGACGACCAGTGCACGCGCCGAGGCGCTGAGGCCGTCCTGGCCAATCTCCTGCACGATGTCGATCACACGCCACAGCAGGGTGCTGGTCGTGTTGGCGGTGCTCACGTCCAGTTCGACAGCCGACTCCAGTCGCGTTGCGTCCGCAGCGACGCTGAAGGTGTGGTCGACGTTGGCCCCGATGAGTCCATACAGCTCAGACGCGGCGTCGTGGTTGGCCGAGTCGGCGTCGTCCATCGCAATGCTAAAGATCGCGTCCGGGGTGCAGAAGGCGATCGTCGCCTTCGTCGCCGTCGCAGAGCCGCGCGTAGTCGGCTGGTAAGTGTGGCTGGCCGCGAGGTACTCGACGCTCCTGCCGCCATCGGTCGCGGAGTACCGCCAAAGGCCCGTGATTACGCCAAGGACGCTGGTGTTGGCGCTGGTCGCGCCGCTGGTCGCGTCGCCAGTGGCGTCCGCCTTCTCCACAGTGCCGTCGCCCACCCAGCGGACCGGGTCGCCCACAGCGAGTGCAGTACCGTAGCCGCTGGCGACCTCGTAGGTCCACTCGGCAATGCTGGCGCCCTTGCCCCGGCTCAGAGAGCCCCAGGGCTTGAAGCCCTTCTTAACAACGTTCGGCATATCTCAGTGCTCCTTACGCGCCCGCCTGCGGCGGGGTCGAAACGACAATCGGGGCCGATTCGGCTTGAATCTTCCCGCTGATAAACGCGTCCCCACTGGCCATCTCGGCCAGCTTCTGCTTGCGCCACTCGCCCACAGGCAGCGAGCAACAGACGTGGTCGAGGACCTTGATCTGCTTGCCAGCCAGCTCGGCGTCGACAGTGACGCCAGCGGGGCGCACAGACGTCGGCCCGTACTTCTCCACGCGGTACCCGCGCGCCGCATACAGCGTCACGTCGGTCTCGTGCGGCCACACATAGGCGCGCACGCCGTCCGTCTGAAGCCCGTTGACGAGCTTCAGCTTCTTGCCGTCATGAGCGCGGAGCGTGAACTGGTAGTTGAGGTCACCGTCAATGGCGACCTTCAGCTCCGACTTGTCGATGCGCTTGAGCGAGAGAAGGTCAGCGACCTTGTCGTCCTCGCTCTGGCTCGGCTTCTCCGGCTCGGGGGCGAGCGTAAGCAGCTCGCTCTCGTCCTTGGCGGACTTGGGCAATGGGCACCATGTGCGCGTACCGTTCCAGCCACCACTGCGAGTCGCGCTAACCTCGCCAGGCCGAAAGCCGCTTTCAGGTGCCAGCCACGCTGCGCCGCGGAGAGCGCCAGGCCGATGGTTCTATGTGACCACGCCGTTTCGCGTGGTTTCAAGTATCGGCTAGTCGTGCAGTCGGGACGGGTCCTCTTTGGCGATTTCCGCGGCGATCTCGCGCGCCAGCTTCTGCAGCTCGGCGCCCTTGAGGCCACTGGCCTGTAGCATGGCGTTCTCCTCGGCGGTAAACGTCACGCGGGACGGCTTGGCGCCGGCCTGGCGCTGCGGGACGCCCTGGTAGAGCTGCTTCTGCTGCGCGGTCGGCGCGGGCGCGGTGCCGATACCCAGGCGGGCTGCCACGCGCTGCGCGGCGATGCGCGAGGTGGCCAGACCCTCGGGCTGCCCCTCGACCTTGACCAGGTACTGGTACATGGCGGCGGCCTGCTCGCGCTTGGCGCCGTCGTTGAGCCACGGGTGCTCGGCCAGGAGCACGGCGCGCTCGTAGGCGGCGCTGTCCTGCGCCTCGCGCGGCTTCTGCGCCGCCATGCGCTGCTCGATGAGCAGGTCGATGCGCCGCTGGTCCAGCTCCCAGTACCGTTCCATCGCCTGCTGCGCCAGGGCGGCCGGCGTGCCCTCGGCCGAGGCGAAGGCGAGCTGCATCTGCATGTCCTTCATGACCTTGGCCACTTCGGACGCGTGGTTGACCGCCGGGGCGGCCGGCGGCGCGGCGTCGTTGGCCGGGCGGATTGAGCGCTGCAGCTCGGCGAGCTTGGCCTCGTAGGTGGCCGCCTGCTGCGCGAGCTTCGCCTCCAGCTCCGCCTTCGCAGCGGACAGCTCCTGGAACTTATTCGCCCGCTCGGCCTTCTTCTGCGCCCAGCGGCCGTGCTCGTCGCGCGGCTGGTCGGCCGGAGCGGCATCGGCGCCGGTGTCGTTCGCCGGCTCGGAGAGGTCAACTACCGTGGCGTCGGTCGCCGGGCTGGTATCGACGGTTGGCGAGGTAGTTTCTTCGGACGAGCTGGTGAGAATCTCGGGGTCCATTTACGCCGCCTTCTTCTTGGGGACGAGGAGGGTGTAGCGACCGTCGGGGCCCTTGACCTGCTGGTACTTGCCCGACTGCAGCGCGTTCTTGAGGTCCACCGACCCCTGGATGTAGTGGTACTCCACGAAGAGCATCTGCTTGCCGTCCTGGCCACCGACCCGGTAGACCTCGCGCTCGTCACCGGCGAAGGCCGCGAACCACACCAGCTCGCCCAGCTCCAGGCCCTGGCTCTCCAGCACGTCGCGCGCCCGGCCGGACCACGCGAGCAGCACGCCGATCGGGTCGTGCGGCACGTGCGCGTCCGGGAGGAAGAGGCCACCGGCCGTCACCTCCTTGGGCGGGATGCGGTAGATGATGACGTTGTCGTGGATGGGCTGGTACGGCACCTCGGGGATGTCGTACTCCTTCATCCGACTTTCGAGCTTACTCATTGTGCTTGTCCTCGCTGGTAATGTGAGAGATGACCTTCATGTAGCCTCGGCGGACGCCGGCCATGAACGTCGCGCCGAGGTGGTTGACGTTCTCCCCGACGAGGGTGAAGACGTCCTCCTCGGCCATGCGCTGCATGTCCTTCAGGTCTTCGAGCAGGGCCAGGGTGCGCGGGTGCAGACGCCACTGTTCGAACTCGTGGCCGTTGTGCGTGTGCAGCTTGTTAGAGGCCAAGCAGCGGCTCCTGCGTGGTCTCGGCCATGGCGGCGGCTGCGCCGGGCGGGGTGCCGGGGCCGGCCTGCTGGGGCATGCCACCGGTCTTCGTGTAGAGCTGCGCCATGTGCTCGCGCTTGTGGCGCTCGAACATCTGCTTGCCGGTGGGCGAGAGCTGCTGCGCGAACGGGCCCGACTCGAAGATGGCCATGCTGGTGAGGTGGGCGTTGTCGTCGTCGTCTGGCAGCGCGGGGTGGTACTCCTCCTTGATGAACCCGGCGTTCTCGTCCTCCTGGCTCATGGGCTGGGGCTCCTGGCCCTGCTGCGCGGCTTTGACCGCCTCGTCCATGAGGCGGGCCAGGTCCTCGCGGTCGAGGGCCTTGAAGAAGCCAGTGAGCGCGGCGTGCATGACCGGCGGCGGGACCATGCCGGGCGGCAGCTGCATGAGCGCCGACATGATCTGAGTGGCCTCGTCGACCCGCTCGGGCCGGGAGGACATGCGAGCGTCGGCGGTGAAGGTGACGTCGAAGGCGGCGAGGTAGTGCTTGCGGCCAATCTCGCCGCGCTGTGGCGGCAGCTTGTGCTCGGGGTCGATGACCGGGAAGAACTCCGAGTCCTTGAGGTAGACGCTGTTGAGCCGCGCGAGGTGCTTGATCTCGTACTTGAGGTCGTCGAGGAACCCGCGCGTCAGCACCATGATGGCGGTGAGCGCCTGGCTGACTCGAATCTTGATGCCGGCGGCGGTCTCGCGGTCCTGTGCCTCGCCCGACATGACGTCGGGGGCCGAGGAGACGCCGTCCGCCTCCTTCTCGACCTGCAGGACGAACTGCATGATCGAGGCGTCGGGCGGGTTGAACTTGAAGGGCAGGAAGGCGTTCTGCAGCTGCGTCGCCGTCATGCCCTTGACCCGGGTGAACTTCCCCGGCTTCCACTCCATGTCGCCGGCCAGCGGCACGTCGTCCGACATGAAGCCGGACTGCGTGTTCGACAGGCGGGCAGCTCCCACGTGCTGCGCGGCCAGCTCGTTGGCCAGCTCGTTGTGACCGACGAGCAGCGTGCCGATGCCGAAGTGGTAGAAGCCGTGCGGGTTGGGGATGGCGCCGAGGTGCACGAAGAAGTTGATCGGCACCATCTTCACGGGTTCGGGCGGTGGCGGCGGCTGCGGGGGCTCGAGCGCCGGCTGCGCGGGCGGGGCGGACATGTCCTGCGCGCCCGGCATGGGCGGCTCGGTCATGGTCTGCGCCATGGCGGCCTCGTACTGCTGCATCGCCATGGCGTGCTGCTCGGCGTTGGCAGCTGCCTCGGCCTCGTAGCGCGCGCGGTCGGCGGCGTCCTCGTCCTCGCGGACGACGATTGCCACCACCTTGCCCGTGGTGAGGTCGGTGGTGACGATGACCGGGCGGTCGTCCTCCTCTCCTGGTAGCTGCAGCCAGCGGTGGCACTCCAGGAAGTCGCGCTCGAACTTCTTCTCGCCGGCTTGCGGGGCGGTGACGCCACCGGCTTCGTCGGCGACGTCCTTGAGCGGGCTGCGCTCCATGCTCGCCTCGCCGATGTCGACGGTGCGCTCTTCGCCGGGCTCCTCCTGGAAGAGGGCGCGGGCGCCGACGTACCAGCCCTTCGACTCCAGCTTCTCGACAGCGTGGCGGGGCAGGTGGAGCACGCGCGTGATGCGCGGCACGTCGCCCATCTCAGGGTCGACGGACCGGGCGGTGTATGGGATGACCATGTCCTCGATGGGCACGTCCTCGGCGCGGTTGCGGTCGAGGGCGACGTCGCGGAACTGGTGGCGGAAGGTGGAGCCGCCGAGCACCCAGTCGAGGGCGGTGTTCTTGAGCGTGCGCACCCACTCGGGCATCTGGTAGCGGAGCTGCCAGTTGGCGTGCTTGTCGACGCTGTTGACCAGGCCCCAGTCCTCGAAGCCGGTGGGGACGGGCTTGACGATGTCGCCCTTGGCCGGGACGACCTGGTCGTAGAGGCGAGTGAAGAGCCGCAGCGCGGCCTTGGTGACGATGGGGATGTGCGGCTTCGTCCCGCCCTCGAAGGGGTGGGACATCATTTCCTGCATGCCGACGAAGTGCTTGAAGACCTTCGCGCGGTGCTGCATGTACGACTCGCGCGCCTTGCAGTCGGCGTGGTAGTCGTTGACGACCTCCTGGCCCAGGTTCTTGAGCCACTCACCCTGCTGGTGGGTGGCGTACTGGGAGACGAGGTTGACGGTCTCTGGCTTCTGGCCGGCGGGGAGGGCGGGGCGAGGGGCGTCGGGTCCCAGGTCCACGGTCATACCCTCGTCGGGCGCTGCGAGGTCTACTTCCATCCGGCGATGCCTCCAGACGGCCGCACGGTCGAGCGCTTAGCTTCAGAGCGCCTGCGGGCAAGCTCGTCGATGATGTCGTCGTTCTCGTTGGCGGGTGCGACGGGCTTCATGGGGCGGGACAGGCACGCGTAGCCCACGGCGTCGTAGCCGTGGTCTTCAGCGTCGGTGTCGACGTCCTCGGGGTTGTTCTCGTCGCGTGGAAGAAGCGGCAGCGTGTCGATGAGGTACTTGCAGCGCTTCATGAACGCGATCATCGAGCGCTGCTTACCGTCAGGCGTCGGGATGCGGGCAATGAGGCGCTGGCGGACCTGGTCGGCCATCGCCACGCGGTTCTTCTCGGACTTGATCCAGTTGACGCCCTTTCGGATCATCTCCTCGGCGATGTTCGGGGCCGAGGAGCCCTGCTCGGCCCAGCACTGGCGGTCGAGCGGGCCATAGAGCATCGAGCGGCCCTCTTCGTCGTTCCAGTCGCCGTAGTGGCGTTCGATCTCGCGGATGCGGTCAGCCACCATGGAGGCGGTGTGCTGCTGGACGACGAGGCAGTGGTAGGCGGTCATGACGCCGTCCCAGTCGACCTCCCACCACACGACCACGCACTTGCCCGGGTAGTAACCCCAGTCGCAGGAGCGGAAGCGGAAGGTGCCGGGGCGTGGAGGGCGGTCTTCGACGACGTGATAGCCACGGTCCCAGCAGTCCTCGAAGAAGGCGCCCTCGACCGCGTCCCATGAGCCGTGGTAGAGCGCCTCGCGCATGGCGGGCGACATCTGCAGGAGGCCGGCGTAGTACTCCTTGCCGATGTGCGGGTTGTCCTGCACGCGAGCCGGGATGAACATGCGGTCGCGCGTGATCACCTCGCCGGTCTCTGGGATGGTGATGTTGACGCGGATGACGGTCTCGGGCGCGACCTCGCCGATCTTGAACCGGCGCTTCACCCAACCGACGCCACGGCCCACTGGGTTGGTGGCGGCGCGGGCGAAGATGTACGGCTTGAGGGCCGGGTCGGAGGTGCGCAGGCGCGAGTCGACGATGAAGCAGTACTGCTCCTCCTCAAACTCGGTTACCTCATCAAAGGACCCGCCGGAAAACTCTGGCCCCGAGTAGTTGAGCCGGTCCTGCACATGCTCCATGTGGCCGTACTGCACCTTGAAGCCACACCGGAACGTGAACATGTGCTCGTTGGCGTTGTACTTGACCGCCGGGTCGATGGCCTTGTAGATGGGGTGCGCGCGGTCGATGGTCTGCAGGAGCCGGGGCGTCGTGCGGCGAAAGTAGATGTCCCACCCTCGCGACTGCTTGATCTCACCGCGCTGGTAGCGCTGGTCCTCCAAGGCGAGCTTGTAGCCGGGCAGCACAATGAGCGCCTCGGTCTTGCCGCCGCCGGCCGCGCCGCCGTACAGCACCTCGAAGACCTTCGAGCGCAGGAACCGGGTCTGTGGGCCGGGGTTTGGGGTGAAGCCAGCCACTACCGCGCACGCCTCTCTGCGTAAAACGCTGCGTTCAGGATGCGGTTGAAGTCGCCGCCGAAAGCACGAATGCCGCTGCTGCACTTGCCACACAGGAGTCCGTGGACGTCGCGCGTAACGCGACAGCGGTCTATGTAGAGCTTCTCGCTATCTAGCTCGCACACCGAGCACCTGCCGCCAGTTGACGCCTCCAGCAGGCGGAAGCCCTCCAGTGAGAGTCCGTAGCTGCGACGAAGCTTCTTCTCGTGCTCGCTCAGCTTCCTCGGCGGGCGCTCGCCCCTCGGGCCGGAAATCTGGCTCACGCGCGCTGGCGAGATGCCATACTCATTGGCCAGCGCCTTTGCGGTCTCGCCTGCGAGGTAGCGAGACCTGATTTCCTGCCGCCGCGCTGCGGCGCGCTCCAGAGCCTCTCTCGTCACTTCTTCGGCTCAACTTCGACGTCGATCACCGGCCGCTGCGCGGCCTCCTCGTCGCTCTCCAGCGGCGGCAGCTGGATGAGGATGTTGATCTGGCTTTGCCCGCTACTCGCCGCCGCCTCCAGGCGGCTCCTCGCCGCAGCTCGCTCACTCGCGAGCTTGAGGTACACGGGCGCGTCCTTGGTCGACTTGCGCGCGTCCCTGGCGATGCGGAAGTCGCGCGCCGACATGCCGGCCGGCTTCTCGGGCGGAATGCGTGTGCGCGTCTCTGGGTCGTAGCCGTCGTCGTCGATGTCCGCCGCCTTGTTGGCCGCAGAGGCGATGGCCATGTCCTCCTCGGCCAGCTGCGCCTCGATGGCGCGGCGGATAGCCACCGGGTTCAGGGTGGGCGGGGCGAGGTTCACTCGTCGACGACCCCGCGCTTCCAGAGCTTGTGGAGGAGCTGCTCCTCCTCCAGCTTGGTGAGCGCCTTCCACTCGATTTGCCTCACCGCCTCCGCCGACACCCCCATCGCGTCGGCCACCTGCCACAGGCTCATTGGCCCCCGCTCCGCCAGGTCCAGGGCGCAGGTCTCCTGCGAGAACTCCCTCTCCGCCGGCCCGCGGCGCTTCTCCCGGTGCAGGTGGTACCGGCACTCCGTCCACGGGCAGGGGCGTGGCCCCTTCTCGCAGTCCGCCCTCGTCCCCGCTGCCGTCGGGAGGCGACTTCCAGTAGCCACTCACTTCACTTCCGCGACGGCCGCCTCCACGGCGGCCTGCAGCTCGGAGACCGGCATGCGGCCCATCTCCGCCACCGGAATCGGGACGACCTTGCCGCCACCGGCCAGCGCCGATTCCTTCACGGCGACGGCCATGGCCACGAACACCAGCTCGTTCTTCTCGGCGTCGAGGGCCACGTGCACCTCGCAGCGGGGCAGCACAGCCAGGCCCTCGGACACGGGCACCACGCGCACCAGGCGCTCGTTAGGCGCCCGCTTCGCGTTCAGCTGGGCCACTGGGTTCAGGTGGTGCTCGCCCACTACGGCCGCCCGTCCCGCGCCTTGAGCTGCGCCTCGTACGCCGCAAGCTCCGCGCCCTCCAGGCGCCGCACCGGCCCAGAGCGCCACTTCCAGGCAGCGGCGATGAAGCCCTCTAGGTCCTCCGCTACGTCAGCGTGCACCGCGAAGGCGTGCATGCTGAACGGCCGGCGAGACTCGCGCACGCCGCCCAGCGCCTGCAGCCCGATCGTGGTGTAGGAGGCCACTAGTGCACCACTAGGGGCGCTGGGGTGAACAGGTTGCCCCACACGCGCTGCGTACCGCAGCGCACGCAGGCGAACTGGTAGACGACTACGCCGTCGCCAGGGTGACCACCAGCGTAGTCATGCCGCCCCGGCCGGCCGCAGGTCGAGCACCAGAGCAGTGCCCTGGTCGTGTCGGGGGCAGGTACCGTACCCATCCGTGCCATATTGGCACGGCGAGTGACATTATGTCAACGCAGAAACGTAGGTCGTGCCAAATTGGCACTAACGCGGGACGAGCATACGCTTGAGCGCGAGGCGGTGCTCTGGGCTAACGCGGCCGAGCGGCTTGCGCGCGTCCTCCCAGGACGCGGTCTGAGTGACCACGAAATCCACCTTGCCGACTTCGTGGTCGAAGAGGGTGTCCCCGTAGAGGCTGCGCAGCCTCCCGGCGGCCTCCTCGGAGAGCCAGGCGTGGAGCTGGCGCCAGCGGATGCCGCGAGTGGGCGGAGGGTAGGGCTCCGTGCGCCAGACGGTGAACGGGCCGCGGTGCTGGCCCTCCGCTATCTCCCTGCGGAACTGCAGTATCTTGGCCCGGGCGGCGTCTCGCACATTGCCCGCAGCTAGCACACTCTCACGTTCCTTTGCACCCATCGCGGCGGCCCTCCGGACCCCGGCGTCCCGTAGGGCAGACCGGTCCAGAGAGCTTTAGGCTCTGGTCCCTCCCCGGTTCGCCCGTTCGGTCCAGTGTTGTGTCTGGGTTCCCTAGCGGACTATCACAAGCACGTTCGCTGCGTCGGGAAAGCTACTAGCCGGTCAACGTTCGCCTAGCGGAGGACTCTACCCAGCAGGGGCCGACTTCCGATCAGCCGCTGGTACCGATCCAGTCCGGGGCTATGCCCCGGCGTCAGTGCGCCGCGTTGTCCCTCGGCGGGTACTAGTGCATCGGTGGCCTTGGCCACGAGAAAGAATATAGCACAAGGTTTGCGCGCTGATTTTGTTGGCGAGGGGGTATATCCCCCCTCATCCCTCCTCGCTGGGGGGCCCTCCCCCCTCCTTCCACCCACACGGCGCTAGCCCATGCGCCGCGCGCCACGGATAGCGACGGCGTGCACGTTGCCGTTGTGCGTTTGAGTGTCGTCGCTTGTAGGTGACTACGTCCGTGTGTGGGATTCTCCAGTCGCCGTTAGCGCTGGTTTTCCAGGCACCGGGGAAGATGCCGGAGGAGCAATACCTCGCCACCGTCCGTGCCCCTAACTGGCACATGTCCGCCACTTGCGCGGCGGTATAGCTCACGTGTTGCGCGACCGGGTACGCAGCGTTACGCGCCATCCCTACTACGGTACCACGTACCGCACCGGGGATATGGATCGCGTTACCTCTTTGCCTTCGCTCAAACCACCCGCCTCAGAAATCTGATACCACCATGACACGCATGTCATAGCTCACATCGCTACGATTACGCGCACTTAGCCGATTCGCTCGCTTCCGCTATGACAGGGATGTCGCGAAACGACGCGGCGCGTTGCGGCTTACCTCGACCGGTTGTGAATGATTTCGCGCACTTACGCATTGTCGCTGAATTGGTCTCGCGCTTGCGTATAGGCAATTTGACCGCGCAACCCACACACGCCGGAGAGAATGCCATGGCCAAGCCCACCCTGTCCCCTGCCGAGTACGCTGACTCCGCCTACGCTCGCAAGCTTGCCACCATGGAGCGCTGGCTGAACCGTACCGCCGACGAGGCGCACTTGGAGCGCACCTACGCGGTGGCGCAGTACGTCGAGCGCGTCCAGGTGCGCGCGACCGCGATGGCGCAGGTAGCGCCGCCCGAGGCGCCGCAGGCCGCTCCCGAGGCGTCCCGCGCGGCGG
>Ga0196964_10000812_pt1 | contig 17166 bp, 18 predicted proteins | sample S1_10metaG_FD_148615 | JGI IMG/M metagenome (GOLD analysis project Ga0196964, IMG submission 148615) | Soil microbial communities from Anza Borrego desert, Southern California, United States - S1_10 | ecosystem: Environmental > Terrestrial > Soil > Desert | place: USA: California | collected...
CGGCGCAGGTGTGACACCGCGCCGCCGTGCTCCCAGCATCGGACACGAGCTTGGTCCCGCTCGACTTCCGCCCCGCCGCGGCTCGGGCTCTGGATCCTGAGCGCCCTCCCCGTGCGGCGGGGTCGAGGTGGAGTATGGGGGCGGTCCGAGGGGGCGGGCGAAAATAACGGAAACGCCCGCTCCGATTCCCGCTTTTCACCGTCAATCCCGGAAAGCGCGTCAGGGGTTATCCGGGACCCAGGGAGATGTCGCGAACCGTGCCGCCGCCGGGGTTTGATCCGTCCCCTGGGTCCCGGCTCTGCGCGCGTTCCGCGCTCCGGCCGGGATGACGGGAATTGTTGCGGGCCCCCTGTGAGAATGCGGGAATGTGGGCCGATCAGCGTGGCCCCGTGGTCACGAGCGCGCCCACGCGCGGACCTACGCCCCGGCGACCTCGGCCAGGCGGTCCGGGTCGGGGAGGCGGGCTTTGCCGGTGCGCAGTTCGAGCAGGCCTTCGCGACGGAGCTGCTGAAGGGTGCGGTTGACGTGGACGACGCTGAGGCCCAGCGCCTCGCCCAGGGTTTCCTGGGTGATCGGCAGGGGGAAGGCGTCGTTCTCGACCAGGCCGGCGCGCGCGAAGCGGGCGCGGGTCTCGAGCAGCCAGGCGGCGGTCCGCTCATAGGCGCTCTGGCGGCCCAGGCGTACGAGCTGGTTCAGCAGCCGCTCCAGCTCCAGCTCGGCGGCGGTCTCCACCGCCCGGGCGAGGCCCTGATGAGCCGAACGGCCCTCGCCGACGATCACGGCGAGGGAGGAGGCGTCGGCGCTGTCCACCCGGGTCAGGGCCACGACCGGAGCGCGGTCGAGCGGACGGGCGCAGGCGCCGAGGCCTATGGCGTCTCCGGGCAGCAGGAAGCCCAGGATCTGGCGGCGCCCGTCGGGGAGTTCGCGAACGCGGCAGGCCCAGCCGGCCAGGATCAGACGCGGGACGATCTTGTCGCCGCCGGGATGCAGGACCGCCCCGGTCTGGACGCGCTCGGACCGCAGCGCGCAGCGGCGCACCAGCTCGAACTCGGCCCCGGTCAGGGGCGCCAGGCCCGACAGCAGGCGCAGGGCCGGCGGGGTCGCGGCCGCGCGGGCGGGGCCCGAAAGCCGGGGGCGCGCTTCAGTGACGTGTGTGAGGGACATCGACAGACCTCATTTCGCCGACCGGCGACTGGACCAGAAGCCGGGCGTCGTAACCCATGGACAGGGCGGAGCGGGCGTAGGCGGCCGCGACGGCCTCGGCGGCCCGGAGACTGGAAAACTCGGCCACCGGCCCGCGGGGATTGAGTATTCGCCAGCCGCGTCCGAAACGCAGAACGGCGTAGCTGAACGTCATTCGACAGCTCCTTCTCCCGCAAATTCTCGCGCGGGAGGCGAGCCGTCCGTTCCCTGGCCGACGTTCGCTGAACTTAATTTTTGAGATGCCTCAGAACGGGACGTGCGCCGGCTCCAGGCCCAGCTCGATGGAGCGGCGGCGCATGGTGGCGTAGCACTCGCAGGCGCGCGCCTCGAGCCCGCGTCGGTCCAGCACGATGATGGTCCCGCGCGAGTAGCGGATCAGCCCCGCCTTCTCTAGGTCGGCGGCGACGGTGGAGACGGTGCTGCGGCGGGTGCCCAGCATGTGGGCCAGGAACTCGTGGGTCAGGCGCAGCTCGTCGCCGCCCATCCGATCGTGGCAGCGCAGCAGCCAGCGGCACATGCGCTCGATCACCGAGTGGCGGGCGATGCAGGCGGCGGACTGGCGGCTGTCGGCGACCAGATGCTCGTACAGCAGGCCGAGCTTGTGACGCAGCTGCTCATCCTCATGGGCGATCTCGCGCAGACGCCCCAACTCGATCCGCTGAGCGTGGCCGGCGATCTGGCCCACCGCGTTCCCAGAAGCCGGAGCCGGGCGCAGATCGGCGGTGACGCCCACCGCGCCCTCCCTCCCGACCGCGGAGGTCTCGACCGTGAACCCGTCCGACAGGGTGGTGACCAGCGAGATCAGGCCGGTTTCGACGAACCAGGCGTGGCGAATATCCTGGCCGTCCTCGTAGAAGGGCTGGCCCTGCGGAAACGGGTGGGGTTCCAGGTGTGCGGCGAGCCGTTCGCGGGCGCGGGAGTCGAGCGCGGCGAGCAACAGGTTTCCACGCGCGGGTGCGGTCATACGGCGTTCGGTTGTCCCTGCGGAACGACGATGGTTCCCGTCGGACGGGAATCAGGCCCCGACGATCGTTCCGGGGCCGCAGATAGGCGGGACAGGAAGGGGTGTCTGTTCGCGGGGCGACACAGCCCGCGAGGCTCGATCAGAGCTGGAAGCCGAGTTCCTGGGCGCGGTCGCGCAGGGTGGCGTAGCACTCGCAGGCGCGGGCCTCGAGGCCCGCCCGATCGACGATGGTGACGACGCCGCGCCGATGGCCGATCAGGCCCTCCGCCTCGATCACGCCCACGGCCGACGACACGGTGCTGCGCTGGGCGCCCAGCATGTGGGACAGGAACTCCTGGGTCAGGGGCAGATGGTCGCCCTCCAGCCGATCGTGGCAGCGCAACAGCCAGCGGCACAGGCGCGGCTCCACCTCGTGGCGCGCCAGGCAAGCGGCGGACTGTCGGCTTTCGCCGCTGAGCAGCTCCTGGGCGAGGTCGAGCCGCCGACGCAGGGACGGCCAGGCGTCGGCGAGGTCCTTCAACCGGGCCAGCTCTATGCGGAGCGCTGCGCCGGGGACCTGAGCCACGCAGTCGCCGAACGCCGCACGCGGCTTCAGGTCGGCGCTGAGGCCGATCGCGCCCTCGTGGCCGATCGCGCCGGTCTCCACCGCGAACCCGTCGGATAGAATGGTAAGGTGCGAACTGAGCCCGGACTCCAGGAACCAGGCGTGCCGGAGGATTTCCCCATGCCGGTAAAAATAAAGGCCCTGCTCGAAAGGGACGCGCTCCATGTGCGCCGCCATGGCGGCGAGCACCGGCGCGTCGAGGCCGGCGAGCAGCAGGTTTCCGGACTTCAGGCTCGTCATGGGGCGCTCCGCGACTGAGCCGGAGGAGCCCGGCGGCAGCCTGACAGGAGATCACCCGTTTAGGACGCGAGCCGCCCCCGTGTCGTCGGGAGCGCAGCGGGAGCGAGACCCCGCGATCAGATAAGAAGATAGTCCTCCCAGGCGTCGGTTACAACTGCGACCGCCGCTCAGGCGCGGGCGAGCGTGCGGATCAGGTCGTCTTCCTGCCAGAGCTCGGCCGTCTCCGCCTCCGGGCGCTCCCGGAGCAGCCGGCGCGCGGCGGCGGCGGCCTCCTCGAGCGAAATCTCCGCCAGCACCTCCATGTACGGGACCGGAGCGCGCGGATCGTGGACGTAGCAGACGTACGGCATGAGAACCCTCGTTGAATGAACGGGTTATGCGCGCGATCCCGCAGGACGTCCGTCCGTCGGACGACGCTCCGGCGAATTAACAGACATCGTTAACGCTCGCTTTAGAGGCGGGGAGCAGCATGGCGGGCGAGTCGGGGAAACTCCGCCATGTACGACGCCATAGCCTCCTACGAGCCCAGGGACTTCGCCCCCGTCGGGCGCATGCTGGACGGGCAGGTGGTGCTGGTCACCGGCGCCACGGGCTCGTTCGGGCGGCGGTTCGTGCGCACGGTGCTGGAGCGCTACGATCCGAAGAAGCTGATCGTGTTCTCGCGCGACGAGCTGAAGCAGTACGAGATGCGGCAGGAGCTTTCGGAGCTGTTCCCCAAGGAGAAGCTCGACCGGCTGCGGTTCTTCTTAGGGGACGTGCGCGACCGCAACCGGCTGGAGCTGGCGTTCCGGGGGGTGGACGTGGTGATCCACGCCGCCGCCCTGAAGCAGGTGCCGGCGGCCGAGTACAACCCCTCCGAATGCATAGCCACCAATGTGACGGGCGCGGAGAACGTGGTGTGGGCCTGCCTGCACGCGCGGGTGAAGAAGGTGGTGGCGCTGTCCACCGACAAGGCCTGCTCGCCGATCAACCTGTACGGGGCGACCAAGCTGGCGTCCGACAAGATCTTCGGTGCGGCCAACAACCTGTCCGGCGACATCGGCACACGTTTTTCGGTGGTGCGCTACGGCAACGTGATCGGCTCGCGCGGCAGCGTGGCGCCGCTGTTCCGGCGGCTGATCGAGGGCGGCGCGGCCGAGCTGCCGATCACCGACCCGCGCATGACCCGGTTCTGGATCACCCTGGACCAGGGCGTGAACTTCGTCCTGTCGTGCCTGGAGATCATGCGCGGCGGCGAGGTGTTCGTTCCCAAGATCCCGTCCAGCACCATGGTCGATCTTGCCGAGGCCATGGCGCCGGGGGTGGCGACGCGGGTGATCGGCATCCGGCCGGGCGAGAAGCTGCACGAGATGATGATCTCGGCCGACGACGCGCGCCTGACCGTCGATCTGGGCGACCGCTACGCCATCGAGCCGGACTTCGTGGAATACGCCCGCACGCCGTTCGCCGAGGACGGGCGCGGGGTGCGGGTTCCCGAAGCCTTCGCCTATTCAAGCGACGACAATCCCGAGCGGCTGACCAACGGCAGCCTGCTGAAGCTGCTGGAAGCCTGCCATGCCTGACGGGGGCGGCGCGGCGCCGTTCCTGCCCTACGGGCGCCAGACGATCGAGGCCGACGACCTGGACGCGGTCGCGCAGGCGCTGGGCGCCGACTTCCTGACCACCGGGCCGCTGGTGGAGCGGTTCGAGGCGGCGTTCGCCAAGGCCGTGGGCGCCGAACACGCGGTGGTCTGCTCCAACGGCACCACCGCCCTGCACCTGGCCGTCGAGGCGGCGGGCGTGGGGCCGGGGGACGTCTGCGTGGTTCCCTCGATCACCTTCGTCGCCACCGCCAACGCGGTGCGCTACCAGGGCGGCGAGCCGGTGTTCGCCGACGTGGATCCCGACAGCGGCCTGATGACCGCCGAGACCCTGGCCGAGGCCCTGGCGCGCTGCGCCGGTCGCCGCGTCAAGGCGGTGCTGCCGGTGCACCTGACCGGCGCGGCCGTCGACGTGCCGGCCGTCCGCCTGCTGGCCGACGGGGTGGGCGCGGCCGTGATCGAGGACGCCTGCCACGCGGTCGGGACCGACACCGCATGGGGACCGGTCGGGAGCTGCCGGGCGAGCGCCATGGCCTGCTTCTCGTTCCACCCGGTGAAGACCCTGACCACCGGCGAGGGCGGGGCGGTGACCACCGACGACGCGGTCCTGGCGGCGCGGATGCGGCGGATGCGCAGCCACGGGCTGGAGCGCGAGGCCGCGGCGCTGGGCGAGGATTTCGCGGTCGACGGCGGGGCGCCGGCGCCCTGGGCCTACGAGCAGCGCGAGCTCGGCTGGAACTACCGGCTGCCGGACCTGAACTGCGCGCTGGGGCTGGCGCAGCTTTCCAAGCTGCCGCGGTTCGTGGCGCGCAGGCGGACCCTGGCGGCGCGGTACGCCGAGGCGCTGGCGCCCCTGGCCCCGCTCGTGCGGCCGGCGGCGGTTCCGGAGGGCTGCGACCCGGCCCTGCACCTGATGGTCGCCCTGATCGACTTCGAAGCTGCAGGCCGCTCGCGGCGCGAGGTGATGGGGGGGCTGAAGGCGCGCGGGATCGGGACCCAGGTCCACTACATCCCCGTCCACCGCCAGCCGTACTACCGCGCGCGGGGCGAGGCGCGCCTGCCCGGGGCCGACGCCTGGTACGCCCGCTGCCTCAGCCTGCCGCTCTATCCGGCCATGGGCGAAGACGACCCCGCGCGGGTCGCCGACGCCCTGGCCGCCGTCCTGGGAGCCTGATCCATGACGCTCGCCCTTCGCCGCGCCGGGCCCGAGGACGCCGAGCGTCTGTGGCGCTGGCGGAACGACCCGGCCGCGCGCGCCGCCTCGCACGTCACGGACCCCGCGCCGTGGGACGCGCACCGGCTGTGGTTCGAGCAGTCGCTGACCCGCGTGGACCGGCTGTTGCTGGTGGGCGTCTACGCCGAGACGCGCGAGCCGGTGGGGCTGGTGCGCTTCGACGTGCGCGACCTGGGCGTGTGGACCGTCGGCATCAACGTGGCGCCGGACTTCCGCGGCCTGGGGCTCGGCAAGGCGCTGCTGCGGGTGGGGATGGCGCGGCTGGCGGAGCAGCGGCACGTCGGCGTCTTCGAGGCGGAGGTGCGGCTGACCAACGCCGCGTCCCTGGCCCTGTTCGAGCACTGCGGCTTCGCCCGCGCGGGCGAGGCGGGCGGCTTCGCCCGGTTTGAAAAGGCGGTCGCGTGAGCCCGGAGGTCGTCATCGCCGGGCGGCGGATCGGGCCCGAGCACGAGCCCTATGTGATCTGCGAGCTGTCGGGCAACCACAACGGCAGCCTGGAGCGCGCGTTGGCCCTGCTGGACGCGGCGGCCGCGACCGGGGCGGACGCGGTCAAGATCCAGACCTACACCGCCGACACCCTGACGCTGGACTGCGACCGGCCGGATTTCCGCATCCAGGGCGGCCTCTGGGGCGGGCGCACCCTGCACGACCTCTACCGCGAGGCGCACACCCCCTACGAGTGGCACGCGGCCCTGTTCGCCCGCGCGCGGGCGCTGGGCGTCACCCTGTTCTCAACCCCGTTCGACGAGACGGCGGTGGCGCTGCTGGAGAGCCTGGACGCGCCGGCCTACAAGATCGCCTCGTTCGAGGCGGTGGACCTCGGGCTGATCGCGCGGGTCGCCCGCTGCGGCAAGCCGATGATCGTCTCCACCGGCCTGGCGAACCTGGAGGAGATCGGCGAGGCGGTGCGTACCGCGCGCGAGAACGGCTGCGAAGAGCTAGTGCTGTTGCACTGCGTGTCCGCCTACCCGGCGCCCATGGCCGACGCCAACGTCCGCACCGTGCCGAACCTGGCGGAGAGCTTCGGCTGCGTCGGCGGTTTGTCGGACCATACGCTCGGGACCGCCGCGGCGGTGGCCTCGGTGGCGCTGGGCGGCTCGGTGGTGGAGAAGCACTTCACCCTGGCCCGCGCCGACGGCGGGCCGGACGCCGAGTTCAGCCTGGAGCCGCACGAGTTCTCGGCCCTGGTGCGCGACTGCAAGGACGCCTGGCGGGCGCTGGGCCGCGTCCACTACGACCTGAAGGGCTCCGAGCGCGGGTCGCTGAGCTTCCGCCGCTCGCTGTACGTGGTGCGCGACGTGCGCGCAGGCGCGCCGATCGGCCCCGCCGACGTGCGCTCCATCCGCCCCGGCCACGGCCTGCCGCCCAAGCACCTGGAGGCGGTGCTGGGACGCGTCGCGCGACGCGATCTGGCGCGCGGCGAGGCGCTGGCTTGGGAGATGCTGGAGTAGGGTCCTGCGGAGCAGGGTTCTTCACCAAGGACACCAAGGAGTCACAAAGGACACGAAGGGCGTCTTCGTGCCCTTCGTGACCCCTTCGTGCCCTTCGTGTTGACAACTTAGGATCGCTCCGCGATCAGCCGGAGGAATGCCTCCGCCACCCGCCCGGCCCCGAGCCCGTCGCAAAGAGCGGCGCTCGCCCTGGACAGCTTCGCGCGACGTTCGGGCGCCCGCATCAGGCCGGTGAAGGCCCGGTCGAAGGCGGCCTCGAAGTCGGGGGCGCGCGCGTCCACGACCTCCGCCGCGCCGAGGTCGGCCAGCGCGCGGGCGGCGGGCTCCTGGTTGTCGGCCAGCACCAGCAGCAGAGTCGGCAGGCCCAGCGTGCAGCGCTCCCACGCGGTGGAGCCTCCGGCGCCCACGGCCAGGTCGGCGTGCGTCATCAGCCCGGCCATGTCCGCGGCGTCGACGTGCACGATCACGCGCGCGTCACGCTCGGCCAGCCGCTCGAGCGCGCCCCGACTTCGGGCGGCGGACCCGACCACCACGTCCAGGGCGGCCTCGCCCAGGCGCGGCAGCAGCCGGTTCACCACCCGCCCGGTGATCCCGCCCACGTCGGTCAGGCCCAGCGACACCAGCACGCGCCCGGCCGGCTCGTCGCCGCCGCGCCGGGCGAGCGCAGCCGGGCGCGCCTGGGCGAACCTTGCGCGCACCAGCGCATAGGAGGGCCCGAGCAGCAGGGTCGCGCCCTCGGGCAGCAGGCCCGCGTAGTCCTCAGGCCGCCGCGCCGGGCCCACGTCCAGCAGCAGGTCGGCGTGCAGCGGCCGGTCGGCGAGGTCGTCGATCACCAGCGCCGGACGCCCGCGCGCGAGCGCCGCCTGCTCCGTCGCGCCGATGCGGAAGTGGTCGAACGCCACCGCGTCGAATCGGGCGTCCTGCGCCCGCTCCACCCGCCCGATCTCCGGGCTGGCGAAGGCGTCCAAAATGGCGGCGACCGGCGGCGGCGCCACGAAGGCGCAGCGGGCGCCGCGCTCGACCAGAGCATGAGCGAGCGTCAGCGAACGCATCACGTGCCCGCCGCCGATCTCCGGGCCGGCGTCGACGACGAACAGTATCTCAGGCGCGCTCATGCCCTCCGGTTAGCCGCGCGAGCCGCACATCGAAAGAGGGCGGCCGGAACGACGTTGTCATCCCCCGGTTGACCTGGCATGGACGGAACCCACGACCGCCGCGGCGCCGATCTGGTCCGCGCCCTCCGCGAGGCCGCCGAGCCCCTGCCGCCGATCGAGGACGAAGCGGTGTTCGGCCCCCTGTTCGACCGATTCGGCGAGGCCAAGATCGTGCTGCTGGGCGAGGCCAGCCACGGGACTTCGGAGTTCTACCGGGCCCGAGCGGCGATCACCCGTCGCCTGGTCGAGGCGCACGGCTTTCGCATCGTGGCGGTGGAGGCGGACTGGCCGGACGCCGCGCGCATGGACCGGTTCGTGCGCCTGCGCGACGGCGCCTCCGAGGACGGCGAGGCCTTCGCGCGCTTCCCGCGCTGGATGTGGCGCAACGCCGAGGTGGCCGATTTCCTCCGGCGGCTGCGCGGCTGGAACGAGAAGCGCCCGGCCGAGGACCGGGTCGAGTTCCGGGGGCTGGACCTCTACAGCCTGCACCAGTCGATCGACGCGGTTCTGGAGTACCTGGACCGCACCGACCGCGCGGCGGCGGAGGAAGCGCGGGAGCGATACGGCTGCCTGACCCCCTACCACGGGCGGCCGGAGCTCTACGGCGCGGTAGCGACGCGCACCGGAAAGAGCTGCGAAGACGCGGCGATCGACCAGCTGCTGGCGATGCTGGAGAAGCAGCTGATCGGCGGGGCCGACGGCGAGGACTTCTTCGACGCCGCCCAGAACGCGCGGGTGGTGCAGGCGGCCGAGACCTACTACCGGGCCATGTACTGGGGTGCTGTGGAGAGCTGGAACCTACGCGACCGACACATGTACGACACCCTGCGCCAGGTGCTGGACGCGCGGGGGCCGGGCGCCAAGGCGGTGGTGTGGGCCCACAACTCGCACATCGGCAACGCGGCGGCGACGGACATGGGTCGTGCGGGCGAGTGGAACATCGGGCAGCTTTGCCGCGAGGCGTTCGGGCGCGAGGCGGTGCTGATCGGGTTCGGCACCGATCGCGGCACGGTCGCCGCCGCCGACGATTGGGGCGAGCCGATGGAGGTGAAGTCTGTCACACCCTCCCTGCCGGATAGTTGGGAGCGGATGTTCCTGGAGGCCGGCGTGCCCGCTTCCCTGACGAGCTGGCGCGACGACGAAGCGCTGGCCGCGATGCTGAAGCGTGATCGGCTGGAACGCGCGATCGGCGTGATCTACCGCCCCCGCACCGAGCGCCGGAGCCACTACTTCGACGCCGAACTCTCGAGCCAGTTCGACGCCTGGGTTTGGTTCGAGCAGACCACGGCGGTCACGCCCCTTCCCGGCGCGGACGAAAGTGAAGGCGGCGCCGACACCTTCCCGTTCGGCGTCTAGGGCGCCGCCGGCAGGCGCACGGTCGCGGTCAGGCCGCCTTCGGGGCGGTTTTGGAGGCGGATGTCGCCGCCGTGGTCGCGGGCGACCGAGCGGGCGACGGCGAGGCCCAGGCCCACCCCGCCGGTGGCGCGGCTGCGGGAGGTCTCCAGGCGGTGGAAGGGCTCGAACACCTGCTCCAGCGCGGCGGCCGGGACGCCCGGGCCGTCGTCCTCGACGCTCAGAACCGCCCAGCCGGGCTCGACCGCCAACGACACGCGGGCGCGGTCGCCGAACTTGACCGCGTTCTCCACCAGATTGGTCAGCATCCGGCGCAGGCCGACCGGGTCGCCGGTCGTCGCCGCCTCCGCCCCGGAGAGCATGGTCGCGTCCATGCCGAGCTCGGCCAGGTCGTCGACCACCGATTGGGCCAGCGCGCGCAGGTCCAGCCGCACGCGGGGCGCCCCCTGGCTGTCGCCGCGAACAAAGGCCAGCACCGCGCTGACCATGCCGTCCATCTGGGCGATGTCGGCCTCCATCTTCTCGCGCGCCTCGGGCGGGGCGGACTCGATGCGGAAGCGCAGGCGCATCAGCGGCGTGCGCAGGTCGTGGGCGATGGCGGCGACCATCGCGGTGCGGTCCTCGACGTAGCGTCGCAGCTTGGCCTGCATGTCGTTGAAGGCCGACACCGCCACCCGGACCTCCGCAGGGCCTTCGGCCGGCAGCGGCGGCGCGTGGGGGTCGCGCCCCAGCCGGTCGGCCGCGTCGGCGAAAGTTCGGATCGGCCGGGTCAGCCGCCGGGCCAGCAGATAGGCCAGCGGCGCGGTCAGCAGAGCGCCGACCATGAACCAGGTCAGCAGCCGCAGCTGCCACGGCGACAGCAACGGATTGGGCGGCTCCACCACCAGCCAGCGGCCGTCGGGCTGGCGCAGGGCGGCGGAGAAGGACGGAAACACCAGCCGGTCGCTGGTCAGGGAGAACTGGACGCGAGGCGCCCCTTCGCCGGTCCCTTCGCGCCGCAGGATCATCACCTCACGGCGGTCGACGGCGAGCGCGCGCGTCTGCTTCACCGCGTGCGGCGGCGGGCTGATCACGCGCACCCCGTCGTGAAGGTGGCGAACGAACGGCTTACGGGCGTGGCCCTCGCCGCGCACGTCGACGAACACCGCGTCCGGCCGCACGCCGAGCTCGCGGGCCAGGGCGCCCCGGATCACCGGCTCGATCACATCGGCGTCGGTCTTGACGGGGGTCGGCGCGTCGGCCCGCTGTCGCGCCTGGAGCCGCTTGCCGTCCGGCGTGGTCACCGCCTCGCCCTTCAACGCGCGCGCCGCGTCGGCGATCGACAGGCCGGCGGGGGGCGGCGCCGGAAACAGGGTCAGGACGGCGAAGTTCACCGCATGCGACACGATCAGGGTCGCCAGCATCAGGGCGAACACCTGGACGAACACCGGGGCGGAGGACAGGCGCGGCCTCATGCCCGGCGCACCTCGGCGGCGAACAGATAGCCCTCGCCGCGCACGGTGCGGATCAGCTCGCGCCCCGAGCCGTCGTCCAGCTTCTTGCGCAGGCGGCTGACCTGCACGTCGATGGCGCGGTCGAACGCGTCGTTGGTCGGGCCGCGGGCGAGGTCCAGCAGCTGGTCGCGGGTGAGGATGCGGTTCGGCCGCTCGGCCAGGGTCCGGAGCAGGGAGAATTCGCCGCCGGACAGGCCCACGGCGGTCCCGTCGCGCGATTTCAGCTCGCGCCGGACCAGGTCCAGCCGCCAGCCGGCGAACTCCAGGGCGGCGGTGGCGCCCCCCTCCCCGCTCCCGACCCGCTCGCGACGGCGGCGCAGCACCGCGCGCACCCGCGCCAGCAGCTCGCGCGGGCTGCAGGGCTTGGGCAGGTAGTCGTCGGCGCCCAGCTCCAGCCCGACGATGCGGTCGGTCTCCTCGCCCATGGCGCTGAGCATGATCACCGCCGGGCCGTTCGCCGCCGCCAGACGTCGGCAGATCGACAGGCCGTCCTCGCCCGGCATCATCAGGTCCAGCACGATCAGGTCGGGCGCCGAAGCGGCGACGGACCGGTCCATCTCGGCGGCGCCGCCGGCGGTGCGCACCTCGTAGCCGTGCCGCGACAGGAATTCGCCCAGCACGTCGCGGATGCCCGGGTCGTCGTCGACGACCAGGATCCGGGCGCTCTGTTCGGTCTCGGCGGCGGCCGCGCTCATGATCGCCTTGTGACGCCCCCGCGTCTCAGGATGATTTCAGTCCTGAAACAACCGATAGCGCCGCCCGCGCGGAACAGCGAGCCTCAAGGGCCTGGGAGCGGCGCCGGCGGAAAAACCCCTGCAACACGGGCGGGTTTGACTGCACCGTCCCGACGCGGCTGTCCGCGTCGCCTCATCCACGGTTTGGAGACCGAATCCTTATGACGAAAACCGCTCTGCTGATCCTGGCCGGCAGCCTCGCCCTCGCCGGCGCCGCCGTTGCTCAGGAAGAGAAGAAGAAGGAGACCCGCGTCGAGGTGATCCGCATCGACGAGGGCAAGGGCCCCGTGCGCGTGATGTTCCACGGCGAGGGGATCGACAAGAACAAGGACGGCGAGATCACCCGCGACGAGTTCATGGCGCCGCACGGCGACATGTTCGCCGAGCTGGACAAGGACAAGAACGGCCGTCTGTCCAAGGACGAGATGCACGACGGACCGATGCGCCACGTGCGCGGCGGCCCCGGCCACGAAGGCGGGCCGAACCACGACATCATGATCCTGCGCCACGGCGGCCCGGAGATGCGCGAGTTCCGCATGGAGCACGGCGGCCCGCACGAGCGCCCCGACATGGATGCGAACAAGGACGGCAAGGTGTCGTTCGAGGAATTCGCCGCGCCCCTGCGCAAGGGCTTCGAGGCGGCGGACGCAAACAAGTCCGGCTTCCTCGAGGAAGGCGAGCAGTCCAAGGGTCCGTTCGTGATCCACAGGGAGATCAAGACCGAGCGCAAGTGAGGTCCTGACGGCGGGCGCGGGCTTCGTCTCCCCTCTCGGCCGCGCCCGCCTTTTCTCCCCGGCGAAACGCCGTACAGTGACGCCGACCCCGAACACGGGGCGTACATGGGGGAGGGGCAACCTTGGCGTTCTGGAATCGTCGCCGGTCCGTGGAAGAGGCCGGCGCGCACGAGGGCGGCGCGCAGCTGAAGCGCACGCTCGGCTGGCCGCATCTGGTGGCGCTGGGCGTCGGCGCGATCGTCGGCACCGGCATCTACACCCTGACCGGGGTGGGCGTGGACAAGGCCGGCCCCGGCATCATCATAGCCTTCGCCATCGTCGGCGTGATCTGCACCTGCGTGGCGCTGGCCTACGCCGAGCTCGCCACCATGATGCCGGGCTCGGGCGGGGCCTACACCTACAGCTACGCCACCTTGGGCGAACTGGTGGCCTGGATCGTCGGCTGGAGCCTGATCCTCGAATACTCGCTGGTGGTCAGCGCGGTGGCGGTCGGTTGGTCGGCCTATGCGGTCGGGTTCCTGAACGGACTGGGCATAGACCTGCCCGCCGCGGTCGCCTCGGGACCGCACGCGGGCGGCCTGTTCAACCTGCCCGCGGTGTTCATTATCGCCGTGGTCTCGGGCCTGCTGCTGCTGGGCACGCGCGAGAGCGCCACGGTCAACGCCCTGCTGGTGGCGGTGAAGATCGCGGCGCTGGTGCTGTTCGTGGCCGTGGCCCTGCCCCACTTCGACGCCGCCAACTTCCAGCCGCTGATGCCTTTCGGCTTCGAGAAGTCCGACCAGGGCGGCGTGGAGCGCGGGGTGATGGCGGCGGCGGCCATCGTGTTCTTCGCCTTCTACGGCTTCGACGCCATCTCCACCGCGGCGGAGGAGACCAAGAACCCCGGCCGCGACCTGACCATCGGCATACTGGGGTCGATGGTGCTGTGCACGATCCTGTACATGCTGGTCGCCGCCGCGGCGGTGGGCTCCATGCCGTTCGGCCGCTTCGCCGCCAGCGAGGAGCCGCTGGCCGACATCCTGCGACTGCTGAACCAGGACGGCGTCGCCCAGTGGGTGGCGGCGGCGGTGGTGATCGGGGTGCCGACGGTGATCCTGGCCTTCCTCTACGGCCAGACGCGCATCTTCTTCGTCATGGCCCGCGACGGCCTGCTGCCCCAGGGCCTGAGCAAGGTGAACCCCAAGACCGGCGTGCCGGTGGCGATCACCCTGTTCACCGCGATCGTGGTGAGCGCGCTGGCCGGCGTGTTCCGCCTGGACGAGATCGCCGCCCTGGCCAACGCAGGCACCCTGGCGGCCTTCATCGCAGTGGGGGTCTGCCTGATGGTGCTCAGGATCACCCAGGCCAAGCGGGTCCGGGTGTTCAGGACGCCGCTGTGGCCGGTGGTGGGCGTGGTCACGGTCGCCGGCTGCGCCTGGCTGTTCTCCAGCCTGCCCGAGCGGACGCAGGTGTGGTTCCTGATCTGGAACGCGATCGGCCTGGTGCTCTACTTCGCCTACGGCGCGTGGAACAGCCGGCTGGCCAAGCGGTCGTGAAGCGGCCGCGCCTCAGCGGCCCTGCAGCGCCTTGGCCTCTTCGACCGTCAGCTTGCGGACGCTGCGGACCGGACAGCGCCATGTCCCGCCGCCGGTCTGGGGCACGATCAGGTCGGCGTCGAAACCGGTGCAGACGCTGGTCCCGGCTCCCGGCGGCTGAATGCCGATCTGCCACGACCAGTCGATGTTCGGGCAGCCGCCCAGCATCTCCAGCTCGTAGACGTCGCGCACGCCGACATCGACGTAGACCCGCCGCTCGTCGGGCGCGGAGAAGCCGTGCACCTGACTGGTGAAGAAGCACTGGCGCGGCGCCGAGGCGCTCGCCGGAGCGCCCGTGGACGGGGCGGTAGGGGCGCACGAGGCCGTCAGCACGGCTGCGGTCAGCGCGGCGGCGGTCAGCATCTTCATGGCGTCGTCTCCCACGGGCGGCCCGGCGCATTCTAGCGCCCGGCCCGCTCTGCTGAAAAGCCGGGGGGTTGGAAGCGTTCCGGGCTGACCGCCTTCGCCAGGTCCGACGGCAACGGCGAAGGCGCGCCGAGCGCCAGGGCGGCGACGTGCTCGGCCAGCAGCGGGGCGGTGGCGAAGCCGCGGGAGCCGAGGCCGCCCAGCACGTACAGCCCGGTCGCCAGCCCGCCCGCCAGCGGCAGCCGGTCCGGCGTGGTCGCCCGCACCGAGGCCCGGCCCTGGACCTTCGCGGGATCGATACGCGCGGCCCGCGCGGGCAGGGCCGCGGCCAAGGTCTCCAGGTTGCGCCGGTCGTCCTGCGGCCGGGGCTCGTCGCCCGTGTCGCCGCGGTCGTGGGTCGAGCCGAACAGCAGGCCGGTCCCGGTCGGCGCCGCATAGCCGCCCCAGGCGACCGCCGGGGGCGCGTCGACGCCTTCGACCCAGCTCGCCTGGCCGCGAACTGGAGACAGCGGCGCTCCGCCCGCCAGTCCGGGGCTCCATCCGGCGGCCAGGCAGACGACCTCGGCCTCCGCGATCAAGGCTCCCGCAGGGTCGAGCAGCCGCCAGCCGTGATCCGACGCCTCGACGGCAGCGACCTCGCCGCTGACGACCTGGGCGTCGCCAAGGAACCGACACAGGATCTCGCCCGGTCGCACGGTCAGGGCTTGGCTCATAAGCAAGCCGCCGCGCCCGACCGGCTCGCCGAGCGCCGCCGAGGCGGCTTGCGCGTCCAATCGCTGCATCGCCCCGTCCGGCCACAGCGGCTGGGCGGCGACGCGGTCGAAACGGCGTGCGTCGCGCTCGGTCTGCTCCAATTGGGTCACCCCGCGTGCGATCACGCCGGCGGGCGCCTCCAGGGCGTACAGGGCCGCCGCGCGTTCAAGCGCCTGCGCGTGCAGATCGGCGACCGGTCCGCCGCCGGCGTCCAGCCTGGGCGTGACCAGGGCCGCGGGATTGCCGGAGGCGCCCGCCCCGGCTCCGGCGCGGTCGAGCACCAAGGGCTCCGCCCCGAGCGTGCTGAACGCGCGCGCCAGCGACGCCCCGGCTATTCCGGCGCCGACGACCACGACCCGGGGTGCGGTCTGGTGGGGCGGATCGCCCGGAAACACCGCCTCCAGGCGCTCGCGCTTGCGGCCGAACCCCGGGCGTTTGTCGACCGTGAAACCCGCCGCCTGCAGCCCGCGCCGCACCGCGCCGGCGACGGTGAAGGTGGCTGCGCGGGCCCCCGGAGCCGAGCGGGCGGCGACGGCGGCCAGCAGCTCGTCGCGCCACATCTGCGGGTTCAGGGCGGGCGAGAAGCCGTCGAGGAACCAGGCGTCGGCCCGGCCGGACCACCGCGCCAGCGCCTCCCCCGCCTCCATCACCGCCAGGTCCAGCGTCGCGTCGAATTCGGGCAGGTCGACGCGGTGAAAGCCCGGCGTCCGCGCGGGCCAGCGTTCCAGCAACGGGGCCGACACGTCTCGCAGCTCCGGCCAGCGGCCGTGGGCGCGGGCCGCCTCCTCGCGCGTCATGGGGAAGGCTTCGACCGAGAAGACGTGCAGCCGCCCGCCCGGCGGGCGCGCGCGCCGCCACAGCTCCAGCAGGGCCAGGACGTTCAGGCCGGTGCCGAAGCCGAGCTCGCCGACCGTGAACCGCCGTCGTCCCGCCCAAGCCTCGGGCAGGGCGCAGCCTTGGAGGAACACCGCTCGGCTCTCGGCCAAGCCGTCCTCGGCGGAGAAGTAGACGTCGCCGAACCGGCCCGAACGGGGCGATCCGTCCGGGGTCCAGACCAGTTCGGGATCGGGCGGGCGGTCGGTCATGCGCGCAAAGAGAAAGGGCCGCTCCCGTGAAGGAGCGGCCCTCAGAAGCCTCTAACCCTCGGAAGAGGGCGTCGAGATTACTTCTTTTCCGGAGCGGCCGGAGCGGCGGCGGCGTCGCCGGCCGGAGCGGTCGTGGTGGTGGTGGTCGCCGTGGCGGCGTCAGCAGCGGCCGGAGCGGCGGCGGCGTCGGCGGCGGCGCCGGCGGCGGCGGCGTCAGCAGCGGCCGTGTCGGTGGCGGTGGCTTCGGCGGCGGCTTCTTCGCCGGCGGCCTTTTCTTCTTGCTTCTGGCAAGCGGCGACGGACAGAGCGGCGACGGCCACGGAGGCGACGAGCAGTTTGCGGATCATTGGTCCCAGGTCCCTTCAGAAGGTTAGAGCGCCGAGACGAATCTCACGCTCCGGTGATCAAGTAACGCGAGAACGTGCGTTCCCGCAAGCGCTGTTTTCACGGGTTCGTGATCGGGAAGGCTGTGCCCTACGCCGCCTCGGCCGGAATGTTGTTCAGCGCCTCTTCCAGCTCCGCGAAGCTGGGCTGGGCGGTGGAGGGGATGTCGCCGCGGCCGATCTCGACCGAGATCTGGGCGGCGTTGCCGTGCAGGTGGGCGACCAGCACCGACTGGATGATGCGGTAGAAGGCGCCCTCCT
>Ga0196964_10000813_pt1 | contig 17136 bp, 17 predicted proteins | sample S1_10metaG_FD_148615 | JGI IMG/M metagenome (GOLD analysis project Ga0196964, IMG submission 148615) | Soil microbial communities from Anza Borrego desert, Southern California, United States - S1_10 | ecosystem: Environmental > Terrestrial > Soil > Desert | place: USA: California | collected...
GCGCCGGCGGCGAGATCCAGCTGACCGACGCCATGGCCGAGCTGATGCGGGGCCAGCCGTTCTTCGGCTACGAGTACGAGGGCGACACCCACGACTGCGGCGACAAGATCGGCCTGCTGAAGGCCAATGTCGCCCTGACCCTGAAGCGTCCGGACCTGGCGGCGGCGGCGCGCGCGGCGCTGGAGCCGCTGCTGAGCCGCGAGGGGGTTTAAACTCGCTGCGAGGCGGCGCGGACGCTCTCCGCCACGTCCTGCATCGAGCGGAACAGAAGATAGGGATCGCCGGGCGAGGGCGCGAAGCCCCGCCGTCGCCACCACTCCGCCGCGTCGGCGTCGACGGCGCGCACCAGCAGCGCCCGCCCGCCGATCAGCCCCGCCGCCGCGACGCAGCGCTGCAGCGCGTGCTTGAGCAGGCCGGTCCCGACGCCCTGGCCGGCCCAGGCGATGTCCGTCGCCAACTGGCCGAGCAGCAGGCACGGGATCGGGTCCGGCGGCTGCCCCGTCCGCACCTTGCGCGGGGCGATCGCGGGAGCAACCGCGGTGGGGGCCAGGCCGTAGTAGCCGGCCACGCGTCCTGCCTGCTGCACCACCATGACGGCGGTGAAGCCCTTCTGCTGGTTGGACAGGGCGCGGGTCCGCAGCCAGTCGTTCAGCACCGCCTTGCCGCAGTCGAAGTCCGACAGGTCGTGGGCGTCGTTCAGAGGCTCCGGCGCGGAGAGCGTCAAGCCGCCGTCCCGTCGTGCTCCCAAGGCGCGGGGCGGGTCAGCACCTCGACCATCTCGGGCACGGCCGTCGCCGGCGCCGCGAGAGCGGCCTGGAAGACGGCGAAGGCCTGGGCCTCCAGCCGCGGCGCCGCCTGCTCCATCAGCACGGACTCCGCCTCGCGCAGCGCCGCCTCGCGCATGAAGTCGGTTCGCGAGCGGCCGCGCAGCTCGGCCGCCCGGTCGATCACGGCCACGTCGGCATCCCTCAGGCGCATGGAGATCGGGGTCTGCATGGGAGGGAGAGTAGGGCGGCGTAGTGCATATTGCAATACATCGCTTCGCCTCAGCTCGCCGCCTTCCGCTCCGCGATCCAGGCGTTCACGCGGCTCTCCAGCATGTCCATCGGCAGCGGGCCGCTCAGCAGCACCGTGTCGTGGAAGGCGCGGACGTCGAAGCGGGGCCCGAGTTCGGCTTCGGCGCGCTTGCGCAGTTCGCGGAACTTCAGTTCGCCGATCTTGTAGGCCAGCGCCTGGCCCGGCCAGCCGATGTAGCGCTGGAGCTCGGTTTCGATGTTGTGCGGGGCCAGGGCGGAGTTGTCGCGGAAGCAGGCGCGGGCCTGCTCCACGGTCCAGCCCTTGGCGTGAATGCCGGTGTCGGCGACCAGCCGACAGGCGCGCCACATCTCGTAGCTGAGCTTGCCGAACCGCTCGTACGGATCGCGATAGATGCCCATCTCGATGCCGAGGAACTCGGAATACAGGCCCCAGCCCTCGGTGTAGGCGGTGACGCCGGCGTTGCGCCGGAACCAGGGCTGTTCCTCGAGCTCCTGGGCGATGGCGATCTGCAGGTGGTGGCCGGGCACCGCCTCGTGCACGGTCAGGGCCGGCAGCTCATAGAGCGGCCGCTGGTCCAGCTTGCTGGTGTTGACGATGTAGCCGCCGGCGACCCCCGTCTCCATCGAGCCGGAGTTGTAGCGGCCGGTGGTGTAGCGCTCCTCGATCTCGCGCGGCACGGGCCGCACGCCGTAGGGCAGCCGCGGCAGCGACTTCTTGAACAGCATGGGCAGCTTGTCGTCCGCCCGCTTGGAGATCTCCGACGCCTTCTCCAGCAGGTCCTCGCGCGTCTGGGCGTAGAACTTCGGATCGGTGCGCAGCCACTGGAGGAATTCAGCGAAGCTCCCCTTGAAGCCCGAGGCGGCGATCTGCTCGTCCATCTCGGACCGGATGCGCGCGACCTCGGACAGGCCCAGCTGGTGGACCTGCTCGGGGGTCAGGTTCGTGGTCGTGTAGGAGCGCGCCAGGTAGGCGTAATAGGCTTGGCCGCCCTTCAGGCTGCCCACGCCGAGACCCTTGCGGGCCTTGGGCAGGTACTCGGTCTCGAGGAATCGGACCCACTCCTTGCGCGCCGGGGCGATGCGGTCGCGCACGATCGCTTCGGCCCGGCTGCGGAACGCCGCCTGGCGGTCGGCGGGAATGGTGGCGGGCAGGTTCGCGAGCGGCTGCATCAACGGATCGTCGGCCAGCGTCAGGGCGGCCTCGGCGCGCGCGGTCTCCAGCGCGCTCTCGACGACGGAGCGCGGCTGGGTGAAGCCGGTTTTCACCCCTCGCCGCGCGTTCGCCTGGGTGTCGGCGTAGAGTTTGGGCATGGCCTCCAGCCGCGACAGCCAGGCCTCGGCGTCCTCGACCGAGCCGATGCGGGTGGTGCGGCCGAGATAGCCGGTCCAGGTCCCCGCGCCGCCTTCGGAGTCGAACGCCAGGCGCGCGGGGTCGAACTGCGCGCCTTCCAGGCTCTCGGCCACCACGCGCGAGAGGAAGGCGTGATTGAAGGCGTCCTCGGGCGCGAGCTGCTTCGGATCGACGGCGGCCAGGCGCGTCTGGAAGGCCTTCACCGCCGCGGTGCGCCGCGCGTCGCCTTCCGGCGAGACGTCGGGCAGGCGGCCCAAGGCAGCGCGATCGCCCTCCTGCCCGGCGCTGATCGGGTCCTCGGCGCGGGCGAAGGCCTCCCAGTCGGCGACGATGCGGTTCCAGGCGGCGGTCTGCTCGGCCGAGACGGCGACCGGCGCGGGCGCGGTCTGGGCCAGGACGGGCGAGGTCACGCACAGGACGGCGGCGGCCGCGGCGCACAGCAGGAGCTTCTTCATCGGCGGTGTTCCCCTCAGGTCTTCCGGTTCTCGCGGGCGTCGATCTCGCGCGCCTCGGCGTAGAGGCTCTCCACGTCCCAGCCGTCGTCGCCGGCGTCGGGCGACAGGCGGCGAAGATCGGAGCTTAGCAGGTCTTCCATCCGCGGCGAGCTTTCGCGGCTGGCGATCCTGTAGCGCTCGGTGTCGCCCCACAGCGGGCGCAGCTCGTGGAACATGCGTTCGTCGTGGCGGCGGAACAGGCGCGCGGCCCGCTCGGCCCGATAGGCGCGCCAGCCCAGCACGCGCAAAGCCTCGGACGCCATGGCCAGGCCGCCTTCGAAGGTCTCGCGCTCGGTGACGTCGGCGCCCTTCTCGAGCAGGTCGTAGGCGTGGCGGCGGTCGAAGGCGCGGGCCAGGATCTTCAGGTTTGGAAACGCCTCGCGCGCCGCCTCGACCAAGTCGGTGGCCTTGTCCTTGTCGTCGATTGCCACCACCAGCAGCCGGGCGCGGTCCGCCCCGGCGGCGCGCAGCAGGTCCAGCCGGGTGGCGTCGCCGTAGTACACCCGCCGCCCGAACCGGCGCAGCAGGGCGATCTGCTCCACCGACGACTCCAGCGTCGAGGTCGAGAAGCCGTTGGCGGTCAGCACCCGGGCCACGATCTGGCCGAAACGGCCGAAGCCCGCGACGATGGCGTCGGGCGGGCGGTCCTGGTCGAAGGGTTCGTTGTCCGGCTCGTCCACCGCCGCGGCCCGGGTGCGCGACAGCCGCCGCCAGGCGGCGAAGGCCAGCGGGGTGGCGGCCATCGACAGGGCGACCGCGGCGGTCAGCAGCGACGCCAGCTCCTGCCCCAGCACCCGCGCGCCCACCGCGAAGGTCAGCAGCACGAAGGCGAACTCGCCGCCCTGGCTCAACGACACCGCGGCCGTCCCCGCGTCGCGCCAGTTCAGCCGCGCGGCGCGGGCGACAGCGAACACCACCGCCCCCTTCACCGCCATCAGTCCGGCGACGACGCCCAGCACCTCCAGCGGCCGCTCGATCACCAGCGGCAGGTTCAGCCCCGCGCCCACGGTGATGAAGAACAGCCCCAGCAGCAGGCCGCGGAACGGCTCGATGTCGGTCTCCAGCTCGCGCCGGAACTCGCTTTCCGCCAGCACCACGCCCGCCAGGAAGGCCCCGAGCGCCGGCGACAGGCCCACCGTCTGCATCAGCACCGCGACGCCGACCACGATCATCAGGGCGGCGGCGGTGAACACCTCGCGCAGCTCCGCGCGGGCGATGTAGCGGAACAGCGGTCGCACCAGGAAGCTGCCGGCGCCGACCACGCCGGCCACCGCCGCCACCACCGCCACGCCTTGGACCCAGGCGGGGTAGGCCGCCAGCAGCCCGGCCGGGCCGTGCGCCCCTCCGCCGTGGCCCGCCGGGGCGGCGACGGCCAGCAGCGGCAGGAAGGCCAGCAGCGGGATCACCGCCAGATCCTGGAACAGCAGCACGCCGAACGCGGCGCGGCCGGACGGGCGGCGCCGCAGGCCGTTCTCCTCCAGCATCTGCAGCACTATGGCCGTGGACGACATGGCCAGGATCAGCCCCGCCGCCAGCGCCTGGCGCCAGTCGACGCCCAGCGCCAGGGCGACCGCCGCGAGGCCGCAGGCCGTCAGGGCCATCTGCGCCGTGCCCAGGCCGAAGATGTCGCCGCGCATCGACCACAGCAGCGCCGGGCGCACTTCCAGCCCGATCAGGAACAGCAGGATGACCACGCCGAACTCGGCGGCGTGCATCACGTCGGTCTGGTCGCCGACCAGATGCAGGGCGAACGGGCCGATCAGGGCGCCGGCGATCAGATAGCCCAGCACCGAACCGAGCCCCAGCCGCTTGGCCACGGGCACCGAGACCACCGCGGCGGCCAGGTAGACGAAGGCCTGGAGCAGGGCGCCGTCCATGGTTTCAGGCTCCCTTCCGCGCGCCGAGCGACAGCGCGTCCAGCCGATCGCGGTAGGCGGCCACGCCCCGCGCCAGCTCCGACTCGCCGACCAGGCCCGCGCCGTAAAGGGCGAACGGTTCTGCCCAGCGCATCTTGCAAAGGTGGGCGGTCTGCTCGAACGGGCGCAGGAAGTCGGGCAGGGTGAAGCGGTTGTGCCCGCGCGGCCCGTAGGCCTGTTCGGTTCCGCCGGCCGAGACGGCGCAGAACAGGGTCTTGCCCTCCAGCGCCCGGCCGCGCTCGCCGTAGGCGAAGCCGTGCAGCCAGACCAGGTCCAGCCACTCCTTCAGCAGGGCCGGGGCCGAGTACCAGTAGAGCGGAAACTGCAGCACGATCAGCTCGTGGTCGGCCAGCAGCCGCTGCTCGGCCTCCACGTCGACGGTGAAGTCCGGGTAGAGCTCGTACAGGTCGTGGAAGGTCAGGCCCGGCAGGTCGCGCACGCCTTGCGCCATCGCCGGATTGATCCGCGCGCGCTCCAGCGCCGGATGGGCGAAGACCAGCAGTGTGCGCGCGCGTTCCTGTTCAGCCATCCGCCAGCCCGGCCCCGCCGCGCATCTAGGGGCGAGGGTGCGGGGTGGGCAAGGCCGGAGCGGTCTAGAAGCCGAAGCGGTCGGTGATCGCCTGGGTCCAGGCGGCGCCGTGCGTGACCCCGTACAGGAAGGCGGCGATCAGGCCTGCCCAGGCGGCGACGATCACGCTGCCGATCGCCACGAACAGGCCGTCGCGCTGGATCAGCCCGACCGCCAGGAAGGCGATGCCGAACGAAGGCACGGTGTTGGTCAGCGGCGGCACGATGCACAGGGCCCCGAGCATGATCATCAGCGCCGCCCAGCGTTCGCCGGGCCCGCAAGCCAGGACCTTCATCCGGTGGCGCGAGACCCGCTCGAACCAGGAGAGACGGCGCCGGGCGAACTGGGCGCCGCCGTCGATCCACTTCTTGGGCACGCGCCGGTCGAGGATCGGCCGGGGCAGCCAGGGCTCCTCGCGGCCGAACACCACCTGCACCGCCATCAGCAGCATCAGCAGGGCCACCACCTGCGGCACCCCTTGCAGGCCGGGCAACAGGCACGGCACGGCCAGGATCAGCACGAACACGCCGAACGAACGCTCGTCCAGCCGGTCGAAGATCTCGCGCAGGGTCAGACCCTCCGGCCCGGACTCCTCGGCCAGCGAGCCCAGCACCTTGACGAAGCCGTGTTCGGGAATGTCGTGACGGGCCATACGGTCTCGCGGGTGGAACGGGAACGGGATATAGGTCCGCGCCGAGTTCCCGAAACGCCCCAGCGCTGGAGACGATCATGGCCGAGGTTGAAAATCCGCTCGGGACCGAAGGGTTCGAATTCGTCGAGTTCACCTCGCCCGACCCGGCCGCGGTGGAGGCGTTCTTCGAGAAGATGGGCTTCGTCGCCGTCTCGAGGCATCCGACCCGCGACGTGGTCAGCTGGGTGCAGAACGACATCACCTACCTGCTGAACCGTGAGACCTCGGGCCACGCCGCGCAGTTCCGCGCCGACCACGGCCCCAGCGCCTCGGCCATGGCGTTCCGGGTCAAGGACGCCGCCTTCGCGCACCGCGGCGCGCTGGAGCGCGGGGCGACCGACGCGACCGGACGCGGCGCCCTGGAGGGCGTGCCGGCCATCGAGGGCATCGGCGGCTCGCTGCTGTACCTGGTCGATCGCCACGGCGAGCGCGGCTCGCTGTACGAGGGCTGGACACCGATCGAGGGGGCCGAGGCGAAGCTGGCCGCGGACGGTACCGGCCAGCTTTACCTGGACCACCTGACCCACAATGTCCGGCGCGGCAACATGGCGACCTGGGCGGACTTCTACGAGCGGGTCTTCAACTTCCGCGAGATCCGCTACTTCGACATCCAGGGCAAGGCGACGGGGCTGTTCTCCAAGGCCATGACCAGCCCCGACGGCAACATCCGCATCCCGCTGAACGAGTCCAAGGGCCAGGAGGGCAAGCTCGACCAGATCGAGGAGTTCATCCAGGAGTACCGCGGCGAGGGCATCCAGCACATCGCCCTGGGCTGCCGGGACCTGTACGAGACGGTGGACGCCCTGAACGCGCGGGGAGTGCCGCTGCAGGACACCATCGACACCTACTACGACCTGATCGACAAGCGCCTGCCCGGCCACGGCGAGCCGGTGGACGAGTTGCGCAAGCGACGGATGCTGGTGGACGGCGATCCGGAGAACGGCGGGGGCTTGCTCCTGCAGATCTTCAGCAAGAACGCGATCGGGCCGATCTTTTTCGAGTTCATCCAGCGCAAGGGCAACGAGGGCTTCGGCGAGGGCAACTTCAAGGCCCTGTTCGAGTCCATCGAGCTCGACCAGATCCGCCGCGGCGTGATCAAGGTGGACGCGTGATCCGTCGGGCCGTCCTGGCGCTCGCCGCCGTCGTCCTGTCCGCCTGCGCCTCCTTCAAGCCGCCGGAGCCGCGCGCCGAGTGGGCGATCGCCCTGCACGGCGGCGCCGGCGTGATCGAGCGGGCCGACATGGACCCGCAGACCGAGGCCGCCTATCGCGCGGCGCTGGCGAACGCTCTGGAGGCGGGGTCGAAGGTGCTGCGCCAGGGCGGCACGTCGCTGGACGCGATCGAGGCGGCGGTTCGGCTGATGGAAGACGACCCGCTGTTCAACGCGGGACGCGGCGCGGTCTTCACCGCAGAGGGGCGCAACGAACTGGACGCCTCGATCATGGACGGGGCGACGCTGAAGGCCGGGTCGGTGGCGGGGGTGACCACTGTGCACCACCCGATCACCCTGGCCCGGGCGGTGATGGACAGGTCGCGCCACGTAATGCTGACCGGCCCGGGCGCCGAGCGTTTCGCCGCCGAGCAGGGACAGGAGCTGGTCCCGCCGTCGTTCTTCTTCACAGAGCGGCGCTGGAAGGCGCTGGAGAAGGAGCTGGCGCGGCTGGGGTTGCCGATCCCGAAGCGACCTCAAGGCGCGCCCGCCCCGTCGGCCGAGAGCCTGCGCGCCCCCCTGGACGAGCGTAAGTTCGGCACGGTGGGCGTGGTGGCGCTGGACCGGCACGGAAACGTCGCGGCGGGGACCTCCACCGGCGGAACCACGGCCAAGCGCTGGGGGCGGGTCGGCGACGCGCCGATCATCGGGGCGGGGACCTACGCCTCCAACCGCTCGTGCGCGGTGTCGGCGACGGGCACCGGCGAGTTCTTCATCCGCCTGACCGTCGCGCGCGAGATCTGCGCCCTGGTCGAGTACGAACGCATGCCCTTGCAGCGGGCGGCGGACGAGGTGATCCAGAAGCGGCTGACCGAGCTCGGCGGCGACGGCGGCGCGATCGCGCTGACGCCGTCCGGCGACATCGCCTGGAGCTTCAACACCTCGGGCATGTACCGGGCTTCGGCCTCCTCGCGCCGGGCGCCGGAGGTTGCGATCTTCAAGGACGAGAAGTGATGGCCAAGTCCCGTAACTGGATTCCGGTGAAGGCCGCCGAGGGGGTTCACAGCCGCCAGGCGCACACGGACCTGCCGGAGGGCACCTTCGAGCGGGAGATCTCCAAGGAGGGGTTCTTCGGCCCGGCGGCGTTCCTGTACCATCGCCGACCGCCGACCGGCTGGAGCGACTTCCAGGGGGCGCTGCGGCCGCGCGCCTTCGACCTGAACGGGCTGAACGAGCCGCAGGCCTCGCCCTGGGCCGCGCCGGTGGTGCTGCACAACAAGGCGACCGAGATCCGGTTCTGGAAGCTCGACCGGGCCATGCCGGCGCTGGCGCGCAACGGCGACGGCGACCAGCTGCTGTTCGTCCACCGGGGCGAGGGCGAGCTGTTCTGCGACTACGGGCGCATAGCCTACGAGGCCGGCGACTACCTGTACCTGCCGCGCGGGACCATGTGGCGGCTGCGTCCGGCGTCGGAGACGGCGGTGCTGACCATAGAGGCCACCAACACCCACTACACCCTGCCGGACCGCGGCCTGCTGGGACCGCACGCGATCTTCGACCCGGCGGTGCTGGACACGCCCAGGTTCGACGCGGCGTTCAAGGCGCACCAGGCGGAGGAGGGCGTCTTCCCCGTCGAGATCAAGAAGCGCGGCCAGGTGTCGGTGGCGACCTATCCGTACAATCCGCTGGACGCGGTCGGCTGGCACGGCGACCTGGCGCCGGTGCGGCTGAACGTGCGCGACGTGCGCCCGGTGGCCAGCGCGCGCTATCACCTGCCGCCCAGCGCCCACACCACCTTCGTCAGCGACCGGTTCGTGGTCTGCACCTTCGCGCCGCGCCCGTTCGAGACCGATCCCGGCGCGCTGAAGGTGCCGTTCTTCCACAACAACGACGATTTCGACGAGGTGCTGTTCTATCACGCGGGCGACTTCTTCAGCCGCGACGGCATCGACGCCGGGATGATGACCTTCCATCCCTCCGGCTTCACCCACGGGCCGCACCCCAAGGCGCTGAAGAAGATGCTGGTGCAGGACAAGGCCGCCACCGACGAATACGCGGTGATGATCGACACCCGCGACCCCCTGGATGTCGGGGACGGCGCCGCCGCGGTGGAGAACCCGGCCTACGTCGACAGCTGGAAGGCGCGGGACTGACCTTGGACAACGCCGAACTGCAGCACCTGGCGCACGAGGAGCTGGCGCATGCGCGCGAGCTGTCGTGGCGCGAGCTGAAGAAGATCACGCCTTGGGGCGACAGCTTCCGCGGCTTCGCCCCGTCCGGGCGCGAGGTCGAGATCGAGCGCAGCTACCTGTGGGCGGGCGAGGGCGAGGCGATCCTGTGCGAGGTGGTGGTGCGCTGCATCCCCGACCGAGAGCGCTGCGGCGCCGAGGCGCGCTGCGTGATCACGCCGGAAGGCACGGCGTGAGCGCGCCGCAGACCGGCGATCTGGCCGAGATGGGGCCGGGCCAGTTCTGCGTCGTACCGCGCGGCGTGGAGCACCGAACCGCGGCCGACCAAGAGGCCGAGGTGCTGATCTTCGAACCGTCGGAGGTGGTCAACACCGGCGACGCGGAGGTCTCCGCCTTCACCGCGCCGCTCGGCGAGCGGGTCTGAACCGCCACAGCTTCGCCGCGTCCGCCGCGCGCCGTTAAGCTTTCGCTTGCGGAGCGCCGCCGCATGGCGACAATTGTCCGGCCTTGAGGGGCGGGGGACGTCGTCGTGCAAGACGAAGGGTACTACTACGTGGACAAGCCGGCCGGGGGCGAAGCCGCCGATCCGGCCGCCGGCTTCTTCACGCCGGTCGTATCCGGCGACGGCTCGCTGGCCTGGCTCCCTCTGCTGCTCGTCCTGCTGCTGCTGGGCGCGCTGATCGGCTGGATGCTGGCGCTGGCCGCGGCCCGGTCGCGGGCGGACGCCAAGGTCGAGGACATCTACAAGGCGGTTTCGGACAAGGCCAAGGCGGCCGCAGAGGGCGCCGAGGACCAGGCCGCCGGAGCGGTCAACGCGCTCTGCGCGGTGCTGCGCGACAAGCTCTGGCCGGCCTCGTTCAAGCCGGTCACCGACCTGCTGGCCGGCGCCCACGACGTGCTGAACGGCAAGCCCAAATCGGCCGGCCCCGCGGCGCCGACTTCGGGCAAGACGATCTCCGGCTCCGTCACCATCAACGACAGCCCGCCGGCGACGAGCGCGCCCGCGGGCGGCAAGACCGTGAACCAGCAGATGCACGAGCTGGCGAAAGCCTTCTGGACCTACTGGAAGGACGCCAAGCCGCGGAAAGACGAGCTGCGCGCTTTGCAGAGGCGCCTCGGCGTCTGACGCCTTGCCGCCGGCTCCCCCGCCGCCTAGACCGGTCCCATGAAGCTCGCCTCCCTGAAGTCCGGCCGCGACGGCCGGCTCGTCGTCGTCTCCGAAGACCTGCACTGGTACACGGACGCCTTCCTGATCGCGCGCACCCTGCAGGCGGCGCTAGACGAGTGGGAGCGGTGCGAGCCGCTGCTGCGCGGCCTGGCCGAAAGCCTGGAGCACGGCGCCGTGCCGCGCGGGCGCTTCCATGAACGGGAGGCCGCCGCCCCCCTGCCGCGCGCCTATCAGTGGGCCGACGGCTCGGCCTACGTGAACCACGTGGCCCTGGTGCGCCAGGCGCGGGGCGCGGAGATGCCCGAGAGCTTCTGGACCGATCCCTTGATGTACCAGGGCGGATCGGACGGGTTCCTGGGACCGCGCGAGCCGATCCCGCTGGCCGACGAGAGCTGGGGCTGCGATTTCGAGGCCGAGGTCTGCGTGGTCACCGGCGACGTGCCCCAGGGCGCCTCGCGCGACGAGGCGCTGGCGCAGGTGCGGCTGGTCGGCCTGGTCAACGACGTGTCGCTGCGCAACCTGATCCCGAACGAACTGGCCAAGGGCTTCGGCTTCTTCCAGTCCAAGCCCGCCTCCGCCCTGTCGCCGGTGCTGGTCACGCCGGACTCCCTGGGCGGGCGCTGGCGCGAGGGCAAGCTGCACGGCGCGCTCGAGGTGCAGCTGAACGGACAGCCCTTCGGCCGGGCCGACGCCGGCGTGGACATGACCTTCGACTTCGGAACCCTGATCGCCCACGCGGCGATGACGCGGGCCTTGGGCGCCGGCACGATCATCGGCTCCGGCACCGTGTCCAACCGCGACGCCGACGGCGGCCCCGGCAAGCCGATCAGCGACGGCGGCCTCGGCTACAGCTGCATCGCCGAGGTGCGCACGGTCGAGACCCTCCTGCGCGGCGAGCCCGAGACCCCGTTCCTGAAGCGCGGCGACACCGTCCGCATCGAGATGCTGGACGAGAAACACCACGCCATCTTCGGCGCCATCGAACAGACGGTGGCCTGACGCCTCGGCTGGCCCCGGAGCGGGCGGGGGGTTAAACTTCGGCCATGCCCCGCCGCCTGCCCACGCCCGAGGAGACCTTGCGGATCCTGGCCGCCAAGCGGACGCGGCCGCAGCGGCGGCCCGCGCCGCCGGCGGGCCGGTCGCTGGCCAAGCTGATCAAGAGCCTGGACGAGCGTTTCGGCCAGGGCCCCGGGATGCTCCAGGCGCGCTGGCGCGAGATCGTCGGCGACCAACTGGCCAGGATCACCGAGCCGGTGAAGCTGACCAAGGCGCGCGGCGCGAGCCCGGGGGCGCTGGAGATCCGCGTGGGCGGGGCGGCCGCGGCCCTGATCCAGCACCGGGGCCAGGAGATTATCGAGCGGGTGAACCTGTTCCTGGGCGACGGCGCGATCGGGCGGCTCCGGATCGTGCAGGGGCCGCTGAAGCCGCGCGCCGAGGCGCCCGCGACGCCCCGCCGCAGGCGCAGCGCCGCGCCGCTGGACGCCGCCCGGGAAGCCGAACTGGCCGAGAGCCTGAAGGCCGCGCCGGACGGGCCGCTGAAGGCCGCGCTGACCCGGCTGGGGCGTTCGGTGCTGAAGGAAGACGACGCGGGGCGTTGACAAAAAGCGGCCCTCGTTGCTTCGCATCATCAGCCGGGCGCGCGCCGACGGGGGAATCGCGCTCTAACTGACCTGATCGACCGAAGGAGCCCGCCATGCGCGCCGTCGTCCGCCGTTCCGTTCTTCTGGCCGCCGCGGCCTTCACGCTCGTCGCCTGCGGGGGCGGCGGAGGCGCCGGCAAGGCTGAGGGCGACGTGGTCATGGGCCGCGCCGACGCGCCGGTGACGGTGGTCGAGTACGCCTCGGTGACCTGCGGCCACTGCGCCGCCTGGAACGAGGAAGTGTTCCCCGAATTCAAGAAGAAGTACGTCGACACCGGCCAGGTGAAGTACGTCTTCCGCGAGTTCCCCACCGCCCCGCAGCAGATCTCCACCGCCGGCTTCCTGGTCGCGCGCTGCGCCGGCGACGACAAGTACTTCCAGGTGGTCGACGCCCTGATGCGCACCCAGAGCGTGCTGCAACAGACCGGCGACGCGCGCGCCTGGCTGCTCCAGACCGCCCAGTCTGCCGGCCTGACCGAGGAGCGGTTCAACCAGTGCGTCGGCGACGAAAAGGCGCTGGCCGCCTTCAACGGCCGGGTCGAGAAGGCGGTGAAGGACGGGATCAGCGTGACCCCGACCTTCCTGGTCGACGGCGAGAAGGTCGAGGGCGCCCAGTCGATGGCCCAGCTCGACGCCCTGATCCAGCCCAAGCTGAAGGGCGGGAAGTGAGCCTCCGCTCAGCCTTCGCCGGGCTAGCCGCCGCGCTCGCCTTGGGGATCGGCGGCGCGCGCGCGGCCGAGGGCGACATGACGGTCGGCCGGGCCGACGCCCCGGTGACGGTGGTGGAGTACGCCTCGGTCACCTGCGGCCACTGCGCTCATTGGCAGAAGGCCGTATGGCCCGCGTTCAAGGCCAAGTACGTGGACACCGGCAAGGTGCGCTTCGTGCTGCGCGAGCTGCCGACCGCGCCGGGACCGGCGGCGGTGGACGGCTTCCTGGCCGCGCGCTGCGCCGGGCCGGAGCGCTATTTCGAAGTCGTGCACCGGCTGATGGCCGACCAGAAGACCTTGTTCGCCGGGAACACCGAAGGCTGGCTGAGGACGGCCTCCAAGCTCGGCGACGAGGCCTTGCAGACGTGCCTGGGCGACGCCGAGGCGCAGAACGCCTTCTGGAGCCGCATCGAGGCCAACGCCGCCGAGCACAAGGTGGCGGGCACCCCGGCGTTCTTCGTGAACGGAAAGCCCGTCGAAGGCGGAGCCGCCCTGGAGGAACTGGACGCGGCCATCCAGCCCCTGCTGAAGGGCCGCTGAGGAGCGCGCGGTGGAATTCCAGCGGCTCCGCCTGACCGGGTTCAAGTCCTTCGTCGATCCGACCGAGTTCCGGATCGAGCCGGGCCTGACCGGGATCGTGGGGCCGAACGGCTGCGGCAAGTCGAACTTGCTGGAGGGCCTGCGGTGGGTGATGGGCGCCAACAGCGCCAAGGCCATGCGCGGCTCGGGCATGGACGACGTGATCTTCGCCGGGTCGGGTAACCGCCCCTCGCGCAACCACGCCGAAGTCTCCCTGACCATCGACAACGCCGAGCGGCGCGCGCCCGCCCCGTTTAACAAGGCGGCGGTGCTGGAGGTCGTGCGCCGGATCGATCGGGGCGACGGCTCGACCTACCGGATCAACGGCAAGGAGGTGCGTGCGCGCGACGTGCAGCTGCTGTTCGCCGACGCCTCCACCGGCGCCAACTCGCCGGCTCTGGTGCGCCAGGGGCAGATCTCGGAACTGATCGCCGCCAAGCCGCAGAACCGTCGCCGCATCCTGGAGGAGGCGGGCGGGGTGTCGGGCCTGCACACCCGCCGGCATGAGGCCGAGCTGCGCCTGCGGGCGGCGGAAGCCAACCTGAACCGGCTGGACGACATCGGCCGGGAGCTGGAGAGCGCCCTGTCGCGGCTGAAGCGCGAGGCGCGCCAGGCCGAGCGCTACAAGAAGATTTCCGCCGAGATCCGCGCCTTGCAGAGCGCGGTGCTCTACGCCCGCTGGTCGGAGGCCAAGGACGCGCTGGACCGCGCCACCGCCGAGCTGGACCAGGCGTCCCGCGACGTGGAGGAGACCGGCCGCGCCGCCGCCGCCGCGACGGCGCAGGCGCTGAAGGCGGGCGAGGCGATCAAGCCGCTGCGCGAGGAGGACGCGGTCGCCGCCGCCGTGCTGCACCGGCTGACGCTGGAGAAGGACCGGCTGGAGCTGGAAGAGCGGCAGGCCCGCGCCGAAGTCGATCGCCTCAAGGCCGAGATCGCCCGCATCGACGCCGACGCCGAGCGCGAGGCGCGCATGGTCGAGGACGCCACGGTCCAGCTGGAACGGCTCGGCGCGGAGATCGGGACCCTGGAAGCCGAGATCGCCTCGGCCCCTGAACGCGGGCCGGAGCTGGAGGCCGCGTGGCGGACCGCCGAGGCCGCCGCCCAGCAGGCCGGCGCGGAGGTCGAGCGGCTGGCCGCCCGGCTGGCCGGGGAAGAGGCCCGCGCCGCCGCCGAGGCCGCGCGGATGCGCGACGCGCAAACGCGGCTGGCCCGTGCCGAGCAGGCTCTGGAAACCGCCCAGGCCGAGCGCGCCGCCCTGGGCCCGCTGGAAGACCCGCAGATCGAGACCGCCCGCGCCAAACTCGCTGAGGCGGTCGAGGCGTTGCAGGCCGCCCGCGCGGCGGTGGAGGCGGCCGAAGCCGCCCGCGCCGAGGCCGCCCAGGCCGAGACCGCCGCGCGTCAGAACGCCCGCTCGCACGAGGACCGGCTCGGCCGCTTGCAGACCGAGGCGCGGGGGCTGGCGCAGCTGCTGACCTCCGGCCGGCGCGACCACCCGCCGGCGCTGGACGCGGTGAAGGCGGCCAAGGGCTACGAAGCGGCCTTGGCCGCGGCGCTGGGCGAGGACCTGAACGCGGCGCTTGACGCGCGTGCGCCGACCTTCTGGGGCGGGGCCGAGGCGGACGGGCCCGCGTGGCCGGACGGCGTCGAGCCGCTGAGCGACAAGGTGCAGGCGCCGGCGGCGCTGGCCGCGCGCCTGGCCTGGGTCGGGGTGTGCACGGCCGCGGACGGCGAGCGCCTGGCGAAGGTCTTGCCGGTCGGGGCGCGGCTGGTGTCGCGCGAGGGCGACCTGTGGCGCTGGGACGGGTTCGTGGTGAAGGCCGAGGCCGAGAAGCCCGCCGCCGTGCGCTTGGCCCAACGGACGCGCCTGTCGGAGCTGGAAGACGAGATCGATCGGCTGAAGCCGCAGGCCGAGGCCGCGCAAGGGGCGCTGAAGCTGGCGGGCGATCGCCTGCGCGCGGCCGAAGAGGCGCTGCGCGAGAGCCGCAAGCGTCCGCCGGAGGCCGAGCGGGCGGTGGCGACGGCCCGCGACGTGGCCGAGCGGCTGGCGCGCGAGCACGCCCGCAAGGAAGCCCGCGCCCAGGCGCTGGACGAGACCGTCTCGCGGCTGGAGGCCGAGCTGCACGAGGCCCGCGACGCCGCCGACGCGGCGCGGGTGGAGAGCGCGCCGAGCGAGGCGATAGAGGCGCAGCGGGGCGAACTGGTCGCCGCCCGCGAAGCCGCGCAGGCCGCTCGCGCCGAAGCCGCCCGGGCGCGCGCCGCCTTCGAGGCGGAGGGCCGCGAACGGGCCGGACGCGAGCAGCGCCTGAACGCGGTCCGGCGCGACCACGGCGAGTGGAGCCGCCGCGCCGCCGGCGCCGCCCAGCGGGTCGAGGCGCTGGCCGAGGATCGGGAGAAGGCGTCCGACGCCCTGGAGCGCGCCAGCGCCGCGCCCGAAATCGTGGCGGAGAAGCGCGGCAAGCTGCTGGACCAGTTCTCGACCGCCGAGGCTAGGCGGACCCAGGCCGGGGACGCGGTGGCCGAAGGCGAGGCGGCCTTGCTGACCGCCGACCGCGTCGCGCGCGCCGCCGACGCCGCGGCCTCCGAAGCGCGGGAACGCCGCGCCGGCGCCGTCGCCCGGCACGAGGCGGCCGGACAGCGCCTCGGCGAAGTCGAGCAGCAGGTGCGCGAGACCGCCCACATGAGCCCCGACGAGCTCGGCCGGCGCCTGAAGGAAGAGGCCATCGCCCAGCCGACCGACGCGGCCGGAGCCGAAAGCCTGCTCTACGGGCTGGAGCGCGAGCGCGACGCCCTTGGCGCGGTCAACCTGCGCGCCGAGGAGGAGGCGGCCGAGTACGCCGAGCGGCTGAACACCATGCGCTCGGAGCGCTCGGACCTGACCGGCGCCATCGCCAAGCTGCGCGACGGCATCGACGAGCTGAACGCCGAGGGCCGCGAGCGGCTGCTGACCGCGTTCGAGGTGATCAACGGCCACTTCCAGGCCCTCTTCCAGGCCCTGTTCGGCGGCGGTCAGGCCGAGCTGCGGCTGATCGAATCCGACGACCCGCTGGAGGCGGGCCTTGAGATCTTCGCCTGCCCGCCGGGGAAGCGCCTTGCGTCCATGAGCCTGATGTCCGGCGGCGAGCAGGCCCTGACCGCCGCGGCCCTGATCTTCGGCGTGTTCCTGGCAAACCCCGCGCCGGTCTGCTTCTTGGACGAGGTGGACGCGCCGCTGGACGACGCCAACGTCGACCGTTTCTGCCGGATGCTGGAGGAGATGCGCTCGCGCACCCGCACCCGCTTCGTGGTGATCACCCACAACCCGGTCACCATGTCGCGCATGGACCGGCTGTTCGGCGTCACCATGGCCGAGCGCGGCGTGTCGCAGCTGGTCTCGGTCGACCTGACCCAGGCCGAGGCCATGGCGGCGCAGTAAACCCCTTACGTGACAAAGGAATTTCGCACTGCAACCCTCCCTTGACGGGCGGGGGGCGCCTCTATAGGTTCCGCGCCGAATTCAGACCCCCGCCGACGGGTTTCTGCCGGCGCGTCTCGAGCACAGCCGTCATGTCCGATCCCGAGGTTCCGCGCGAAGAGGCGCTCCGACGCCTCGACGAACGGGCCGACGCGCTGGAAGCCCGCACCGCGCGGACCGTCCCGGACTACGG
>Ga0196964_10000814_pt1 | contig 17136 bp, 24 predicted proteins | sample S1_10metaG_FD_148615 | JGI IMG/M metagenome (GOLD analysis project Ga0196964, IMG submission 148615) | Soil microbial communities from Anza Borrego desert, Southern California, United States - S1_10 | ecosystem: Environmental > Terrestrial > Soil > Desert | place: USA: California | collected...
GAGGTGGTCAGCGAGAAGACGAAGGGAAGCTCGTTCGTCTGCCCCGAGGAGCCGGGCTGCTGGAAGGTGACCGTGAGCGGCTGGGTGGGGGTGGCGACGGCGAAGTCCAGCCACGTGTTGTTGCGACGGTGGAGAAGGGACGGCACCTAGGCTCACCTCATGGCTGACGTGACGACACCCGCCGACGACCTCAGGAGAGTGCTGGAAGGCTCCATTCACCACGGACGCACGCCGAGAGCCAACGCCGCCGCCGCCCTCGCCGCCCTACAGGCCCACTTCGCCTCGGACGAGGTGCGGGAGCGGCTGCCCTGGCCTCCGTTCGATGGCGGATGGAACGAGATTCTCACCGCCCTCGGCCTCACGAAGGAGGACTAGGACCAGGCCAATCGGTGCCTCAGCACGCCGTTGGAGTCGTAGATCTCCTGGCCGTAGGAGCCGTCGGAGAGCAGGCCCTCGATGATGCGGACCACGCCGTTGTCGTCCTCCACGATGTTGGCGTCCGCCGACGTGCCGTAGGGGCCACCGGTCGCCGGCCGGTTGAGGCGGCGGTCCACTCGGCGTTCCCGTTCGGGGCTCTTGTAGCGGCGGGGGAGGTCGTCAGACAACGGGCGCTCCGACGTGTTGACTGGGCGATGTGGGACAACTAGAGGTCGTTCAGCAGCCGGACAGGCGAGAAGTCGGTGCCCGGTTTTCAGAGGCCCAGAAGCGCCACCGGCGCTTCATGGACAACGCTTGGATCGGAACCCTGGTCACGGAGTTCACGACCGAGGAGCTGCGGGTCGTGATCGAGAACCTGACCATCGGGGACGTCTTGACGCTGCGGTCCCTGGGTGTGTTAGGCCCGGACGAGGGTTGGACTGGATAGGACGGTCACGTCGGGATGGGTCCGAAGTCCATGCGAACGACCTCCTGTCCCGCCTCGTCCACTTCCACTTCCCACGCGGTGATGCGGTAGAAGTCGTCCACATCCTCGTAGTCGTCCTCTGCCCGGACGCGCACCTGGTCCCCGATGCGCCATGAACCCAGGGGCAGGTCGGCTTGGGGGGTGACGTCGAGGGAGATGGTCTCCATGGGACGGAGGTTGCGGTTCACCGTCTTGATGGCCCGGCTGTCGAGGGTGACCAAGGACTCCACGTCGGGGTCGGAGATGACCTCCCGCCAGTAGGGGAACTGGCCGGTCATGGTCTCGTCCTGGTGGAACTGGCGCTTGATGCCGGGTCCGGACCCCTTGCCGGTGGACATCACCCCCCGCACGAGGTTGTTGGCGGTGATGGTCCGCGAGCGCAGGGTGCAGTTCTTGGCCGTGTCGAACACGATGTCCGTCGTGCGCGCCCGGGAGGAGTAGAGGCGGAGGCGCTTGCGCAGCGCGTCCCCCTCCCACCCCACGTCCAGGGAGAAGTCGAAGCCGGGGTTGTCGTCCCCCATCTCCTCGATGGCCTCGCCGATGTTCCGCCACTCGTGGGGTCGGAACACCTCGTCCCGGGCCACGCCGGCGTTGTGGTCATCCACCACCACGCCCAGGTTGTTGTCCGGATGCTCGCTCTGGACCCAGTCGATGAGGTCCCGGACGATGATGAAGGTGTCGACGTCGTTGTAGCGCTTGAGCTTCCGTGACGTGGACAGGGGGTCATCGATGCCCCGGTGGCGCATCTTGCGGAAGAAGGACCAGAACCCCTCGCCGCCGAACTGCATCTCCTCGGTGCGGGGCTCGAGGGTCCAGATGATCCCGCCCCAGAGGATGACCCCGTCCCGCTCCACGTAGAGGGAGAAGGGGGGCTTGCCCAAGGACTGGAGGCTCAGCTTGGGGTTGGGGCGCTTGACGCTTCCCGAGAACCCGCCGGGCCGGTTGCGGATGTAGCCGTAGTTCAGCCGGGAGAACGGCAGTTCCTCCACGACGCCGCCGTAGAGCCCTCCCACGAGCACTTTGTACGCAGCGACCGGAGGCGCCTTGGGGAGCTGCCGCTGGAGTGCTTCGGACTGGTTGGGCGGGGGCTGCTCGGGCGGGGGGTCGACGCTGCCGACGTTGTAGAACTCGCTCGGGTCGTCGTAGAGCTCGTCCGGCTCGTCGTAGAACTGGTCGATGTCAGACACGTAGGCTCACCTCATGCGGTACCTGCTGGCGAGCGTGGGTTGCCTGGAGCCACTACTCCACAACCCACGAAGGGATCTTCGACTCCTACGAGAAGGCGAAGGCCGCCGCCGACAACCCTGAAGGTTAGGAGCCGTACCTCCTGCGGAAAGAGGAGGACCCGGACGAGCGCTACGGCGACGTGTGGGGCGACCTGTGGGGCGGCGAGAGCATCTGGGTCGTCTTCGAAGTGCCGGACTAACCGTCCAGGTCGAAGTGGATCGCCCCGTCGTCTCCCGTCGCCGGGGCCGTGGTGGTGACGTAGATGTCCCGTGCGTGGCTGCTGCTCTGCCGGTGGAGCAGGGGGTACAGGCTGTTGGGGAACGGGTCCTGCGCGTCCTGGAGGGCGTTGAACGTGTCGGACACGGCGGCGTTGTCGGCCTTGTCCGCCAGTGCCGCCTCCAGCGCCTCGATGCGCTCCACGAGCGTGGAGAAGACCCCTGCCGGGTCGAGGCCGATGGTCTGCTGCAACGTCTCGATGGCGGTGTAGATCTGGTTCAGGCGCGTGGTCAGGTCCGACCGGATGGGGTTGCCGGAGATGCCCCAGTCGTCGTAGCTCGTCGGGTAGGGCATCTACCGCAACCTCGTCATCGTGGCGATGATGAGCCGACGGAACAGGTTCCCGCCTCCGAGGGTGGTGGTGGCCCGGTAGGTGAAGGTCGTGTTGGCCGTGAGACCATTCACCACCACGTCGATGGGGTCGGTCACGTACACCGACACCCCGGTGGCGTCACCGGGGATGGACACCCGCCCCTCGTTGCGGGTCGTGCCGGTGGGGACCTGCGACTCCGTGGTCATGCGGGAGAAGTCGTTCAAGGCGTTCTGGGCGTACCAGACGATCTTGCCGTGGACGTGGAGGTCGTACTCCACCCACCCCACCGGCTTCTCGATGGTGCCCGTGAAGAGGTTCATGGTCCCGAGGACGGGCGTGTCCACCTCGTCGTTGACGAGGTACTTGTGCTCCACCCACGTCGTCCGGTACCGCTGCCCGGAGATGTTGGCGTTGACGATCGTGGAACCCGACACGGTGACCTGTGCCAGCGGCAGGGAGTTCGCCGGCGCCGTGGACCCCGCAACCGCTTCGATGGTCCCCGTGTCCGTCGAGCCCGAGTAGTCGGAGTCGTAGATCCGGGCGACCACGATGCTCGTCTGGGTCACGGGCACGTTCAACGTGGAGGGGTTGCGGAAGTAGTAGAGGCCCTGGCCCGCCGTGGAGCCTTCGATCAGGGCCTCCCCCGCTGCCACGTTGACGCTCAGGTTGGGCGTGCCGTTCTGGGAGACGTTGAGGTCCCCGGACTTGAGCACGCCGGGGGACGCGCACGCTCGGATGATCCTTCTGAACTCGTCGGGCTCCAGCCGGTCGACGCCGTCGGCTCGGATGGTTCCAACCTTGTCGACGGCCACTAGCGGCTCCTAACAGGCACTACACCCATGCGCTTCGATGCGTGATGCGGAAGGTCGACCCCGATGAGGCCGAGCGAGCGGTGGCCCGGATGGAGTTGGAGCCGGGCTCAAGGGAGAACCACCGACTCGTGCTCGAGAGCGTCCCGTAGCGGCTCTGCACGCCGTTCAGGTAGGCCGTGCGCTCGTGGGAGTCGATGGTGAGGTACTGACCGGGCTGGAGAACGAGGGACGTGAAGTCCAAGGCGTCTCCGGTGGTCAGGTTCTCGATGCGGGGTCCGGTCAGGAAGTTGGAGCCGGCGTCGAAGCGCCCCAGCCAGGGCGTCTCGAACGTCCCGATGTTCTCCACCACGGTCGAACCCGAGTTCCCCGTGGGGGGTGGAGCCTCCTCGACGTCCGACGCCCAGGAGAGGGGCCAGGACCACGGCCAGGACGCCCCACCGGTTCCTCCCCCACCACTCGTGGAGAAGGCCACCTGCACAGTGGTGGTAGTCGGTGTGACGGAGTAGATGCGGGGATCGGTGGCGTGGAACTGAAGGGCCACTTGGGCCACATGGGCGAGGCGCCCTCTGCGGTTCTCCGCCATCGTCCGGCGGCGGGGACGGGCATAGATGGACCGCTGTGTCTGGCCGGGGAGCTTGTAAGAGAACTCCACCTCGGTGGTCCCCGGTGACGTCACGGCGCCCAGGGACTCCAGCAGCGATGCCATCTCCGTGTCCGAGTCGGCGATCACGTGGACGGTCCAGCTGAACGTTCGGCCCTCGAGGAGGTCCCGGCCCATCCGCTCCCCATGGTCCACCGCTCGGTTCACGTCGCTGGTCCGCAGGGAGGGAAGGTCGAGCCCGGCGATGCCGTCTTCGTCGACCTCGTAGCCCGTTCCCGCTCCGCCTACGAGGTCGCCGATGGAGAACTGCCAGTTCGCAAGCGTCGGCATCTAGACCCCCGACGTGCGGTAGTGCCACTCCAGCTCCTCCACCACGTCCCGCCCGGTGGGCATGGGGTTGGTGACGAAGAGGTTGACGTTCTCGACTCCACCCCGGCCGCCCACCTGGGACAGCACCTCAGGTGACAGGGGAATGACCATCTCGTCGTACCGGCCCTCGCCGATGTTGGCCACCACACCGCCGGGACGGTGCTTGACGAGTCCGCCCTCCTCGAGCGCCACGTGGACGTGGTCCCAGTGGTCGCTCACGGCGTAGCGAGGGACCCTCCGCCCGTTCTTGATGTTGAACGGGGCGCCCGAGTAGATGAGTTCCTTCAGCGTCCCGGCGATGGGGAGGAAGGACTGGAAGATCGCCATGAGGTTGGGTCCCACGAAGTCCACTGCTCGCCCGAGGCCGTGGTAGCTCACGTTGCCTGAACGGGTGATGGAGCCCTTGCGGAAGACGCTGGATGCCTTCTCGACAACCGGAGTGGACGCGGCGTAGGCAAGGATGCCCGCAGCACCACCTCGACCCGCAGCAGCGGGGTCGCCGCCCACATCCGCCAGCGATTGGCCGACCTTCTTTCCTGCCTCACCGCCGAAGGCACTGCCCACCGCTCGGAACGCTGCGCCAAGTGGTCCGGGTAGGGCGCCCGCTAGAGCGCCGGGAATGCTCTTGATCCCTGAGAGGAGTGCGTCCTTGAGTCCTCTCAGCAGCTCACCGGCCAAGTCCTTGCCGACCGCGAGCAGCTTCGACGCACCCGCTCCGATCAGCCGCACGATGTCACCGGGGATGCCGGCGACGAACGCGAAGACTCGATCTGCCCCGATGCGAACGCCGCGCAGGAAGTCCCCCAGCGCCCGGATGGCAAGAGCGAACAGGTCACCGACGAGCCGACCGAGGATGCCGATGATGCGGAGCGGCAGCGTGATGAAGAAGAGAAGCACCTGCGGCAGCGCCGAGACGAGGCCCGTGAGGAACCCCGGACTCCCGCCCAAGAGCATGCGCCGAGCGAGGTCCCACATAAACAGCGGCAGCGAGACGAGCGCCAGGAGGATGCGAGCGCCGAAGCGCACGAAGAAGTTGTCGATCTCGCCGACGCTGTCCTGAAGCCCCTGGACGAAGCCTCCGATGATCCGACCGGCGGCGATGACGATGGCAGCGCCGAGGTTGGCCGGCAGCTGGATCATCACGACGCCCCAGGCGTAGACCATCGCTCCGAGGATGGAGGCAATGGTCTGCGGGTCCCGAAGGGCGTCGCCGACGATGCGGCCGATGGACTCGCCGAACCGTTGCGCGCCGCCTTCGTTGGCCCACCGCTCGATGCCGTCGATCAGCGCGTTCGCTGCGTCGTTGATGGCCTGCGCCGACCCGACGATGAACTCGGGAAGCTTAGGAATGTGCTCTTGAAGGAATGGGCGAAACTCGTTGTCGACCCAACTGCTGATCTGGTCGATGAGCTCGAGCCCGGCGGCGAAGCCCTTCGCAACGATGGTCCCGAGGAAGTCAATGATCTTCGGGGTGTTCGTGAGGAGCCACGGGGCCAACGTGTCCGTGAACCAGTTGCCGATGCCGGTGAGGATGGACCCGAGGCCCGCGAGTACTTCGGGGGCGGCATCTGCGAGACGGTCGCCGATCTCGCCGATGGCCCCGCCCAGCCCCTCGTCACGAAAGATGGCGATGAGGTCCCGGACGCCGGGAATGACTCGGTCGTTGAGGAACCCGATGAAGTCCGAGAACGCCGGCAGGAGGAGCCCGCCGAGCGTGGCGGTCAGGTCCTTCCAGTTGGCCGAGAGGATGCGCTGCTGGTTGGCGGCGCCACCGCTCGTACGCTCGAAGTCACCCGCCGCTGCACCGGCGCCCTCCATGAGCAGGGTGTGGGTGGCGATGGCCTTGTCCGTCGCCGTGAGTTCCTTGCCGAGCGACTTCCCGGTCTGCTCGAGCGCCTTGTGCTCGACCGTGGCGGCGTTGATGGTCGGAACGAACCGTTGCACCGAGTCGTACTCGCCTCGGAAGGCAGCGGTGAGCCCGATGATGACTTCGGTCGGGTCAACGTTGTGGAACGAAGCCAGGTCGGCAGCGAGAATGCCCATCTGCTGCGTGAACGCAGTGGTCTGGTCCTCGCCGATGCCGAGCTGGCGGAAGAGGTTGCCGAAGGACCCTGCGAGGTCCAGCGCCTCTTGGTTGGAGATGCCGAGGTTGACAGCGGCGTTCTTGGCGAACTCGTTGATGACCTTCGCCGACTTGCCGAAGATGACGTTGACCTTGTTCTGCGACTCGGCAAGGTTGCCCGCAGCGGTGATGGCGGACTGGAGCCCCCGGGCGATCCCGACGCCAGCCAGTGCGGTGCCGGCCGTGACGGCGACGTTGCGGAAGACGTTCCCGAACCCCGAGGAGATGCGCCGACCGGTGTTGTCAATCGCCGGGTCGATGCCACGCCGAAGGGCGTTGTCGAAGCCCCGGAGCTCGGGCTTGATGTCGACGTAGGCAACTCCGACCTGAGCGGGCATCTAGTTCCTCCCGCTCGGGGCTCCGAAGATCGCCACCATGTCGGCGACCGTTGCTTCACGCCGCTTCTTCTTGGGCCCGGGACGAGGGATCTTCATCGGGTTGGGCCGGGAGCCCTGCTTGGCGAACCCGACGACCGTCCCCTGCCGTGCTGCGTCAGTCAGTTCGATAAGGGTGGCGATGAGCTGCGCTTCCAGCGTCCACCACGCCGCTTCGCCCGCCACGGCTTGGTGGAACGACGACTCGAACGGGAGTCCCCGGACCAGCGTCAGGACGCGACGAAGCCCTACGGCAGACTCGGGAGCCCAGAGGGCGCTCCCCAAGTCGATGCCGTAGAACCGTTGGAAGTCGGCCTCGATGGCGTCCCAGTGCTCCCGGAGGGCGACCTCGAGGCCTGCGATTCCCCCGAGCCCATCCCGTAGGCGTTGGTGATGGCCTCAAGGTCGTCGTTGACGTCAGCGTCGGGGAGGTCCAGGTACTTCTCGAACTGCTCGTCCCCGAGGACGGAGCGGAGGGCGTCTTCGTAGCCCCCCACTTGGCCTCGCTGCACCCGCCCCACGCCGACGAGGAAGCGGGGCGGGAGCTTGGTCGGAGCGATGAAGTCGTGGCCGGCGAGGTGGAGGAGCTTGTGCGTCCCCTCCACCTCGTCCCGCACGACGTCGATGGGTGCGACGTCAGCCACTACGCAGTCGCCAGCGCCGGGCTGTTGGTGTACCAGTAGTACGGCAGCGTGGTGCCGGACGCGAGGGCCGTGAAGGTGATCGGCAGCTCGGCGGCGGAGTTCTTCGCCAGCGAGAACGACACCTCGTCAGCAACCAGCGCACGGGTGATGAACAGGCGCCACAGGTCGGAGTTCGAGTCGGTCCACTCGAAGCCCAAGGCCCGCTCGTCCAGCGTGCCGATGTCGTTCGGCTCGAACTGGTGCTTCTCCGTCGCACCCGTCCCCGAGGTGGTGATGGTGCCGCCGCCGAAGGCGATGGGGAGCGTCGTGGCGTTCCACTGCATGAAGGACATGCCCATCGTGACGTTGGCGCCGGTGACGAGCTTCTTCACGGGCTGGAAGGACTGCCACACGGGCACGTCCTCGGTGTCCCGGCCCTGGGTGTACTGGAGGCCGTCCTCGTTGAGGTAGCCGCACTCCACCCAGTCGGTGTCGGCGGTCTCGAAGGTGACGTCGGGGGTAGCGGGCGCAGTTGCACCAACGGGACCCACGTACACGTGGCCGTTGACGGCAACCAGCACCTCATCAGCACTGAAAGCCACTGGGGCTCCTTCTCTGGATCAGGGGGTGACGTAGATGCGAGCGTCGACCTGGTAACAGGGCAACGGCTTGTCTTGGGCGTTCTTGCGGAAGGGATCGGGTGCCCAGTCCGGTCCCCGTTCGATATCGACCCCCGTACAGGCACCACGGTCGTGAGTGCCGGCGATGTCGTGGAGGACTCGCCTGACGGTGTCGATGAGGATGCGCGCCTGGCCCTGGGTCTCGGCGTAGGCGTCGACTTGCAACAGGCTGGCGTTGAACCAGCTCTTGAACAGTTCGCTGTTGGTGATCTGCGTCACCCGCAGGCAGGGGCGAGATTCGTTGACCTCGCTCGCCACCCTCGTACCGACGATGGCCGTGATGTCTTCGTGGGCTCGGAGGTAGTCCTGCACCAGCAGTTCGGCGTTGGCAGGCTGCGGAAGGGTGGTCGCCATGGCGGCTCCTCGATCGCAGCGTTACCTTGCGGGGCGTGCCCGAAGACGTTGCCTACGACGCCGGTCGGTTTCTCGGCAGCCCCATCGGACTGCTGTTGTGGCTCGTACTGGCGGTCGTGCTGATTTGGCTGGCGGTGAAACGCTCTACTTCTTCACGGAGGCCGCCGCCTCCGGATCGACACCAGCAGCCTTCGCCGCCGCCTTCGTCGCCGGACGGCCACGACCGTCCCGAATGACCTCGGCCGCTTCGGCGTCTTCGAGCGTGACCCGCTCCCCGATGTCCTTGCCCTTCCAAGGGTGCGAGAGCACCACGTCAACGCTCATCTACGTCCTCTTTCAACTCGGAGGTTCAGGGACTCCGCTGCCTTGCGGAGAACTGCGAGGGGTCCGCGGCCGTCGTTGACGCCGTGGACCTCGATCAGGAGGGACTTCCAATCGTTGGCGTTGATGCGCCCGACCACATCGTCACCGGAGGTGTCAACCACCCCTTCGATGCTGGGCTTGTAGTCGACGTCGTCTGGGTCGCCACTGTCGGGTGCCATGTCCCGAGCTCTCTGGGCGCCCTCTTGGGCCAAGTTCTCCATGAACCGACGGAGCTGTGGCTCACGACCGAACTCACGGGGAAAGTTGCGGTTGTAGTCGAACCGGTTAGCCACTGACGTGACGGAGCGCCACCCGGAGGTGGGTGGCCTGCCCCGGCGAGGGGTTCCACACCGGGGGCCCGGCGACCTCGAACGTGTAGCCGCCGGCGATGATCTGGTCCGAAGACTCCACGTCGGCGTCGTGGGGGAGGAGCACCGACCAGTCGCTCGTCGTCACCTGACCGTCCTCGGTGCGCTCGGTGGCGTCCCGCTGGATCAGTCGACCGGCGTAGGAGGTGTTCGTGGCGGTGCCACGCTCCTCGTTGCCGTAGTCGTCGGTCGTGGTGGTGAACCGGCGCACGACGATGGTGTCCGGGAAGGACTGTTCGACCGTCCAGCGGATGCCGGTGAGGTCGTTCTCAGTCAGCAACGTCTTCCCAGATCAACGGAGGCTCCTTGCCGAGCAGGGTGGCGGCGTAGTTCTCGATCAGTGCCCGCTTGGCCGCTTCGCTGCCCCGCATCTGGCGGTTGAGGTCGCGCATGAACCGGACCCGGCGGAGCTCCTGGGCTCGATAGGCGGCCGCTCGGGCTTCCTCTTCGGCGCTCACAGGTTCCCCAGTACCTCGAGGGCGGACAGGTCGTCGAAGCGGTGGGTGGGGATGGAGCCCAACCCTCCACGCCTCGCGTAGTACCGGCGCATCGCATCGCAGTGCTGCCACACCTGGGAGCGCTGGAACGACTGGCCGTCGGTGGAGAAGTCGAAGTTGGCGGTGACCTTCCCGGCCTTCCAGTGCCACCCGACAGCGGCGGCGTAGTCGAGGTTCCAGGTCGGTTCCCAATCCGTGTCGGAGGGCAGCGCACCGAACACGTCCGGCCGCCTCGCCATGTCGAGGAGCTGGTCCAGCTCGTCTTCGGTCAGCGTCGGCTCAACCGACGCCGCCGTCATGGCCTCCAGGCGCACTCGGGCGCTGCCCTCGTTCACGTCCTACTTGCCCTTCGCCGCTTCCCGCTCCTCAGCGTGGGAGGGGGCGTCGGGACCGGACTCGAGCGAGTACCGCTCGTTCGGGAGGCCCGGGGGGCGCTCGCCGAAGTAGCCCTTGTCGGCGGCCTCATCGAAGCGCGCCTGAACCTCGGCCTGGCCGGCGTCGCCGCCGGACGGCTGGTCGTCGGTGGTCTTTCTGGTCGCCATGTGGTCCTCCTAGGCGGGGGCTGAGGTGACGAGGGCGTACACACGGGCCGAGCCCGTGGTCGCCGCCGTGCCGGTCTGGGCGTAGGTGGCGGTGAGGGTCCCGGCCACCGTCTCTGCGGTGAAGGGGCCCTTACCGCCGGTCGGGGTGACACCCGTGGAGCCCTCGGTGACGTCGCCAGCGGCGAGGAACTTGTCCGCCGTGACGCCGTTACCGAGGGTGACCACGTTGGTGGTGCCGGCGTTGAACACAGTGGTGACCTGTGCCCACGCCTGCACCACCACGTCGCCCGCTGCAAGGGACTCGAGGGCGACGGTGTCGTCCTCGAACGTGAGGGTTGCGGCCACGAGACGGACAGCGCCGTACTCGCCGGGAGCGGATGAACGGAGGTCGCTCATGCCGGGCTCCGCAGGACGGCGAACGGGTACCGAGAGCCCTCAGTGCCCTGCTGGTAGTTGATGGGGTTCGACACCGCCCAGCCCATGCGGAACACGAGCCGCAGAGCGACCATGTCCTGCTGGGGCAGGTTGTAGATGATCGTCCCCGAACCGTCGGTGATGACGCCCTCGGTGATGAGCTTGTACGTCATGTCCCGACGCACGCCGATGACGAGGTTGTTGAACGCGCCGGCGATGAGCTCGGCGGCGCTGGCACCGGTGGGCCACAGGCCCTCCATCGGGTACATGATGTTCGTCCCGAAGGCGTCGTTCTGGTTGACCTGCGCCTGAAGCGGGTCACCGGTGGTGGAACGGACGGACCGCAGACGACCCCGGAGGGTGATGTTGCCTGCGGCGCCGGTCGGGCGATAGCCGTCGGCCTCGAGCGTGGCAAAGAGGTCGCTGATGTCCTGGGCCAGCCCGCCGGCGGCGGCGTTGTTCGTGCCCCGGGCGATGACGTTCCCAGCGGCCACAGCCGAGGTCACGATGTCGTCGGGGAACGAAGCCGGCGCCGAGGTGCCGAAGAAGACAGCGGCGTCGACCGCTCGGACAATGGCGTTCTCCATGAGGGGCCGGATGGCGCCCCAGATGTCGAAGCCGGCATCGTCCAGAACGCTCTCGGCGATCGGCACGATGGTGGCGATCTCCTCGATGTTCAGGTACTTGTTGTCCCAGGCCGCCTCGGTGGTCTGCTTCAGACCGGTGTCGCCGTTGACCCAGTAGGCCGTCGGCAGGGCGGAGAGGACGGGGAAGCGCACCTGGTTGCGGGCAACGGGGATGCGCTGTCCGAGGGACAGGGCAGCCGAGCTGGCCTCCAGGGTCGTGAGCATGGTCTGGGAGACCTGCTCCGGAACCATCGCTGCCGCGTCGGTGCGCGACACGAGGGAGTTGTAGGGCACGGGGTGTTCCTTTCTTGGGGGGAGGGAGCAGCCGCCGTGCCGTCACGGATGCTGCTACGCCCGACCGAGGGCCTGCCTGATCGAGCGGTTCATGTCGCCCCCTTCGGGGGCAGGTTCGCGAGCGCCGGCATCCCAGCTCTGGGGCCGGGGCTGTGAGGGCGCCACGAGTGCCAGCAGACGGTCGGCATCTGCTGCCATCTCCTCCGCCGAATCGCCTCGCAGTCGGTCAGCGAGTTCGAGCGGAAGGGACTTGGCGAGAGCGGTACGGAGGCGGAGGGTGTCGACCTTCAAGGCGTCCCGCTCTGCGGTGACGTCCTTGAGGCCGGACTGCGCCTTCTCCAGTTCGCTCTTGCCCTGATCTTCGTACTGCTTCAGTTGGGCCTCGAGCTCTGCGGCTCGCTTGGCCGTCTTCTCCGCCTCCTTGCGGGCGGAGCGCTCCTTGTCCAGTGCGGACCGGAGTCCTTCGGTGTCGCTCGGGGGCTGCTCCTGGGGCGTCTCGCCCTCAGGCTGCGGCTGGTCGTCAGGCATCCCGCCTGCTCCCTTCATTGGTTGGTGTCCGAAGACCTCTCGTCTCGGAACTGGGGCGGAGTCTCATCGGGAGGCACATCACGCACCTCGTTGAAGGACCCCTCAAGCGCCGTGTCGAACTTCCACACGACGTCGAGCTTCTTCGGTTCGGTCACAACGTCCCCATCTGCTGGATACGGACGACGACCGTGCCGGTGCGCTTCTCGTAGAAGGACTCAAGGATCTTGAAGCGTCCGTTGGACACCCATTCCTTCTCGTTAGCGAAAACGCCGGACTTGCCCATGTTCTCCACGGGCAGACCTCGCTTGGACTCTCCGACCATCTCCATCCGAACTCGGTTGGTGATGGAGCCTCGGACCTTCTGTCCGGCTCCCCCCTCAGCGAAGGACTGGGCGAGCTTCTTATCTGTGGAGAAGCTGGAAATGTTCAGGTCGAAGTCATCGCCGGGCTTGTACTTCTCGAGGAGGTCTTCGACGTAGCCCTCAAGCCGCATCCCCCGGTACAGGGGTTTGTCGGTCGTCGGCCCGTGCCGAATGGCATTGAGCAGGTTGTCGATGGTCGACACCCGCCCTTCGGGCAGGGCCTCCCCGGCCAAGCGCTTCGCTACGTCCGTCCGCAAGGCGGGGATGTTGCGGGCGTTGCCGCTTTGGAAGCTGTCGATGGTCTTGGCAAGTTGACGCCCCTCGGGCGTCTTGTTGAGAACGTCCAGCGTCTTCTTGCGGGTCGTCGTCGTCCACCCGCCCCGCCGAGGCATGAGCGCTTCGATCTGCTCGTGCGTGAGCGGACTGTCAGGACTCGGCACGAAGTCCTTGAGCGGGCGTTCTACGAGGTTCCCGCCGGCGTCCTTCTTGGCAAGGTCCTCCACGTCGACCTTGCCGGCGTCGATGGCGTCGGCCTTGGCCTTGCCGAAGGTCGCCTGCTTGTCGGCGTCGGTCATGTTGTCGACCAGCTGCTTGCCGGTCGGGCGTTGGACCGGCTCGGCGAGGGCTTTCTGAACCTTGCCGTACCGCCGGTTGTACGCCGCTTCGATCTCCGCTCGGTCGAGCGGGTGGAGGTCGGTCCGCTTGAGCGTCTTGGTCAGCGTGCCCTTGGGCTGCTTCATCCACTGCTTGACGCGCTTCTCATCGAGCTCGGGCTGGACGACCGGCTCGGTCACGCACCGGCAGTTGGGATGCGTGTCCAATTCCCGCTCAACGGAAGACTCGACACTCTGCTGTGCCATGCAGGCGCCACAGGTGCCGTGGACGACGCGCCGGTAGCTGTCCACCGTGGGCTCAGCTCGCATGGCCTCGTGCAAGGCATCCCGACCGGCTTGGGTGACCTCCGTCGCCACCGATCGGAGGAGCCGGTTGAGTCCCCGCCGCATGGCGACGGCGATGGGCACCCGCTCCCTCAGTGCGACCTTGACCTCGATGACTCCCGATGCGAGCACCAGCGGTACGGGCTTGCCCCGATGCGTCGTGCCTGCGATGCGCGGGGTTCGTTGCACATCCGCTGGGCCCGCACCGGACTCCAGCCCGACGAACTGGGCCAGATACACAGGCGATGCCTGTGCGTTCTCCTGTTGAGCCGCAGTGAAGGCAACCGCCATCGCAGGAGCCACCCGCCTGAACGAGCCGTCCAGGTCGTCCGGGTCGAGGCGTTCCCAGAGGGTCGTGATGACCCGCATGGCCTGGTCACGAACCTCGGACTGGCGAGCTCGGTAGGCGTCGGTTAGGCGCAGCGCCTCAAGAGTTCTGGGCACTGCCGTTCAGCTGCGCCGGCTGCGGAACCGGAGGCTTGAACAGGTCGGCGATACCTGCCATGCCCAAACGCGCCGCCTCGCCCGTCTGCATGTCCTTCCACCGACCAATCTCCTGCGGCGAGGCGCCCAGGCGCTCCCACAGGGCCTCTTGCGGCACGCCGATGGAGGCCATCTTCAACACGGCATCGACGTGCTCGCCCTCGGTGCGGGACTCGGGGTCCTTCCACAGCGTTTCGGCGTCGAAGGCCCGGCCTCTGCGCTCGTCGCCCTTGAGGAGGAAGGCGAGGCGGATGGCCTCTTCGTAGCCGTCGGAGAACGAGACCTGCTTGCGCTGGACCTTCGCCACCAAGCCGGTCTCGGTGGACTTCAGGGACTCACCGGAGGGGAAGGCGCCGGACTGGCCGAGGAGGTAGTGCGGCGGGGTGCGCGTCTGGGCGGCGACGTGCTGGACGATCATCTCGATCGCCTTCACGTAGTTGCCGAGATCGGTGACCTCGAAGTCCCCGAACTTGGCTTCGGGGTCCTCCACGTTCCACACCCGGGCGACGGAGGAGAGGAAGTCCTTGCCCGGAAGGGCCTCGCCCGTCTCGGGGTCTCTGGGCGTCTCGATGCCGGTGGCCCAACGCTGGCGGAAGGCGGCGAACTCGGAGGCGACGAGCATGTCCGAGATGAGCTTGTTGCAGGCGTCCTGAAGCGGGATGACGCCGGCGAGGTCGCTCATCCCGCCGCCGAGGAGGGAGGGCTCGTTGTAGAGCGGGACGACGGGGACGCGTCCGAGGGGGTTGTTCTGAGCCTCGTCCCGTGTCACCCACTCGATGCGGCTGGCGAGGTCACCTCTGACCGGCTCACGGGAGCGGAACCGGTAGACGGTGTTCGGCAGGTAGAGCGTGGCGTAGACGTGCTTGTCGTCGCCCTGCCACTTCTTGAGCGCAGCGAGGCGGACCCGACGCATCCCCGGGGCGTGGGCCACGATGACCTGTGAGGGGTGCTCGACGGTGATGAGCGGAACGTCCGGGTCTTCGTCGTTGGGTGAGACGAGGAGGTAGGACTCGCCGCACTTCACCGCTTCGGTGTGGGCGAGCATGGAGGCGCCGTCGAGGTCGTTGGCCTGCCAGATGCGCCACGCCTCGTCGTCGCCCTGCTGCTCGTCCCCGAAGCGGAACCCGGTGACGTGGAGCCGTTCCACGGAGGCGTCCACGACGAGCTGGCACCAGTTGTCAGCGAAGGCGGAGAAGAGGTTGCCGAACGCCTCCCGGAACCGAGAGGTGGCGAAGCTCAGGCGGTGTTGGCCGGCGTAGTACGCCTCGTACCGAGCTGTTCTGCCTCTACGGTCCTCCAGGCGTTTCTCGAGGAGGTCGAGCACCTGAGGAGGGGTGCCGAGCACGTTGTCTTCGGGCACGTCACCACCTCAGTCGTCTTCGTCTTGGGTGTCCCGAGCCACGCTGGCCCGTTCCACTGCGTCCGCCCACCCGAGCAACCCGATGGTGTCGGTGGGGCCGGCTCCGTCGTTGGTGTTGACGGCGGTGAACTCCTCGCCGTCGGGCTGCAACCCCTCTGCCACCACGACGAACCGGGTGACGAGGTGCCCGGGCTCGAGGGCGTCGGCGATGCCACTCGCCAAGAGGGCTTGGGAGTCCTCTCGCCAAGTCATCAGTAGATGGAGACCGGCACCTTGGAGCGCTTCTTGCGCTTGGTCGCACCTTCGGCGATGGCGTCCCCCCGAGCCTCCCAGGAGAGGCACCCCGCCATCGCTGCGTCGATCTTGTTCACGGAGTTGGGGTGCTCCTTGGAGATGAGCCACATCCAGCGGCCCTCTTCATCCTTGAGGCGGGTCTCCCGCTTGCGGGCGTTCCCGATGTGGCGGGCGAAGACAGAGTCTCCGTCGTGCGAAAGGTCAGCGCCCCGTTGAGCCGTGGCGTAGGCGCGAAGGGCGTAGGCCATCGGCTTGTTGCGATTCGTCCACCAGCGAACCACTTGGTCCGGCCATCGACCAGCCCAGCGATCGAGAGCGGATTCCCAGTAGGGCGGGTCCCCATACAGACGCCATACGTCGTATCGCTCGAAGGCTTGCGCCACCACAGCGTCAACGTCACTCTCATCGACTTCCCAGTCCTCCCCGGCGTCCTGCGGTCGTTCCCAGATGCCGAGGACGAACTGGTGCCCCCCCTCGACAGTGGTCCCCACCAGAGCCGTGGTGTCGTGGAACCGGGCGCCGTCGAAGCCCAGGACGATGAGCTCGCCATCCGGGACCACAACCGATGCATCAGCGAGGGCCTTCCACTGCTCGAGGTCGAACGCCGAGTCGGCGGCGTGGACGATCTCGTTGAGGTAGAACCGCCGAGCGTCTGACGGGTCCGTCGAGGGGTCAGCGACCTCAGCCATGAGGCGGTCAACGTCAACCCACGCTCTCGCGTCTCCGTAGACCTGGAGGAGCGAGCGGCGTAGTTCGGCCTTGTTGTCGAGCGAAGGGGATCGGGACGGTTCCCGGTGGTCATAGAGCAGCCCCTCGCTCTGGGCCTTCGCCGCCTCAGCGGACTTCTCGGCCACGGACTCCTGTCCGGGCCGGTAGGCGTTGGTGGTCTCGAAGGTGGCGCCGTTCATCTTGGCGGCGTTCCTTCGGATGGTGGCTGCGAGTCTCACGCCACCGTTGGCAGGGAGCCACAGATGCGTCTCGTCGAGGCAAGCGAATGTGACCCGCTGTCCTTCCCGTGAACCGGCCTGGGAGGTGACGGGCTCGATCTTGCCGCCCCCTGGGATGAACACCCGGGTCAGCCCGACGTCGAGGTTGTACCGGTCGATGACCGGGCCCTCGGTGAGCATCTGATACAGCAGCGAGTAGGTGTTGTCCGTCTGGTCCTCGGACACGGCGGCCAACTGCACCCACGGAGTCGCTACCGGCTTGCCCTTGGGCTCCCCGTCGGACTTCCACCCGTCGAAGCGACAGGGACCGCACGCCTCGAAGGCGCATAGAGCGGCGAGGAGGGGGGACTTCCCCCAGCCCTTGGGCCGGCTGATGAGGGCACGCCGGTAGAGCCGGTCCCCGTTGGGCTTGAGGGCGTAGAAGCGGAGGATGAGCTCCGCCTGCTCGTCGGTGAGGACGAGCTT
>Ga0196964_10000815_pt1 | contig 17121 bp, 13 predicted proteins | sample S1_10metaG_FD_148615 | JGI IMG/M metagenome (GOLD analysis project Ga0196964, IMG submission 148615) | Soil microbial communities from Anza Borrego desert, Southern California, United States - S1_10 | ecosystem: Environmental > Terrestrial > Soil > Desert | place: USA: California | collected...
GGGCGATCCGCAGCGCGCCGCCGACGGCGGCGCGCTGCGGATCGCCCTTCAGTTCATCGCGGGCTTTCAACGCACGCTTCAGCGCGCCGGCGAAGTTCTTCGCGTCCACGGCATCGATGATCTGGCCTTTGCCCGGCCAGTACGCGCCGTTCCACTTCTTGCGCTGCTCTTCAGGCCAGGCGGGGTGCGGGCGGGTGCCGAGTTTCTCCCATGCCCAGGCTTCAGCCAGCCGCAGCGCGAAGTACCAGTCCACTCCGCGGTACCCGTGCCCGCGCCGCATCTGGCTGGAGAACACAGCGATATGACGGTGGCAGAACTTCTTCAGTTCCTCGTCCTGCGTCTCATCGTTGGAAGGGACGTCGGCGAGTTCCATACACCCTCTTCCGAAGGGTCAGACGCCGGCCTTCCTGCGCGCGGCGTCAAAGACCTCGCGCGCTTTTTGCAGCGGCGCAACGAGGTCGCCATCGACAATCGATTCGAACGTGACGCCCCCTTTATATCCGGCTTTCTTGTAAATCGCCAGAAGGCGCCCGAGATCAAATCCGCGCAACGTCTCGCCGTCCACGCCCTTCAGCTTGAGGTGCGACTGCGTGGCGCGCGGCGCGAGCAGCTCGACGCTGCGATAGACCTTCTCGCGCTCGGCGTCGGGGCAATCCGCATCGAAGAACTTCGGGCACCAGTTCGACGGGTCGGGGCAGAAAGTGATGCGCTTCGAGTCCAGGCGGTCGGCGAGCGCGAGGAGTTCTTCGGCGGAGAAGAAGATCGTGTTGTGGTTCTCGACGGCCATGTTGACGTTGAACTTTTCGGCGAGCGGGACGCATTCGCGCATGCCGTCTTCGGTGAGCTTCTCGAGATGCTTGCGGTCGGCCAGATCGTTGTAGTACCCCGTCAGCATGCGAATGTTCGGCACGCCGACTTTTCCGGAGAGCTCCAGCCACTTCTTGATGTAAGCAATGTTCATCTGGCGCCAGGCTTCGTCTTTGACGTAAGCGAAGTCGTTGTAAGTTGAAAAGCAGAGCACGCGAACGCCAACGCTTTCGGCGTGCTGGAGGACCTTCTCGAGATGCGCGACCTCTTCGGAACCGATGTCGGCGGGCGGACAATTGGCCATACCGGTGAGGATCTCGATGCCGCGAAAGCCCAGCGACGCGGCCGTGTCGAGCATCTTGAAGATGTTGAACGAGCGATCGTTCTTGACGACGTCGCGAAAGCTCCAGGTGTGCAGGGCAGTGATCATGAGGTTCTCCCGATGTAATTTTCACAGACGTCACGAGGGTCTGCTTCAATATACCCCTCTTAGATCCTGTCTTTTCAGGTAATTACATGGTGCGTGAAAATAATTTGGAGGGTTAGCTATGGCATGGGACCCGGAGCTCTACCATAAGTTTCAAGCGGAACGCTTCCTGCCGTTCGAGGACCTGCTCGGGCTGATCAAAGTTCGGCCCGGAATGTCCGTCATCGATCTCGGCTGCGGAACGGGCGAACTCACGCGGCGCGTCGCCGATCATCTGCCCGAGAGCCGCGTGCTCGGCATCGATTCATCGCCGCAGATGCTGGAGAAGGCGACAGCGCAGGCGCGGGCCGGGTTGACGTTTGAACTGCGGCCGATTCAGGAGGTCTCCGGACCGTACGATCTGGTCTTCTCGCACGCGGCCATCCAGTGGGTGGACGATCACGAGCGGTTGATCCCGCGCCTGCTTTCGCTGGTGAAGCCCGGCGGGCAATTGGCCGTTCAACTACCGTCAAACCACAAGCACGTCACACAGACTCTTCTGGAGGAGATCGCCGCCGGGGAGCCGTTTGCAGCGGCGCTGAACGGCTGGCGGAAAAGTTTCCCCGTGCTCGAAGTCGAACGCTATGCCGAACTGCTTTACGCTGCAGGAGGCCGCGAACTGACGGTCTTCGCGAAGATCTATCCGCATGTTCTTGCCGATGCGGACGCCATCGCGGATTGGACCAGCGGCACGGCGCTGGTGCCGTACTTCGAGCGGCTCAGCGCGCTGAAGGACGAATTCCTAAAGCGCTATCGCCAGAGACTGAAGGAGGTGTACCCGAACACGCCGGTGTTCTTTGGATTCAAACGAATCCTGTTTGCGGCGACGCGAGCGGCAGCCGGGTTATGATTCGCAGCCGTGAAGGAGGCGTGTTGATCGATTGGAGCGTCGAGCGCGGGAGAGAGGCTGCTCCGTGCTGCGGAAGCAGCACGCGCGTCTCGGCAAGGAGCAGCCTCTCCCCCTCGATCAAAATGCCGAAGACATGCGGACGTCATATCTTCGATACGAGGGTATTCTTGGCTGCTCCTTGGCACCCTCGGATCACTTCAGCGGTTCGATCGTCGCGGGGCGGATCGTTGTCGGCAGGCCGGCGAGCTCCGCTTCGGTCTGCGCGAGCGCGGCGTCGTTCTTCGTGCCGAACTTGCCGACGTGGACTTCCCAGACTTTGTGGCCGCTGCGGCTCGACTCGATCACCTGGACGTCGCGGTAGTTCTTCTCGCGCAGGATGCTTGCTTCTTCTTCCGCCTTTTTCTGTGTTGAGTACGTGTCGACCTGAAGCGTGTAGACGCGCGGCTCACCCGCGGCCGGAGAATACTTCGTGTGGTGCTGCCTGGCTTTCTCGGCGTAGGGACCCGTCGCGTAGCACTCGATGACCTGCTTGAACCAGTAGTCGGCGGTCTCATCGAAACCGGCTTTCTTGTTGGCGAGGCCGCACTTGAAGAGGACCTCATCTTGCGGAATGGCTTTGACGTCGCGGTACATGTTTTCAAGCCAGTGGTACTGGCGGCTGGCGAGCTGGAACTTGCCCATGGCCATGTTGCAGTCGGCGCGGCCGAGCATCGCCAGCGCCTTGAGCGTCCGGTCTTCAGCGCGATCGATGGCTTCGTCGAGCGTCTTCTTGCCGGCTTCGTGCTGGCCTTGCGCGGCCTGCGACTGCCCGAGCAGATAGAGCGCTTCGGCTGTGTACGTGTCCTTGGCGTTCTCCTTCAGCCAGGCTTCGAGTCGAACCTGCGCATCGGCCGCGCGGTTGCCGCGGATCTCATCGGCGGCCGCGGAGAGCGCCTCGGGCCGCGCAGTAACGGGCGCGGTCGAAGACATGGGAGCAGGGCCTTCGTCCCGGTCATCATTGCAGCCGGAGAGGAGGACGAGCGAAGCGAGGACGACGGCAAACGCGTAACGCGCCATGGATGAGCCCTTTCATGGAAAGATCGGACGTTCTGTTATCGGTCAGTAGACGGTGGCAACTTGATGGAAGATTGTTGGATAAGGGAATTTGTAGGGTAGTACAGATTCGGCCCGCAATGCCGTTCGCTTCCTTCTTGATTTGATCCTATTAAGAGGTAGCGTGGTACCATTTGAAGGATCGGTGAAGGCTCAGGCGGCTTCAACATGGCGACGATCCACTCCCAGTCCGATCAGTCCAGCGATTCGGGAGTCCACCACAAGTTTCCCCGCATCAGCGGCTTCACCGTTCTCGAGCATCTTCACGAAGGTTCCCACAGTTCAATCTATCGCGCACGGCAGGACCGCCTCGGCCGTGTCGTGGCGCTGAAGCTTCTTCCTGAATGGCCGCCGCCGACCGACGTGGCGCTCGAGCGCTTCAATCGCGCCGCGTACGTGATGGCGCAGGCGCCGAACTCGAATCTCTGCACGCTCTTTGACACGGGCACGCGCGATGGCTTCCACTTCGCCTCGATGGAGTTCGTCGCAGGGCAGACGCTGCAGCGCCAGCTCGCGCAGGTCCCGCACACGGATGAGAGCTTCGCCATCCACGTCGGACTTCAGGTCGCCCGCGCGCTGGTCGCGCTGCACGCCAAAGACATCTGCCATCGAAACGTGAAGCCGAAGAACATCTTCGTCGAGACCACCGGGAACATCCGACTGATCGGGCTGGGACTGGCGAGCTGCAAGAGCGCGTTCTTCTCTCCGCATCTCGACGCGCACGCGATCGGCACGCCGCACTTCATGGCGCCGGAGATGATCCGCGGCTGCTGCGCCGATCCGCGCTCGGATCTGTACTCGCTCGGCGTCACGCTCTATCTGATGACCGCGGGCAGGCCGCCGTTCGAAGCCGGCATTCCCGCCGCCGTGATGACGCGGCACCTCACCGATTCGCCCAAGTCTCTCGCACAACAGCGCCCGGACCTCAGTCCCGACTTCGTCAACGTCGTCAACCTGCTGATCGCGCGCGACCCGGAGCAGCGCTACCAGTCGGCGCGCTCGGTCGTCGAAGCGCTCGAGAAGCTTGCGGTGAAGCACCGCGAAAAGACGGCGCAGTCCCGTTCGCTGCTCGCGCCGCGCGCGGCCGCGGCGGCCGCGCCTGCGGCGGCGCCTCAGCAGCAGATCACGATGCTGCCGCCGGAGCCGTCGGTTCAGCAGCACAATCAGCACGCGATCGTGGTCGCAGTCATGTCAGCGATCGCCACCGTCGTCGTGCTGTGTGTGATGGCTCTCGGACTGTTCTGGCTGTGGGGCGGCAAAGGAGCTTCGCCCGCGCCCGCTCCGGCGAAGGCCAGGCCTGCGCCAGTCGCCGCGCCGCTTGCCGTTGAGAAAGAAGAAGCGCTGACGGCCGAACTGCGTGAGTTCCGAGACCTTCAAGCCCGCGAAACGGAGTACACGGCGAACCCCGAGGCCGGTGCGGACGCGTGGGCGACCTTCCTGAACACATTCCCGAACGGCGACCCGGTCCTGCAGAAACAGGCGCGGGAGCGACTCGACAAGTATCTGCGGCTGATGAACCAGATGACCATCCGCCAGCGTCCAGCGGCGAACACGCCCGCGCCTGCCGCGCGCAAGCAGGACGACATGGATTTCTAACTGGTCCGGTTTGACCCTCGAACGTTCATGCCATTTTCGATGACCGGCCTTCGTGTCCGAGCGTTATACTTTCAGCATGTCCATTGAACGCCTTCAAACTGTCGTTGCCGAGCAGGGTCGTGCGCTCTCCGCGACGCTGCAGTCCAGTGAGATCACTTCAGACACAAAGCTGCGCGTCGACGGCTTGCTTGAAGCCGCGCGCGAGTTGACCGTTCTCCAGCAAGGCGCCGCTGAAGCTGCCGTGCCCGAGCTTGCCGAATACATCCGCGACAAGCGCGCGGACTTCGAGGTCGCGGAGTTCGAGAAGGCGCCGGTCGTACTCTACGGCACCGCGCAGGAGCAGGACGTTCTGGAGCGCTGGCGCGAGCAACTCAAGGCCAACGCGCGCGGGCTGGCAGGAGTGATCAGCGGTGAGCGCGAGTTCAACGCCGAGTGGCTGTACTGGTACGACCACGACGGACCGCGCAAAGCGGGCCTGCCGTTCTTTCGTGCCGAACAGATCCGCGACTGCCTGAAGGAAATCAGAAAGCTGCTCGTCTTACTGACGCTGCCGAGAAAGATCATTCGCGCCGAGCCTGCCGGAACGCTGGGGCTCGACGACTTCTCCAGCGGCATGGGCCAGTGGAAGCGCTACGGCAGCGGCGAGGTCAGCATCGACGGCGGCAAGATGAACGTCAGCGGCGAAGGCGTCACGGCGTGGTGGGAGCATGAGTTCGCCGACACGGTGATACGCTTTGAGTTCCAGCCGGTGTATGCCGCGAACGACGCGTCGGGCGCACTGTTCGCCTTCCCGGCGGTGCCGCGTCCCGGCAAGGGCTACGACGCATCGGCCGGAGACATGGTGAACTACAACCTCGGCATCGACACTTACCACGTCTCCTTATACCGAGGCGCGACGAAGCGAACGAACCTGCGCCGCGCCGGCCGCGGCCTGAAGATGCTCTCGACGATCCAGCCTGACCCGTGCGGAACGCTGCGCAAGACCTACCGCGTCGAGATCGTGAAGCTCGGCCCAAGCATGCAGGTGTTCGTCGATCTGCGGCTGGTTCACTCGTATGTCGACGCGGGCGTCTACGGACCGCCGCCGGCAAAAGGCCGTTTCGGCATCCGACACTTCGCGGGCGGGCGGCTCGACGCGTACTACAGCAACTTCGCGGCGGCATCGCTGGGGGCGGAGAACTGATGAGCACGCGCCGCGCCACCGATCTGTGGATGTGTGCCACTGCTGGCTTGCCCAGCAGTGCTGCGGGGTGGCGCGCGTCCTCGAACGGCACTGCTGGACAAGCCAGCAGTGGCACAGAAGCGAACGGCACTGATGCGCAAGGCAGCACCGGCACACAGGCCAGAATGTTAGAAGCACTCTTGAAAGGCGCTGGTTTGTTCATGCTTGCCTCGCTTCTCGCACTGCCGGTTCTCGCTGCCCAGGAGAACGCGGAAGTCGTCGAGCCTGACATCGCGGCAGTGCCCGAGAAAGGCGGGGCGGAGGTCATCGACGTCGAGCCCGAAGCTGGCGAGACGCAAGTCGATGGCGCGCCTCAAGCCGCGATCACCGCGGACGGCGAGACGCGCCTCGGCTGCTGGCTGAAGCTGGACGGCACCGGTTCGCACTGTCCGAAGGGTGAGACGCTCTCCTACGAGTGGAAGCAGGTCGCCGGTCCCGGCCTCGCCATTCCCGACGCCAAGGCCGAACGCATCTGGCTGTACTTCGCTCAGCCGGGCGAGTACCGAGTCAGCCTGCGCGTCAAGAACTCGGCCGGCTTCAGCCGCCGCGTGGCGGTCAAGTTGAACGTGAAGCGCTCCAACTTCGCCATCCCCGAGAACGAAGGCCGCCGCGTTCTTGGCGCGGGCGAGCGCATGATCCTTCCGGGCGAAGGATGGATGCAGGCCGACGGCCCGAACGTCGACCTTCGCATCGAAGAGTTCGGCATGTCGCTGCGGCCGGTGCGGCCCGGGACGTACATCTTCGAGGCGCCGCGCGCGGGCGACGTGCCGGAGCGCCGCGGCATCATCGTCTATCCGGGAACAGACAAGGTCTTCGGCGACCGCCGCCCGCTCGCAGACTTCCTGACGCGCAATCCCACGGGCGTGGCGAAGAAGCCGCTGGTGCTCGACGCGTCGCTCTCGCGCGACCCCGACGGTGCGGAGGAGACCCAGAACCTCAAAGCACGCTGGATCACGCTCGACAAGCACCGCGGCGTGGAGTTGCTGCCGCTGCCGGGATTGAAGGCAAAGTTCACCGCGGCGCGGCCCGGCACATACAGCGTCGCGCTGGTCGTGAGCGACGGAAGGCTGGAGAGCGAGCCGCCCGAGCACATCTTCATCAAGATCGAAAAGCCAGAAGTCGTCTCCGACACCGACACTGAGTTTGGCTGGGAAGAGCCGGACATCACGCGCGACGATCCGCGTTACCGCTCGGTGCGATTGGGCCTGTGGGAGAGCACGCTCGACCGAGCGGTGCAGTTGTTTCCGTCGCGCTGCGGTGTGGCGCTGCGCGTCGATCCCGAGTTCATCCCGCCGGAAAAGCTCGAGTCCATGCCGCTGAACCTCGAGGTTCAAAACGGTCCGCTGATGCATCTGATCGACTGGGTCGCGCGGCAGACGAAGGCTTCGTACCGGCGCGAGGGAGACCGCGCATTCTGGATGACGAAGCCGATCGGGTTCCTGCGCGATGAGAAATCCGAATCAGTCGTCGAGCAGGTCGACGAGCTTTACAAAAAGCCCGGCGCCGAAGATCTCCTTGACGCGTTGAAGCCTTGCTTCCAGCAGATCATCGACGCGCGTCCAGAGATGTACTCGCTGGGCTTCGAGAAAGACCGCCAGACGCTGCAGGGTGTCCTCCCCGCGGCGGCGAAGGCGCGTCTGAAGCAGATCGTCGCGGCGCTGCGTGCGCCAAGCGGGCAGGGGTTGCCGGCGCCTGAGCTCTACAGCGCGAGCGAAGTGCGGCTGCGCGAGACGCTCGCAACGAAGAAGGTCTCCATTTCCACCGGTGGCCGACCGCTACGCGCCGACTATGTTCTGCGGCAACTCGGTGAGAGCGCCGGCATCGCGATCGGCTTTGATGCGCGCCAGTTCGACAAGGGACTCCCGCGCGTGGAAGTGAACATCCAGAACGCGCAGCTGCGGGATGCCGTTCGCACGCTGACCGATGCCTGCGGCTTCGACGGCTGCAACATCGAAGCGCCCGGGGGCTTGTGGTTCTATCGCGGCGCGCGGCCGTATCCTTCGCAGGAGATGTTGTGGGAGCAGTCGTACGTCGCCGGGTACGACGTTTCCCGTCTGCTTGCCGATGTCGCGCCGCTGACGGGCGAGGCCGTTGTTCACGCCGTCAAGAGCCGCGTGTACCCTGAGTCCTGGTCGGATCCGGGCGCGCTCATCTTCTACCACGCGCCGACGCGGAAGCTGCTGGTCATGCACGGCACTCCAGCGCACCGCAAGATCCTGGAGTTCCTCCAGGACCTGCACGAACGCGCCGAGTGGGCTCTCGGTCCCGTCGAGGACGGCCGGGAATCGGGAAACGGTAGTCGGGAATCGGGAACGCCGTGATCTGGTGGAACGTGGTCGAAGAGGGATGTCCTGAAAGGGAATCGGCGATCGGAATGGACGAATGTCCGATTCCCGACCGCCGATTCCCGATTCCCGTTAGTGCTGCGCCATCGCGTTGACGTGGCTCTCAGCGATCCCCGTCAGCCGCAGGTCGGTGTTCTTCTCTTCCTGCAGCGTCTGCTCGAAGATCGGGGCGAGCTCCGGCTTGTTGCACTGCATCGCCAACGTGCGGAGCGTGCCGTACGCCGCGATCTCGTAGTGCTCGACCTTCTGCGCGGCGGCGATCATTGCCGCGTCGCGTGCATGCGGATCACCTTCCGCGCTGACGCTCTCATTGCCTTCACCGATGAGGCCCTTCATCGCCTCACAGGTCTCGCGCTCCGGCTCGCAACCGCAGCGGCGGAAACAATCCTCGAGACGCTGGATGTGAACCTGCGTCTCCTGCAGGTGATCGTTGAACGCCTGCTTGAGATCCTGCGACGTGGCCGCATCGGCCATCTTCTGCAGCGCCGTCGTCAGGCGGATCTCCGCGTCGTAGGTGTCCTCCATGATATGCCAGAAGACATCCTCGAGGTTATTGAACGTATGGCTGAAGAAAAACATGCCACTCTCCTTCTCCCTCTCGAAAGGGCACTTGCCCACAAGTGGAAGAAGCAATGGCGAGACCGCCGCGGAATTCAGTCCGGCAAAATTGAAGGCTATACGTGCGCGAAAGTTATCGCGCGCATGCGCGCGGATATGTTTGTTGGGGAAACATCACTCAGGGCAGGTTACACGAGCGCCGGCTGCTGCTTCTCGCCGAAGAGTTTGCGGATGCCCGGCCACTCCAGCCACATGTCAGTGATGGCTTCGATGCAGCAGCTCTGCTTTCTGTCCGCGTGTATCAGGCGAAAGAAGATGGCGTAACGGACGTTCGGTGAGAAGTTCGGCGCGGCGGTGTGGCCGAGCAGGTAATGCGCGAAGACGATGTCGCCGGGTTCGCCCATGATCTGAACGGGCTCGGGCAGGTTCTGGTTCTTCGGCATGCCAGAGACCAGGGCGTCTGCGCCATGGTCGCGGAAGTACGCTTCATGCGTTCGATGCGTGCCCGGCCAGACGGTGAAGTTGCCGCTGAACGGCTCTTTCAACTCGCTGAGCAGCACGCAGCCGAGCATGGTAAAGTTGTGGATCTCTCCCTTTGGCACACCATTGTTCGGGGCGTAGGTGCCGTCGATATGCGGGTGCGGCGCTGGCCGCGGCTTGTTCACGGGCGGGTGCGACGGGAACCGCAGCGCGATCTGGCCGCCCCAGCCTTTGACCTTTCCGGGCTCGATGAGGGACTCGGCCAGTTCGAACATCGGCGTCTTGTTCAGCAGGTTGGTGATCACGGGCTCGCTGCGGAGTTCCGGGCAGAACGTCTGCGTCTGAAAGATCACCATCTCGCTCTGGTTCATGCCCTTGCCGACGCAGGCGTTGATCGCGTGCAGCGCGGCATTGACCATCGAACGCGGAACGACGCCGGGGACCTTGACGTACCCGTGCTCGAACATGTGGCGCTTCTCTTCGTACGTAAGTTCCATCAGACGGGAGTCCTCGCCGGGTGATGCAGTAACGTAATCACGCGCGCGGGGCATCCGCAAATGTTTCGGGAGGAAAATAGCGACTTACACATTGTGTACGCTGGCGGGTTTCAACATGCGCCTGCGAAAAACTTTAGGCTGTCGCTTAGATGGCATCCGCAAAACCCGGATCCAGGCTGATGACCTTCGTCTCTGCGAACGCTGCGCGCGAGGTGTCGGGATCGACGGGAATTGGATTGAGCTTCGCCATCTCGTCAGCGCTTAGTCCCAGCATTTCGAGCCACATGTAGTAACACTGCAACACTGGTGTCCGATACAGAACGCGCCCGTAGTCATATCCCGCCGCTTCGATCTCATTCAGGAAACAGTTACGATACGCGCGCCCGTTCCTCAGATCGAACCACGCCAGCGCGAAACCCTTCTGGAAGTTCTCGAACGCGAAGTTGGTTTCCATATGTCCGGCCTCCTTGCCTTGCCAATCTGTTCGGAGGCGGACGCACTTTGTTACTGCTTCGACGAAAAAAGTTTCTCCTTCAATTCGCAAGCGCTTCGAACAAGTGCTTGAGCTCGTGTTTGATATCGCGCGCATCCGCCACCGTCTCCGCGATCTCCTGTTCGAGGACGTGAGCATAACGCTGCCTGAGTCGATGCACCGCAACGCGCGCTGCGCCAGGGCTGATTTTCAGCTCTGCCGCCGCCTCCGCATACGACGTTTCGGCGCTGCCTTTCCCGAGCATGCCTTTCAGCGCTTCGAAGACTTCAGCTTTGCCTGTGCGTCGATACTCAGAACGGAGCTTCTCGACGACGCGTTCCAAAAGCGTGAGCGCCCAGCGCCGTTCGAAGATCTTTTCCGGCGTCAGGTCGTGTGACGGCTCGCGCACGTAATGCTCTTCCGCGCGGTCCATTTCCAAACGCAGGACGTGTTTGCCTCCGCCCCGCTTCTGAGCACGTTGATAGTCCCACTTGTCAGCGAGGAAGTGCTTGACCGCCGCGAGCAGATACGAGCGAAAGCGCCCCTTGTCCGGCGTCGCCACCTGCAGCGAGTTTTTTTCGAGCAGCCGCGCGAAGAACTCCTGCGTCAGGTCTTTTGCCTCTTCAGACGGATGCCCGCGGCGGCGGACGAACGCATAGATCGGATACCAGTAAGTCTCGCACAATGTCGCGAGCGCCTTCTCCGAATCGGCGCTCGGCTTTGCGCCGGCGGCGATCACGACGCTCCAGCGGGTCGTGGCAAAAGTGGCGGGCCTGCCTTGCGACGATTCGCTGATGCCCATGTTATTGATCCTCAGCTTTCGAAAGGCACCGTCTGCTTGCCGCGGACGGCGCGGGGCTTCGTCAGGCTCGTTCGTCGTATGCTCTCCCGGATACGCCTGCCGAGCCTTCCTTGCCCCGCTTGTCCGGGGCGGCGCATCCGCTTGCCTTTAGAAAACTGAGGATCAATAGCGCGCCTCAATGAAGTGACCTCGACTGGTAATGAGATATTGAAGCAGCGATGTTACAGCATTTTCACCAGCTTCGACAGAACACGCACCAGTGCATCTTCGCTAAAGTTGGCGCCGAACCGCTCCTCCATGTTATAAGATGCCTGTATATGAAACCGTCGCCTCTCGACGAAGTCTTTGCCCGTCACGTTGTCCGCATCCATGTGGCTACGCCTGAGCAAGTGATCACTGCCAGGCACGCCCAGGCTCTCTCCATTGAACGCGGGACGCCCGTCTCTCTTCCGGATGCACTCGTCGCGCAAGGCATCATTACTTCGGCGCAACGCGACAATCTGATTGATGTCATCAATACTGGCCGCGCCGGCGCGCTCGAACAACTCGGCAAATACCGCATCATCAAGGATCTCGGCGGCGGCGGCACCGGCGACGTTTATCTTGCCGAAGATATTGAAACGCAGCGCAAGGTCGCGCTGAAGATTCTGCACCGCTCGTTCGGGCGCGACCCCGAGTTCCTCTCACGTTTCCGCCGCGAGGTCCGCGCCGCCGAGAGGCTCGACCACCCCAACATCGCGCGCGCATACGACTCGGGCGAAGACATGGGGCATCACTACTATGCCATGGAGTACTGCTCGGGCGATTCGCTCCACGACGTGATTGATCGCGAGCGAGTGCTCGCGCCTCAGCGCGCTGTAGATATCGTGGCTCGAGTCGCGAGCGCGCTAGGCTACGCGCATGCCAGCGGCATCATTCACCGCGATGTGAAACCGGACAACATCAACGTCAGCGCCGATGGCGTCGTCAAGCTTCTCGACCTCGGGCTCTCGAAGGATCTCGGCGAATCGCGTCATTCGTTCAACACGCAGACGGGCGTCGCGATGGGCACGCCGCATTACATCTCGCCCGAACAGGTGCGGGGAGACAAGGTCATCGACGGCCGCACGGATATTTACTCGCTGGGCGCCACGCTTTATCACCTCGTCACGGGACAGACGCCTTTCGATGCGCCCTCCGCCGCGTCGATCATGTTGAAGCATTTGAACGAAGAGCTGCCCAATCCAAAGGACATCCGGCCCGAGCTTTCTGATGAACTATGCATCGTGATCGAGAAGATGATGGCGAAGTCGCCCGATCACCGTTATCGCGACTGCAACGAACTGCTCGAAGATCTGGCGGCCCTTCAAAAGGGCGAAAGCCTCAAGACACAGCGGCTGATGCGCGGATTCTCGAGCGTCGCGCTGCCCAACGAACTGCTCGCAAGGGAGACGCCTGTCCAGCCGGTGAAGCGGACTCGCCGCAGAGCGCTCGTGGCAACCCTGGCGCTGTTGTTCTGCCTGGCTGGTGCGGGCGCGATCGGAATGTATTTCCTGCGCCAGCCCGAGGCATCGTCGGCTTCCGCCACAGAGCAACAGCCAAACCTGCCACCGGACCCTCCCCCACCACCCGAGCCCGATCCTTTTCCACCGCCGCCGCCGACCGACCCCGACGTCAAGCGGAACACAGACCTGGTAAAGTGGCGTCTCGAGATCAACAAGCCGGCGCTCTCGGTCTTCCGCTCAGGTCACATCCTCGCTGCGGGAAACTCCGAGTGCGTCGTGATCGATCGCAAAGGCGGACTCGTTCACCAAAGCTTCCCATACCTGACCTTTCGGACGCCGATCTTCAGCAGCACGACTTCTTCGCAGGACCTGGTGATCGGCGGCGCGTCTGACGTTCAAGCGATCGATGCCTCCGGAAATACAATTTGGATCTGGAAGGCACTGGGCTGCTGCAATGTCATTCCCCGGAGCGTTGATCCGATCGCGCAGTCTGGTTACACAGTTCAAAATGGGCAGTTCTTTTCGTTCGATGCAGTCAGTGGGCAGTGTACGGCACATCACTATGGCGAGTTTGGCGACTGGGGCGGCCTGCTCGCCGTCGGTGATCTCGATGAGTTCTACCTCTCAGGTTCGTCAGGCAAGTTTGCGGCGTTGACCTCTAAGGGAGTTCGATGGTCTGTAGAGATCAAAAAGTGGACTGTCGACCTTCCGGAGGTCGAGCGCCAAAATGCGTCGCGCAAGGACTTCCAGCCGCTCGGCCCGGCCGCGCTCGCGAATGATGGAAGCGTGCTCGTCTGTTCGGTCTCTGACGTCGCGCCGCCCTCTTCTCCGGGCGAACTGCTCCGCGTCAAGAACGACGGCGAGGTCTCCTGGCGGCGCGAAGATGCAATCACGCTTCCGGTCATCGACAAAAACAACGTCGTCTACGTTGCGACGCAGAACGAGAAGACCTGCACGATCGACGCGCTGAAGATCTCCGGCGAAACGCTTTGGTCGAAGGAGGTTCCCGGCACGCCACGCGATCTGGCGGTCGGCGCTGATGGCTGGATCTATGCCATTGTCGCGTACCACGAGAGCACCATCCTGCTCGCCTTTAATGATGCGGACGGCAAGCTGAAGATCCACACGACACTCACGCATTTTCGGAACCCGAAGGACCTCATCCTGCTCAACAAGATGGCGGTGATCTCAGGCAGCGCGATCGCAGCCGTACCGATCGAGGCGAACGGCTACCAGCAGAACGCAGCCTGGCCCGTAAAGTTCCACGACAATCAACGCACGAACTGCCGCAGGACACCGCTGAACGTTGGAGCCGGCCAATGACCCGGCTGCGATATGGAAAGCAGCAGAGCGTCCTGCTAAAGTATCGCGCAAGCGGACGTGGCGGAACTGGCAGACGCGCCAGACTTAGGATCTGGTTGGGCAACCAGTGAGGGTTCGAGTCCCTCCGTCCGCATTTCTTCACCACACTTGCCACCTGCGTTCCACTCGCGCCCGCCCGCGCTTCCCTTATCATGACTTCCGTCGTCATTCATAGAGAGGACATTGCCCGTCATGCCCGAAGTCAAAGAAGCCGCCGTTCTGGATGCTCTGCGCCAGGTCCAGGACCCCGATCTGCATCGCGACATCGTTTCGCTCGGATTCGTCAAGAACCTCAAGATCTGCGATGGCAACGTCGCGTTCGACGTCGAGCTCACCACGCCGGCGTGTCCGGTCAAGGAGCAGCTCAAGTCCCAGGCGCATGATGTCGTCGCCGCGATCCCAGGCGTGAGCGGCGTGAACGTCAAGATGACGGCTCAGACGCTCTCGAGACCCGTCACGAACAACGACATGCTCAAAGGCGTCAAGAACCTCATCGCCGTCGGTTCGGGCAAAGGTGGCGTCGGCAAGTCCACCGCGACCGCGAATCTTGCGCTCGCGCTTGCGGCAACCGGCGCGAAGGTCGGCGTTCTCGACGCCGATGTTTATGGGCCGAGCATTCCGCAGATGTTCGGCACGAACGAAACGCCGCGTCCCAACGCGAACGGCCAGGCCGTGCCGCCGATCGCGTATGGCATCAAGCTCATCTCCGTCGGCATGATGGTCGACGAAGACTCCCCCATGGTCGTGCGCGGCCCGATCGTCACGCGCGTGCTGCAGCAGTTCGTCGGCGCCGTCGAGTGGGGGGAGCTCGACTATCTGCTGATGGACCTGCCGCCCGGCACCGGCGATGTGCAGCTCACGCTCGCGCAGTCGGCGCCGATCAACGGCGCGGTCATCGTCACCACTCCACAGGACGTGGCCCTTCGCATCGCGAAGAAGGGCCTCAAGATGTTCCAGCAGGTGAACGTGCCGATTCTCGGCATCATCGAGAACATGGCCGGCTTCGTCTGCTCGAACTGCAAGACCGTGCACAACATCTTCCGCAAGGGCGGCGGCGAACGCATCGCTCGCGAGCTCGGCGTGCCGCTGCTCGGATCGATCCCGCTCGACGCCCGCATGGTCGAAGCCGGCGACATGGGCCGCCCGCTGGTGGCGCTGGACAAGAACAGTCCGGGCGCCCAGGCGTTTGAAGTCGTCGCGCGCAACATGGCCGCGCAGCTCTCGATCACGAACGTCAAAGAGAGCGAAGTGAAGATGCGGCCCAAAGAGGTCCATCTCACCGACGCTCTACCGCCGTCTGTTCTCTGGGACGACGGCACGAAGCTGGTCTATAGCGCGTTCGATCTGCGCTGCGCGTGCCCGTGCGCCGCGTGCCGCAACGAGATGACCGGCGAAAAGATCCTGCGTGACGAAGACGTTCCGAAGGACATTCGCATCACGCAGGCGCGGCCGGTCGGGCGCTATGGGTTGAACCTGGTTTTCAGCGACAGCCACGCGTCGGGCATCTACACGTTTGATGTGCTGCGGAAGCTCGGGCGGTTCGGATAACTGCCGCCTACACTATACAACGCCTGAGATTCGAGTTATGACGAGTCGAATTTTAGGTAAATTTTAACTATCTTACAACTCAAGAAGAGTCAAAGGCTTACAGCAGAAAAATCTTATTATCGATAAGGAGTATCGTGGCAACGAAGATCGTGAAAACGACAAATTGCCACATGGTGCGCAACTCTACCACCCCGCCATCGCGCCGCCGTCCAGCACCACAGTGATCCCAGTCACGAAGGCCGCTTCATCCGAGGCCAGAAACGCCGCGACGTTGCCCACGTCAGCGGGAAGGCCGAGCCTCCGCAGAGGCGTGCGTGCGATCTCGTTCTTGCCGCCCTGAGACTCGGCGAACGCCTGGCCGCCCATGCCTTCCGTAATGATCACGCCCGGCGCAATGGCGTTGAGGCGGATGCCGTACGGACCGAGTTCAACCGCGAGCGACGTGGTCATCTGGCGCAGCGCGGCTTTGCTCGTGTCATACGCGCTGCCGCCGACGCTCGCCCCGCCGAAGTGTCCCGAGCAGCTCGTGATGTTCACCACCGCGCCACGATTTTTCTTCAGCTCAGGCAGCGCGTGTTTCACGATCAGCCACGGCCCCGTGACGTTGACCTGCAGCACTTTCTGGAATTCGGCCAGCGTGAATTGTTCGATCGGCTTGAACGGGAAGACGCCGGCGTTGTTGACGATAATGTCCAGCTTGCCAAGCTTCTCGATCGTCTCGCCGAGCATGCGCCTGATGGAGGCCTCGTCGCCGGCGTCGGCTTCGATGGGGACACAGCGGCGGCCGAGAGCAGTGATCTGCTGCGCCGCTTCGGTAACCTTGGCGAGTGAAAGATCGACGAGCGCGATGTCGGCGCCCTCGCGCGCCATGGTGAGCGCGATGCCGAGTCCGTTACCGCGTGCGGCGCCCGTGACGAGAGCGACTTTGTTGGCGAGTTTCATCTTCAGCCTCCATTTTTAACCGCAGATGAATGCAGATAAACGCAGATAGTGTAGCGATCACCGTTCAAGCTAGAACGGCAAAACGCGCCGGCTGTTTGGGCGCTACTTCGGCACCGGCGCGGAGGATTCGCCCGTGACAAGTGCCACTGGCGCGACGAAGAGAATCGGGTCGCGGCGCATGAGGACGCCTTCGTCGTCGTACGGCTTTTCGCGCTGCTGGATCTCTACGCACGCGTCGAACGATTTCGCGACCAGCGCGCGCAGGTCCGCCCGAACCACCGTCATCGTTCCCACGCCGGGAATCGAGGCATGATCGTGCCACGTCGTGCCGACGATTGAGAATTCCTGCGGGATGCGGACGCCGTTCTTCAGCAGGACCGCGGCTGTATCGGCGGCGTAATCGTCACCGAACGAAAATAGCGCGGTGACGCGGTTAACAGACGCCGTCTCTTTCCAGCGCGCAACCGTGCGAGGCATGGACTCAAGCGGGTCGGCGCGGCCCCAGCGCGCGACTTCGACGCGGCAATCCGGCGAGACAACGCCGCCGAGGTGCCCGAAGACCGATTCAAATCCATGCCGCCGGTCGGTCCACGCCTGG
>Ga0196964_10000816_pt1 | contig 17090 bp, 17 predicted proteins | sample S1_10metaG_FD_148615 | JGI IMG/M metagenome (GOLD analysis project Ga0196964, IMG submission 148615) | Soil microbial communities from Anza Borrego desert, Southern California, United States - S1_10 | ecosystem: Environmental > Terrestrial > Soil > Desert | place: USA: California | collected...
CGACCCGGACCTGGGCGTCGATTGGCCGGTTCCGCCCGGGCGCGCGATCCTGTCGCCCAAGGACGCGGGCGCGCCCCGGTGGGCAGACTGGGACAGTCCCTTCACCTACGGAGCGGACTCGTGACCCTGCTGGTCACCGGCGGCTGCGGCTTCATCGGCTCGGCCGTGGTGCGGCAGGCGGTGGCGCAGGGAATTCGGGTCGTCAATCTGGACAAGCTCACCTACGCCGCCGACCCGGCCAATCTGGCCGATCTGGAGGGCTCGCCGCTCTACGCCTTCGAACGCGCCGACATCGCCGACGCCGAGGCGGCGGCGGCGGTGTTCGACCGGCACGCGCCCGTCGCGGTGCTGCACCTGGCGGCCGAGAGCCACGTCGACCGGTCAATCGACGGCCCGCTGGCCTTCGTCGACGCCAACGTGCGCGGGACCGCGGTGCTGCTGGAGGCCGCCGTCCGCTTCCGCGAACGACTTCCAGCGCCCGAGCGCGACGGTTTCCGCTTTCACCACGTGTCCACCGACGAGGTGTTCGGGGCGTTGGGCGCGGAAGGCCGCTTCGACGAGGCCAGCCCCTACGCCCCCAACTCCCCCTACGCCGCTTCCAAGGCCGCCTCGGACCTGATGGTGCGCGCCTGGGGGCGGACCTACGGCCTGAACACGGTCGTCACCTGGTGCTCCAACAACTACGGCCCCAGGCAGCATCCGGAGAAGTTCGTGCCGACGGTGGTCCTGTCGGCGCTGGAGGGCCGGCCGATCCCGCTCTACGGCCGGGGCGAGAACGTGCGCGACTGGCTTTACGTCGAGGACCACGCCGAGGCGCTGCTGACCGCGTTGGACCGGGCCGCGCCGGGCGAGACCTACGCCTTCGGCGGCGAAGCGGAGGTCGCCAATATCGATCTCGCCCGGCGCCTCTGCGCGGTGCTGGATCGCCTGCGGCCGCGCCTGTCCGGCGCCTACGCGGACCTGATCGAGTTCGTCCACGACCGCCCCGGCCACGACCTGCGCTACGCGATCGACCCGTCCAGGGCCCGGCGCGAGCTCGGCTGGTCGCCGCGCACGCCGCTGGACCAGGGGCTGGAGCGGACCGTGCGCTGGTGGCTGGACCACCCCGAGCGGCTGGCCGCCGCGCGCGAGCGGGGTCTGGTCGGGGCCCGCCTGGGCCTGAAACGCGCGTGAGCCTACGGGTGCTCCAGTTCGGCGCCACCGGCCAGGTGGCGCGCATCGCCGCCGCGCTCGCCGCGTCGCGCGGCGTGACGCTGACCGCCCTGTCCCGCGCCGAGGCCGACCTGTGCGACCCCGCCGCCGTCCGCCGCGCGATCGAGACCGCCGACGTCGACCTGGTGCTGAACTGCGCCGCTTTCACCGCCGTGGACGCCGCCGAAACCGCCGAGGACGAAGCCCACGCCGTCAACGCCGAGGCGCCGCGCGCGATGGCCCAGGCCTGCCGCGCGCGCAATCTGCCGTTCGTTCACCTGTCCACCGACTACGTGTTCGACGGGGCGGCCCAGGCGCCGTATCGCGAGCAGGACGCGCCGAACCCGGTCAACGCCTACGGCCGCTCCAAGCATGCGGGCGAGGTCGCCGTGCTGGAGACCTGGCCCCGCTCGCTGATCGTGCGCCCGTCGTGGGTGTTCTCGCCCGGCGGCTCGACCTTCCTGTCCAGCCTCTTCCGCCGCCTCGACCAGGCCGAGCCCCTGCGCATGGTCGACGACCAGTTCAGCCGCCCGACAGCCGCCCACGATCTGGCGGCCTTCCTGTTGGACGTCGCCCCCCGCCTCGTCGCCGCGCCGGAAGGCGACCCGCTCTGGGGCCTGCTGCACTACGCCGGCGAAGGCTCGACAACCCCTTGCCGCTTCGCCCGCGAAGTCTTCGCTCGCGCCGGCCGCGGCCCCGCCGTCGAGCCCGCCCCCGCCGCCGCCTTCCCGACCCGCGCGCCAAGGCCCGTCCGCTCGGTGCTGGACACCGCTCGGCTCCAGGCCCTGTTCGGCGTCACGCCGCGCCCGTGGCCGCAGGCTGTGCGCGGCTATCTCGCCGGGGTAGGCTCAGGCGAGCAGGGCGGAGAGCGGTGATGGATCTGCAAGCGGACGGCGTGCCGGTGGTCTTCATCAACGTGTCGGACCGCGAGCGGGCGCTCGCCTTCTATCGGGATCGGCTGGGCCTGCGCATCCGCAGCTCCGACCCGTTCGGCGACTTCCTGGAGTTCAGCGGCGCCCTGCTGCGCATGACCGCCCTGCCGGACTACAAGCCCGCCGGCCACCCGGTGCTGGGTTGGAACGTGACCGACGTGCACGCCGCCGTCCGCGCGCTGCGCGAACGAGGCGTGGAGTTCATCGTCTACGAGGGCTTCGGCCAGGACGAGCTCGGCGTCTGGACCGCACCGGACGGCGCCGCCCGGCTGGCCTGGTTCGCCGATCCGGACGGCAACCTGCTGACGCTGTCGCAAGCCTGAGCGGCGAATTTCTCAGCCCGAGCGGGGCTCCACCGCGAACTCCAGCACCCGCTCGTCGGCGCATAGGGAGGCGGACAGCTTCTCGGCGTGGATGTGGCCGACGCCGCGCAAGGTGGTGGCGTGCTCGACCAGCCGCCCTTCGTCCAGCAGCCGGTGGGCGACGTGGGTGGCGCGCAGGCCCAGTTCCTTGAACATGCCGCGCAGCTCGGTCTCGGTCGGGGCCTGGTCGCGGCGGTAGCGGATGCTGACGTCGGCCAGCGCGATCTGCGGCACCCGGTCGTCGACCCAGCGCAGCACGATGAGCACGCCCAGGGTGGCGATCGTGCCGGCCACCGCCACCTCGTAGAAGGCGACGCCGTAGAGGATGCCCAGCACCGCGGTGATCCACAGCGAGGCCGCAGTGGTCAGGCCGTGGACCGAAAGCCCGTTCTTGAAGATCACCCCGCCGCACAGAAAGCCGATGCCGGTCAGTATGCCGTGCGCCATCCGGGTGGGATCGGTGACGATGGTCGTGCCCGGCAGGGTGGCCATGGCCCAGCGGCTCTGGTGCACCGCGGCCAGCATCAGGAAGGCCGAGGCCAGGCAGACGAGCGCGTGGGTGCGGAAGCCCGCGGGCCGGGCCCGGAAGCCCCGCTCCACCCCGATCATGCTCCCCGCGAGGAGGGCGCTAAACACCGGAACCAGCAGTTCCGGGTCGAAAAAACCCATCAAGAACGCTCCGTGATCGGACGTTCTTACGGTGCGCCCGTGCTCGCGTTCCGTCAAGCCGCGCTGAGCGCGGCCATGTCCTCGTCGCTGATCTCGTAGTTGGCGTACACGGTCTGGACGTCGTCATCGTCCTCGAGCGCCTCGATCAGCTTGACCAGGGTCTGCACCGCCTCGCCGGCGACCGGCGTGGTCGACCTCGGCTTCCAGATGATGCGCGTGCTCTTGGGGTCGCCCAGCGCCGGCGTCAGCGCCTCGACCACCTCGTTCAGGTCTTCGAAGGCGGTGTAGATCGTGTGCCCCGGCGCGTCCTCATAGATGTCCGGCTTGACCAGATCGGACACCACGTCCTCGGCCCCGGCCTCGATCGCCGCCTCCATCACCGCGTCCTCGGTCCCGGCCTCGGCGCGGTAGACGATCTCGCCCACCCGGTCGAACATGAAGCTGACCGAGCCGGTCTCGCCCAGGTTGCCGCCGTGCTTGGAGAACAGGCTGCGTACGTTGCTGGCGGCGCGGTTGCGGTTGTCGGTCAGCACTTCGACGATCACGCCGACCCCGCCGGGGCCGAAGCCCTCGTAGCGGATCTCCTCGTAGGTGTCGGCCTCGCCGCCCTGCGCCTTCTTGATCGCCCGCTCGATGTTGTCCTTGGGCATGGACTCGGCCTTGGCGTTGTTCACCGCCAGACGCAGGCGCGGGTTCATCGCCGGGTCCGGCAGGCCCGACTTGGCCGCCACGGTGATCTCGCGCGACAGGCGCGAGAACAGCTTGGAGCGCTGCGCGTCGGCGCGCCCCTTGCGGTGCATGATGTTCTTGAACTTTGAATGCCCGGCCATGGACTGGTCGCCGCTCCTGGACCGGCCGACGCCCCCGTCGGCCGCGAATGGTTGGATCGCGGCTTACTAGCGGCCCCGGCGGCGTCCGTCACGCCCGACGACGGAACCGCGACCGTTCGCGCGGGTTGAGATCGCGCGCCCGGAGCCGCCGCCATGACCACGACAGATCTGGACATCGACCCGCTGGACGAAGCCCCCACCGCCGAGATCGTGCACTGGCAGGAGCGCCCGCCCGCTTGGCGCATGGCCCCGCCCTCGGCCGCGGTGGTCGGCGCCTTCCTTGCCGGCGCCCTGACCGGCGTGGCGGCCGTCCTGCTGGCCCGGACCCTCTGGGACGACTGAGCCCAGGCTACCGGCATTGCGCCTTTTCGGCCGTGCCCCACAGCGCGTCCTCCGGCGCCCAGCCCTTCACCTTCGCGGCGCTGAGGCGGCACCAGCCGCGTTCGCACTTGTCCAGCCCGGCCACGCCCATGCCGACCAGGCGGGCGCGCACCTTGGCCTCAGGCCTGGGGGCGGCGCGGAGCGGCAGTTCGCGGCGGTCCAGGCGCAGCGCCGTGCGCTCGCCGGAGGTCACGCGGCGGTGGACCCAGGCGGTCCCGCCTTCGGGGTCGCAGATCTTGCGCCATTCGCGGGTCTCGGCGATCACCTGCACCGGCAGGTTGCGGGCCCGATAGACCCAGACCAGGCGGTGGTCGTCGCCGGGTCCCGAACGGGCGTTCACCTCGCCGAACTTCAGCGACACCCAGCGCGGCACCGGCAGGCCCGAAGGCGTGGGCTTGTCCTCGGGACGCGCCGCCCGGGACGCGGTCGCCGCCCCGAGCGCCAGCAGCACGCAGGCCGCCGTCACGGCCCGTTTCGCAAGCGCCGAGGCTTTGCTAAACAGCCCGCTCTTCCCGTTCCTCGAAAACGCCGATCGGTTCATGGCCGTCCGTAAGCTGAAGGTCGTCCTCACGCGCAGGCTGCCCGACACCGTCGAAACGCGCATGCGCGAGCTGTTCGACGCCGAGCTGAACCTGACCGACCGGCCGTTCACCAATGATGAACTGCGCGCCGCCCTCAGCCGGGCGGACGTGCTGGTCCCCACCATCACCGACCGAATCGACGCCGAGACTTTGGCCCATGCGGGCGAAAACCTGAAGCTGATCGCGAACTTCGGGGCGGGAATGGACCACATCGACGTGGCCGCCGCGGTCGGGCGGGGGCTGATCGTCACCAACACGCCCGGCGTCCTGACCGAGGACACCGCCGACATGACCATGGCCCTGATCCTGGCGGTCGCGCGCCGGATCGTGGAGGGCGCCGAGCTGATGCAGCGCGGCGAGTTCAAGGGCTGGGCGCCGACCTGGATGACCGGACGACGGATCTGGGGCAAGCGGCTGGGGATCGTCGGCATGGGCCGGATCGGCCAGGCGGTGGCGCGGCGGGCCAAGGCGTTCGGCCTGTCGATCCACTATCACAACCGCAAGCCGGTCGGCCCGCGGATCGAGGAGGAGCTGGGCGCCACCTACTGGGACGACCTGGACCAGATGCTGGCGCGGGTGGACGTGGTCTCGGTCAACTGCCCGCACACGCCCCAGACCCACCGGCTGCTGTCTGCCGAGCGGCTGGCCCTGCTGCAGCGGCACGCGGTGCTGGTCAACACCGCCCGCGGCGAGATCGTCGACGAGGCGGCCTTGGCCGAGCTGCTGCGCCGGCGCGGCATCGCCGGGGCCGGGCTGGACGTGTTCGAGCAGGAGCCGGCGGTGCACCCCGGACTGCTGGGCCTGCCCAACGTGGTGCTGCTGCCGCACATGGGTTCGGCCACGCTGGAGTCGCGGGTCGACATGGGCGAGCGGGTGATCCTGAACATCAAGACCCTGCAGGACGGCCACCGCCCGCCCGACCGGGTGATCCCGACCGCGGGCTGATTGACGCCTGAACCCTCTACAGCCAAGCTGCACGAGCGGGGGGAGTGATGATGTTCAGGCGAGCCGTCTCGGCCGCGGTCGCGGGAGTGACCGTGGCTCTTGCAACTATGGGCCATGCGGCCGAGCCGCCGAAGCCCGCCGAGCCCCCGTCAATCGACGCGTTTCTGCGAGGACCGAAGTTCAGCCGCGCGGTGCTGTCTCCCTCCGGCCGCAAGCTCGCCTTCATCCAGAACGATGCGGACACCTACACCTTGGTGGTGCGCGATCTGCAAACCGGCAAGGACGTCAAGCTTCAGAGCACCGACTACCGCGAACACTTCGGCGGCGCTTACTTCGACTGGATCGGCTGGAAGGGAGACGACAAGCTCCTCGTCGCGTTGAAGCTGCTCGAGGTCGAACGGCGCAAAGACAAGGAAGACGGAACGATCCTGGGCTGGATCGAGGGGTTCGCGACTTTCGCGCTGGCGATCGACGGAACTTCCACCCGCATCCTCAAGGCCGACAGCCGACGGCTGCGGCTTTCCTTGCTGGACGCGCAGGTGAACGACCCCGAGCACGTGCTGATGCAAGGCTACGACAGCGCGGGGCGCCTGAACGTTTGGCGCGTGAACGTCCTGACCGGCGACTCCGAGATCGCCGAGAATGGTAACACGCGGGTTCTCGGCTATGAGGTGGATCACCAAGGGGCCCTCGTGGGCCGGTTCGAGCTTCGGGGCGGCGCCCGTGGATCACTGGTGTTGCAGGGCAAGGGCCCTGACGGATCCTGGGTCGACCTGGTGAAGGTGAAGCGCAAGACCTTCCGCGACCTTCCCGACTTCAAGATTCTGGACGGGGCGGGCAAGCCCGGACAGGTGTACGTCGCCATGCGACCCGAAGCCGGCGCGCAGCCCGATACGCTTCAGGTCCGCGTTTTCGACTTCGCCACGGGGCAAGCGGGCCCGACCGTCTGGAGCCACCCGAAGTACGACGCGGTCGACATCCTTGTGGACGAGCGTGACGGCTCGCTCGTTGCGGGCTGCTACTGGGCCGACGTGTGGCAGTGCGACTTCCAGAACAAAGCGCTGGGCGCAGTTTACCAGGGACTGCAAAAGTTCTTCGACGGCGAACGCAATTTGTCGGTCGCGTCTTCCTCGCGCGACGCTGGCTGGTGGCTGCTGTCGGTGTCGGGGCCGGACGAGCCCGGGTCCTATTATCTGTTCGACCAGAAGGCCAAGAAGGTCGAGCTGGTAGGGTATCGGTACCCGGACTTGCCGCCCGCGTCCTTGGGCCGAACCAGCCGGTTCGACTATGTCGCCCGGGACGGAACGGCCCTGCATGGGTACGTCACCCGCCCGCCGAACGAGAGCGGCGCGCCGCCGCCCCTGGTGGTCATGCCGCACGGGGGACCGGAGGCGCGCGACCGCTACGAGTACGACCGCTGGGTCCAGGTGCTGGCGTCGCGCGGCTATGTCGTGTTCCAGCCGAATTTTCGGGGGTCATCCGGCTTCGGCCGCGCTTTCGCCGAGGCCGGCTACGGCCAGTGGGGCGGACGCATGCAGCAGGACGTCGACGACGGTGTCGAGGCGCTGCTGAAGTCAGGCGCCGCGGACGGAAGCCGGATGTGCCTGGTCGGCGCCAGCTACGGCGGCTACGTGGCGCTTCAGGGCGGGGCCGCCGACGGGAACCGCTGGCGCTGCGTGATCAGCGTCGCCGGCGTGTCCGACCTGCCGGAGGCGCTGGAGTACGAGCGCAAGACTTGGGGGCGGGACTCCGACATCTACGAGTACTGGACCCGCTCCATCGGCGACGAGAAGGCCGACGCGGCCTCCCTCATCGCCCGCTCTCCGGCCCGTAACGCCGCGAAGTTCGCCGCGCCGGTGCTGCTGATCCACGGCGACGACGACGACAACGTCCCGATAGACCAGTCCAGGCGGATGAAGGCCGCTTTGCAGAAAGCCGGCAAATCCGTGCGGTTGGTGGTGCTCGAGGACGAGGGACACAACGGCTGGTCGCGGAAGAACGAGAAGCTGATGCTGGACGAGATGGTGGGCTTCCTGGAGACCCACCTCAAGGCGGGGCCCTCCGCCAAGCCCGCCGCTCAGTAGAACATCAGGTCCGCTTTCGACGGCGGCAGGTCGTGCTGGACCGCCGTGGTCGGACGTTTCGGCGGCTTGGCGGCGCGGGCCTTCAGCCAGGCGTCGAGGTCGGCGGCGGAGCGCGATGCCTGCTCCTCGTTCAGGATGTGCCCGGTGGCCGGATAGACGATCAGGGTCGAGTCCGGGATCGCCACGTCGAACTTGCGTCCGTGATCGACCGGGACCAGCAGGTCCTTCTCGCCGTGCAGGATCAGGGTCGGGGCGGCCAGACCCTTGAGCCGCTCCGGCGTGGCGTGATTGCGCTTGTGGAAGTCCAGGGCCAGGTCGATCACCGCGTCGCGGTGGCCCGGCGCGCGGCCGAGTTCGGCGTAGCGGGTCACCATGGCGTCGGTGACCAGGGCGTCGTTCTCGAACGAGGACTTCAGGCCCTTTCGCACCAGGGCCGTGGAGTCGAGATCGCGCAGCAGGAAGCGGCCCGCCGGGTTGGACAGCGGGCCGGCCAGCGGCGAGCCCTTGGCGTACTCGGGGCGGGTTTCCGGCCAGCCGGAGGCGCCGACCAGCACCAGGCCGGTCACCCGCTCGGGGTGCTTCAGCGCGTACTCCCAGGCGACGTTGCCGCCCATCGACTGGCCGACCAGCACGAAGCGGGTCAGGCCGCGCTCGCGGGCGAACGCCTCCACCGCGTCGCGGTACGCCTCCATCGAGGGCGTCCAGCCTTTCGGCGCACGGGTCAGGCCGTGGCCGGGCAGGTCGAGCGAGACGATCCGGTACTCGGCGCCGAGCGCCTTCACCCAGGGCTCCCAGGTGTGCAGCGAGGCGGAGAAACCGTGGACCAGCACCAGGGTCGGCCCCTTCGGGTTGCCCTCGTCGCGGAAGTGGACGCGCAAGCCGCCGGGCAGGGCGGCGTACTCGGACTCCGCGTTCGCGTACTTCGCTTCCAGCGTCTCGTAGGGGATGTCGTCGCGGCGCAGGTTGAACCAGCCGACCACGGCCAGCACCAGCGCGAGCCCCAGCAGCGCCGCCACGGCGACGCCGAACACCTTCAGACCCTTCACGACAGTCTACCCCCCGCAGACGGGACAGGCCGGATCCGCCGCGACGGCGACGGTGCGGACCTGTCCGGCGAGAGCGTCGTAGATCATCAGCCTTGCGGTCAAGCTTATTCCCGCGCCGGTGAATAGCTTCACCGTCTCCAGCGCCGCCATCGACCCCAGGACGCCGGCCAGGGCGCCGACCACGCCTACCGCCGCGCAGGTCTCGGCATCGGGAGGGACGTCGGGCACCAGGCAGCGCCAGCAGGGCCGGCCCCGGAACACGCCCACCTGCCCCTCCCACCGGCCGAGCGCGGCGGAGACCAGCGGCTTTTCCTCCGCCACGCAGGCGGCGTTGACCACGAAGCGGGTCGGAAAATCGTCGGTCCCGTCCAGCACCACGTCATAGCCGCCGACCAGGGCGCGCGCGTTCGCGGCGGTCAGGCGCGCCGCGTGCGGCACGACGACGACGTGGGGGTTCAGGGCGTGCAGGCGGGCCTTCGCCCGCTCCACCTTGGGCGCGTTCAGATCCTCGGTGGAAAACAGCACCTGCCGCTGGAGGTTGGACAGGGCGACCGTGTCGTCGTCGACCAGGCCGATCCGCCCGACCCCGGCGGCGGCCAGGTAAAGGGCGGCGGGCGAACCGATCCCGCCGGCGCCCACGATCAGCACCCCGCCCGCCTTCAGCCGCTGCTGCCCCGGCCCGCCGACCTCGCGCAGCATCAGGTGACGGGCGTAGCGTTCGACTTCCTCGTCTGAGAAGGCGGTCATGGACAGGCTCTAGGCGGCGGAGACGGTCGATGTCGAGGTCTGCGCGCTTCGCGCTTACCCGGATAAGGATGACGGGATTTGTCGCGGCCCACGGTGCAAATGCGGGGATGCGAGCCGATCAACGTAGCCAAGAGAGTACGACCGGCGACTCACAAGCGGGCGCGTTCCATCAGCTGCGCCAGCGCTCTGTCTCGGGGATCAGGGGACGCGGCGAGACCGCGGGCGACGCCGTCCCGGTCTCGCTCGGGCTTGTTCTGGGACAGCTTGCGCTTGGCCTCGACCCGCGTGATCGTCAGCTCGACGCCTACGATCCCGGCCAGCAGCCGCTCCACATATTCGGGCGCGTCGGCGATCGACCAGGGCTGCGGCCGGCCCGCTTCGTGCGTCGCTGTCAGGCGGTCCAGCAGGTCGCGCAGGCGGTCGCGGTCGTCGAACCATTCCAGCCTGCCGTGGACGTGCACCGCCTCGTAGTTCCAGGTCGGCACCTGGCGGCCCGTCTCGGCCTTGGACGGGTACCAGCCGGGGGAGACGTAGGCTTCCGGCCCCGGGAAGATCACCAGCGCCTCGCCCTCGCCGGCCATGGCCGGGTGCGGGTTCGGCCGTGCGACGTGCGCCAGCAGCCGCCCGCCTTCCTGATCGTGCAGGAAGGGCAGGTGGGTGGCGGTCAGCCCCTGCGGGCCGTGCGTGACCAGCACGCCCAGCCGGGCCCGCGCGATCATCGCGGCTATGGCGTCGGGGTCCTCCACGGCGAAGGGCGGCGGCGTGTACATGGCCGCCCTTCTAGCGCGAACGGCGCCGCTTAGCCCGTAAAGCTCGGTTAGGCGGTGTTACGCGGTTTCCCGCCTGCTCAGACGCAGCCGTCGATGCCCGCGGTGGAGACCGTGCCGCCCATCTTGGCGCATTGGTCCGGCGTGGCGACGCAATGACCCTGGGTCGGAGAGGTCGCGGCGGCGCTGGCATGGGCGCAGCAAACTGGGGCGTCCGCCTTGCACATGAGCCGTTCGTTCGGCAGCGGCGTGGCGCGGCTGTCCTGGGTGGCGGCGACCAGGTCCGGATCGGCGCGCGGCGCTTCGTCCATCGAACAGGCGCCCAGCAGAAGCGCGGCGGCGAGCGCGAAAGCGGCTTTCATCTTCGGTCCTGCCTTTCGCGCCGGAAACTGCTACCCTCCCTCGGCTGTTCCGCTTTCTTAGAGACGACGCGAAGCTACGGGATCGGCCATGGGCGAAGTGGTCAACTTCAATAAGGCGAAGAAGGCGCGGGAACGCGCCGCGGAGAAGGCGGCGGCGGAAGCCAACCGCGCCAAGTTCGGACGCACCAAGGCCGAGAAGCAGCGGGTCGAGACCGAGCTGGAACGCGCCGAGCGCCTGCTCGACGGGCATGAGCGGGACAAGGAACGGGAATAGGAGCAGGGCTCAAGGCGTCAGGAACGCCTTCGCCTCCTCCACCGCCTCGACCAGGCCGACGCGCCTGATCTCCACGCCCGGCGGGAGGCCTGCGAAAAGGCGGGAGGGGGCGGCGGCGTCCAGCATGACGAACACGCCCTTGTCGTCGGCGCGGCGGATCAGGCGGCCGAAGGCCTGGGCGATCCGGGCCCGGGCGACCGCGTCGTCGTAGGCCTTGCCGCCGAAGCGGGCGCGGCGGGCCTTGTGCAGCAGGTCGGGGCGCGGCCAGGGCACCCGGTCGAAGGCGATCAGGCGCAGCGCCCGGCCGGGCACGTCCACCCCGTCCCGGACGGCGTCGGTGCCGAGCAGGCAGGAGTGCTCCTCGGCCCGGAACACGTCCACCAGGGCGCCGACCTCCAGCGGATCGACGTGCTGGGCGTAGAGCGACAGCCCCTTGGCGGCCAGCGGCCCCGCCAGCAGGTCGTAGACGGTCCGCAGTCGCCGGATGGCGGTGAACAGCCCGAGCGCCCCGCCGCCGGCGGCCAGGAACAGCTCGCGCATCGCGGCGGCCACCTGACGGGGATCGTCGCGCGCGATGTCGCCCACCACCAGCACCCGGGCGTGGGCGGCGTAGTCGAACGGGCTTTCGAAGCGCACCTGCAACGGCGGCTCCTCCAGCCGGGCCGCGCCGGTGCGCAGCCGCGCCAACTCGAACGGATCGTCGAAACACGGGTCGGTCAGCGTCGCGCTGGCCACCAGCACCCCGTGGGCCGGCGCGATCACCGCGGCCTCCAGCGGGATGGTCGGATCGACCCAGTGGCGGCGCACGGCCGCGTCCACCACCCGGCCGAACATGGCTTCGGCCGAGAACCAGTCGACGAAGTCGGGGTCGTCCTCCGCATCCGCTTCCTGCAGGGCCTGGAGCATGGAGCGCCAGGCCGGCAGGGTCATGCGCGCGCGGCGGTCGAGGCCCCGCAGCGCGCCTTCAATCCGCGCCCGGTCGGCGGTTTCCAGTTCGCCCGCCTCGTCGTCCAGCAGATCCTCGAGCGCCCGCGCCAGCGCCAGCAGCGGCGCCTCGACCGCGGCCAGCGCCCGGGCCGCGCCCTTGGCGGTCTCGGCCACGGTGTCGGTGCAGGGGCGCGCGGCGCACTCCATGCCGTGCTCGCCCGAGCGAGGGTCTGCGCGCGCCCGCAGTTGCTCCAGCACCGCGGCCAGGAAGGCCTCCACCGGGCCGATGGGGTTGATCTCGCCTGAGGGCGGCGCGATGCGGCCCGACCACCCCTCGCCCGGCAGTTGGTGGGCGGCGCGGATCACCTCCGACAGGGCCAGGCGCGCGTCCTCGCGGTGGGCGACCAGTTCGGCCAGGCGCTGCTCCAGCCCCCGCCCGCGGCGCCCGCGCGTCTCCGGCCCGCGGATCCAGCGGCGCAGCTCGGCGGCCTCCTGGCCCGACAGGCAGGCGGAGAAGGCGCTGTCGGCCGCGTCGAACAGGTGGTGGCCCTCGTCGAACACGATCCGCTTGGGCGAGGTGGTCTCCACGTCGGTCTTCAGGCCCCGCGCTGCGCGGGCGCCGTCGAAGGCGGCCTGGGTCAGCACCAGGGCGTGGTTGGCGATCACCAGCTCGGCCCGGCGGGAGGCGCGCACCGCCTTTTCGACAAAGCAGGTGCGGTAGTGCGGGCAAGCGGCGTGGACGCACTCGCCGCGCCGGTCCACCAGGTTGGCGGCCGAGGCCTGGGCGGAGGCGCCGACTGCGAACAGGCCCGGCAGCCAGGCGGGGAAGTCGCCGCCGGTCATGTCGCCGTCGCGTGTCGCGCCGGCCCAGCGGCTGGCCAGCGCCACCCCGACCGGATCGGCGGTCCCGAGGGCCGAGGCCTGCACCAGATCCTGCAGGTTCAGCAGGCAGAGGTAGTTCTCGCGCCCCTTGCGCACGACGGCCTTCTTCGCCCGGGTCTCCAGGTCGGGGTAGACGGCCGCGCTCTCGCGGTCGATCTGGCGTTGCAGGGCGCGGGTGTAGGTCGAGACCCACACCGAAGGACCGTTCTTCTCCGCCCACAGCGAGGCGGGGGCGAGATAGCCCAGCGTCTTGCCGATGCCGGTGCCCGCTTCGGCCAGCACCAGCCGCGGGCGGCCCTCCTTGTCGCGCGGCTGGAACGCCTCGGCGGCCTCCACCGCGAAGGCGGCCTGCGACGGCCGCGCCTCGTCCAGGCCGGCCCGCCCGAGCAGGGTCTTCAGCCGCTCCTCGACCGCGTCGGCGGACACCGGGGCCGAGCCCGGCTCGCCCGCGGGCGCCTGATCCTCCCACTCCGGCAGGCGGGTCCACACGTCGAGGCCCGAACCGCGATGGCGACGCTCCCGCAAACCCTGCGTGTTCAGAGCCGCCAGCACGCGCGGCGCCCAGGCCCATCCGGCCCGAGCCAGGGTCTCGGCGACCTGTACCGCCTCCTCGCGCGACGGCGTCGGCCGCTCGGCGAGTTCGTCCAGCAGGTCGCGGCAGGCCAGCCGCAGCGCCAGGGCCTGCGCCTCGGCCCCGACCGGCTCGGCCCGTCCGGTCGCCAGCGCCAGTCCCGCCGCCGAGGGCGCGCAGAACCGCGCCGGCCGCACGAAGGCGAACAGCTCCAGCGCGTCCAGCAGCTCCGGCGAGCGCCCCGGCGGCGGCAGGTGCAGCCGCCGCGCGGTCAGGCCCGCGTGGGCCACGACCACCGGCCCGTTCTCGAACAGCGCCGCCGCCGACGCCCGGTTCAGCCGCCGCGCCCCGTGCCCGTCCGCCACGGCCCCCGCCCCCGGCGGCGTCGCGAGCGCGGGCGGCAGGTCCGTTGCGGCGAGCGCGACCGGGGCGTCGGCGGGAATCAATGCGGTGTCGTCGGAGATCACCGCCTCTGGATAGCCGATGCACGAGTGAAACGGAACGGGAACATCGGATTGCCAGACGATCCGCCGCATGGTATATGGCCATTGCAGATAGCCAGAAGGGTAAGCCCAGTGAACTGGACCCTCGCGAGCGCCAAGGATCATCTTTCCGAAGTGGTGAGGCGCGCCTCTACGGTCGGACCCCAGACCATCAGCGTTCGGGGCGAAGACGCGGCGGTCCTGCTCTCCAAGGCCGACTTCGATCGCCTGGTGGATCCCGATCGTCCGAAAACCATCAAGGACTGGCTGCTGAACGGTCCAAAGCTGGAAGGCGTGGAGTTCGAGCGCGCCGAAGGCGGCCACAGGGACGTCGATCTTTGAGCTTCCTGCTGGACACCAACGCCGTCAGCGAGTCACGAAAACCCAGACCCGATGAGCGCTTTCTCGAATGGCTCACCCGGCAGGAAGCGAGCGATCTTCACGTCAGCGTCCTCACGGTGGGAGAACTCAGACGCGGCGTCCTGGCGCTGGACCCTGGGCGGAAAAGGGCGGAGCTGGCGCGATGGGTAGATTACGCTTTGGGCGGCTTCCAAGGACGGGTCCTGCCCGTCGGTGAAGACATCGCCAGCCTCTGGGCGCGGCTGTGGGACGAGAACCAGCGGGCCGGCCGCAAGGTCGGTGTCGTGGACGAACTGATCGCCGCGACCGCCCTGGCGCACGATCTCACCCTGGTCACCCGTAACACGCGCCATTTCGAACACAGCGGCTGCAGGCTTCTGTCTCCCTGGGCGTCGTGACCGCGGACGCCGAAACGCTCCCCCCCCGCTTCCAGACCTGGTTCGACGGGCGGGGCTGGGCGCCGCGGCGCCATCAGCTGGAGATGGTGGAGAAGGCGCGGGCCGGGCGCCACGCCCTGCTGATCGCCCCGACGGGCGGGGGCAAGACCCTGGCGGGGTTCCTGCCGAGCCTGATCGACCTGGCCGAAAGGGCGCCGCGCAACGCGCCCTCGGGCGTGCACACCCTCTATGTCTCGCCGCTGAAGGCGCTGGCGGTGGACGTGGAGCGCAACCTGCTGTCGCCGATCGCCGAGATGAAGCTGCCGATCCGGGTGGAGAGCCGCACCGGCGACACGTCTGTCGCCAAGCGCCAGCGGCAGCGCCGCGACCCGCCCGACGTCCTGCTGACCACGCCCGAGCAGATCGCCCTGTTCTGCGCCTGGGAAGGGTCGCGCGACTACTTCTCGGACCTGAAGACGGTGATCCTGGACGAGATCCACGCCATCCACGGGTCCAAGCGAGGCGACCTGCTGAACCTGGGCCTGGCGCGGCTGCAAAGCTTCGCGCCCGAACTCCGGCGCGTGGGCCTGTCGGCGACGGTGCACGACCCGGAGATGCTGCGCCGGTGGCTGGCGCCTCAGCCCGGCGCCGCCGATCTGGTCATGGGCGATCCCGGCGCGCCGCCGGAAGTGGAGGTGCTGTTCTCGCAGGCCGACGTGCCGTGGAGCGGCTGGACCGCCGAGCACGCGATGGGCGAGGTCTACGAGCGCATCAAGGGCGCGGGCACCACCCTGATCTTCGTCAACACCCGCTTCCAGGCCGAGATGGCCTTCCAGGCGCTGTGGGAGATCAACGACGACGGCCTGCCCATCGCCCTGCACCACGGGTCGCTGGCCGCCGAGCAGCGGCGCAAGGTCGAGGCGGCGATGGCGCGCGGCGAGCTGCGGGCGGTGGTCTGCACCTCCACGCTCGATCTCGGCATCGACTGGGGGGCGGTGGACCTGGTGATCCAGCTGGCCGCGCCGAAGGGCTCCGCGCGGCTGATCCAGCGGATCGGGCGCGCCAACCACCGGCTGGACGAGCCCTCGCGCGCCTTGCTGGTGCCCGCCCACCGGTTCGAGGTGCTGGAGTGCGAGGCGGCGCGCGAGGCGGTGGAGGCGAACGACCTCGACGGCGATCCCGAGCGCGTCGGCGCGCAGGACGTGCTGGCCCAGCACGTGATGGGCTGCGCCTGCGGCGAGCCGTTCGACGAGGAGGCGCTGTACGCCGAGCTCCGCTCCGCCGCCCCCTACCGCGACCTGACCCGCGAGGACTACGCCCGGGTGCTCGATTTCGTCTCCACCGGCGGCTACGCGCTGAAGGTCTACGACCGGTTCAAGCGGATCGTGAAGGGCCGCGACGGCCTCTGGCGCGTGCGCAACGCCGAGACCGCGCAGCGCCACCGCATGAACGTCGGCGCCATCGTCGAAATCCCCATGCTGTCGATCCGCCTGGCCTCGCGCCGGGGCGGCGAGCGGGCGGGCGGCCGGAAGATCGGCGAGATGGAGGAGAGCTTCCTGGAGCAGCTCGCGCCCGGCGACACCTTCCTGTTCTCCGGACAGGTGTGGCGGTTCGAGACCATCACCGGCATGGACTGCCTGGTCACCCCCGCCCCCGGCGCGGAGGCCCGGGTGCCGAGCTGGGGCGGGTCGAAGTTCGCGCTCTCCACCTACCTCGCCCGCCGGGTGCGCCGGATGATCGCCGACGAGGGCGCCTGGGCGTCGCTGCCGCCGGACATGCGCGACTGGTTCGAGGTGCAGAAGCGCCGCTCGGTCATTCCTTCCGAGGACGAGATGCTGGTCGAGGTGTTCCGGCGCGGCAAGCGCTGGTGGCTGGTCTGCTACCCGTTCGACGGCCGCATCAGCCACGGGACCCTGGCGCAGCTGCTGGCGCGCAGGCTGGAGCGGTTGGGCAAGACGCCGCTCGGCTTCACCGCCAACGACTACGCCCTGTCGATCTGGGCGATCGGGGCGCTGGACGACCTCGACTTTGACGCCCTGTTCCAGGAGGACATGCTGGGCGACGACCTGGAGTCCTGGCTGGACGAGAGCTTCATGATGAAGCGCGGCTTCCGCCAGTGCGCCCAGCTCTCGGGCCTGATCCAGCGCCGCCTGCCGGGGCAGGAGAAGACCGGCCGCCAGGTGACCTTCTCCAGCGATCTGATCTACGACGTGCTGCGTACCCACCAGCCGGACCACTTCCTGCTGCGCTGCGCCCGCGCCGATGCGGCGACCGGTCAACTCGACGTGGCGCGGCTGGGGCGGTTGTTGGCCCGGATCAG
>Ga0196964_10000817_pt1 | contig 17066 bp, 16 predicted proteins | sample S1_10metaG_FD_148615 | JGI IMG/M metagenome (GOLD analysis project Ga0196964, IMG submission 148615) | Soil microbial communities from Anza Borrego desert, Southern California, United States - S1_10 | ecosystem: Environmental > Terrestrial > Soil > Desert | place: USA: California | collected...
CCGTCGTCGTGGGCCATGGCGAAGTTCAGCGCCTCCATCCGGTTGAAGTACTCGTGGTCCAGCGCGTGCTGGGCCCCGACCCGGGTGGTCAGCGAGGCGCCGAGGTAGCGCGACAGGGCCGCCACCAGGGGATCGAGCGCGGCGATGGTCGGCATTTCCAGCTGGCGGCAGCCCTCCTCCAGCTCGGCCCGGAGTTCCCGGTCGACGATGGTGTGCAGCACCACGCCCGGCGCCGCCTCGATCTCCTGCAACACCCGCTCGAGCTGCCGCTTGGAGCGGATCAGGGCGTAGATGTGCTCGATCGGGATCACGCCCTCGAACCGCGCCACCACCGCCTTGGCCATGGCGTTCAGGGTCTCGCCGGTGGAGTCCGACACCAAGTGGACGTGGAAGTAGGTGGCGAAGCGCGGGCTGGCGGGCTGGGGCATGGGGATAAGCGGTCGAACCGTTCCGGGCCTCGGCTGGGGAGCGCCGTGGAGAACTTCCATAGCGCGGCGCTTGCGCCGGCGCACGGGGGATGGAGGGCGTTTCGGACGCCCGACTGTCCCCGCTCCGGCGCACCGAGCGGCCGTCCTCAGGCGGGGGTGTCGATGAACCCGATCACTCTTTCGCCGCCCCCAGGCGGGTCGCGCCGGGCGTTAAGATTCTCTCAACCTTTCTTAATCCTTCGTTAACCGTCCCCGCTGTCCACAGGTGCGACCGGTATGACCACGCCACTCTGGACGACTCCCTGAACGGTCTTCCGGGCCGGCGCGAATGAGCAGGTTCATCCCCATCACCCCCGGCCCAACCTTCTTCCTCAATCTTTCTTTAAATCTCTTATTAAGGATTGAGGGGGGAGGGGCTGACGGCCTATGAGCCGCCCGATGAGCGATCCCGCCCCGCACCTGGTCCGCGTCCTGAAGGGCGAACGGAGCGAACGCCCGCCGGTGTGGTTCATGCGCCAGGCGGGGCGCTACCTGCCCGAGTACCGGGCCCTTCGCGCCCAGGCGCCGGACTTCGTGTCCTTCTGCCTCAACCCGGAGATGGCGGCGGAAGCCACCCTGCAGCCGATGCGGCGGTTTCCGTTCAGCGCCGCCATCGTGTTCGCCGACATCCTGCTGATCCCCCAGGCTTTGGGCCAGCAGGTGCGCTTCGAGGCGGGCGAAGGCCCCAGGCTCGGCGCCCTGCCGTCGGTCGAGGCCATGCGCGAACGGACCGAAGGGGCGGGCGAGGCGCTGTCGGCCGTGGGCGAGACCCTGTCGCGGGTGCGCGCCGCGCTGGAGCCCGACCGGGCGCTGATCGGCTTCGCCGGCGCGCCCTGGACGGTGATGACCTACATGCTGGACGGCGAGGCGCGGGAGGACCGCGCCATGGCCCGACGGCACGCCTACGAACAGCCGGAGACGGTCGACGCCCTGCTCGAGGTCATGGTGGAGGCCACCGCGCACTACCTGGCCATGCAGGCGCGCGCCGGCGCCCAGGCGCTGCAGCTGTTCGAGAGCTGGGCCGAGGGGCTGTCGGACGAGCTGTTCCGCCGCCTGGTGATCGAGCCGCACCGCAAGCTGGTCGCGCGGGTGCGCGAGCTCGGGGTGGACGTGCCGCTGATCGGCTTTCCCCGCGGCTGCGGCGCGCTCGCCGAGGACTACGCCGCGGCCGTGCCGGTGGATGCGGTGGCGCTGGACACCGCTCAGCCGCTGGCGCTCGGCCGCCGCATCCAGCAGGGCAGGACGATCCAGGGCGCGCTGGACCCGGTGCTTCTGCGCGCCGGCGGACCTGAGCTGGACCGCCGGGTGGAGGCCTATCTGGAGGCCTGGGGCCAAGGCCCTTACGTATTCAACCTCGGCCACGGCATCTTCCCCGACACGCCCATAGCCCACGTCGAACAGGTGCTGGCGCGGGTGACCGGCGAGCGGCCATGAGCGCGCGGCGCCGGATCGCGGTGGTGCTGTTCAACCTCGGCGGCCCCGACCGGCCCGAGGCGGTGAAGCCCTTCCTGTTCAACCTGTTCCGCGATCCGGCGATCCTTCAGCTGCCCGCGCCGGCGCGCCTGCCGCTGGCCTGGCTGATCTCGCGGACCCGGGAAAAGTCGGCGCAGGCCAACTACGCCCTGATGGGCGGCCGCTCGCCGATCATGCCGGAAACCGAGGCCCAGGCGCGCGCGCTGGAAGCCGAACTGGCCCGTCGCGACCCTGACGCCGAGTTCCGCTGCTTCATCGCCATGCGCTACTGGACGCCGCTCAGCGAACAGACGGCCGCCGAGGTCGCGGCCTTCGCCCCGGACGATATCGTCCTGCTGCCGCTCTATCCGCAGTTCTCGACCACCACCACGGCCTCCTCGCTGAAGGCCTGGCGCGCGGCCTACGGTGGCCCTGGGCGGGCTCGGGCGGTCTGCTGCTACCCCGACACCCCGGGCCTGGTGGAGGCCCACGCAGAGCGCGTCAGGGAGGCCTGGCGCACGGCCGGCTCGCCCTCGGGGGTGCGGCTGCTGTTCTCCGCCCACGGCTTGCCGCAGAAGGTGGTCGACGCCGGCGATCCGTATCAGGCCCAGATCGAGGCCACGGCCGCGGCTGTCGCCGCGCGCCTGCCGGAAATGCCGGACTGGCGCATCTGCTACCAGAGCCGGGTCGGGCCGCTGAAATGGCTGGGTCCCGCCACGCCCGAGGCGATCGCCGACGCGGCCGAGGCCGGCCTGGGCGTCGTCGTCGCACCCGTCGCCTTCGTGTCCGAGCACGTCGAGACGCTGGTTGAACTGGACCACGAGTACGCCCAGCTGGCGAAGGGCGGCGGTTGCCCGCATTACGTCCGCGTGCCGGCGCTCGGGATCGAGCCGGGGTTCATCGGCGACCTGGCCGACAGCGTGGCGCGTGCTCTGGCGCGGGACGGCGGAACCGAGAGCTCGGCCGGCGGGCGCTGGTGCGACCGGCGCTGGTGCGGCTGTCCGGTCGAGGAGGCGGCATGAACTACGACCTGTTCCGGGGACTGCACATCCTGGCCGTGATCGCCTGGATGGCCGGGCTGCTCTACCTGCCGCGGCTGTTCGCCTACCACGCCAAGGCCGCGCCCGGCTCGGACACGGCCGAGACCTTCGCGACCATGGAGCGCAAGCTGCTGCGCATCATCATGAACCCGGCCATGGTCGCGGCCTGGGTGTTCGGCCTCGGCCTGTTCTGGATTCGCAGCGGCGAGGGAGCCGACTGGTCGTTCGCGGCACACCCGTGGATGCTGGTCAAGATCGCCGGCATCCTGTTCCTGACCGTCTGGCATCACTACCTGGCGCTGGCCCGCAAGCGCTTCGAGAAGGACGAGAACCGTCGTTCTGAGAAGTTCTGGAGAATGACCAACGAGCTGCCGTTCCTGGCCGCCATCGCCATGGTGCTGGCGGTGACCACCGAGTTCGGCGCCTGACGAGGCGCTTGACGCGACGCGACGCTTCGTGTTTTCGCTAGGGTCCCTCCTTCAAGGCCCGCGCCGCCATGCACGGCCAGGCCGCCTTTCCCCCTCCCGCCCTTCCGGGCGACTTCGCACCGACCGCCGCGGGTTCGTCCCGGCGCGTCCACCGAGTGACCTATGACCGACGAATCCGTCCTGGAGCCGGAGTCCGACTCCGCGCTCGCGCCTGAAGCCTCCTCCGACGCAGACGCCGGCGGCCCGATCCGCCGCATGTCGCTGCAGGAACTGAAGGAGAAATCCCCCACCGACCTGCTGGCCTTCGCCGAAGCGCTCGAGATCGAGAACGCCTCGAACATGCGCAAGCAGGACATGATGTTCGCCATCCTCAAGGCGCTGGCCGAGGACGACGTCGAGATCTACGGCTCGGGCTCGCTGGAACTGCTCCAGGACGGCTTCGGCTTCCTGCGCAGCCCCGAGGCCAACTACCTGCCGGGTCCCGACGACATCTACGTCAGCCCCTCGCAGATCCGGCGCTTCGGCCTGCGCACCGGCGACTCGGTCGAGGGCCTGGTGCGGAGCCCCCGCGAGGGCGAGCGCTACTTCGCCCTGGTGAAGGTCGACTCGATCAACTTCGAGGATCCCGAGAACGTCCGCCACAAGGTCCACTTCGACAACCTGACGCCGCTCTATCCGGACGAGCGGCTGAACATGGAGCTGCAGGACCCCACCCTGAAGGACCGCTCCGGCCGGGTGATCGACATCGTCTCCCCGCTCGGCAAGGGCCAGCGCTGCCTGATCGTGGCGCCGCCGCGGGTCGGCAAGACGGTGATGCTGCAGAACATCGCCAAGTCGATCGAGACCAACCACCCCGAGTGCTTCCTGATCGTGCTGCTGATCGACGAGCGGCCCGAGGAAGTCACCGACATGCAGCGCACGGTGAAGGGCGAGGTGATCTCCTCGACCTTCGACGAACCGGCCACACGGCACGTGCAAGTCGCTGAAATGGTTATCGAAAAGGCCAAGCGCCTGGTCGAACACAAGCGCGACGTGGTGATCCTGCTGGACTCGGTGACGCGCCTGGGCCGGGCCTACAACACCGTGGTGCCGTCCTCGGGCAAGGTGCTGACCGGCGGCGTGGACGCCAACGCGCTGCAACGGCCCAAGCGCTTCTTCGGCGCGGCGCGCAACATCGAGGAGGGCGGCTCCTTGACCATCATCGCCACCGCCTTGATCGACACCGGCTCGCGGATGGACGAGGTGATCTTCGAAGAGTTCAAGGGCACCGGCAACTCGGAAGTGATCCTGGACCGCAAGGTCGCCGACAAGCGCATCTTCCCGGCCATCGACGTGCTGAAGTCCGGCACCCGCAAGGAAGAGCTGATCACGCCGCGCGACCAGCTGCAGAAGACCTACGTGCTGCGCCGGATCCTGAATCCGATGGGCCCACAGGACGCGATCGAGTTCCTGCTCGACAAGCTGCGCCAGACCAAGAACAACGCCGAGTTCTTCCAGTCGATGAACACGTAACGGCGGAGGGAGGGTGTTTCACGTGGAACACTCCTCCTCAGCTTCTGTCATCCGGAAAGCGCATAGCGCTTGTCCGTGACCCATGGGGCTCGCGCCTCGGTGCTTGGAAGTCCTGCGCCGGCACGCGCCCTCCACCGCTTCGCGGTCCCCCTCCCCCGTACGCTGCGCTACGGGGGAGGAGTTCAGGCGTGAACTCTCCCTGTTAGGAGGAGACGGGATGATGCCAGCTCCGCACGATGGGCTCAGCGCAAATGAGACGCGAAGAAAGCCGCCGTCCGGTCATTGGCCTGATCCGCGTCCTCGCGGTGGAAGTGCTCCCCTCCCAGACGGGCGAAGGCGTGGTCTCGGCCGGGGTAGGTGTGGATCGTGACGTTCGGCCGATCCTTCAGCGCCGCGAGGATCCGCGCCTGCGCCTCCTTCGGTACGAACTGGTCCTCTTCAGCGACGTGCATCAGCAGCGGGTTGGCGATCCTGTCCGCCTCCGCCAGCCGGTTCTCGATCCCGACGCCGTAGTAGGCGGCGGCCGCGTCCACGTTGGTGCGCGCGGCGGTCAGGAAAGCGAGCTGGCCGCCCAGGCAATAGCCGACGGCGCCGACCTTGCCGCTGCAATGGACGCCGCCGCGAACGTGGGCGAGGGTGGCGGCGATGTCCTCCACCCCCTTGTCGACGTCGAAGGCGTTGAACAGGGCGAAGGCCTTCTTCCACTCCGCCTCGCTCTGGTCGGTGATGTCGATCCCCGGTTCGATCCGCCAGAACAGGTCAGGGCACACCGCCAGGTAGCCTTGCGCCGCCAGCCGGTCGCAGGTCTCGCGCATCACCGCGTTGACGCCGAAAATCTCCTGGATCACCACCACGGCCGGGAACGGACCCTGGCCTTCGGGCTTGGCCTCGTAGGCCATGAAGCTGCCGTCGGCGGTCTGGATGGTGTGGCGGGCGGACGGCATCGGGGGCGCTCTCCTCGTTCCTCATGGACGGACGGCGCGAGGCTCGGTACTCCGGGTCACGACGCCCGCGCGAACCGGGCCACAGACGGGGCCGAGCCCATGAATGTCAAGATCGAGATCGACTGCACCCCGGCCGAGGCCCGCGCCTTCCTGGGCTTGCCGGACATGGAGCCGCTGAACGACCACCTGGTCGCCGAGATGCGCCGGCGCATGGACGCCAACATGGCCGTGCTGCAGCCCGAGGAGCTGATGCGGACCTGGACCGCCTTCGGCGCCCAGGCCCAGGAGCAGTTCCGCAAGCTGATGACCGCCGCCGCCACCGGCGCCGACAAGGGGTGAGCGACACCGTCTTCGCCCTGGCGACCGCCCCCGGCCGGGCGGCGGTGGCGATCCTGCGCCTGTCGGGCCCCGCGACCGGCCATGTGCTGGCGGCGCTCGCCGGCTCCCCCCCGCCGCCGCCCCGGCGCGCGGTTTTGCGCCAGCTTACCTGGCGCGGCGAGCTGATCGACCGAGCGCTGGTGCTGTGGTTCCCGGGGCCGGGCAGCTATACCGGCGAGGACGCGGCGGAGCTGCATCTGCACGGCGGGGCGGCGGTGGTCGCCGCCGCGACGGAGGCCCTGCTGGCCCTCGGGCTGAAGCCCGCCGAACCCGGAGAGTTCACCCGTCGCGCCTTCCAGAACGGCAAGTTGGACCTGACCCAGGCCGAGGCGGTGGCCGACCTGGTCGACGCCGAGACGGCCGCCCAGCGCAAGCAGGCCCTGGACCAGCTCGACGGCGCCCTGGCTCGGCGGTATGACGCCTGGCGCGCGGGGCTGCTGGACGCCTTGGCCTTGGTCGAGGCGGAGATCGATTTCCCGGACGAGGGCTTGCCCGGCGAACTGGCCGGGCGGGCTCGCCCGACGATCGAGCGTCTTGTCGCCGAGATCGACGCGGCGCTGTCGGAGGGCGGGCGCGGCGAGCGGGTGCGCGAGGGTTGGCGCGTAGCGGTGGTCGGCGCGCCCAACGCCGGCAAGTCCAGTCTGTTCAACGCCCTGGTCGGCCGCGACGCCGCCATCGTCACCCCGATCGCCGGCACTACCCGCGACGTGATCGAAGCGCCTTTGACCTTGGCGGGCTACCGCGTGCTGCTGGCCGACACTGCCGGCGTACGGGAGAGCGGCGACGTGGTGGAGGCCGAAGGCGTGCGTCGCGCCCGTGCTTGGGCCGATCACGCCGCTCTGAGGCTCTGGGTGGTGGACGCCTCGGCCGGCGATGACGGGTGGCGAGACGCCGCCGACCTGCTCCGCGCGGGAGACCTTTGCCTGCTGAACAAGGTCGACCTGCCGACCGGGCCCGCTGCTGCAGCCGCAGAGCGCCTGGCCCAGGAACGCGGGGTCGAGATTCTGCGGCTGAGCGCCACGTCCGAGCAGGACGCGACAGTTCTGCAGGACGTCCTGAAGACGCGGGTCGTCGCCGCCCTCTCGGGAGCGGAGTTCCCGGCCGTCACGCGCGCCCGCCATCGCGCCCGACTTTCGGAGTCTCGCGCGCATCTGGTCCGGGCGTGTAGCGCGCTGGCTGTCGCTGCGGAACTGGCGGGCGAGGACCTGCGGCTCGCGGCTCGTGCCCTGGCTCAGGTGTCCGGGCGCATCGACCCGGAAGACGTGCTGGACGTGGTGTTCGCCAGCTTCTGCATCGGCAAGTGACGTTTCACGTGAAACATGCCCGGAGTCGACCCGGGCTCTGCCTGGTGGTATGAGGCTTCCAAGTCGCCCCCGCGCATCGTCGGGGGCGTTTTTCGTCGGGACCGTACCGTGACGCCGGACCTGTGGGATGTGATCGTTATCGGGGGCGGGCACGCGGGCTGCGAAGCCGCGGCGGCTTCCGCACGTGTCGGCGCGCGCACCCTGCTGCTCACCCACAAGGTCGAGACCATCGGCGAGATGTCCTGCAACCCGGCCATAGGGGGCTTGGGGAAGGGCCACCTGGTGCGTGAGATCGATGCGCTTGACGGGTTGATGGGGCGGCTGGCCGACCAAGCCGGCATTCAGTTCCGCTTGTTGAACCGCTCCAAGGGGCCTGCGGTGCGCGGACCCCGGGCCCAGATCGACCGAAAGCTCTATCGCCAGGCTATGCAGGCCGAGATCCTGGCGACGCCGAACCTGAGCGTCCGTGCCGAGGCGGTGGAGGACCTGATCGTCAAGGACGGCCGTGTGACCGGCGTCGTCGGCGCTTCGGGCGAGACCTTCGGTGCGGGCCGCGTGGTGCTCACCACCGGCACTTTCCTGAAAGGGGTCATCCACTTAGGCGAAAAGCGCGTTCCGGCCGGGCGCGTCGGCGACCAGCCGGCGATCGGCCTGTCGGATCGACTGTACGCCTCCGGCCTGGCCATGGGCCGGCTGAAGACCGGCACGCCGGCGCGGCTGGACGGCTCGACCATCGCCTGGGACCGTCTGGAGTCGCAGCCCGGCGACGAGACGCCGACGCCCTTCTCCTTCCTGACCCGGGAGATCACGACGCCTCAGGTCGCCTGCGGCGTCACTTACACCAACGAAGAGACCCACCGGATCATCGCCGAGCGGATCGGCGAGTCGGCGGTCTACGGCGGCCGCCTGTCAGGCCGGGGACCGCGCTACTGCCCGTCGATCGAAGACAAGGTCGTCCGCTTCGCCGACAAGACCGGTCACCAGGTTTTCCTGGAGCCGGAGGGGCTGGACGACGACACCGTCTATCCGAACGGCATCTCCACTTCTGTGTCGGAAGAGACCCAGGACCTGTTCCTGCGCACCATCGCCGGGCTCGAGCAGGTGCGGGTGCGCCGCTACGGCTATGCGATCGAGTACGACTACGTCGATCCGCGCGAGCTCTATCCGACGCTGGAGGTGAAGCGGCTGCCGGGCCTGTATCTGGCCGGCCAGATCAACGGCACAACCGGTTACGAGGAGGCGGGCGCCCAGGGGCTGGTGGCGGGACTGAACGCGGCGCGCGCGGCCGGCGGCCAGGACGGGGCGGTGTTCGCCCGCGACGAAGCCTACATCGGGGTGATGATCGACGACCTGGTCACCCGCGGCGTGACCGAGCCCTACCGCATGTTCACCAGTCGCGCCGAGTTCCGCCTGACGTTGAGAGCCGACAACGCCGATCAACGATTGACGCCGCTCGGAACGGCGCTCGGGCTGGTCGGCGCGGCGCGTGCTGAAAGCTTTGCGCTAAAGGCGGAAGCGCTGGCCGAGGCGCGCGCCTTCGCCCGCTCGGCCATGTTGACGCCGCAGGAGGCCTGCCGCGCCGGTCTGACCGTCAACGCCGACGGCCAGCGGCGTTCGCTGCTGCAGCTGCTGGCTTATCCGGACGCGACCCTGGACGGTCTGGCGCGCGTTTGGCCCGAGATCCGGAGCTGGTCCCCGGCCATCGCCGAGCAGATCGAGATCGACGCCCTCTACGCCGGCTACCTCGACCGCCAGGCCGCCGACGTGGAGGCCTTCCGCAAGGAGGAGTCGCTGCGCCTGCCCGCCGACCTGGACTACTGGGCGATCGGCGGGGTCTCGCACGAGTGCAAGGAGAAGCTCTCCGCCGTGCGGCCGCTGACCCTGGGCCAGGCCGCTCGCATCGAGGGCGTCACCCCCGGCGCCTTGACCGCCCTGCTGGCCCATGTCCGCAAGTCCGGCGTCCGTGCGGCCTGAGCCGCCGGCGATGACGCCGGAGCAGTTCGCCGAATCCGCGGGCGCGACGCCCGCCCAGGTCGCCGACCTGGAGCGCTTCCGCGCCATGGTCGAGCAGACCAACATGGTGATGAACCTGGTCGGCCCGGCCACCCTGCCGCAGTTCTGGTCCAGGCATGCGCTCGACAGCGCGCAGCTGCTGCGGCTGGAGCCGCAGGCCAAGACCTGGGCCGACCTCGGCGCCGGCGCCGGATTTCCGGGCGTGGTGCTGGCGATCCTGCTGAAGGACATGCCGGGGGCCAAGGTCTGGCTGATCGACAGCCTGGCGAAGCGCTGCCGTTTCCTCAGCGAGGCGGTCGCCGCCCTGGCGCTGCCGGCCGAGGTGGTCAACGCCCGGGCAGAGAGCCTGAGCCTTTCGGTCGAGGTGGTCACCGCGCGCGCCTGCGCGCCCATGACGCGCCTGCTCGGATTCGCCGAGCCGTACTTCCGCAAGGGGGCGCGGGGCCTGTTCCTGAAAGGCGAAAGCGCCGAAGCGGAATTGAACGAAGCCCGAAAATCGTGGAGCTTCGATCCCGAACTCCTGCCCTCGGCCAGCGACCTGCGCGGCCGGGTGGTCCGTATCCGGAGACTGTCCCGTGCCCGATAGCCGCCCCTCTCCGCGCGTCCTGTCCGTCGCCAACCAGAAGGGCGGCGTGGGCAAGACCACGACCGCGATCAACCTCGGCACGGCACTGGCCGCGGTCGGCGAAAAGGTGCTGATCGTGGACATGGATCCCCAGGGCAACGCCTCCACGGGCCTTGGCGTGTCGCGCTCGGCGCGGAAGACCACCATTTACGACGTGATCGTCGACGGCCGCCCGGTCGGCGAGACGGCGGTGGAGACGGCGGTGCCGGGCCTGTTCATCGTGCCCTCCGATCCTGACCTGTCCGGCATCGAGATCGAGCTGGGCCAGGCGGAGCGCCGCTCGTTCCGCCTGCGCGACGCGATCGAGCAGATGCGGTCGGACCCGGCCGGACCGGGCTTCACCTATGTGTTGATCGACTGCCCGCCGTCGCTCAACCTGTTGACCGTCAATGCGATGAGCGCGGCCGACGCGGTGCTGGTCCCCCTGCAGTGCGAGTTCTTCGCCCTGGAAGGCCTGACCCAGCTGATGCGCACCATCGAGCTGGTGCGCTCCAGCCTGAACCCGCGGCTGGAGATCCAGGGGGTTGTGCTGACCATGTACGACCGCCGCAATTCGCTGTCCGCCCAGGTCGCCGCCGACGTGCGCAGCCACTTCGGGCCCAAGGTGTACGAGACGGTGATCCCCAGAAACGTGCGGGTGTCCGAGGCGCCGTCGTTCGGCAAGCCGGCGCTGATCTACGATCTGAAGTGCGCCGGCAGCCAGGCGTACCTGAAGCTCGCCCGCGAGGTGGTCAGCCGCGAACGCGCCCGCCGGGCCGCGGTCGCCGCGGCATAGAAGAAGAAAGACGAACCATGTCGGAACGCCAACGCGGACTGGGTCGGGGCCTGTCGGCCCTGCTGGGTGAGGCCGCCGCCGAAGCGGGCGCGCCGGAGGAGGCGGGCGCCGCCCGCGCCGGCGCGAGCGAGACCCCGATCGAGCTGCTGCGCCGCAACCCGGACCAGCCGCGCAAAATCTTCACCGAGGCCGAGGTCGACGAGCTCGCCGCCTCGATCCGCGAGAAGGGCGTGCTGCAGCCGATCCTGGTGCGGCCCGCGCCCGGCGCCCCCGGCGAGTACCAGATCGTCGCCGGCGAACGCCGCTGGCGGGCGGCGCAGAAGGCCGGGCTCCGTTCGGTGCCGGTGCTCGTGCGCGAGTTGGACGACCTGGAGGTGCTGGAGATCGGCATCGTCGAGAACGTCCAGCGCGCCGACCTGAACGCGGTGGAGGAGGCGCTGGCCTACAAGGCGCTGATGGACCGCTTCGGCCGCACCCAGGACGGAGTGGCCCAGGTGGTCGGCAAGAGCCGCAGCCACGTCGCCAACACCCTGCGCCTGCTGGCCCTGCCTGAAGCCGTGCGCGAGCACGTGCTGGCCGGGCGGCTGTCGGCCGGCCACGCGCGCGCGGTCGCCACGGCGCCCGATCCCGCGGCCCTGGCGGACCGGGTGATCGCCGGCGGCCTGAGCGTGCGCCAGGCCGAAGCTCTGTCGCGCGAGACCCTGGCGCGGCCGAAGCGCGACGGCGGCCGCTCCGAACGCGCTCCGGAGACCAAGAGCGCCGACACCTACGCCCTGGAACAGGACCTCGCCGACGTGCTTGGCCTGGACGTGGGGCTGGCCGACCGCGGCGGCTACGGCGAGCTGACCATCCGCTACACCACGCTCGAACAGCTCGATGACCTGTGCCGCCGCCTGATGCGCGCCGCCCCGTCGCCCTGACGACGGATCTGTGTTTCACGTGAAGCAACGCTTTGCCTGAACAGGCGCGCTCCGGTCACCTCGACGGGGCCACCCGCCAGATGACGTCGCCTACGTCGTCGGCGACCAGCAACGCGCCTTTGACGTCCACGGCGACGCCTACAGGCCGTCCCCAAGCCTCGCCCCCGGGGGACAGGAAGCCGGTCAGCACATCCTGCGGGGCGCCGGAGGGACGCCCGCTCGTGAACGGCACGTAGATCACCTTGTATCCCGAGGGCTTGGACCGATTCCACGACCCGTGCTGCCCGATCAGGGCGCCGTTGCGCCAGGCGGGGACAAGGTCAGCCGTGTAGAAGGTCAAGCCGAGCGAGGCGGTGTGCGCCCCCAGGCCGTAGTCCGGGCGGATCGCGCGGGCGACCCTGTCCGGCCGCGGCGGCTTGACCCGCGCGTCCACCGTGCCGCCCCACCAACTCCACGGCCAGCCGTAGAATCCGCCGTCCTTCACCGAGGTCATGTAGTCGGGCACCAGATCGTCGCCGATCTCGTCCCGCTCGTTCACCGCCGTCCACAGGGCGCCGGTCTCCGGGTTCCAGGCGAGCCCGACGGGGTTGCGCAGGCCCGAGGCGAACACCCGCGTGCGTCCGCCGACGGCGTCGACCTCGAGGATAGCCGCGCGGTTCTCCTCTGCGGCCAGGCCGTTCTCCCCGACGTTGCTGTTGGAGCCCACCCCGACGTACAGCTTCGACCCGTCCGGAGAGGCCAGCAGACTCTTGGTCCAATGGTGGTTGATCGGCCCGCCCGGCAGCGGCGCGAGCACCACGGGCTCCGCATCGATCCGAGTGGCGCCGCGAACGTAGGGCAGGCTCACAAGAGCGTCGGTGTTGGCCACGAACAGCCGGTCTCCCACGAGCGCCATGCCGAACGGGGAGACCAGGCCATCAACCAGGACCGACCGGGTCTCCGCCGCGCCGTCGCCGTCGGCGTCACGAAGCAGGGTGATTCGGTCGGCGCTGGGCTCGCCCGCGCCTGCCTTGGACATCAGCAGCTTCGCGGCCCAGCCGCGCAGGCCCTTGGGCTTCTTTGGCGGCGCTGCGGTTTCCGCCACCAGCACGTCGCCGTTCGGCAGCACGTAGATCCAGCGCGGGTGCTCCAGCCCGGCGGCGAAGGCGTTCACCGCCAGGCCGGGCGCGGGCGTCGGCGTTCGTCCGGCCGGCCAGCCGACCGGATCGGCGATCTTCACCGTCGGGATCGTCTGGGCGCGGGGGGCGGGCAGGGCGGGATCGGCCCCGTACCCGGCGGCCGGATTGAGCGGAGGCGCCCCGCCGGAGCAGGCGGCGAGCGACATGACGAGTGCGGCGGCGGGAACGAAGCGCATCGGATCTCCCTCGAAGAACGAAGTTCGCCCACTCTACGTGCTCCGGCAACGGGCGGATCGAACAGGACAACCGCGCCGCATGCGCTTAGATGAACCGCATGACCGACCGCGCCCTGACCGTCCTCGGGATCGAGACCAGCTGCGACGAGACCGCCGCGGCGGTGGTGCGTCGCGCCGCGGACGGGCGGGCGGAGGTGTTGTCGTCGGTGGTGGCCAGCCAGGCGGAGCACACGCCCTACGGCGGTGTGGTGCCGGAGCTGGCGGCGCGGGCGCACGTGGAGATCGTCGACGGCGCGACGCGGCAGGCGCTGGCGCAAGCGGGCGTGGGTTTCGACGGACTGGACGGGGTGGCGGCGACCGCCGGGCCCGGGCTGATCGGCGGGGTCATGGTGGGGCTGTCGTTCGCCAAGGCGGCGGCGCTGGCGCGCGGCTTGCCGCTGGTCGCGGTCAACCACCTGGAAGGGCACGCGGTGTCGGCGCGGCTGGCGGCGGAGGCGCCCTATGCGTTCCTGCTGCTGCTGGTCTCCGGCGGGCACTGCCAGCTGCTGACCGTGGAGGGGCCGGGCGCCTGCACGCGGCTGGGCTCGACCATCGACGACGCGGCCGGCGAGGCGTTCGACAAGACCGCCAAGGTGCTGGGCCTGGGCTATCCCGGCGGCCCGGCGCTGGAGCGGCTGGCGCAGGCCGGCGATCCCGACCGCTATCCCCTGCCGCGCGCCCTGCTGGGCCGCGCCGGGTTCGACTTCTCCTTCTCCGGGCTGAAGACCGCCGCCGCCCGCATCGCCATGAGCGAGGTCGTGACCGAACAGGACCGCGCCGATCTCGCCGCCGCCGTCCAGGCCGCCATCGCTCGCCAGCTGTCCGAACGGTCAGAGCGCGCCATGGCCGCCTACGCCGAGGAACACGCGCACCGTCTTTTCGTGGTCGCGGGCGGGGTGGCGGCCAACGGCACGGTAAGGCGGGTGCTGGAGGAGACCGCCGCGCGGCGCGGCTTCGCCTTCCTGGCGCCGCCGCTGAAGTACTGCACCGACAACGCCGCGATGATCGCCCTGGCCGGGGCCGAGCGGCTGGCGCTGGGGCAGGTGTCGGGACTCGACGTGGCGGCGCGGCCGCGCTGGCCTCTGGACGAACGGCGCGCGCTCAGCGATCCAACCCACAAGGCGGGCCGCAAGGGGGCGAAGGCGTGAGCGGATTCACACGGGCGGGCGTGGTCGGCGCGGGGGCCTGGGGCACGGCCCTGGCCCAGGTCTGCGCCCGGGCGGGGCTGGACACGGTCCTCTGGGCGCGGGAGCCCGAGGTGGTCGCCTCGGTTCGCGAGACCGGTGAGAACGCCCTGTTCCTGCCGGGCGTCCCGCTGGCTCGGGAGATCCGCGCGACCGGCGAGACCGGCGACCTCTCCGGCTGCGACCTGATCCTGGCCGTGCCGCCGGCCCAGCACATGCGCGCGACCCTGACGGCGCTGGCGCCCTACGTCCGGCCCGGCGTGCCGATCCTGCTCTGCGCCAAGGGCGTGGAGCGCGGCACGCTGAAGCTGATGACCGAGGTGCTGGAGGAGACCCTGCCGCAGGCCGCGCCCGCGGTGCTGTCGGGACCCAGCTTCGCCGGCGAGGTGGCGCGCGGCCTGCCGACCGCCGTCACCCTGGCCTGTCCCGATCCGGAGCTCGGCCAGGAGCTGGTGCGCGCGATCGCCGGCCCGGCCTTCCGACCGTACCTGGTGCAGGACATGATCGGCGCCGAGGCGGGCGGCGCGCTGAAGAACGTGTTGGCGATCGGCTGCGGCGTGGTGGAGGGGCGCGGGCTGGGCCGCAGCGCCCACGCCGCCCTGATCACCCGCGGCTTCGCCGAGATGACCCGCTACGCCGTGGCGCTGGGCGCGAAGGCGGAGACGGTGGCGGGGCTGTGCGGCCTGGGCGACCTGGTGCTGACCTGCTCCAGCCCGCAGTCGCGCAACATGAGCGTGGGCCTGGCGATCGGACGCGGCGAGACGCTGGAGCAGGCGCTGTCGGGCAAGCGCTCGGTCGCCGAGGGGGTGGAGAGCGCCCCCGCCGTGCGCCAGCTCGCCGCGCGGCTGGGAGTCGAGACGCCGATCTGCGAGGCGGTGGCGGCGATCCTGGCCGGCGAGATCGCGGTCGACGAGGCGATCGAGGCGCTGCTGTCGCGCCCCTTGCGGACCGAGCGGTGAACGAAGGCGCCGAGCCGCGTCCGAGGGTCTGGAAAACGCCCCCGGGCGTTCCGCTGTGCGCGTTCGACAGCCTGGACGACCCCGGCGCGCGCAACTTCGTGCTGCAGATCGGGCAGGCCTATTTCCACGGCTTCGTGGTGCGCCGGGGCGAGCGGGCGTTCGGCTACGTCGACCGGTGCCCGCACGCGGGCTATCCGCTGGCGGTCGAGCTGGACCGTTACCTCACCCGCGACGGCGACCTGATCATGTGCTCCTGGCACGGCGCCCTGTTCCAGCCGGAGGACGGCCTGTGCGTGGGCGGTCCGTGCGCCGGGGCTCGGCTGACGCCCTGGCCGGTGGCGGTGGAGAACGGGGTCGTGAAGACCGCCTGAGGCGTCAGCCCTGAAGCGCGCGCCAGACCTTCACCGCCTGCGCCGTTTCGCGCACGTCGTGGACCCGCAGCACCGCGGCGCCCAGCGCTAGGCCATGGAGCGCGGCGGCCAGCGAACCGCCCAGCCGGTCGGTCGCCGCCTCGGCCGCCGGATCGATCGCCTGGACGAAGCGCTTGCGGCTGACCCCCAGCACTACCGGCAAGCCGAGGTCGGCGATGCGGTCGAGGTGGCGGACCAGGGCCAGGTTGTGTTCCAGACGCTTGCCGAAGCCGATCCCCGGATCGAGCCAGATGCGCTCGCGGGCGACCCCGGCAGCCATTGCCGCGTCGGCGCGCTCGGCCAGGAAGGCGCGCACCTCCTCGACCACGTCGTCGTAACGGGGGTCCGCCTGCATGGTGCGGGGCTCGCCCTGCATGTGCATCAGCACCACCCCGCAGCCGAGCTCCGCGGTGGTCCGGAGCGCGCCCTCGGACCTCAGAGCGCTCACGTCGTTCCAGATCGTGGCGCCGGCGTCGATCGCCGCGCGAGCCACGGCGGGCTTGAGCGTGTCGATCGAGATCGGCCCGTCCCAGCGAGCGCGGAGCGCGGCGATCACCGGGACCACGCGCGCCAGCTCCTCCGCCTCGCCGACCGGCTCCGCCCCCGGACGGGTGCTCTCGCCGCCTATGTCTAGGATGTCGGCGCCCTGCTCGATCAAGGACAGCCCATGCGCAACGGCGGCCGCCTCGGATGCGAAGCGACCGCCGTCGGAGAAGCTGTCGGGGGTGACGTTCACCACCCCCATGATCAGCGGTCGGGCGCTCACGCCTCGGGCGCGGCGGTGCTCTGGGCCGGCGCGGGCGCGGGCTCGGGGCGGGCGGGCTCGTCGGAGGGCGTCAGGGGCACGGAGACGAACGGACTGGCCGTCTTGTCCTCATCGTCCTCGCGCACCGGCTTGATGCCCTGAAGCACGTTGGTGATCTCCTCGCCGCTGAGGGTTTCGTACTCCAGCAGCGCCTTGGCCAGGGTGTGCAGGTCCTCGAGCCGCTCGGTCAGGATGCGGCGGGCCTCGTCCTCGCCTTCCTTGACCAGGCGGCGGACCTCGGAGTCGATCTTCTTCATCGTCTCGCTGGAGACGTTCTGGGTGCGCGCCACCGAGTGGCCCAGGAACACCTCTTCCTGGTTGTCGCCGTAGGCCACGGTGCCCAGCTCGTCGGAGAAGCCCCAGCGGGTGACCATGTTGCGCGCCAGGTTGGTGGCGGCGCTGATGTCGCTGGAGGCGCCCGAGGTGACGTTCTGCTTGCCGAAGATCAGCTCCTCGG
>Ga0196964_10000818_pt1 | contig 17057 bp, 17 predicted proteins | sample S1_10metaG_FD_148615 | JGI IMG/M metagenome (GOLD analysis project Ga0196964, IMG submission 148615) | Soil microbial communities from Anza Borrego desert, Southern California, United States - S1_10 | ecosystem: Environmental > Terrestrial > Soil > Desert | place: USA: California | collected...
CCATGGTACGAAGGCATGCCTGAACCAAAAGATCTGAATGTGCGCGGGCGCGATGTACATAATCTCGATTGGGGTGGAAAATTGGTGTTTTACAATTGTATCGTAGGTGGCGCAATCGATGCGCGTTTCCTGCCTTCCATATTAAAAGGAGTAATGGAGAAAATGCATAATGGTCCATTGACAGGATCATATGCCCGGGATATCAGGGTTTGTGTATACGATGGAAAGATGCACCCGGTTGACAGCAATGATATCTCCTTTAAGATCGCTGGTTTACAGGCTTTCCGGCAGGCATTTCAACATGCTGATCCCCAGATACTGGAACCGATCAACAGGGTGGAAGTGCTATGCCCGGATGATCTGACTGGAGCTGTAATGGGAGATCTTCAAAGTCGCAGGGCAATCGTTGAGGGCATAGATTCAGAAGGACATTTTCAAAAGGTGATCGCCAAAGTTCCTCTCGCCGAGATGGATGGATACTCTTCTTCACTGCGTTCGATCACACAGGGAAGGGCTAAGTTCAAAATGCATTTCCAGGCGTACGAACCCGTACCATTTGAACTTCAGCGAAAGCTGATTGACGAATATAGCAAGACGACAAAAGAAGAACTTGTTTAGAATAAAGCCGGGCTGCGGAACTGGATCATAAAAAAGATCGAATGAATGTTTGCACCTGGCCAGGCTGGTGTTTAGCTTTGAGGAATGCAACGGTGCTCCGAGCCGGGAAAAAGCCCGGTTGGAAGAATATAAACAAAATCATTCACAGCCGCCACATTGTAATAAAATGTTGATCTAATCTTCTCCGGAAGTGACCACAGTCCCTGCTCCTGAGATCAGACCGTCCCTATTGATTGATATTTCGCGGTTGCCGAATGGCAGGTCGTCGCAGATCAACAGGATTTTGTAAGGTGATTCGGCATCTTCCCGTACAAGAAATTGGAAAGTGATGCCGGTAGCATCTTTGTAAACCTGTTCTTTTATCATCAAGGTTTTGCCCCTGTTTTCCATAGATTTCGGTTTATTAATATTTATCCAAGTTCCTTGCCTGAAATATTTAGGTAAACCCGTTATCTTAAGAATCTACCTTTACTATTCAGTTACTTATACATCTTGTTTTGTTCAAAAGTTTTTCCTATTCAAAATGAATTGAATTTGATAGAAATCCCGGTGAAAAAGTTTTTCACCGACCCAGACCTAAACTGGGGATAATATGTAAGAACAAATTGGTCAGAAATAGTTTAGCCTCCGGTAAGCAGGAGAATAAGCATAGCAATAAATAAAATAAACGCTAAGATCTGTTCTTCTGTACGCTTTCCTTGTGCGCGAGTTCCTTCTCCTTTAAAAAAACTTCTTTTTCCAGCACGTCCTGGCAGATCTGATCGCGGAGTTGTTTATTTTCCTGCTCGAGTATTTGAAGTTTATCACGCAGATTATTGAGCAGCAGGTCATTTTCGCCCGGGTTTGGCTTATAGCCAAATTCCTTTATGAGGGCTTCTCTTTGAATTTTCATCAGGCAGAAGCTTTGGTTTCTATAGCAAATTAAGATTTTTTTTAACTGAGATTATTTCTTAACTAATAAAAATCAGTTCAACCAAATTTGTTTTTTTGTATCTTAAATTTTGAAAAAAAACCACCTAAGGATGTTCAACCGAATCTGTTTGTTACTGCTACCCTTGGTCAGTATATCAATTTTCTCATCTGCCCAGATCCAGCCTTGTATCGACGTTATTAATCTTCGCCGGGAGACTGGCGCGGGACAGGGAGTATATGATTATAATAATAAATGGACCCCGGGAAGCACGATAAAAGTGAGTTTTATGAATGGCAATAGCTGGCAACATAGTAAGGTAAAACAATATGCCCCTTTATGGTGCCGGTTTGCAAACATCAAATTTGAATTCCTTGACCAGGGTCTGGGCGATATTCGCATTTCCTTTGATAAAAAGGGATCTTATTCGTATATCGGTACCGATGCCAGGAACAGGCTACCGGAACAGGAAACAATGAATTTCGGCTGGATCGATGCTACAAAGACCGAGCTTCAGATAAAATTTGTAGTCCTGCATGAATTCGGTCATGCCCTGGGATTGCTTCATGAGCACATGAACCCATTGAGCAATATTAAGTGGAACAAGCCAGTGGTGTATGCTCATTACCTGCAATACGATGGCTGGGATAAAGAAATGGTGGATAAACAGGTTTTTGATCGATACAGCGTTAGCATGACCAATAAGAGTTATGACCCGCGTTCCATCATGCATTACCCCATTCCAGCGAGTTTTACTATTGATGGGTATGCGGTAGGTGAAAATGCCGATCTGTCCGAAAGCGATAAGAAGCTGATCACTGAACTATACCCGCTGAATAAGGTCTTCCCCACCAACAATACAACCAATATCTGGAGCAAACTGAAAGATATAAATATAGAATACAATGTGACACAGGAAGGAAAACTCGGAATGAGAATCAAACAGGATTTTTCCATTTATAACGCCCAGGGTAAAAAATGCATTATGGCCGCCTATTTTTATAACGCCGATAACGGTGCGCCACTTAAGGACCGGAATGGGATCAAAGCATCCGTTGATGGTGTTGTAGCGGATTTCGTTGAATTCAATCCCAGTTACCAGAATACAGATTATAATGACCTGAGTTTGTTCATGCCTTATGATGAACTGGAATTGGGGAATGGGAATTTTCGTTTGAAATGCTTTGTTGCGATATTTGATCCGAGCGTTAAACAGATATCAACCAGCGGCTACCAGTATTTTACTTTTAGCCAGGGTATAAACACCAAGGAAATAAGGTTAAGAACCAGTTTTGATGATATTGCACGGCAGGTGGTAATTACTCCGATCTTTACGATCGAGAACGCACAGGGTCTGAATTGCAAGGCTGTCGCCTATTTCTATAATTCCAATGGCGTGGCGTTAAAAGATTTTAACCAGCGTTATCATACGGTAGATGGGAATGTTTCCAGCTCGGCTGACTTCAGGCCGGCTTATGACGTTGCTGTATATAATAATGCGAATACGGGGATAACAATCAATTTGCCTTATTCCGAATTGCATTTGTTGAGAGGAACACACCGTCTTCGGTACAAGGTGGTCTTGTTTGATGATAAATTAAAACCGATCATCACGAGCCAATTGTATGATTTTACTTTTACGCAGAATTAATAAGATAAAAATTCACAAAAGCAAATTCCAATTGAGCGACTTGTGATTGGCTAATTGGTGTTTGTGATTTTATCGAAGAGGAATACCTGTCTTAACGAAATATTTGATCGTTCTCCATTTGTTAACCAGTTTTTGCATATCACAGATCAAATCCTGCCGGTTATACGCCTGTGGCGTGAATTTCCCGGTCATTTTTTCTTTTTTCTCCAGCTGATCCAGGAATACAAAACACCTGGCGACAAGACACATGGAGATGAGGCGCAAAAATTTTCTGATGTTTCCTGTTGGGTATGATGTCTGGTACATTGAATCAAAGCTAGTATTCATCATGTCAATGAATCGGCTACGCGTAATTTGAATTTTGTCGACGGTCGTGATCATCGTATCGATCCCTTGATTAAAATCTTTATAAATGTCGAAAATATCATTCCCAAATTGCATGAGTCCACCCATTTGGTATAATGCCGTTTCTTCGGCAACTTCCATTTTGTTTTCCATTACACTTCGATAAAAAAGTACTGAATGACCGCCTTTGCTTACGGTGATCCGATGTAATTCTGCTGGAGATAATTTATTCTGTATTGCCTGTTGCTTACTTTCGATCTGAGCCTCGTAGACTTTTTGTAGATAATGCCGGGTTGATCCAGGGGAATGCGAAAAATCCAGGGCATTCCGATAAAAATCCAGGAACAGGGCCTGGCGGCTGTTGTTAACCGGTGCTGAATCCGGCGAATTCATCAATTGCTTTACGGCATGGTCTGAAGTTATCTCTTTGTCAAAAAAATCATCAAATAATCCAGTCATCGCTCCCTGGTAAGTGAACGCCATCCGTTCCCTGTAGCTCATGGCTTTGCCCCTCAATACACATAAAGCTTCTCCAAGTATACAAGGTACCGCGAGGCCATAATATCGCATGACCTTGAGAATGTCTTCGTTGTCCAGGCTGCCATCGTTGTTTTTCATGGCGATGTCCAGTCCAGGTTTAATATGAATATCCAGGAAATTCTCCTGTTTTTTTACACTACGAATAAGCGCGAGTAATACACGTGGTGTATGTATGCAATTATTAAAAAAAGAGGAGTGCTTCATTGTGCGCCAGGATAGCTAACACACTCTTTCAGCTCTTTCTCAGAATAAGAAACTCCGTATTGCTTCAACACATCTGCGGGCACACCGTTCCACTGGTTTGCACGATTCCCCATATAACCCAGGTCTTTCACTCCCATTTCCGAAGTAAAAAAGCCAGTAGCAACCAGGTTGCGCATCAGGCTGAAAAAAGCTACTCCAGGTTCCATCTCTTTATTTGCTTTTTTGGGATATGCGATCAGGTCAACAATTTCAAGTTGCTGTTCCGTGGAACAATCCTTAAATGGGTGATCAAATCGCTTGAAACATTGCATGTCCAGCCAGCGCAGACCTCCACGAAGCGGAACCTGGTGTGAAGGCATATCCTTTACAATGAATTCGATGAATTCGGGGACTTTGGCATCCGTGGCGCTACCGCTGATCTCATCTTCGGGGATGATTAGATCTGCAAGGATGGAGATTGTAGCCATTTCATGCGGCGTGAAGAATTTTTCTTTGGCCAGCAATTCTTTTTCATATTTCAGCTCGTCAGGGTTCCTGTCGATCGTAAATTCAGCGGGATCTGTTTCCTTTCCTTTTTTATCACTGGTATTGCATCCGGCTATTACGACCGGTACAGCGATGGCGCCTGCTGCGATAAGTTTTAATGATTTTCTTCTATCCATAACAATTAAGTATTGATCACAAATTATTTTTCTTTAACTGGTCAATCACATATTCTGAAGCACGCATAGAAAGTGCGAGGATGGTCCAGGTAATGTTTTTATCCGCCTGCGAAACGAACTGCCCACCATCCACACAAAAAAGGTTCTTACAATCATGGGCCTGGCTCCATTTATTGAGTGCTGAACGCTTGGGATCATTCCCCATTCTAACTGTACCCGCTTCATGTATGATTTCACCCGGTTTTGCAAGTCCCCACATATTCTCTTCATTATCATCGGCCCCCCAGGTGATGATAGCTCCCATATTATGCATGATCTCCTTGAATGTTTCTTTCATGTGGCGGGCCTGTTTGATCTCATGTTCTGTCCATTTTACATTAAAGCGTAAAACAGGTATACCGTATTTGTCCACTACAGAAGGATCTATCTCGCAATAATTTGATTCGATGGGAATGGCCTCGCCACGCCCGGCCATACCAACTCCGCATCCATAGAAATAGCGGTAATCATCTTTCAATGATTTCCCATAGCCTCCACCTTCTTTCTTTTGTCCCTTGACCAGGTATTTTCCATTCAGGCTTTCAATTCCCCAACTGAATCCATACGATGGTTGGGTCATGCCACCCCAGTATTCGATATGATACCCGCGGGGAAAATCCAGCTTTTTATTATCCAGCCACCAGGGTGAATAGATATGCGCGCCGCCCACACCATCCTCATTATATCTTTTCCTGTCAAATAATTGAGGCAGGATCCCACCGAGTGCTGCTCCTGTTGAATCATGCAGGTATTTTCCAACAACATTACTGTTATTGCCCAGGCCATTCGCATGACGCGTGGATTTTGAATTCAATAATAACCTGGCGGATTCGCAGGCACTTGCTGCCAGTATCACCGTCCGGCCACTTACCTGGTATTCCTGCATATCCTGTTTACTGACGTAGGAAACGCCAGTAGCCATCCCTTCTTTATCCGTCAGCACTTCCCTGGCCATTGCATCGGCGATCACCTCTATATTCCCGGTTTTTATCGCTGGATAGATCAACACATTTGGAGAAGAGAAATCCGCTTTGGCCAGGCTACAATTCCTATTGCATTGCCCACAATAAAAGCAAACACCCCGATCGCTGTTGCCTGGTAATTGTTGTGTAAGAATAGAAAGACGTGAAGGGATCACATTTACGCCTGCCGTTGATGCGGCATTCTTTATAAATAATTCATGAAGTCTTGGTTTGGGCGGAGGGAGAAAAAATCCGTCGGGGTCATTCTCCAGTCCTTCATTCGTCCCGAATACACCAATAAGCTTATCAACCCGATCATAATAGGGTTTAATGTCCTCGTAGCTGATCGGCCAGTCATCACCCAGGCCATCTATGCTGCGCCGCTTGAAGTCCTTGGGCCCGAAGCGAAGTGAAATTCGCCCCCAATGATTGGTTCTTCCTCCCAGCATCCTTGCTCTCCACCACATCCAGTCCGTTCCTTTTTGTTTTGTATAAGGCTCACCATCTACTGACCAGCCCCAGTAACTGCAATCAAAATCCCCAAAGGGGCGGTATTTAGTTGAAGCGCCTCTTCGGGGAGATTCCCAGGGGTTTTTCATTTGTGTGATGTGCTTTTGCGGATCGTACATCGGTCCGGCTTCGATGAGGCAAACTTTTAAGCCGGCATTTGCAAGAATATAGGCGGCCATTCCGCCTCCCGCTCCCGAGCCAACGATAATTGCATCGTATTTTTTACTCGTTTTCTTTATCTGGAGATCTCCCATTAACAGTGAGTTTTGGTGACAATTTACTGGAAAAAAACATATGATGGGTAGCAGGAGGGCTTAGGTATACTTATAAAAACGGGATCATAGAACAGAAAGCAAAATTCTAAAGATGACAGGCCATTCGGTGAATGGCAGTTTTTCAACGAAAAGGGAGAGTTGATCAGAATTACGGAATACGACAAGTGGAGTATAATAATCAAGGATTCCATTATATCTCTACGTTCATCTTAATATTCAGTTATGAGAGCCAACTCATGAGAACGTTTTTGATATTTATGAGATTGGAAGACTAAGGAGAACTGGGGCTAAAGCCGGAGAATTGAAGAGGCCCTATCCGTTGGCTGAAGCCAACGGCGATAGATGTTTTTCTAAATGACTTATTTATGATTTATCGCCGCCTGGTTTAGCTGACGCAAACAGGGATAATTAGATAAAATGAAGAAATCAAAATCGTGAGATTGCGGATTGCGTGTACAAGTTATCTTTAGCAATAAATTCATACAAAAATGCGCCACTGGTTCATGGCTGTCGGACTTACAATAAATGTTCTTTCTTCCACCGCCCAGTTACTGGGATATAATTCCTATCCAGTGTATCGTGGTTCAGATCTTGGGTTGAATTATTCAAAGCAGCGCTCCGTTTTCCGGATCTGGGCACCAACTGCAGAAAAGGCCGAACTGATTTTTTATAAAGAAGGGACAGGGGACACTGCAATGAATGTGATCCTGATGAAAAAAACGGAAGGAGGCACCTGGAGCGCAACTGTGCCTGGGGATCAGAAAGGAAAGTTTTATGTCTTTCGAGTCTTTATTGATGGGAAGTGGTCAAATGAAGTGCCCGATCCATATGCTAAAGCAGTTGGAGTGAATGGTAGACGGGCAGTAGTGATCGATTTGAAAGAAACTGATCCGATCGGTTGGAAGTCTGATAAGAGTCCGCCGTTCAAACAGCCCACGGATGCGATCATTTATGAATTGCATGTGCGCGATGCCAGTATTCACCCCAGTTCAGGAATAAAACATCAGGGAAAATTTCTCGGTCTCACCGAACGCGGTACAAAAAATTCAGCGGGACAATCTACCGGTCTTGATCATTTAAAAGAACTTGGGGTTACCCATATTCATTTGCTGCCGGTGTTTGATTATAATTCGGTAGACGAGACCAGACCGGAAAAACAATATAACTGGGGATATGATCCTCTCAATTACAACGTGCCCGAAGGTTCTTATTCAACCAATCCCTACGATGGTGTGACCAGGATCCGCGAATTCAAGCAACTGGTGAAAAGCTTTCACGAAAACGGCCTGCGGGTTGTGATGGATGTGGTCTATAATCATACCGCACTAACGGAAACTTCAAATTTCAATCAACTTGTTCCGGGTTATTATTACCGGCAAACAAAAGATGGAAAATTTTCCAATGCATCGGCCTGCGGAAATGAGACGGCCAGCGAGCGACCGATGATGAGAAAATTTATCCTGGAATCCATGAAATACTGGGTAAAGGAATACCATATTGATGGATTCCGGATCGATCTTATGGGGATACATGATATCGAAACAATGAACCTTGTGTCACGGGAATTGAGAAAGATAAAGCCTGATATATTATTATATGGTGAGGGATGGACAGCCGGGAGCTCGCCACTACCAGATTCTTTGCGCGCAATAAAGGCGAATGCCTACAAGCTTGATAGGATAGCTGTATTTAGCGATGATATACGGGATGGAATAAAAGGCCATGTATTTACAGATACCGCCAGAGGATTTGCCAGCGGAAAAGCAGGTACGGAAGAAAGCATAAAATTCGGGATCGTGGCCAGCTGTCCGCATCCGCAGGTTGACTACAGTAAAGTAAATTATTCAAAAAAACCCTACGCCAGTCAACCTTATCATACCGTCACCTATGCGGAATGCCACGATAATCATGTGCTTTGGGATAAACTGGCTATATCAGCTAAAAATGCCACTGAAACCGAAAGGATAAATATGTATAAGCTGGCTTTATCGATCGTGTTGACCTCTCAGGGAATCAGTTTTTTACATGCCGGTTCGGAATTCGTGCGCAGTAAAAAAGGAGTGGAGAATTCATTTGAATCACCGGATAGTATCAATGCGATCGACTGGGACCTAAAAACAATAAATAAGGAAGTGTTCGATTATATTAGATCACTGATCATTTTGAGAAAACAGCATCCGGCCTTACGTTTGAGAACCGCAAAAGAAATTGCCAGCTATATCCGTTTTTACGAAGATATTCCGGCTACTATGATCTCATTTACAATAGATGGAACAGCCATTAAGGATTCATGGAAAAAGATACTGGTTATATATAATGGATCAGACAAACTGATCGAAATGCCACCTCCCAATGAATATAGAATGTATATTAATAATAATAGACTTATCAATTCAATTGGTACTATTGATGGGAGATGGGAGATCGCGCCGTATTCCTGTGCTATTTTTTACCAGTAGTTTTTTTCGGCAAAGTATTTACAAAAGCCAGGGCGACATTCAACCAGGATTCAAGTTGTTTCCCTTTTTGTCCTTCCGGCTGTACCAGCAACCAACCCTTCATTGGTCTGCCGGTGATATCAAATGGTTTTACACCATTTTTTTTCATCAGGGCTGTAGATTCCATGGGGTTGAAACGAACGATCAGGTCATCTTTATATACTCCAACACACATATTTCCATTTAGCAGGTAGCCTACTCCTCCAAACATTTCCTTGCGGGTGAATTTCTTTTTTGTATTTTTTACGAGCTCATCAAGCCGAGCGGCCAGGGCTTCATTATATGCCATGATCATTTCTTTTTAAGTGCGGTACTATCCATCCATTTACCGATCATATAGCCGATCAGGGACATCATTACCACGCCGACAACTAGCCAGACCAGGCTGGCCTGGATGGCGAAATAGAATATAGCAAGCCCAATGATCCCTCCAAATATAGCCATGATCGAAGCGGCACCACCCTTGGTTTCCCGGCGTACATGTGGGGGAGGAGTAAAATGCTTTCGCTTTTTGCGATGGTGAGGGTTGGCCATCTTTTTTTAAAAGATAAGTTTTTTTTCTCAATCAGATTACGTCTTAAAGTCTATTTAGCGGTTAAGCGCGACCGTGCCGAACCCTGACCCACTGTGCATTCAGGCGAAGTACGTTCGGTCGGGGCTTAGAGTTGAGTACAGAGTAACACCTTAAGCAGCATTCACGGTTGGGATGCTGGCGCTGCATGTGAGCATCCAGACCAGTCATCGCTGTGGATTGACCCAGTCATGTATTCAAAGTGGAAAGAATTCAAATGTGTATAATTTTCAATCGCGTGGCGAATCGTAACAAATCCACTGGCATGATTCTTTCATACTTTAACCAGATCTTTTTCTAAGGGGTGCTTCACAACTTTTAGCTGAGAAATACCCATATTATCTGATCCAGGTAATGCTGGCGAAGAGACGGAAAAAGATTCAGAGGGCTTTCTTTTAATTAAGAAGGCCCTCGTTTTTATGAATGAGAAATATGGAATAAGAAGTGAGAAAGTGTTGAAGCTGCTACTACGTATAGTCCTTAGCAAATAAACTTTTCGGATAAGGTTCTTTAGCATGATGTCAAATAAAGAAAGAGGCCGACAAATGTCAGCCCCTTTAAAATTGCTACTCGTTACTCGCTCGTTTAATATCTTCCATCTTTCTTATCCATTGAGCGGCCGATACCATAACCCACACCGGCACCCAGCACACCACCGATCACACCTCCGGCAACACGGTTACGCTTATTGATCACGGCACCAAGCACAGCACCACCAGCACCACCAATCACGGCGCCTTTAGCGGCTTTACTCCAGCCTTTCTTAGCAGGCTGAGATGGATAAGATGCCGTATTTCCTGAACGGTTCCTGTACACGGTCCTGGTACGAGTTTGTACAGGTGTTGTGGTTGCAACATTATTTTGTTGATTCAGTCTTTCTGCCATGAGGAGACGCTCGTTCTCCGCTTTCCAGGCCTGGAAATCCGCCAGACCCACTGTGTCAGAATACTGGATCTTGCTGGCATCAGCGGTCGCAGGTTTCTTGTTACAAGCGACGAGCACCATGGAAGCCAGGAAAATTATTGAGAGGATGGATAATATTCGTTTCATATTTAAGTTTTTTCAGGTTATTAATTTAATTACAACTGATATAAAACGAAAAAAATGCCAGAGATATCAACGTTGTTAAACCAAGGGAACTGGGACATGCAAAGGATTGAAAATTATTCTGTTGTATTGTCTTACATTTAACATCTAAGTTTCGTTAACAGTTCTTTTAGTGCCTCAGATTAGGGTCTATCCAATGATAATATCCCGCTTTTTAAGCGGGATATTATCATAGCGTAAATTTATCGGGAAGCTAATATGGCCCGGAATTTTTCAAGATTTTCCATTCTTTCGAAATTGATAGGGATTTCTTTGGAAAATCCTGATTTTTGAACGCGTGCGTACCCATTTATTTTTACCAACGCTTCTTTCTTTTTATAGATTTCACGCTGGTTCTTGATTGCGCCGACATTATCTAGTTTGAACACCACGGGCATTAAAAATTCAGAACGCTTGCCCACTTGTACCTTTTCGTCAAGCTCAAAATGACCGAAGTAGTTGTTGTCGATGTACACATCGCCGCGAGCATTTGTCAATTGAATGCCGAAGTCATTGGGATTGTAATAAACCAGGTCAACACCAGCTGTGGTTTGTAAAAGTCCCACCTTGATCAAACGAACATTCTGGATGTCCCGGTACTCGGGTTCCTGCACGTTTTTATAGCTGCTGCAGGAAGCAAGCAAGACCAGGAGGAAGACGGATAGGGTAGAAATAATTGCTTTCATAATTTTATTTTTAATGAATAATCATTCTACTTGACGAATATTCAAGCCAGATTGCGTTAAAATGAATATAAAAGCCACCCCGACGCATCGGGATGGCTTCCCCGACGAGTCGGGGCAGAATATTTAAAAGGCAGTTCGGCTAACTAGACAGTTACCGAAGGTGCCCATGTCATATCTGTAGATGTCATGAATACCTCCTTTTCTTTGGTGAGCCGTAAAAATACAAATAAATATATGTAGAAAAAGGAGGGGACAAAGCTTTAAGGGTTTGTTTTCAATTGTGTTAAAATGATCATTCATCCACCAGGGTTTCTAATTCATTAATGAAAGAAATTTGGGCGGGATTGATCTTCTTTCTAGCTGTTTCCAGGTCGAACCATTCAGCTTTGTCTACTTCGGGAAATTTGCTTTGCTTACCAGAATAAGGTGGCCACTCCATTTCAAAATCGTTGCTTTTTATTTCTGACACATCCGCGTCAGCTTGAATAGCCCAGGCATACACCAGCTTGCCTCCTTTTTGTTTGATACACTGGAGTGGAATAAATTTTCCTTTGACAGAAATACCCGTCTCTTCTTTAAGTTCCCGTTGAGCTGTTTCAAGTGCATCCTCATTATCATTGAACTCCCCTTTGGGTATTGACCAGGCTCCGGCATCTTTATTTTTCCAAAACGGGCCACCCGGGTGGACCAGCATTACTTCCAGACGGGATCTCTTCCTGAATAGCAGCAAGCCAGCACTTTGTTTAGCCATACCTGATCTTTACTTTTTCCAGGCATTCCTCCACAGTGGCTAATGCTTTTTCATAAAGATCTTTGTTGCCCTGTTTCATTGCCTTTACAATAGCCAGGCATTCTTCCAGATATTTTCTTGCAAAATCAGACTCTGCATTGACAATGTCACGACTATTATCAATAATATCTGCATACTTCACAGTCTGCGCATGGCCGCTTGCTTTAGAAAGCCGTTCAGTTTCCTTTGCTCTTCGTTTCCGTCGATTCCATTCCGGAAAATTCTTTTTAATATAGACATCGGTCAGCTCAATAACCAGTTGCCCTGTTTGTTTTGCCTGTTTTTCATTCAATACAGTAACCAGGAAATCTTCCATTTGATCAGCCGTGACCGAAGTGTCTTCAAGCACATCATGTAATAAAGCGGCTGCCAGCACAGCGATATCGTTGGTATGTTGACGGCACAGTTCCATTACCCTGATAGGGTGAACGATATATGGCTCCGGTGCGAATTTTCTTCGCTGATCTCCATGTGCTTCCCTGGCAAATTCAGTTATTTTTTTCAGCGTCTCCTCCATGGAACAAAATTATATTTCATATTTAATGCCGAAAAATACTCCAAGAAATATTGAACTGAAAGGCTAATGACTTATCGAGTTGCTATCGACTAACACTAATGACTATGGACTATCTTTGCGCCTACAATTCAATTTTATATGAACGATGTGGTCATCATCTCGGCAGTTCGTACTCCAATGGGCAGTTTTGGAGGAAGCCTGAAAGATCTTACGGCAACCCAGCTGGGGGCTATTGCGATAAAGGCTGCTATTGAGAAAGCCGGGATCAAACCAGATCAGGTCCAGGATGTGTTAATGGGTTGTGTGTTACAAGCTAATTTAGGCCAGGCTCCCGCCAGGCAGGCAGCTAAATGGGCCGGTCTGCCTAATGAAGTCAATTGCACAACGGTCAACAAAGTTTGTGCGAGTGGAATGAAGGCTATTTCACTGGCAGCTCAGAGCATTATGTTGGGCGATGCTGAGATCGTTGTTGCGGGTGGCATGGAAAGCATGAGCAACGTTCCATTTTATAGTACAAAACTGAGATGGGGAAATAAATATGGAGATGTACAGCTGGTTGATGGGTTGGCAAAAGATGGCTTGACAGATGTATACGATGGCAAAGCAATGGGCATGGCGGCGGAACTTTGTGCTTCCACTTGCGGGATCAGCCGGGAAGAACAGGACGAATTTGCAGTAGAAAGTTACAAGCGAAGCCAGGCAGCGATAGAAACCGGGAAGTTTTCGAGTGAAATTGTCCCGGTGGAAATTCCTCAACGCAAAGGCGCACCTATTGTCATCAGTAAAGATGAAGAACCCTATAATGTCAAATTTGAGAAGATCCCGACCCTGAATCCAGCTTTCCAAAAAGAAGGTACGGTTACAGCGGCCAATGCCTCTACGATGAATGATGGCGCTGCTGCGCTTGTGCTGATGAGTGCTGAAAAAGCAAAGGAATTGGGTTTGAAACCTGTTGCCAGGATCCGTTCCTATGCCGATGCCGAGCAGGCACCAGAATGGTTTACAACTACTCCATCGATTGCTGTTCCAAAAGCCGTGGCAAAAGCGGGGTTAACAATGAAAGACATTGATTATTGGGAATTGAATGAAGCTTTCGCGGTGGTAGGTATAGAAAATACCCGCAGGATGAAACTGGATCCGGCGAAAGTGAATGCTCAAGGGGGAGCGGTTTCATTAGGGCATCCATTGGGTGCAAGCGGAGCCAGGATCATAGTTACTTTACTGAATGTCCTTAAGGCCAACAATGCCCGTCTTGGCGCGGCGGGTATTTGTAATGGGGGTGGAGGAGCTTCTGCGATGGTTATTGAGCACCTTTAGACCAAACTCATTCTATAAATATTCGCCCGGAAGAAATAGGTGTATGCCATAAATTTTCTATGCGATATGCCAATTCACCTTTTAGTTTTCCCCCCCGTAAAATCATTTCCTGTTCTCTAGTTGTAAGACGATACACCAATTTCCCGGAGAGATCATAAAAAGTTATCTGCAATTCTTCTCTGCCAGGATTGTGTATACGTAATTTTTCTCCAACGGAGACTGGATTGGGATAAAGTTGACACGATGTTTCATTGATATGATGCACTACCGCAATGTTGGAATATTTTATCTCACCCGATATCCCAATCATTTTCAACCGGTAAAAGGAGCTGCCTTGCATGGGGAAATTATCCATCACACTATAATGAGTATTGGTTGAAAGGTTTCTTGCCGCTATGCTGTTGATCGTTCTGAAATTTCTTCCATCAACTGAGCGTTCTACGTCAAACCGCTGCATGTGGGTTTCACCTGAAGTGGACCAGCGCAGATTAACGCGTTGCGATGAATTAATGGCAGTAAATGATAACAATTGGACTGGAAGGATCATGAAACCATAATATATGGTGATCCGAATGTCATCGATACGGGCCATTGTGGCCGTTCCGGTTAGATCACGTTGCACGGCGATCGCGACTCCGAAAAGTGGATTGTTCACCTTTTCATAATTAAGTCCTGCCACACCCCAAAGATCAGTGTTACCTCCAAAAACGCGGATCTCGTCAGCAGGTGGATAGGTTTCTTTAATTGATCGATCTTCACCGGCAGTTCCATCCAGGTACAAATAAACTTTGTAATCTGTGCTGACCTGGTAGGGATCTGCACATTCCACCTCCACAATGACGCCAGTGATCGCAGTGGCCGCGGGAATACTAAAGTTAAAACCGGTCGCTACTAGGTAATCTGTGTACGCGCCAACGCTATCAGGAAGACTGTTGAAATCGCTGTACTGATTATCACTGACACGTGCGTTTGCCACATTCAACCAACTGCTGGATGAACCCGGTATCGGCAGGTTTGAAATGTTGCCAGCGGTTAATGGACCCTGCGATTGCGCAATGACCGTCAATTGAATGAGGAAGCAGGTGCCGGTTAAGAAAATGGTTTTCATAACACAGGATTTGGATTCGGAAATGCTCGAAAACTAAAATTACTCTTCCCCGTAAACACCACCTAATATTTGGAAGAAGTGACGGCGGTAAACAGCTTTTTTCAGGGGTTTCACATAGTATAATTACCTGCTAAAAAAGATATCTACGTACACAAATGCATTATTTTCATAAGCCATAGGAAATTCCATAAATGAAGACACGGATCAAGATCTGTTGTATTAGTTCGCTCGAAGAAGCTCAAATAGCCATTCATGCCGGGGCCGATGCCCTCGGATTGGTTGGCAGGATGCCAAGCGGTCCCGGCCCCATCGAAGATGCATTGATTGAAAAGATCGCGCGAAAGATCCCACCACCCATTGCTTCATTTTTATTGACGAGTGAGCAATCAGCAAAAGGTATTATAGAACATATCAAAAGGGTCCATACGAATACCGTACAGATCGTGGATGAATTGAATGAGGGCACTTACCAGCAAATACGTGAAGCATTACCAGCTGTGCGATTAGTACAGGTGATCCATGTGCAGGATGATAACTGTATTCAGCAGGCAATTGCCCTGGAGCCGACGGTTGACGCATTATTACTGGATAGCGGGAATCCTAAAGCGTCGATTAAAACCCTGGGAGGAACAGGTAACGTACACAATTGGCAGATCAGCAAAAAGATCATTCGATCAGTAAACATCCCGGTTTTCCTGGCGGGTGGACTGCATGCCGGAAATGTGAAAGAGGCGATTGCCGAAGTCAAACCATTTGGAGTGGATGTTTGCAGTGGGGTGAGAACGGATGGTCAATTAGACCCCAATAAACTAAAGGATTTCATGCGTGCTGTAAAGACTTGTGAATAGTGAATGGGGAAAGGTGATTGTTAAATGCGAGGTTAAAAAATGGTTATTAAAACTTAACTTTATCCCTATCCTCAGTGGGGCCTAATAACTCTCAAACAAAATTTTTCCCCCCTCAAAAACTTTGGTACATTGGAGTTCAAAACCTGACAAATTATGAAAAGATTACTCCTGGTTATTGGTATTGCCCCATTGCTTTTTTCCTGCAACGCGAATCGCGGTTGGAACGCAAAAGATCGCTCCGATTTTATTAATAGCTGTATTAACGAAGCCTCGACAATGAACAAAGACCAGGCTAAAGCATATTGTGAATGCATGCAGCCGAAAGTGGAATCTAAATACAAGACCATGGCCGAAGTGAAGAAAGTGCAGTCTTCGGAGTTTCAGTCACCTGAATGGATAACTGAAGTAAAAAAATGCCTGGGTATGGATGCGGATGCTATTGATAATGTCAATATTGGAGGCAATCCTGTCGATGTTAATAAGGAGACTGAGATTACCGGTGGAGACGGAGATGGCTGGACTGGCGCTGACCGGGATCGTTTTGTCGAAGATTGCTATTCCGCTGCAAAAACAGGAATGGGTGAAGAAAAAGCCCGCAGCTATTGCGAATGTATGCAACCAAAGATCGAAGCTAAATACCGAACCTTGGCCGCTGCTAACATGATGACGGATGCCGACCTGTCAACGGAAGAATGGAAAAAGGAAGTACGGGCCTGCCTGGGCATGAATAACTAAATAAAATATTATTAACCGCTTAAATTCTCTGAATGAAAAGAAGTTATTTTTTGATAATTGTGGTATTATTCATCATTGCATGTAATAATCAAAACCGCACGGCAGGCTGGTCCAGAACAGAAGAAGATAATTGGCTTAAACTCTGCATCGATCAACTTGGCAATAACCATCCTAATCCAAAGCAA
>Ga0196964_10000819_pt1 | contig 17055 bp, 20 predicted proteins | sample S1_10metaG_FD_148615 | JGI IMG/M metagenome (GOLD analysis project Ga0196964, IMG submission 148615) | Soil microbial communities from Anza Borrego desert, Southern California, United States - S1_10 | ecosystem: Environmental > Terrestrial > Soil > Desert | place: USA: California | collected...
GTGTCCACGTGGTGGGCAACCCGGTGCGCCCCGACATCCGCGCGCTGTACGAGCGCGCGTACGCGCCGCCGACCGACCGCATCCGCCTGCTGGTCACCGGCGGCAGCCAGGGCTCGCGCATCCTGTCGGAGACCGTGCCCCTGGCGATCGCCCAGCTGGCCGAGCCGATCCGCAACCGGCTGAAGGTCGAGCAGCAGACCCGCCAGGAGTCGCTGGACGCCGCCCGCGCGATCTACGCCGACGCGGCGGTCGACGCCCAGGTCGCCCCCTTCTTCCGTGAGATGGCCCAGCGGCTGGAGGCCGCCCACCTGGTGATCGGACGCGCCGGCGCCTCGACCTGCTGCGAGCTGGCGGTGGCCGGCCTGCCGTCCCTGCTGGTGCCGCTGAAGATCGCCGCGGACGACCACCAGACCTTCAACGCCCGCCTGCTGACCGACGCCGGCGCGGCCGAGACGCTGGACGAGGACTCGCTCGACGTCGACACCCTGTCCGCCGTCCTCCAGCGCCTGCTGTCGGACCCCGAGGGCCTCGCCCGCCGCGCCGCCGCCGCCCGCTCGGTCGCGGTCCCCGACGCTGCGGAGCGACTGGCGGAGCTGGTGGAGACGGTGGCGGGGTAGGCCGTCGAACGCCTCCTCCGTGGCGAAACCTGTGGGAGGGGGCTGCCGCCGCACCACATCCTGACGCTCAGTCTGTCTGTCGCCCGTCCGGGAGCGGCTTGCGAGGTTCGCCGCCCCTCCTGCGATCCACCCATTCGCGCATGAGCCCCACGAGTAAAAGCGCCATCAGCAGTGCCAAGCGGCTGTCGCCCTGGTCCGGCCACAGGAAGCTGAACATCCAGATAGACATGAGCGCGGCCTCAAGCGTCTTGAACGCCAGCGCCACAGGTCCGTCGATCCTGCGATGAAAGCGCCACGCCAGCCAGCCGAACATCAGGGCGGATCCGGCCGCAGCGAGCGCCATGATCCCCGGCCGCGGGATTTCGTACTCCAGCCGCATTGAGAACAGCGCGAGCGCGAGCAGAGCGCCGACGAACACAAGCTGGCCGGACTCGCTTCTGGCGAACCGCCTTAAAGCGTCCTTCGTATCCATGGCGATTCCACGTGATGCGCGGCGGGGACTCTCCTGTGCGGTCGCGCAGAAGGCAAGGCTGCGGCCTACCACCCCCGCCCCGCCGTCTCCGCCTCGATCAGCGGCAGGGCGGCGCGGAGCGCGATCAGGGACAGCGGTTCCCACGAGCCCCGATCGCGCGCCTCGGCGTAGGCCTGCACCGCGCGGGCCATCTGGGTGACGGAAGGCGTCACCCCCAGCACCTCCGGCTCGGTTTCTGGCTCGTTGTTTCCGTCCAGGTCCGTGCGGCTGATCTCACAGCCCCACGGCCAGCGCCCGTCCAGCTCGCTGGGGCCGACCGGTACGGCCTTGAACGTCAGCCGCACGCCCCAGGGTTGCTGCGGGTCCATCAGCACGTGCGCCTCTTCGCCGCCGGTCAGCACCCAAATCGCCGCGCGCAGCAACCGCTCGTCAGGCCCGCCGTCCGGCGCGAACCCGCCGACGATCTCGCACCGGTCGCCGAAGCAGATCTCGAGGTCGTAGAAGAACGACGCGGGGTCGGGGATGTAGCGGAAACTGACGTCGGCGGTTTCAATCATGGGTTCCGCCGCTCAGCGCCCGGCGTTCGCACCGAACAGCGCGTCCAGCGCCTGGTGCAGTCCCTCGGCCGACTCGCTCCAGCAGCCGGGGTCCTCGGGCGCGGCCTGGGTTTTCGCGCCGGTGGTCAGCACCAGCACGCGCGGCCCGCCGTTGCTCACCACGATCCGCTCGGGCCCGCGGCCTTCCCGGCAGGCGGCGTGCTCCAGGCCCTCCGACGAGGCGCGGGCGAAGGCGGCGCGAACAGGCTCCAGCCGCTCGGGTTCCAGCACGCCCGCCGAAGACGGTCGCTCCAGGCCCGGATCATTGCAGACCCGCCGCGCGGCCGTGGCGACCAGCGCGTAACGGCCGGTCCGCAGATCCAGTCTGACGTTGCCGGCCGGACACCACTCCGAGTGCCCGACGGTGGTGACGATCCACGCCGTCGGCTCCGGCGGAGCGGGCGAGGCCGGAGGAGCGGGCGAAGCGGCGAGCAGGAAGGCGGCGAGGGCGAGCATGGGGCGATGGTTCCACGCCCTGCCGGCGGTCGCAACCGCCGCAGGCTGACAAACCCGGCGCGGCGGGTTAGCCCAGGCGCATGGGCCGTCTCTACGACACCATCGGCGTGGACTACGCCCGCCTGCGCAAGCCCGATCCGCGGATCGAGGCGGCGATCCGGTCCGCGCTGGGGTCGGCCGGGGCGGTGCTGAACGTGGGCGCCGGCGCCGGGTCGTACGAGCCGTCCGAGCGCCGGGTGGTCGCGCTGGAGCCCTCGGCCGAGATGATCCGACAGCGGCCCTCGGGGGCCGGGCCCGCGGTGCAGGGGCGGGCGGAGGCTCTGCCCTTCGCCGACGGATCGTTCGACGCTGTCATGGCGGTGCTGACCGTCCACCACTGGTCGGACCAGGGCGCGGGCCTTCGCGAGTTGCGCCGGGCGAGCCGCGGCCCCGTCGTGATCCTGACCTACGATCCGGCGTTCCGCGGCTTCTGGCTGGCCGACTACATTCCCGAGCTGGTCGCTCTCGACGAGGCGCAGGTGCCGCCGATCGACAGCTATGAACGCATGCTGGGGCCGGTCGAGGTCCGCCCGGTTCCGCTCCCGCACGACTGCGTCGACGGTTTCCTGTGCGCCTATTGGCGTCGGCCGGCCGCCTATCTGGACGCGCGCATCAGGGCGGCGATGTCCTCGTTCTGGGCCCTGGGCGACGTCTCCGCCGCGCTCGGCCGCCTTGAACGCGACCTCGACAGCGGCGCCTGGGCGGAGCGCTACGGCGACCTGCTCGAACGCGAGACTCTCGACTGCGGCTACCGGCTGATCGTCGCCGCCTGAGCTACTGCCCGCCGGCTTGCAGCGAGCCCCAGGTGCGGCCGGACGCCTTGACCGTCTCGGCCTTCAGCCAGGCCAGGTTCTGTTCGGCCAGTTCCGGCGGCAGATCCTCGCGGATCAGCCGCTCGGCCTCCTTGGTCTTGCCTTGCAGGCCCAGGATCAGGGCCAGGTTCTGGCGGACCTGGATGGTCGCGCCCGGCCTCGCGGCGGCGGTGCGCAGCAGGGTCTCGGCCTGGGTCACGTCGCCCTCGGAGGCCAGCGACAGGGCCAGGTTGGACAGCACCGCGGGGTTGTCCGGCGACAGCGACAGCGCCTGGCGCCAGGCGGCGTGGGCGTCCTCGATCCGGCTGACCTGCTCGTAGGCCACGCCCAGGATCGACAGCGGCCGCCAGTCCTTGGGCGCGGCCGCCGCAGCCTTGCGCGCCGGCTCGACGGCGTAGAACCCCTGTCCGCGCGCCACGTGGGCCCGCGCCAATTCCAGCAGCGCCTCGACGTGATCGGGGCGGGCGACCAGCACCCGCTCGACGGCGGCGACGGCCTCCTCGTGCTTGCCCAGCGCCCGCATCGCCTGCGCCAGCTTCACCCCGGCGTCGAAATCGGTCGGGTCGGCCTCCACCTCCGTGGCCCAGAAAGCCGCGCGGGCGAGGGGGTCCATGCGTTCGGCCTGGGCGCGTTCCTGGACGGTCGCCTTGCGCGGACCGGCCGGAGCGACGGCCGCGGGCTTCGCGGCGGGCTTGGCGGACTCGGCCTTGGCCTCCGAAGCCTTGCCGCCGCCGAACGGCCAGGCGGCGGCGGGACCCGCAGCCAGCAGGGCGGCGGTCGAGACGACGGTTGCGGCGAGCGCGAGCCTGGGCGACATGGGACGCTCCTGTACGAAACCTTGCGCCTGCAAGGGTCGCCCCGCCGCCTCAAGGAAGCGTTAAGCCCGCCATGCACGACCTGCTGATCCCCGCCGACCGCGCCTCATCGCCCGTGCCGATCCTGGCCGTGACCGAAGCCGGGTTCGAGCGGCTGAGCGCGACCCTGCCGCACCGCGCCTTCCTCGACGCCCAGGACTTCCGCGGCCAGGCGGGGCGGCTGGTGCTGCTGCCGGGCGCCGACGGCGGGCTGGAGCGGGTGATGTACGGCCTGGGCGCGGCGGCCGAGCCGATGGGCCTGCGCGGCCTGCCCGCGCGCCTGCCGCCGGGCGATTACACGCTTGACCCGGCCGGCGAACCCGGCGCGGCGGAGGCGGCCTTGCTGGCCTGGGCGCTCGGTTCCTACGCCTTCGATCGATACAAGAAGCGCGACGCCAAGCCCCGCCCGCGTCTGGTCGTCCCCGACGGGATCGACGCGGACGGCGTCCGCGCGGTGGCGGAGGCCTGCTGGCTGGCGCGCGACCTGGTCAACACCCCGGCCAACGACATGGGCCCGCTGCAGCTGGAGACGGTCGCGCGCGAGATCGCCCAGGCGCACGGCGCGCGCCTGACGGTGACCACGGGCGAGGCCCTGCTGGAGCAGAACTACCCCGCCGTCCACGCGGTCGGCCGCGCGGCGACGGACGAGCGCGCGCCGCGGATGATCGAGCTGTCCTGGAACGCCGACCGCGCCGACCTGCCGCTGGTGGCGCTCGTCGGCAAGGGGGTGGTGTTCGACACCGGCGGGCTGGACATCAAGCCGTCGGCCGGCATGCGTCTGATGAAGAAGGACATGGGCGGTGCGGCGCACGCGCTCGCGCTCGGACGGCTGGTGATGCAGGCGGGCCTGGCCGTGCGGCTGGCAGTGCTGGTTCCGGCGGTGGAGAACGCCATCGGCTCGGACGCCTTCCGCCCCGGCGACGTGATCGGCTCGCGCAAGGGGCTGACCATCGAGGTCGGCAACACCGACGCGGAAGGCCGCCTGATCCTGGCGGACGCCCTGACCCGCGCAGCGGAGCTGTCGCCCGAGCTGACGGTGGATTTCGCCACCCTGACCGGTGCGGCGCGCGTGGCGCTGGGGCCGGAGCTTCCTCCCGTCTACACCCCCGACGACGCCCTCGCGGCCGAGCTCGCCGCGGCGTCGGTCGAGGTCGCCGACCCGATGTGGCGCATGCCGCTTTGGCGCGGTTATCGCGACGCGCTGGACGCCGAGATCGCCGACCTCAGGAACGACCCGGCCGAGTGGGCCCAGGCGGGCTCGGTCACCGCCGCCCTGTTCCTGCAGAAGTTCGCGCCCGAGACCGGCGCCTGGGCCCACTTCGACATCTTCGCCTGGAACCCGCGCGGGCGCCCCGGCTGGCCGGTCGGCGGCGAGGCCCAGGCGATCCGGGCGGTGTTCGAGGTGCTGAAACGCCGCTACGGCCTCGCTCGTTAACGGCCTTTTCGTTTCCGGGCTCTAGGGTGTCGGCTCTCCCGGAGAGCCTGACGCCCTTGTCCGCCGCCGATCCCCGTCTGACCCTCGCGCGCGGCGACCTCGCCGAGCAGGCGCTGGAAGGGATCGTGTGCGCCGCGGCCTACCGGCCGACGCGGGCGATGCAATGCGCGGTTCCGGCGGCGCCGCTGCGCAAGGCGCCCGACCCGGCCGCCGAGCAGCAGGACCAGCTGGTGTTCGGCGAAATCTTCGAGGTGCTGGAGGTCGAGGGCGGCTTCGCCTTCGGCCGCGCCCGCCGCGACGGCTACGTCGGCTGGGTTCCGACCGAGGCGCTGACCGCCGAGGTGCTGGCGCCCACCCACCGCGTTTCCGCGATCCGCACCTACGCCTTCGCCGAGCCGGACATGAAGGCGGCCTCGCCCGTGGCTCTCACCCTCAACAGCCTGGTCACGGTGGAGGCTCGCAACCGCCGATTCGTCCGCGTCGCCCGCACCGGCTGGATCCCCGAAGCGCATTTGGCCGCACTCGACGAATTCGACCGCGAGCCGGTGGCGGTGGCCGAACGCTTCGTCGGCGCGCCCTACCAGTGGGGCGGGCGCGAGAGCGTGGGGCTAGACTGTTCGGGTTTAGTCCAGCAGGCGCTGTACGCCTGCGGCCGCGGCTGCGCGCGCGACGCCGACCAGCAGGAAGCCGAACTGGGCGAACCGATCGCGCCGGAGACGCTGCGCCGCGGCGATCTGGTGTTCTGGAACGGGCACGTCGGGCTGATGACCGACGGCGAGCGCCTGATCCACGCCACCGGCTGGCACATGGCCGTGGTGGTCGAGCCGCTGGCCGACGTGGTCGCGCGGATGCACGAGGCGGGCGCGGGCGCGCCGACCGCCTACCGGCGGCTCTAGGCCTCCAGCGCCGCCCGGGTCAGGGCGACCCAGGCGCAGATTGCGAGAAACAGCGTCGTCATGCCGGCTCATGTAAGCGCGGCCGCGACGATTTGAAGGGCGGCGCTCAGGCGCCGGGGCGCAGCGCGTCCTGGCCCTTGTTGCCCTGGTTGCCGCCCGGAGTCGGCTTGACCACCGTAGGCGCCGCGCCGGGGCCTTGCGCCGGAGCCTGGCCGGCCATGCCGCCGCCCACGCCGCTGGGGGCCGGAGCCGAGCCGGACTGGGCGCCCTCGACCTCGGTCACGCCCGCCGCCCCGTCCGGAGCGGTGGTCGTCGCCGCACCCGGCTGGCGGGACGGGTCGGGCGCGGGAATCGGATAGCCGCCGGAGCCCTGCTGGCGCAGCCAGGCGATCACGGCGATCCGGTCCTCCTGCTTCTTCAGGCCGGCGAAGGACATCTTGGTGCCCGGCACGTACTTGGTCGGCGCCTTCAGGAAGGCGTCCAGCTGGTCGTAGGTCCAGGAGGGCGCGGTGGAGGCGTGGGCCTTCAGCGGATCGGAATAGGCGAAGCCCGCGTGGCTGGCGACCGCACGGCCGACAACGCCCCACAGGTTCGGTCCGATGCCGTTCGGGCCGCCGGAGGCGACGTTGTGGCAGGAGGCGCACTTCTTGAACACCGCCTCGCCCGCGGCCAGGTCGGCGGTCGGCAGCACCGTGCCCCAGTCGGCCGGCAGCTCGGCGGCCGCGCCGCCCGCCTCGCCGCCCTCGTCGGCGACCTCGACGAAGTAGCCCATCTTCTCGGGGGCCTCGGTCTCGTACAGGCGCGTCGACACCTCGCGCACGCCCAGGATGACCAGCGCCGTGGCCAGGCCCGCGCCGAGAATCTTGTTGAACTCCAGATCGCCGCTCATGCCGCTCGTACGTCCCGATAACGCTGCCTGGGGGCGGAAAAACTCGCGCGCGCCGCCCGATTCTTGCGCCCGGCTCTCTTACACGGTAGCGCCGCGCACGCAACCGGACAGGGCCGCATGAACCCGATCACCGTCATTCCCGCCCGCATGGCCGCCACGCGGCTTCCCGGCAAGCCGCTGGCCGAGATCGGCGGCCTGCCGATGATCGTGCAGGTCCTGCGCCGCGCGGAGGCCGCGAACGTGGGGCCGGTCGCGGTCGCGGCCGGCGACACGGAAATCGTCGAGGCGGTGGAGCGGGCCGGCGGCCGCGCGGTCCTGACCGACCCGGCCCTGCCGTCCGGCTCCGACCGCATCCGCGCGGCCCTGGCCGAGCTGGACCCGAAAGGGCGGCACGACCTGGTGATCAACCTTCAGGGCGACATGCCGCTGATCGCGCCGCGGACGATCCAGGCGCTGGTGCGGCTGTTCGAGGATCACCCGCGGCTGCAGATGGGCACCCTGGTCGCGCCCGAAAGCTCGCCCGCCGACCGGTCGAACCCCGACGTGGTCAAGGCGGTGCTGTCGCTGGCGCGCGAGGCCCGCTACGGCCGGGCGCTCTACTTCACCCGCTCGACCCTGTACGGCGACGAGCCGGTGTGGCGGCACATCGGCATCTACGGCTACCGCCCCGACGCGCTGGAGCGCTTCACCGCCGGACAGCCGACGCCGCTGGAGAAGCGCGAGAAGCTGGAGCAGCTGCGGGCGCTGGAACTGGGCGTGGAGATCTGGGCCGCGATCGTGGACGAGGCGCCGGTCTCGGTGGACACTCCCGCGGACCTGGAGGCGGCGCGAGCGATGGCCGGATAAAGCCGTTCATCCCCGCGGAAGCGGGGACCCAGGTTCAGGCCGCTGCTCGAGGCGCTTGATCAGGTCTGATGAGTCGGTGGAGCCGCTAAAGCCTGGGTCCCCGCTTCCGCGGGGATGAACGAGGTTAAGAGCCCAGGATCCAGCCCTCTTCCCGCTCCACGACCGCCCGCTCCTCCTCGCCCATGTCCTTCGGCGGGGCGAACAGGGCGCTCAAGCCTCCCTTGTCGTCGAGCTTGGCCAGGGCCTCGCAGACGCCGCGCACCTGCGTCGCGTCCTTCACCTCTCCGGATTCGGCGGCGGTCGGGAACAGCGGCGGATAGATCTCGGCGACCAGCACGCTCAGCGGCTCCACGTCGGCGGGCGTCAGCTCGCGCCAGCCGGTCCCGAACGGCCACACCGCCGCGCTCGCGCCCAGCCCCTCGACCAGGCGGCGGACCATGGCGATGCCGAGCAGGGTCTGGCCGCCGACCGCGCCCGCGCCGTGCATCTGCCAGACGCTCTTGGCCATGGCCTTGGTTCCGAGCTTGCGGGTGCGCTCCTCGGTCAGGCGGAACTCGGGGACGTCGCCGAGCGGGGCGGGCTTGGTGGTCGACAGCCAGCGCTGCGCCTGGCGCGCCGGCGCGCCCCAGAACGGCCGCGGCTCGTCGGTGATCATGCGGTTGATCTTGGCCGCGACCTGAAAGCGGTTGTTGGTGTTGTCCGGCTTGTCCACGACGTTCTGGCCCAGGAACTTCCAGGTCGCAGCCCACGGCTCGCCCGCGAGCTTCAGCCGCTCCGCCGTGCCGCGCGGCAACCCTAAGCAGAAGTCGAAGCCCAGCAGCACCCGCTCGCCCCGGCGCGCGTGGTCGGACAGGATGGTGCGGAGCAGCGCCTCGGCTTCCGCTCGCGTGGCCGGATTGTGCGACTCGTAGGCCAGGCGAAAGCGGACGTCGCGGCGCATCACCCCGATCCAGACGGAGTCCGCGCCGGTCTTCTTGCCCTCGCCCGCGCTCCAGTCCACGACCACATAGGCGCCGAACAGTCTCTTCACGTCCGCCTCTCTCGCAAAAACGCGGCGCTTGTAACGCGCGCCCTCCGGCGCAACAAACCGCGACCGAACGTGATTGGGTTCAATCTTGCGCCCATAAGGCCCGGACGGCAGGTTCCGCCCGCCTTCCGGGGGCGGATCGAGGCGAGATGACGAAGACTTTGAAGGCGGGCGTCGCCGGCGCCGGCGTGTTCGGCGGCCACCACGCGCGCAAGTACGCGCAGTCGCAAGGCGTCGAGCTGGTCGGGGTGTACGACCGCGGCACCGGCCGGGCGCTGGCGCTCGCCCAGGAGATCGGCGCCCGCCCGTTCCAGGAGGGCGAGTGGGACGCCTTCATCGGCTCCATAGACGTGCTGACCATCGCCGCCCCGGCCATGGCCCACGCCTCGCTGGCGGTCCGTGCGCTGGAGCGCGGCGTCCACGTCTATGTCGAGAAGCCGCTGGCGGCGACCATCCAGGAATCGGAGGCGATCATCGCCTCCGCCGAGGAGGCCGGCCGGGTGCTGGCCTGCGGTCATCAGGAGCGGATCGTGTTCCGCGAGATGGGTCTGTTCGACGCGCCGGAGAAGCCGCTCCGCATCGAGGCGGTGCGCAAGGGGCCCTGGACCGGTCGCAGCGACGACGTGTCGGTGGTGCTAGACCTGATGATCCACGACCTGGACCTGGCCCTGTCGCTGGCCGAAGCGTCGGCCTCGCGGGTCCAGGCGACCGCCCGCCGGGTCCATTCCGCTCTGTCGGACCACACCCGAGCCGAGATCGGTTTCGAGAACGGCTCGACCGCCCTGTTCGAGGCCTCGCGCGCGGCCGACGCCCGCGAGCGAACCATGCGCATCGTCTATCCCAGCGGCGAGGTCGCGATCGACTTCCTGGCCCGCACCTTCGAGAACGGCACGCCCTTCGACCTGAACGCAGGCTTCGCCGACACCCCGCGCGGCAAGGACCCGCTGGGCGCCAGCGTCGGCGACTTCCTGGCCGCGGTCCGGGGCGAGGCGACCCGCCCGGCCGTCACCGGCCGCGAAGCCGCCCGCGCCCTCGCCCTGGCCCTGGCCGTAGAAGACGCCGCGCCGGTCTGACCCTTCACCCCAGAGACCTTCCCCATGCCCACGCCCCCCGCCCCGATCGCCTTCGTCGATCTCGTCGCCCAGCAGCAGCGCGTCCGCGCGCAGGTGGAGGAGCGGTTCATCCGCATCCTGGACCACGGCGCCTACATCAACGGACCCGAGGTGGCGGAGCTGGAAGGGGCGCTGTGCGACTTCACCGGGGCCGCACGGGCGCTGGCGGTCGGCAACGGCACCGACGCCCTGATCATCCCGATGATGGCCATGGACCTTAGCGCGGGCGACGCGGTCTTCCTGCCGGCCTTCACCTATAACGCCACCTGCAGCGCGGTGATGATCGCCGGCGCCACGCCGGTGTTCGTCGACGTGCGCGCGAACGACTTCTGCATGGACCCGGCCGACCTGGAGCGCCGCATCGCCGAGGCGAAAGCGCGCGGGCTGAACCCGCGCCTGGTCATCGCCGTGGACCTGTTCGGCATCCCGGCCGACTACGAGGCGATCTTCGCCGTCGCCGAGCGCGAGGGCCTGCTGGTGATGGCCGACGCCGCCCAGTCGTTCGGCTGCAAGTGGAACGGCCGCTACGCCGGAAACATCGCGCCGGTGACCGGCACCAGCTTCTTCCCGGCCAAGGCGCTGGGCTGCTACGGCGACGGGGGCGCGATCCTGTTCCGCGACGAGGCCTTGTGGGAGAAGTGCGAGCAGGTGCGCTGGCATGGCACCGACTCCGGCCGCAAAGAGAGCGTGCGCACCGGCATGAACGGCAGGCTGGACTCCATCCAGTGCGCGATCGTCACCGAGAAGCTGAAGATCTTCGGCCAGGAGCTGGAGCGCCGCAACCAGATCGCCGCCGTCTACAACGAGCGGCTGGCCGGCGCCTTCGATCCGCAGGATTTCGGGCCGGAGCGCGAGAGCGGCTGGGGCTACTACACCGTCGCCATCGACGATCGCGACGCGATGCAGGCGCGGCTCAAGGAGGACGGGGTGCCGACCGCGGTCTACTACCCCCAGCCGCTGCACCGCATGCGCGCCTTCGACCGGTTCGCGCCGGAAGGAGGCTTGCCCGTCGCCGAGCGGCTGACCGCGCGGGTGCTGTCGCTGCCGATGCACCCGTACCTGTCGGACGAGCAGGTGGATTACGTCTGCGAGCGCTTCCTGGCGGCGGTCGAGCGGCGCAACGCCTAAGCGTTCCTGACCAGCAGCCCGGCGCTCAGCAGGCCCCAGCCGCCCAGCACCAGCCAGAACCGGTTGGCGACCACCTCGGGCGGCAGGTCGGCCAGGCGCAGATGCGCCAGCACGCCCGTCGCCACCAGGGCGAACGAGATCAGGAACAGCAGCAAGGTCCCCGCGCTGAGCTTCATCGACTACGCCCCGACACCATTTCGACCTTAGCCGATCGGCGACGCGGGCGGAAACGCGCTCAGCGCAGGGGCGAGACTCCGAACAGCGTCTCGTGCCCCACGAGCAACAGAGCGAAGGCCGCCAGCGCCGCAAGCGCCCGCCACCAGCCGATTTCCTCGACCCTCAGCGCCGTGCGGCCGGTCAGGATCGCGGCGAAGGGAAGGTTGGAGGTCGACGCCCGGAATGGTTCCCACGCCGGCCCCAGCGCCTTGGCCCGCTTGGCGTCTATGCTGAAGGTCCCGATCACGGCCAGGACCAGCAGGCTGCCGAACAGCAGCAGGCTCGCCTGGTCGCCGTTGACCAGCAGATGGCCGGCCGACCACAGGGCCACCCCCCACAGGAAGGGATGGCGGGTGATCCGCAGCATCCCCGTCGCCGGGTTGGACACCGCCTTCTCCTGCATCACCGAGGTCGGGTTGGGCGTCAGCAGGCCCGCGACGACGAAGAAGACGGCGACCAGCTGGACCAGGGCGGCGGCGTGGCGGGTGAACAGCTCGGTGCTCCACCACACCGCGTTCGCGGGGTCGAAGCGGGCCTGACCGTAGGCCGAGACCAGCCAGACGATCCCCGCCAGCGACGCCAGCGAGAACAACCCCATGTAGGCCCGCTCGCCCATCATCCGCACCAGGCCCGCGCGCACCGGCGTGCCGCTGACGAGCAGGTGCAACCCCAGAAAGAAAGCCGCGGCCAGGATCAGGGTGGTCATCGAACCGCCTCCCCAGGGTTTCGACGAGAGGGGAGGGTAGCGCGATCGCTCGAAGCCGTCACCACTGCCTCGGCCGGGGAACAACGCCAGGGTCCCGCCGCTTCCCCTTCCGACCCCGAAACGAAGGAGCGAGCGATGCCCGACAACGAGCAGCAGCAGAACCCGCAGGGCGGCGAGCAGCCGCAGATGAGCGGTCAGCCCGGCGGCGGCTACGGCGGCGGCGGCTTCGAGCCGACGGTGGAGGAGACCTCCGGTCAGGTGGCGCCCGAGGGCGCGGCCTTCGACGCCGGGCAGGGCGCGGAGGCGGACGACACACGCTCGCCCGAGGACCGCGGCGACAATCGCCTGGGCTCCGCCGGCGACCCGGCCGAGGGCAAGAGCTCGGCCGCGGACAGCAGCCAGGCGAGCCCGGGCGGCGGCGCCCTCTGACAGCAAGGAAAGCGATCATGTCTAATCAAGCGAACGGCCCCGGCCGCACCGACGAACCGGCCTCCAGCGGCCTCGGCTCCACCGCCTCTTCGACCAGCTCCGCCAAGGGCTACGGCGACAGCGCCCAGCAGGCGCACGGCCAGGGCTCCGGCGTCGGGGCCCAGAACGAGTTCGACCTGGAGGAGGGCGGTCCCGGTCCCCAGGGCGGCCAGGCCCTGACCGGTTCGGGCGGCGGCACCAAGGTGCAGGCGGGATCGCCCGCCGGCGGCTCGCGCTCCGGCCAGGAGCCGGACGAAGCCGGCGGCGACCGCGGCGTCGGCGACGGCGGCCGGGTCGAGACCTCGCCTATCCCCGAGGAAGGAACGGCCGGCCTCGCCTTCCGCGAGCGGCCGAGCTTCGACGGCTCGGGCGACGGCGGCGGCCACGCCTCTCAGGACAGCGTCAACAACACCGGCGCCGCGCCGGGCGAGTCGGGCGGCGGCGGGGCGCGGCGGCCGGACGGCGAAGCCGACGCGGCGGGCGGCTGAAGGAGGACCCCATGGGCGAACATCGCGACGACTCGAAAGCCGAATTTCCGGAAGGCCGCACCGGGGTGAACGACGGCGGCATGACCTCCAAGGTCTCGCGTCCGGACGACGAGGACGCCCGCGCGGGCACGTGGGGCCGGCCCGAGGGCCACGGGCTCAGCCCCGTGCCGCCGGACGGCGAGGTCCCGGCGGAGGAGGCGACCTTCTCCGAGAGCGGCGGTACGGGCACGCAGCCGGGCCTGGCGAAGCGCACGGCGACCGACGAGACCCAGGACATGGGCCACCTTGATCGCGCCGACCTGCACGGCAAGCAGCCGGACGACCACATGCGCGACCGGGGCCGCGGGAACAAGGAACACGGCGCCGGCTAGGGGCGGCTCACGCCGTCCAGGCCAGCCAGCCGACGTAGGCCGCGTAGGCCGCGAGCAGGAGCAGCCCCTGCCCGCGGCCGAGCCGCCCGCGCCGCACGAACCAGACCAGCGCCAGGGCCGACGCCGCCATCACCCACACGTCCAGCCGCAGCATCTCCGGCGGGGCGGGAATCGGCGCGGCCAGGGCGGTGATGCCGAGGATGCCCAGCACGTTGTAGATGTTGGACCCGACCACGTTGCCGAAGGCCACGTCCGACTGCCGCTTCAGCGCCGCCACCACAGAGGTGACCAACTCCGGCAGGGAGGTGCCCACCGCCACCACGGTCAGGCCCACCACCGTGTCGGACACGCCCATCTCGCGCGAGAACTCGACCGCCCCCCGGACCAGCCAGCCGGCGCCGAAGATGGTCACGCCGATCCCGAACACCGCCAGCAACAGCGACGGCCAGAAGCGCGGCGCGCGGGCGGTCTTGGCCGCCGCCTCGTGCTCCAGCCGCTCGCCCTCGGGCAGGGCGGCGAACCGGCGCTCCTGCACGAAGGTGATCAGCACGTAGAGCAGCAGCACGGCCAGGAAGCCCAGGCCGATGCGCTGGTCCAGCCGCCCGTAGATCACGGCGCCGATACAGGCCGCTGTGGCCAGCAGCAGCACCGGCGCGTCGCGCCGGAATGCGCGCGCGTCCACCGGGATCGGACGCATCAGCCCCGCCAGCCCCAAGATCAGCAGCACGTTGGCGATGTTGGACCCAACCACGTTGCCGAAGGCGATGCCGGGAGATCCGGCCTGGGCCGCCTGCAGGCTGGTGACCAGTTCGGGCGTGGAGGTGCCGAAGCCCACCAGCGTGATGCCGATCAGCAGCGGCGACACGCTCAGCGCCTTGGCCGCAGAGGCCGCGCCGCGCACGAGGGTCTCGCCCCCGATCACCAGCAGGATGAAACCGGCGGCCATCAGCCGCCAAGGCTCCGCGAACAGCCATTCCACCGGGCCCTCCCCACAAGCTCGGCCGCAGGGTCCGACGAATCCAGAGCACGTTCAACGCCGCGCATGACTAATTCGTAATTCGCCGCCGCCGCGTGGGGGCGCCATGCTCGCCGTCTGATCGTCCGGGGAGGGAACGATGCGCATGATGATGTTCGGGGCGGCTTTCGGGGTCGCCGCCGTGACCTGCGGGATCGTCATGGCCCAGGCGCCCGCGCCGGAGGCGGCCAAGCCCGCCGCGCCCAAGCCGGAACGGCCGAAAGGCTACCTGCCCGACGGCGCGGTGAACGCGAGCGCCTTCCTGCCGCCCGTACCAGCCGCCGGCTCGCCCGCCGAAGCCGCCGACGTGGCCGCCTACAAGGAGGCGCTGAAGGAAGTCGACACCCCGCGCTGGAAACAGGCGGCGGCCGACGACGACTTCTCCCCGCCCGCGGTGCTGAAGCACTACCAGTGCGCCCTGGGCTTCAAGGTCGATCCGGCCAAGGCGCCGGCCCTGACGCGGGTGCTCGGCCGCACCGGGATCGACGCCAACACCACCGTCAGCCGGGCCAAGGCCCACTTCAAGCGCCAGCGCCCGTTCCACGGCGACGCGACCACGCCCCTGTGCCTGGACATCCCCGCCGACGTGCGCGCCAAGGCGTCGACCGCCTATCCGTCCGGACATTCCGCCGGAGGGTTCCTTTGGGGACTGATCCTGTCGGAGCTGGCGCCGGACCGCACCGACGCGGTGATGGCCCGCGCCCGCGACCTCAGCCACAGCCGGCTGGTCTGCCGCCTTCACTATCCGAGCGATCTGGAGGCCGGCCACATGACCGCCGCAGCCCTCTACGCCCGCCTGAACGCCGAGCCCGAGTTCCGCGCTGACGTCGACAAGGCCCGCGCCGAACTCGCCGCCGCCCGCGCCGCCGCCGTGAAGCCGGAGGCCTGCGCGGCCTGATCTACAGCCGCTCGATCACCGCGCGCGCGGCCGCTGGGTTGCGCTCCTTGGCGCCGGAGATGAAGTAGAGGAACACGTCGCCCCCCCCGGCCCAGGCCTTGGCGCGTGAGGCCCAGCCGTCCAGCTCCTGCTCGGTGTAGCCGGCGTCCAGCTCCGCCTGGGCGGTCATGATCCGGGCGTAGGTGAAGCCGCCGGTGTCCTCGTCGATCTCGGGGAAGCCCTCGCCCTTGCCATACACCACCGCCACGCCGTAGCGCCGGGCCAGGTCGCAGAACACCAGGTCGCGGAAGCTGTCGTGGCGCACTTCCAGCGCGTGGCGCAGGGGCACGCCGTCCACCTCAGGCGGCAGCAGCTCCAGGAAGGCCTCGAAGTCCTCCGCGTCGAACTTCTTGGTCCCCATGAACTGCCAGTTGATCGGCCCGAGCTTGGGCCCGAGCTCGCTCAGGCCCTGGTTCAGGAACTTCGAGATCGACTCGCCGGCGTCGGCCAGCACCTTGCGGTTGGTGCAGTAGCGGGACGCCTTGACCGCGAACACGAACCCGTCCGGCGTCTCGTCGCGCCACTTGCGCCAGCTGTCGGGCTTGAAGGTGGAGTAGTAGGTGCCGTTGATCTCGATCGAGGTCAGCCGGCGAGACGCGTGCTCCAGCTCGCGCTTGTGCGGCAGGCCCTCGGGGTAGAACAGCCCCCGCCACGGCTCGTAGGTCCAGCCGCCGATTCCGACGCGGATGTGTCCCGGCATGTTCGGTCTCCTGCTTCTTCCCTCTCCGGGCCGGGAGAGGGAAAGGCTGAGCGAAGCGAGGCCAGGGTGAGGGACCCGCGCGTTCAGGATAAGAACCCGTCGTATCCCTCAACCTCCCGCGCGAGAACCTCCGCGCGTTCCGCGCTCCGGTGCGCGGGTTCCCTCCTTCTCCCGGAGGGAGAAGGGCCTGCTAGTACGCGAACTCCTGGTACGCGCGTTTCACGTCGCCGCCCCAGGGGCCGCGGAAGCGTTCCAGCAGACGTTCGGCCGGGGTGATCCCGCTTTCGGCGATCTCCTCCAGCTCGGACAGATAGCCGGTCTCGTCGACCAGACCGCCGGAGAAGCGAGCGCGGCGCCTGAGGCCGTGGCGGGCGATGTCGAGCAGCTGCACCGTCACCTCCTGCAGCGGGCGGCCGGCGACGGTCGCCTTCAGGCCCAGGCGGGCGGAGTCGGCGCGCAGCCGCACCCGGTCTTCGACGCTCCAGCCCTTGCACAGGTCCCAGGCGGCCTCCAGCGCGTCGTGGTCGTACAGGATGCCGGTCCACAGGGCGGGCAGGGCGCAGATGCGGCTCCACGGCCCGCCGTCGGCGCCGCGCATCTCCAGGTACTTCTTCAGCCGGACTTCCGGGAAGATGGTGGTCAGGTGGTCGGCCCAGTCCTTCATCGTCGGCCGCTCGCCCGGCAGCTCGGCCAGCTCGCCCTTCATGAAGGCGCGGAACGAGCGGCCGGAAACGTCGACGTAGCGGTCGCGCTTGACGAAATACATCGGCACGTCGAGCGCGTAACGGGCGTAGGTCTCGAAGCCGAAGCCGTCCTGGAACACGAAGTCGAGCAGGCCGGTGCGGTCCGGGTCGGTGTCGGTCCACACGTTGGCGCGGGCCGACAGGAAGCCGTTCGGCTTGCCCTCGGTGAACGGCGAGTTGGCGAACAGGGCGGTGGCGATCGGCTGCAAGGCCAGGCTGGCGCGGAACTTCA
>Ga0196964_10000820_pt1 | contig 17035 bp, 21 predicted proteins | sample S1_10metaG_FD_148615 | JGI IMG/M metagenome (GOLD analysis project Ga0196964, IMG submission 148615) | Soil microbial communities from Anza Borrego desert, Southern California, United States - S1_10 | ecosystem: Environmental > Terrestrial > Soil > Desert | place: USA: California | collected...
ACGGTGCCAAAGGTTGTTGCCTTTTCTACCGCTTCCCCCACATCTGGCAACTCCAAGAACACAATGTCGCCTAGCTGATCTACGGCAAAGGCACTAATGCCAATAGTGGCAATCTCACCCTCCAACCTCACATATTCGTGGGTGTCGAGGTATTTTAGGTCATGGGGATATTCTAGAGACATTTCACTTCCTCACTATATAGGGATCTATGGGTTGAGCCAGCTACGCTGGGCGAATAGATAACGTGGTAGCACGGACTAGCAGATTTGACAGCAGTTAGTTATTAGTACAGATTATTTGGAGTCTATGACCAAAAATAACCGGATTCAATCCCCTAAATTTATCTATGGGTAAAGAAAAAACCATAGCATCAACATTCTGCGCCTCCGAATTGATACGCGAGTGTCAATTCCACTATCCAAAATCGAATGACACAGCCTCTAAGTTTACAACTTTCAGTTATAGGCAATAGGCGATCGCTCAATTTCAACTTTACCCAACCACAAAAACAATCGACTTAAAATGGACAAGCAAAGGCTCAAACGCCTGCTAGTGGGCGGGTTTTCCTTGAAACGACTCGTGCGTACCTTAATCTTCCTTTACGTTCTTCTTTGCTTGTGCGCGTACTTCTTCTCCGACAGGATGATCTTTCAGCCACAGCCCTCTAGCTATCAGGACACCAGACAGATTATCAAGCTAACCGCCTCTGATGGGGTGCAAATCTCAGCGATGTATCTGCCAAATCCGCAAGCTAGGTACACAATTCTATACAGCCACGGTAACGCTGAGGACTTGGGCGATCTCCTGTGGGTGTTTACAGAACTGCGGGACATGGGGTTTGCCGTCTTCGGCTACGATTATCATGGGTATGGCACCAGCCAGGGAAGCCCCACAGAGAGCAATACCTATAGGGATATCGACGCCGCTTATAATTATTTAACCCAGCAACAGGGTATTGCGCCACAGAGAATAATAGCTTATGGGCGTTCTGTGGGTAGTGGGCCAGCAGTTGATTTAGCCGCTCGTAAAAAGGTCGGCGGTTTAATTTTAGAAAGCCCGTTTCTTACGGCTTTTCGGTTAATGACGCGCATCCCGCTCGTACCTTTTGATAAGTTTCGTAACATCGACAAAATTAACAGGGTGTATTCCCCCATTTTGGTGATGCACGGAAAGCGCGATGAGGTTGTGCCTTTCTCCAATGGGCAAAAACTTTTTCAGGCGGCGAATGAACCCAAGCGCTTTTTATGGGTTGATGCAGCAAGGCACAATGATTTGATGGAAGTTGCACCTAAGCAGTATGCAGTAGTGCTGCGGGAGTTTGCCGAGTTGGTTCAGTCTCAAACTGCTTGAAGAAGAATTCAGAATTCAGAATTCAGTAGTCAGCAATCTTTGCTCATCTTCGCTTTAGTAGAGACGCCCCGGCGGGGCGTCTCTACACCCCTTGCACCAGTCGCACACTGAATTTTCACGCCTTGGCGGAGCTTAGGAAAGCTCCGTGGCTGACTCCTAAATTCTTTCTTAATCACTCATCTTTTGGATGAATCTCACTGCATACTTCATAAAAAGTTATCTTCGGAGCTTTAGCAAATAAAGGCGTCATCTGCTGCACAATAGCGTCGTTTACTTCGCTTTGATTCGCTTCCATTTTTTCTATGCTTTCCCAGAGAATTACGGCGATACCTTTATCCGTCCCTGGCTCTTGCAGGAGATAAGCTCCCTTAAAGCCTTCGGTGTATGTTGCTACTGCTTTTTCAAAGAGTTGCTCGGCTTCTTGAAATTTACCTGGTTTGAATTCGCCGATCGCAACATAAGCAAATTTATACTTGAGAAAATCGAGAAATTCTGACATGGTTGCCTCATTGGGAGAAAGTTCTACATGATTTTTAAGTCTAATATTAAAATGTAAAACTTTTACACCGCTCAAATTACAATTTAGGTTGGGCTATAATATTGGATCTGCTGGCATCGAATTTAAATATTTTTAAACGCAAAGCGCGCAGAGTCGCGCAGAGATTTTGGGATATTATATATAATCATTCCGAGGCAAGGGTAAACGATGCTAAATAGTATTTTAAAATGGTGTTTGCAAAGTTCGGTTGAGGGAATCGATGAAGCCCCCGGAAATTTTAGAAACTGAACGTCTGCTGCTGCGTCCACCAGCTATTGAAGATGCAAAGCTGATTTTTGAGCAATACGCACAGGATGTTGAGGTAACAAGATATCTGGTATGGAAACCCCACAGTAGCATTGAAGAAACTCAGGAGTTTCTTTTAGGATGTTTGTCTGCTTGGTCAGATGGCGATCGCTTTCCTTGGGCGATTTTGCTAAAAGCAGACAATTCGCTTATAGGTATGGTTGAGCTTCGTTATGAACATGGCGCGACTTTTGGCTATGTTTTGGGCAAAAAGTTCTGGGGGTGTGGTTATATGCCAGAGGCTGTGCGCTCGCTTATTGACTGGGCGCTGCAACAAAAGAGCATTTACCGGGTTTGGTCGATTTGTGACGTTGAAAACTTTGCTTCAGCTCGCGTCCTGGAAAAGGTTGGGATGCAAAGAGAATGCGTACTTCAAAGGTGGAGTGTGCATCCCAACATAAGTAACGAGCCACGAGACTGTTATTGTTATGCAAAGGTGAAGTAAGACACCAAACGCTTAGGTTTTAGCCCCTTGTGGTAGGAAAACAGCCGAGTCGTAGTAGGTATTGTTTTTATTTGCTACTAAGGCGGCCGGGTGAGCGATAAAAAGGTTTTTTGACGACAACGGCTGGGTAAGCTTTGCCACGGATTTCGACTTCCAGTTGCTGACCGAGCTGAGATAGTTTTGTGGGAACATAGGCAAGTGCGATCGCACGTCCTAATGTTAGAGACTGGGTGCCACTGGTGACAACTCCTACCGCCTCACCCTTAGATAGCACAGGGTAGCCATGACGCGCTATGTAACGCCCTTGCATTTCTAGCCCTACGAGGCGTCTTTCTACACCATTTGCCTTCTGCTGTTCCAGGATAGGACGCCCGATAAAGTCGCCTTTGGTATCTAGATGAACTAGCCAACCTAACCCGGCTTCTAAGGGGGTGGTGGTGTCGTCGATATCATTTCCGTAGAGTGCCATCGCTGCTTCTAGGCGCAGGGTATCTCTGGCTCCGAGTCCGCAGGGAATGACACCAGCACTAAAGAGCGATCGCCACAATTCTACACCCACATCTGGGTCTACCATCACCTCAAACCCATCTTCCCCTGTGTAACCTGTGCGGGCGATGAAAGCAGGTTTACCCAGTACGGTTGCCTCTAAATGACCAAATGCACCCAAGGGCGTTAAGTCTTCCTTGACAAATGGCTGTAAATATGTAATTGCTTTTGGTCCCTGAACGGCTATCAGGACTTTTTCTTTAGACAAATCTTGGAAATCAACCGCCGATGATTCCAGATGTGCCAACAACCAGGCTTTATCTTTATCTCTGGTTCCGGCATTAACAATTATCACTCCCCGCTGAGTACCTGCTGCGTCCTCGCCTTGGTAGTAGAAAATAATGTCATCAATGATGCCAGCTTGAGGGGTTAGCAGGACAGAGTATTGTGCTTTTCCTGGTTGCAAACGGCTCAAATCTGAAGGAACTAGGGGCTGAAGTTGTTCAATCAGCTGTTTACCCTGCAAGACAAATTTGCCCATATGGGAGATGTCGAACATTCCCGCTGAAGTCCGCACAGCCTCGTGTTCTTGAGTAATGCCGATATACTGCACGGGCATTTCCCAACCGGAAAAGGCTGTCAGCCGCGCTTTGTGTTCGAGGGCAAGTTCATATAGGGGAGTGCGGAAAAGCGCTGGTACTGTCTCTGGGTGTTCTTGAGCTTGGTTTGACTGAGCCACAGATATTTGTTAACGCAGGTGAACATCTTTATATCTTAAGCGCCGTCTGCTGGTTCCACTCAGATATCAGCGTCTTCACCGCTGCCAATTTCCAGTAAACGGATCAGTTTCGGACGGGACGCTTCATCAGGATAATGACAATGAACAGCATCTTTAACCAGTTTTCGGAGTTTTTGAATGCTGTCAGCTTGAGTAAAAATTGATTCACCCAACGCTCTAGCTATATAGCCCCCTTCATGAGCATCTTCAATCAAAAAAATAATTTCTGCCATGCTAATTTTACCTCCGTATGTATGGCATTAAAAATATTTATTTCTATCTAAATGTGGTAATATCATGCTCTTGAAAATAGCGATATTTATCTTTCCGTGAACCCACAGAGCAGCGTGATAAATTTTAACCATTAGACAACCTCAAAAAGATGACGAGGCAATCCTGATTGGCGAATAATAGATTGCAATGTTCCAATCTTCAGTTCTGCATAGTTAGGCACAGGCACCGTGATGGTTGTTTCTTCAGTTTTAAGTTGCATCATAATATGGCTACCGCTTTGTCGCACTTCCACAAAGCCATGTGCTGCCAGAATTTGACATACTTCTCGACCTGATAAAACTCGCAGTTTAGCCAATCGCCACCTCCAATCGGGTCACAAAGACTTCTGTATGTAAGCGATTTTGTATTTCTGAAGGCTCTGCCACTTCAAAAAATAGTTGCAGAGCTTCAATCAAATTATTTTTTGCTTCCTCTACAGAATCCCCCTGACTGGCAATGTCTAGTTCTGGACACAACGATACATAGCCATCGCCTTCACGCTCTATAATTGCAGTAAATTGCTGAACTTGTTTCATGTTGCTCTCTCTTTTGGCTATTTCATACTTTACTTGCATTGTACTGATTTTAATTCGATCGGATCTCGTTCAAGATAGAGTGCGATCGCTTCACGAATATTGTCTAAGGCTTCTTCTTCAGTTTCTCCAGCCGAAACACAACCCGGCAATTCTGGACACCAAACAGACCAATCTCCCGTTTCAGCATCTGCTTCAAGCACAACACGCCATTTCATTATGATTTATCCTTCGCGTATTTCACCCTAATAGTCACCGCCACCCCTTGCTCATTCAGAGCTTTTATCTTAATTTTTCCCTCCAGCACATATGTCACATTTTTTATGGTTTGTCCCTATAAAAAAACTAGGATTATTCGTACTGACTATTTCTCGCGAAGGATCTAGTTTTAACACATATTCTCCTACCAGCATTTTCCAATGAGGACACTTTCGATTAAAATGATAAGGACTGTTTCCAGCACTTATATTTACAATATATTCACCGTTTAACGTTCTTATTTCGGAATATTTATTTAACCGATTAGTCAGTTGCTCTATCTTAGTCTGTTTTTGACGGACATCTTGATTTAAACGAGCGATTTGTTCACTGATAAATATTTTTTGCACCTGCAATTTACTTAGCTCCTCATTTGCTCTATTTAATTCTAAATTTAGGGTCTTGATTTCAATTTGCTTATTTTGATTTGCTTCAGCATAGCCTCTAAGCTTTTCTCGAAGCTTTGATAAATCAGATTCGCGTTCATTTAAGTCATAATTTAGTCTACGTAGTTCCTCTGTATAATTTCTAAGTTCCTGAGCTGCTATATAATTTTCATCACGAAGTCTTTTAAGCTCCGTAGAGAAAGTATCTTTCTGTTCTTTCATTTCGCTCATATTTTTTCTATTTAGAGCGTTTAATTCAGATTCTTCTAGATTAGATATTGCCTTATTAGACATTTCACTTAGTAAACCCTCAATTCTATACAGAATTACTATTCTATAAGGATTTATATTTTCGGCTCTTTGAGTTATTTTTTGAGACAGCATATTAATTGTATCTTGGACTATCGTTTCTGATGGATAATTCTTTTTGATAGCCCAAGTCAATTCATTTAAAATTGATTCAATTTGTATTAAATCTTTTTCAGTTTGGCTTAAATCAATGGATTCAAAAAAATTTTGAATTCTAGTTACAATGCGATATTTTTGACGCTGGCGAGGTCTTATCGCATTCTGTAATTCACTTTTTTTCTGCTTTAATATTTCTATTGTTTTAGCCAACTTTTCATGACTTTCAACTTTATTGACACATAAAATTTTTAAGATACCCAAATGTAAACGAATTTGAAAATCAACGTTATTTAGGTTTTGTACTGATTGAGACTCAAAATTTTCTAATGGCAATTCTTCTTGTAATGTTCTTCTTAATCTATTAACCTTTGAAGCAATAGTTCCTGTAAAGCAACAAAGCATAAGTTCAATAGCTTGATCATAGGGAAATGGGAACTTCGTAAAGAATCCAAATAAGCACCAAAATATTAAACTTATAAATAAAAAGATAAAAACCTTAAAATAGCTTATGACTTTAGCCCAAAAGTTTAAAGGCTCTAAGTCTGCGTCTTGAATATCAAGGTAAATATTAGTTGAGCTATTGTCCTGATATTGAAAGTTTCCATCTCCAATAACAGCTTGTTGCCCTCCAAAAGAATTCCCACTAGAGTGTTGGTCAATTCTCGGTTGAGGGCTTTCAGGCTGTTCCTCAGAATTAGAAGAAGACTGACTCATTTATCAAACTATGGCAATATTGTCCATAAAGACCCTGCTGCTGTGCCTAGCCAGCCTGCTACTTTGACGACCAACGGAACAACTTTCTCAAAAATACGCTTACTGGTGTCTACCGTTTTATCTACTTCTTCCAGATTTTTTGTAACTCGCTCCAAATTTTGAGAAATTAGGTGTTTGTTAGGCTTCTCCTCCTCTGCTTCCACCTTGGCAGCCTCTATATATTTCGTAGTTTTTTCCTTTGCTGGTTCAGGTAACTCAGCACTTCGGATCATCTGCTCTATTTGTGCAAGAAGATCAATCGCCTCGGCTTGAGTAGGTACATTGGACGCAGAAGATCCCTCTGTACTCATCCCCTGCTTGTTATTATTGCCAATCGCTGCTTGCATTCCTCCAGACATGGGACCTGAATTAGATTGGGATATACCACCGGGATTGTTAGACATGAAATCTGACCTCTTATGGTGCCGATAGAAACTAGGACACTGTAAAGCTGTCACTACCATAGCCTGTACACTCTGGAGGCGTCCATTCCTCTAAATCAGCGGTAGCGTCTGCGTAACGCAATTGAGCGATCGCCCCCTCACTTCAGGTAAGGCTATGGTTTTACAGCGCGATCGCACTTTCCCCACAATCCTACTTCGACTTCCGTTTCGACTTGGGCGGTGTTCGGTGTGCGCCAAAGTATTTTTCACTGCGATAGCGAAGCCACACCCGTAACTGTTGCGGAATCTGGTCTTTTTGTTCTTTGGTGAGCGTATTGTAAAGCGCTAAAGCGCGATCGCGTTCTCCCCGACACGCAGCGTTATTATGAGCATCCCAGTAACTACGGGCAACCCGAATCCGCCGACAGACTTCTTTAATTAGCGCTTCTCCCGTGAGGGGCTTTTCTTGCTTTGCCATACTTCAATCAGAACGCAATCCCCTAAATCCTAACCTCTAGCATGAAGCCACTTGCCCCTGCTGCGATCTAGTGTTTGAACATCAGGATTGTGCAAACAGGGGCTATCATGTTGTACCGCACCATTGATGAGAACCGGATTTGTATTACTCAACCTACCCATGCCTGGGTTTCTGGACAAATGGCTCACGTCTGGGGCAATGAGATGTTTGGCTCGGTTGCTCCTTATGAAGCGGTTTGCTTGGCGGCTGAACAACATGATATCGGTTGGCTACCGTGGGAATCAGCTCCCACCCTCAATCCTGAGACAGGCTACCCGCACAATTTTACGGAAGTCGCCCCGGAAGTGCATACAAAGTTATGGACAGGGGCAAAACAACTGGCAATGCCGATGGGACGGTATGCGGCGCTGCTAGTTTCGCTACATGGAACCGGGTTGTATGAGCGCTTTACCCACTGGAAAAAGTCACCGGAAGCGACGCAGGCGGTCGTTGCTTTTTTGCAGCAGGAGAAGGAATTCCAACGGCATTTGATTAACCAGTTAGGGCAAGATTCGGCTTATGAACGGTATGTTACGCCAGAAGCGATCGCACGGAATCAACGACTCGTCGCCACCTTGGATGCGTTGTCTCTCTTCATTTGCATGGGTGTAACTGCACAAAAGCAGCTTGAGCAAGTTCCATCGGCAACGGGAGAAACGACTTTAACGTTGATGCCTATTAATGATGACCCAACTCAGTTGTGGGTAGAGCCGTGGTGTTTCCAGTCTGATCAGGTGACAGTGGTATTTGAGGGACGAATTCTCAAGGAGAAAGCAAACGATGAGGAGATGATGCGCGATCGGCTTGCCACTGCGCCTTGGGTGACACTCACGGCAACCCTTCGCCCAAGATAGAGAATATGCGCGATCGCCGTATGACGAATCTTAATTACGAATTACGGATTGGTATTAGTTCTCTGCAAACACTTCACTTTTCAATTCGCTCAAGTTCTTCTCGAATAACTCTGCGTAAAGTTTCTTCCAATGGTTCCTGGCTGTGTTGGATATGTTGACGTAACGTTTCATTAATCAACGTTTGATAGTTTCCTCCACCTGCTAAATGAACTTGGTGGCGAAACCACGCTAACACATCATCACCTAACCGAATTGTGATGCGAGTTTTTCCTATTGAGATTGGCTCTATCGCCCCTCGTTTACCTTGACTAAAATCGTATTCTGCTTCCATGACTATTCCTCCTCGTACTGTTGTTGCTCTCGGCGAGTTGCTTTGCGGGCAGAAATGAGTCTAATCTCATCACCTCGCAGCGTGTAGACAACAACCAAAACTCTGCCAAAAGCATCTATGCCAATCGTAACGACGAGCAAACCATGCCTGAGCGATCGCCTATCCATTGCTCCTTGGGTGACACTCACGGCAACGCTTCTCCCAAGATAGAGGCATGAATAAATCGAGCTTTGTAAGATAACAGGCTAAAACGGCTGATAAAAACAGTTTATTTCCCTTAAAGAAGCAGAGTTTTTATGAAATACATCAGACTTGGCAACACTGGACTGAAAGTTTCGCGAATTTGCTTGGGTACTATGACTTATGGCAGCCCCAAGTGGCGGGAATGGGTGTTGTCAGAGGAACAAAGCCGTCCGTTTATTGTGCGATCGCTTGAAGCAGGTATCAACTTTTTTGACACCGCTGATATGTATTCCCTTGGGGAGAGTGAAGTTGTTTTAGGTCGGGCATTAAAGGAATTTGCCAAGCGGGAACAGGTGGTCATTGCCACCAAAGTATTTAACCCAATGAGCGATGATCCGAACGATCGCGGTTTGTCTCGCAAGCATATCTTCGATAGCATTGATGCTTCACTGCTGCGGTTGCAAACTGACTATGTAGACTTGTACCAGATTCATCGCTGGGATAACGAAACACCGATTGAGGAAACGCTAGAAGCTTTGCATGACTTGGTGAAAGCAGGCAAAGTTCGATACATTGGTGCATCCAGTATGTATGCTTGGCAGTTTGCCAAAGCGTTGTACCTAGCAGACTTGCATGGATGGACTCGCTTTGTCTCAATGCAGAACCACTACAACCTGGTGTATCGAGAAGAAGAGCGAGAGATGTTACCGTTATGTCGCGCAGAAGGAATTGGCGTGATTCCTTGGAGTCCACTGGCGCGGGGATTTCTAGCAGGGAATCGGCAAAAGGAAACCAAGGGAGAAACAACCCGTGCGAAGACTGATGATTTTGCCCACCAGCTATACTATCAGGATTCGGATTTTCAGGTGGTCGATCGCGTGGTTGAGTTAGCTTCTAAGCGCGGCGTTGCTCCGGCTCAAATTGCCCTGGCGTGGTTGTTGCATCAACCAGGAGTCACGGCTCCTATTATTGGGGCGAGTAAGATGAATCACTTGGAAGATGCGCTAGCCGCCCTGGAGATTGAGTTAAGCGATGAGGAGTGCCAATGGTTAGAGGAACCTTACCAACCGCATCCAGTATTAGGACATCGGTAAGTAACCTCACAAGATAATAGAATTGGCGATCGCGTAGCGTGCTGTAGGCATATCGCTCTTGCTCAATTGCTACAAAAAATTTGCATCCTGTTATCAAGGCGTTGGAGTTTATATGGCAACTTATCTGGTTACGGGTGCTAATCGTGGGATTGGTTACGAATACTGCCGTCAACTGCAAGCGCGGGGCGATCGCGTCATTGCTGTCTGTCGCAGTGCTTCTGAGGAATTGAAGCAGCTAGGGGTGCAGGTTGAGGAGGGTGTTGATATTACCTCTGATGCTTCGGTTGCTTCTTTGCGCGATCGCCTGGGCGATACGACGATAGATGTTTTGATTAACAATGCCGGAATTATCAAGCGCGTCACGCTGGAAAACTTGGATTTTGAGAGCATTCGAGAGCAGTTTGAAGTTAATGCTTTGGGGCCTTTACGAGTGAGTCACTCGCTATTGCCACTTCTCAAAGCAGGCTCCAAAATTGTGTTGATGACGAGTCGCATGGGATCGATCGCAGATAATACCTCTGGCAGTTCCTATGGCTACCGAATGTCAAAGGTGGCGTTGTCGATGGCTGGCAAGTCGCTATCTCTCGATCTCAAACCGCGTGCGATCGCGGTGGCAATTCTGCATCCGGGGTTAGTTCAAACCCGCATGACGAATTTTACATCTGGAGGCATTACGCCGGAGGAGTCGGTGAAGGGATTGTTGGCTCGGATTGATGAGTTGACACTGGAGAATACGGGTACTTTTTGGCACGCCAATGGTGAGGTTTTACCTTGGTAGGTGCGCGATCCAGCTGAGAAGAATTGGAAGCCATAGAGCATTCATGCTAACAACTTCTCTCCTGCTCAGTTTATTCAGTTTCTTTTACTTTCCTCTGCTCGTCTACGTTCTGCACGACGCTCAACGCTATTGAATCCAAGGAGTTTCACAGTTGTTCTTCCTTCTGGGGTTAAGCCAATGATTTCGTCATCTCTTAAGGAGAAATGTTCGCGCCATTGTTGAGTGCGGGGATTGTACAAAAAACTAAATTCGTTGGTTTGTGGATCAAAAGAACCAAGATCGCTTCCTTTGTAACGGTTACACCGCCAACAGGCATAGGCTAAATTTTCAGCAATGGTTTCACCGCCATGCTTGAGGGCAATGACATGATCGACTTCATGGGCATAGAAGCTGACATCTGCTGAAATTTGGCAGTATTCGCAGCAATATCCGGCTCGTTCTTGAACCAAACGGCGTAGGGATTCAGAAATGTAGGTCACAACTCAGAGGGGCGCGTGAGGTAAGGCAAGTTGCCAAGCTTCAGCATGATCGCTAGATGTTCAATTCGCTCATACTCGTTGAGTTCTGCAATCTCAGTTGGTGTGATATTGCCGCTTTGATTTTTGGCAAGTAACGTACTGAGTCGCTCTTGCATTTCAGGTGTGGGGCGAAAGGCGGCTATTTGTTCTGGCGTTGGCTGACTTGTTAGAAAGTCTAGAATGTAGCGGTAGACATGAGCCGGAAGGATAGCCTGCTGAACGCACTGCCGCAATAATTCTGGCAAGCGATCGCCTAATTGAGTCAGTTGTTCTGAGAGGTCGTCTGGAATTTCAATCGTGATAGTTGCCACAGCGAGAGCCACGCAATAACTACACTATCCGCTATTCTATGCCGAGTTGAGAGCTTCTCCCAGAGTTTAAGCTGCTGACTCAGTGGAGTTCAACATCGGTGCGCGATCACTTGCTTTCTGTACCCCTTAAAGATATGGCTGTGGGTTCGATTGTCAAAGCTGAGTTGTGCTATGGTGCGCTGCGAAGCAACTACTTTAACTATTGTTTTATCTAGTCTTGAAGTCTTTGATATCATGTCCGGTCGATTACCCTTAAGAAAAATGCCTGAAGCCTCTGTTTGACAGAGTTGCAATTATGGGTAATCCAAAGGACTTGATAGGACTTAGGACGGTAAAATCAAGTTTTTATAGATAACGCTCTGAGGTAACGACTTGTTGGCTTGAGTTCAGCTCAAAATCATATTTGTGTAGGTATTCTGCCTGCCAGGTTTCTGGTATTTGACAGGATGCAAGAGGAAAACCTGCTGGATCAAGCCAATGTATTTCCTCTCCAACCTCCACTGGAATAACACGCCATTTATGCTTTGATGCACGGCTAAAATCGCGTAATAAGCTGACAGGAATCTGTCGGCTTGGTCGAAGTCCGACCTGATGTTGCTCAATAGATGCAAATGATTGCTGCGCCCAACTTGTAATAGTTATGGGATTGAGCCGGTCATTAGGTTCCAGGTTACTAACAGATTGGTAATAAACTTGTGACAGATATTCAGCTTGGGTTCGAGTTGTCACGGGGTCAATCCTGGCTAACAGGTATGCAGCAACAGGATCTAATGTTCCCCAAACAATTAGTTCTTTCATCCAGAAAACGATCCACGGTAAACCAATTCTAGGCCAGTTTTCCAGAGAAGATGGTTCAAAGGTCATCTCACCAAAAGCTTCATCAATAGCCAAAGCCAAGATACTCCCAAGTCCCCAATTAAATCGGTAAGAAAAGTTTTTGCTGACGAAGTTATGCCAGTCAGAGATTTGTGTTTCTGATGGTTGTCGAGATGCCCGTTGATGGCAGAGCCACCAGCGTAGGATAACTTCCCAGCTAGTTTCTGTGCGCCTGCCTCTACCCCTTAAGTTGCCAATGCTAAATGTATTCACTTCACCAATCAGTTGGATAGCATCCCGGACATAGATAAACTGTTCATCCTCTTGGCGAGATAGATAATTGTTACCTGTTTCCAGATGGTCTCTGATTCTGCGGTAAAGGGTCAGAAGTTGATTTCCCGATCGAGGCGGTAAGCTGGTTTTATATAGGCGCTTCCGTTGACCATAGTTTGGATAGATGGTTGATTTCAGTCCCCTCCCACGATGGACAAATATTTCCTGTAATTGAGCTTGATTTTGGCTGGCATAGTAAGCATAAGTTTGTTGCCATAGTCTGCGTAGTTCTGCTTCCAACTCATTGAGTTCCATCTCACGTGCAGACATTTGTTCAACTTCAACGATCGCGGCAATCAGCACGTTGTCTAAGGAATCCAAACTCTCAATGGCGTTCTCCTCCAACTGATTTCTTGGTTGTGCCGTGATGGGAGCTGTTTGTTCTAGCCACATCAGAAACTCTGCATCAGTTCCATTTTGTACTAACTCTCGCCATTGATCTCGCAAATGATCGATTAGTGTAGCGAGTGGACTAATTGCACCATTATTTGTATCTATCGGCGGTTCTTGTAACCGACGGACAAGATAATTGTAAAGGTTACGGATTTCGATTTTTTTATCATAAATTCTTCGATCTTGACTTCTCTGATTACGTTCTGGTTGTTCTGGAACAAGCACCAAACTACGACCTTCTGTCCCAAATCCCGGACGACCAGCTCGCCCAACGAGGTTCTTGAATTCACTAGGGCTGATGTTGTTCTCCCATCGCTGAAGACTTGGAATTAAAACTGTTTCAAAAGGTAGATTAACTCCCTCAGAAAGAGTAGATGTTGCCATAACGAGGTGAATAATCTTCTCTTCAATCACTTCAATCAGAAAACGTGCCATTAATCCTGGCATTTTTCCATGATGAACAACGATACCTTTGGTCAACAGCTTGTATTCACGTGAAGCGGTTGTGTAATAGTCCTCGCATGACCGTAAGCATTTCTGCCAAATTGCCCTTTTTCTCTCATCTTCTGTGATTGGCTAGGCATAAAATTGCTGGATATTTGGAAGGCATTTTGGAGTTTAGAAATTTGTCGCTGTATATCCCTAAAATTTGGCAATAAACGTACCCCAATAACAGCCTCTTCCTCATTACAAGATAATAGATGACAGTTTTCTCTAATGAGCAGTTGATGGCGAGGAGGAATATGGACGATGACCTTATCCCACAAACTTAATAACTCTGCTTCATTCAATGAGCATATAATAGGTTGACTGATTGCTTGATAGACTTCTTCAACCAGTCCATTCACATCGTGCAGATGAATTTCTACAGCTTCCAACCGTCGTTTGGCAGTATAGGCACTATGAGGGGCAGATATTGAAATTATTTCCGTGCTTGCTTTAGCTGGTGGTAAACCGCAAATATAGTTAATGAGATCGCACCGTTCATGAGTAGGATTATTCTTAGACCACCATAGATGACGCAGCGAGTGAATCCATTTTGCTGCTTCTAATGAAACGTTTGCATAGTCCTGAAGGATTTCAATCAAGAATAGACAATCATTGGGAATTAACTTGCCATCACTGGATTTTTGATGAGCCTCGGCAATCAATTGAGTATTGTGATAAGCTGTGCATTTTGCCTCACAAAATAGAACATGAGTAATTTTTCCTTGGTCATCGCACTGAAATGCCAACATATCATCACCAAGCCGACCAATAATAGTAGGCGCAGAACCCCCTTTTTGTCGTACTTGCTCTAGTGCATGGTAAGCCGTTTGGTGTAAACGAAAGGGGAACGCAAAAACTCGCCAATCCTCATCAAAAGGGTTGAAGTTTTCGGCAACCACTGCTGCCATAATTTCACCGAAGTAGCCCTTCAAAGTTTTAAGCTCTAAATACCGAGGAAACTCATCAATAATGGAACTATCAATGCCTGGTGTTTCTTCTTCTTCAATGGGATCTAGCGAAGAGGAGATTCCTGAGAGATTTCGTAATTTTTGCCTTGCGTCCTCATGAGCTTGCTGTACAAGTATCTGAAGTTCTTGAATAATATTGCTACGAATATTCAAATTCTCTTCCAGTCGTCGATGGTAGTATTGCCCATCATCAGCTCTCTGAACGGTATTAGTAACCCAATTTGTGAGAGTAGGTAAATGGGTTAGTTTTTGAGCCTTTGTCATGCTAAAAAGTAGTGAATTGTAAAGTTATTGGAACGCATTGGAGATATACTTGAGGAAAATCAGCCCCAGGACAACGTGTTTATATTTCGCCGCTATCCATGTGACAGCGTATTTTGTCGGTGGCAGCCCAGAGGGTTTGCTCAAATTCCAGGTTAGATCCATTGCCATTAGTTCTGTTGGAGCGATCGCCTTTTGATGAGAGAGCTATGAATGAGATCCGCTGCATCATTGAATTCTAATCTGTTGATACCCCTTTAGGTACTCGATGGAAGTTCAAACAACTCCGCTTGTTCTTTGACAATAGCCGTAGGTTGTTTTATATGCCAGGTCTTATCCTGGGAGAGTTCCAGCAAAGACTGATGATAGTTCGCCAATGTAGAGCGATGCCCCACACTCAAAAAAGTAGTCCCGATCGCCTGCAATTGTTGATATAGTCGCTCCTCGTTACCTAGATCCAGGGCGCTAGTCGCTTCGTCTAAGATGGCGTACTTGGGTTTATTTAGCAGCAACCGGGCGAAAGTGAGCCGTTGTTGTTCGCCCAAAGATAGGACATCTGCCCAATCTTGCTGGGCATCAAAGCCGCCAAAACGTTCATCGAGATCCGCTAAATTCACCTGCTCCAAAACTTGCTTCAAGTGTTGCTCGTTAACATCAAGGTGCGTGTTGGGATATAGTAGTTGATCGCGGAGAGTACCCAGTACCATGTAGGGACGCTGCGGCAGAAATAGAATTTGGTCGGGTTCGGGACGCACGATCGCACCCGTACCAGAATTCCACAAACCCGCGATCGCTCGTAGCAGAGAACTCTTGCCGCAACCACTCGGCCCCATCACCAAAAGTCCCTGTCCAGCAGCTAACTCTATCGACAAATCTTCTACCAGCGTCCGCTTTCCGTTGGGAGTTTGCAGGCTGAGGTGTTCGACTGCCAGCCGATCTGCCTCAACCGTCTGAATCTGTGGCTGTGAAAAGTCGGATGCCTGGGTTGCCTGTGTCTGTTCTAAAAACTCTGCAAAGGTATAGAGACGATTAATTCCAGCTCCAAAAGTGGTCAATTGCTGGAAGCGGGCAACGACAACATTGAGCGAGAAGAAGACGCGCATAAAAGCTCCCTGCGCCTCAGAAACTTTACCCACCTCCATAACTCCTGCAAAAATCGCGGGTGCGACAACCAGGGCAGGCAGGACGAAGGGGATAAACTCATAAGCATTTGTCAGAACATTCAAGTTCAATTCCCAAACCAGCAGCCGTTTGACATTCTCAAAGACATCCAAAAACCGATGCTTGACCTGATTCGACTCCTGCTCCTCCCCCCGGTAAAAGGCGATCGCTTCCGCATTCTCCCGAATTCGCACTAGGCTAAACCGGAGATTCGCTTCCTTCTTGAGTTGTTCAAAGTTTAGTCGGACAAGCGGCTTACCAAACACGGCGCTTGTAACCACAGTTCCAATCAGGGCATACAGCACCAGAAAAAACACCAGGGGTTTAGAAATGCCCCAGAGTACACTACTGAAGGCGATCGTTGATAGCACCGACTCCACCAACCGCAGCAAAAAGGTGAGGGACTCCTGGGTAAAACTGCGAACATCCTCCGCAATCCGCTGATCTGGGTTATCAATCTCGGTTTCTGAGATATGCAGGTTGTAATAGGCACGGTTGCGAAAGTAGTTATCTACGAATCGATGGGTGAGCCATTTGCGCCATTGCAAACTGAGGCGATCGCGCAGATAGGTATAGCCTGCCAGCAATGGTGCATAAATCACCAGCACCACGAGGAAAATGATCACGGTTTGCCAGAAGCGTGGCTCATCCTGGGCTGAAAGGGCTGAAATCAGCACCCCTCGCTTGTTGTTGAGTACCACACTCAATCCCGTATACGCTAGCAGGAACAGCACTACCCCCAGCAGTAACCCTCTGGCTTGCCATTTCTCATCCCCTGACCAATAGGACTTGGCGATCGTCCAAAATTGCTGGAGTACATTGAAGTTCAATCGATCCATCGGCTAGCTTTCCTCATAATTAATCTGCCAGAGATGTAAACAGATAAGGGCGAACAGGCTGTCTCCTACTAATTAACCACAGCGATCTGTTGGGTTTAAAGATTGTCTATCTCGATGTCCCTTCAAGATACTGTAGAGTCATTGCACAGCACTTCTACTCTGTCGTTGGATACAGTCAGAGAAGCTCTGGTGGCACACCTGATTTTGTAGAGGGTGCAACAAACATTAAGCTGTGCTGCTCTTCCCAAAAGTTAGTTTTTTAGCTCGCTACATTCAGCAATAAAATCAACAA
>Ga0196964_10000821_pt1 | contig 17004 bp, 5 predicted proteins | sample S1_10metaG_FD_148615 | JGI IMG/M metagenome (GOLD analysis project Ga0196964, IMG submission 148615) | Soil microbial communities from Anza Borrego desert, Southern California, United States - S1_10 | ecosystem: Environmental > Terrestrial > Soil > Desert | place: USA: California | collected...
GCCGCTGAAGAGGACGCCGCGCCGCCGCCGCCGAAACGGTAACGCAAACCACACCGTAGCATGGGTTTCGCTCATGCCGCCGTTGGGTTCAAGCGTGGCTCAAGCCCACGAGCGCCAGTGCATGCGTTACAAGATAAAGTTCGAATCACGTCCCGACACTTATACTAAGACAACTGAGAGCGTTGATTTGTCCGGAACTACTTTCAAAAAAAATGATTCTTCGCGGGAAGACGCTGTGAACACCCGCCTTAAAATCACGTACCTCGCTGACTTACGAGGACCCCGCGAAGCCGGAACAGTCATCAATTTTGTCTTTCCTGGCGATCATTGCATCTCGGCGCCCTCGGCAGATAAATCATCACTCCTCGTCCGCCGCCGGTGTATGGAATGGCATGAGAACACATATGCGACTATCTGCCCTGTCAGTGCTGTTCCTCAGTTTCGCTCTCGCCGCGGAAGAAGGCTTCGTGCCCATGTTCAACGGCAAGGATCTCAGCGGCTGGGTCAATGCCAATTGCGCCCCCGAAACGTGGAGCGTGAAAGACGGCGTGATCTGCTGCACCGGCAAACCCATTGGCGCGTTGCGCACCGAGCGCCAGTACGAGAATTTCATCCTGGAAGCCGAGTGGCGGCATCTGTCCAGCGGTGGGAATAGCGGCATCTTCATCTGGGGCACGCCGATCAGCGCGCCAGGCCAGCCTTTTCTGCGGGGCATCGAAGTGCAGGTGCTCGACCATGGCTTCAACGCCAAAGGCAAGAACGAATGGTACACGACCCACGGCGACGTCTTCCCTATTCATGGCGCGACCATGAAGCCGCTGGGCAAGTCCAACGGCAAGCGCAGTTTCCCGTCCGAAGAGCGCAGCAAACCTTCGCCCGAGTGGAACCATTACCGTATCGAGTGCAACAATGGTTCGATCCGCCTGCATGTGAACGGCAAGCAGGTCTCCGGAGGGGACGAGTGCAATTATCGCAAAGGCTACCTGGCGCTCGAGTCTGAAGGAGCGCCCGTTGAGTTCCGCAACGTGCGCATCAAAGAGCTGCCTACCACAAACACGCCTGCGGAGTTGACCGCGCCGCTCGATGAAGGCTTCCGCCCGCTTTACACCGGTGTCGATCTGCGCAACTGGCGCGATGCCGACAAAGCCGCCGCGCGCTGGCAGGTATCCGATTGGACGCTCAGCCAGAAGAAAGCCGAAGGCGACGCGCGGCATGATCTGGTCAGTGAAGCCGAGTACGGCGATGCCGAATTTATCGTCGATCTGAAACCGAAAGCCGCACTTACGGACAAACCTTTCGGCGTGAAAGTGCGCTCCAGCGCCGCTGTGCCTCTCGCTGCCGATGCGCTGCCTGCAAACAAGTGGACGCGCATAAAGGTTCGCGTGCAAGGCGCTGAACTCACCTGCTGGATCGGCGACAAGCAGCAGAGCGCGAAGCTCGACGGCGCCCCCGCGCGCGGCGCGCTGGTGCTGATCGATTCTGGCGGAAATATCGACGTCGCCAATATTTTCGTGCGCGAGCTGAAGTAGTAAGCTGCGACGTTCAGAAAGCGCAAGGGTTGCACGGTGGCCCCTCCCGTGTGCCACTGGGGGCTTGCCCCCAGTGCCGCTTGCCGCAGCCCGACAATAAAAAGCGCCGCCTCAAATTGCAGGCGGCGCTTCTTTCAAAAATTACCCTCCCCGTTGAAACGGGGAGGGCCAGGACGCTGATTGTTTAGAAATCTTCAACGCCAGGCGGAGCAGGCGGCTTGACGGCTTCGGTCGATCTTGTGCCGTCTGTCGTTGTGCTCTCAACGCCGCTGCCGTACTCGCTTTCCGTCGAATCCAGCGACCGGATTGCCGCAGTTTCGATTGCAGCAGCGCTATTCGAGTACAGCACGGCCTGGGGGACGATCTGCTTGGCCATGCTCGAACTGCTCCACTGCAGTTTCATGCTCGCACCGCCGCCCTCTTCGATGTACTCCACGCGGATGGGGTAGCTCTGCCCGGCCTGCAGGGTGATCGACCCTGACCATTCAACCATCGCCTGCGCGTTCCACCTGTCGATGAGCAGCTGGTTGTTCACCCAGAGGCGCAGTCCGTCGTCGGCTGTGCCATAGAACGTGTACGTCGCGCTCGTGGTCGGTTTGATCGTTCCGCTCCAGCGCACGCTGAAGGAGTCCGACGCGATACCGCTGGCTGGCGAACCGGTTCCCCAGCTGAAGTTCACGGTGGGATCGACGCGTGTGAGCTTCCGGTTGGTGAGGTCCCAGTTATCGAAATATTCGCCGGTGAGGCCGTCGCCCGTGCCGCTCGGCGGCGGTGCGACGGTCGCCGGATAAAGCTGCGACTGCGGGATCGCAGATTTGGCTGTCGTTGGGCTGCTCCAGAGGAGCTTGGCAACTGCATTGCCGCCGTTGTCATAGTATTCCATCTTGATTGAATACTTCTGTCCGGCGGTCAGTGTGATCGAGCCGCTCATTTCGGTCAGGCCCTGGTCGATCCAGCGGTTGACGAGCTGTACGCCGTTGACCCACAGCCGCACGCCATCGTCGCTCTGGGTGTAGAACGTGTAGGTCTCCGACTTCTGAGCCTCCACCTGGCCGCTCCAGCGCGCGGAGAACGTGTCGCTTGCGATGGTGCTGCTCGGCGAGCCGTAGCCCCAGTCGAAGTTCACCGTTGCGTCGGTGCGGGTGAGCTTCAGCGAGGTCAGGTCCATGTTGTCGAAGTACTCAGCAGCCAGGCCAGTGCCGGTTCCGCTGGTCGGCGGAGGCGGAGTGGAGCCGCTGCCGGTGCTGAAGATGCCCTGGCTGGGGTTCATGTACGTGCCGCTGCTGCAGACCTCAACCTTAACGGCGCGAACCATGTACGTGCCCGAGCCGCCCGTTGTGTCAGTGAAGGACGTGCCGGTAATCAGCGACGAATTCAGGCGCGTGAAAGGACCGGCCGCGCTGCTTGCCTTGTAAACGTGATAGCCGGCGACCGAATCCGGCGAGGCGTTCCAGCGCAGCGTTCCCGACGAAACGGTCAGCCCCGATGGCGGAGTGACAGCGTGCAGGCGCAGCGTCGGATCACCCATCAGCGCAATGTGAATGCCGCGCGGGCTGGAGCCGGTGACGTAGAGGCCGTTGTTATTCTGCGTCAGCTTCGCGCAATAGCCTGTGGTCTCGCCCATGCCCATCGGGTGATACTGCCAATGCGGGCGTCCGGCCCAGCAGCTGGTCAGCACGTAGCTTCTGGAAGCAATGGCGCTGCGCAGGAAGTTATCCGTCTGGTCCCAGTCGCCGAACCAGCTTCCGAAGAACATCGTGAAGTTTGTCTGGGGGTCCTTCGTCGCGAAATCGGAGCTGTTGCCGACGCCGGAGCAGCTTGAGGTCTGTCCGCCGCCACAGCCATAAGCGAACTGATGCGCGTTTGATGTCAGGGTCGAGAAGAACGTACCGGACCCACCCTTGTACACATTGGAAGCGCCCGTAAACGGCGGGAAGTTGCGGAAGGCATTGGAGGCGAACGATTCGCTGCCGAAGACGCCGAAGTTATCGACGACATAACCCTTGCGCGGCAGGTTCATCTGCTTGTGGCGGAAGCGGTGGGCCTTGTTGAGGTAGTTGCGCGTGAGCTCGGTATCGTTCGAGGAGAACTTGGTCAGGCGCGTCAGATCGACGCGGCCCACCTGCAGCTCGACGTCAGATGGGATCGTGATCTGGTCGTACTTGCCGTCACCCGGAACATTGGCGCAGGACGAGTAGAGCTGGCCCGTGTTGTTCACCGATGAGTCCGTCCACGTGCCATTCATTTCACCGTAGAAGACGTCTGCGGCCCACGCGCCATCGTGCTCGCTGCCGTGGCCGTCAAAGGCCTTGTTGCCCGAGTACGGCACGGCGACGTGGCCGATGATATAAACGGACTTCACATTGCCCAGATCTGAATTGTAGTCATTCCTGATCATGTTTTTTACCGTCGTCACGCTGGCGCTGCGCGGCACATCGCGGCGGATCACCTGCCAGCCATCGCCGACGAGATCCTGCTGCAGCCTCGCAAGTTCGCTCGCCAGAGAGGACGTGTATGTGCTGTCCACGAGCAGAATAACTTTGCCGCGGCGTTCGATAAGATTGGCTTCGATGCCGCTGCAGATGTAACCGTAGCCGGTGTAACCAGACCCCGTCTTGACGATGCGGTATTCGTACACTTGCCCAACTGAGACATTGCTGTCGCTGTAGGTATTGGCGCTGGTCGAAACGTTTGTGCCCGTGCCCCAGCTCGTGGAGCCCAGTGATTTGCGGTAAACAGTGTAGCCTGTGGCGCCCGAATCCGCTTTCCATGTGAGCGTGATTTTCGGCGGTGACTTCTGAACGGTAGCACTGACCTGCACCGCGAACTGATCGGTGGATAAAGCGAGCGCGCTGGACTGTAGCGCGCCGATGACTGTGATGGCAAGTACGGCTGAGAGCGCCTTATGGAGCCTGACAACAGCACTCGAAGTCGATTGCATCATGACCTCCCTGAATTGAGAAAAAAACGAAACAAAAAAACACGAACTGCTCTGATGCCGCACACGATCCGGCGTGGTGTGGGTGTGAATCGTTATCTAAGACCGGGGTGTTTCAGGATTCACTAACGGCAAAAACGGAAACAGGGAAAGTTTGTGGCCAGATGAGGTTGGCAAAATGCGAAAGCAGATTTCGATGTTGCAAAAAAGCGCATCGCCTTTTGCAAAAGGCAAATTATTCAGTGCAGATGAGGGCGCTGAGTCCGCCGTGTCCGAGTGACGGGGTCATTGAACTCTGCTTCAATTTTTTTCAGACAATCCGCGCCAGCGATCGTGCTTCAATTTTCCACGACAGTTGATTCAGCAGCCTCTGGCATTGGTTTCGCACAACTGTTGTGGAACGCAGCAACTGCGTAAGCTCTTCACTTCAGGAGGCCCGCATGCAGACCCAGGAACAGGAAATCATGTACAAAGTCGTGGTCAACCAGGAGGGGCAGTATTCAATCTGGCCCCATGACCGCAAGAATCCGCTTGGCTGGAACGATGCCGGAAAAATTGGACCCAAGGAAGAATGCCTGACCTTTATTGAGAAGGTCTGGACCGACATGCGTCCGCTGAGTCTGCGCAAGCAGACCGTGTGATTCCCGGCTGAACGTCTTCAGAACATGAAAAAACCAGGCGTCGAGCCTGGTTTTTTTTGCGGCCTGTTGGTGCCAGCGCTATGAAGCGCGCTCGGCTTCGGCTCGAAGCTTCATAAATAACTCCGCGGTTTCCATCGCACGGCGCAAGTCTTCGGCATTGCGTCCAATCAGCTCAGCGATTCCGGCGATGCTCGGCCTTTCAAATATCGCTGGAACCGAAACATCGACTTCAAGCGTGTCCCGCAGGCGCGAAACGAGCTGAATAATACTCAGCGAATTGGCGCCGAGCGCAAAGAGGCTGTCACGCACGCCGGCCCGCTCGGTATGCAGCACTTCGCATACAATCGCGGCAAGGACCTGTTCGAGCGGCGAGGCCGGCGCATTGGACGCGGACTCTTCCGGCCCCGAGAGTTGCGGCAGGGGCAATGCAGCCCTGTTTACTTTCCCGTTGCTCGAGAGCGGCAGCTCCGTGAGGGAAACGAAGAGCACGGGCACCATGTACTGCGGCAGCTTTGCCGCCAGGAACTTGCGCAGGTCCTCCGGCGCCGGCTCGGGTGTCTGACGCGGGACGGTGTAGGCGATCAGCTGCCGGGAGTGGACGGGTCCAAACGCGTTCACCACTCCATGTCGGACACCCTCATGCTGCTCCAATGCCGCTTCGATTTCGCCAAGCTCGATGCGGTACCCGTTCACTTTCACCTGGAAATCCCGCCTGCCGAGGAACTCGATATCGCCATCCGGCATGAAGCGGCCCAGATCTCCCGTGCGGTAGAGACGCTCGTACATGCGCGGATGCATGATGAAACTGGCTTCCGTCTTTTCAGCGTCGCGCCAGTAACCTTCGGCCAGGCCGATGCCGCCGATGTAAAGATCACCAGTGATGCCGACCGGGCAAGGCTCAAGACTTTCGTTTAGCACAAAGAACTTCTGATTGGCCATCGGACGACCGTACGGAATGCTCTTCCATCCGGCCTCGACCTTTTTAATCGGATAAACGATGGACCAGATCGATGCTTCTGTCGCTCCGCCCATGCTGTATATCTCGGCGCCGCCGGTGGCGTCCCACACCCGCTGCGGCAATGCGACGGGAATCCAATCGCCGCTCATCAGGACCATGCGCAGCGACGGGAGGGCCGCGCGCTGCCGCTCGACATAGTCCATTGTCATCTGCATCAAGGCAGGGACTGAGTTCCACACCGTCACGCCACGATCGCTTACCAACCGGGCGAGCCGGCCGGGATCTTTAACATCAGCCGTTTCCGGCATCACGATCGTCGCACCGGCGGCAAGCGTTCCGAAGATGTCGTAGACAGACAGATCGAAACTCAGCGACGAGAGCGCCAGCACGCGGTCTTTGGGCGTTATGCTGTAGCGGCGGTTGCAATCCACGCACGTATTGACCGCGCCGCGATGCGCGATGACGACGCCCTTGGGCAGTCCTGTCGATCCTGAGGTATAGATCACGTAAGCCAGGTCGCTCGATTTCTGTACCGGATCGAGCGGCGAGACATCTGTCTGAGCCGGCTCACGGTCGATGACAAAGCGTTTGACGTTCTCAGGCCAGGAGAGTCTGCGATCGAGTTCCGCCGTTGTCAGCACGACTTTCACCTCGCCGTGCGCGAGCAGATAATGCAGACGTTCCTGCGGCAGTTCAGGATCGAGCGGCAGGTACGCACCGCCCGCTTTGTGAATCGCCAGCACGGCGACAACCTGTTCCCAGCCCTTTTCCATGACCACGGCGTTGAGCGTGTTCGGGCGCATGCCGGCATGCCGCAGCTCGCGGGCCCAGCGGTTCGCGCTGCGTTCCAGTTCGCCGTAACTGAGGGTCATATCGGCGGCCATCACCGCCGGATGATCGGGAGTTGCGCGGGCGCGCGCCTCGAAAAGCTGATGCAGGCAGGCCTTCTCCGGGAACTCGGCCGAGGTCGCATTGTACTCATGCAGCAGCGCCGTGCGCTCATCTGAAGTCAGCATCGGGAGCGCTGCAAGTTCCTGATCGGGCGCGGCCACGATACTGTGCAGCAGAACTTCGAAATGGCGCAGCATCAGCTGGGTTGAGACAGAATCGAACAGATCCGTGTTGTATTCCAGCGTCGCTTCGAGGCCCGCATCTGTTTCAATCATCTGCAGAATCAGGTCGTTCGTTGCCAGTCCGGCGGTGCTGCGCTGTGACTTGAACGAAACACCTGGCAGCTTGACTTCTGGCAGTGCTTTCTGCGGAACCAGCAGCATGATCTGGAAGAGATCCGAGCGGCCCAAGCCGGTCCGGCGGCGCACTTCTTCCACCAATTTCGCCAGCGGCATATCCTGATGTGCCAGCGCACCCAGGGCCGTGTCGCGGACGGTCTTGAGCAGCTCGCGGAAGCTCATCTTCGGGGACATCTTCGTGCGAAGTGTCAGAACGTTGATGAACGGTCCGATGAGCGCTTCCGTTTCCGGACGCGTGCGTCCTGCCACGGGCGAGCCCACGCAGAAATCAGTCTGGCCTGTATAGCGATGCAGCAGCGCGTTGAGCCCGGCGAGGACCGTCATGAAGAGTGTCGCGCCTTCACGCTGCCCGAGTGCGGCGAGCTCCGATGAGAGCTCCGGCGACAACTGCAGCACATGCCTCTCGCAGCGATCGGTGCGCTCTTGAGGCGCGGACTTGGCGAATGGAAGCCGCAGAACGGGCAGCTCGCCTTCAAGCTGCTTCATCCAGTAGGAATTGAGCCGCTCGAGCACCGCGCCTTGCAGCCATTTGCGCTGCCATTCGGAGAAATCGCCGAACTGAATGGGCAGCTCCGGCAGCGGCGAGGTCTTGCCGTTCGAGAATGCGTCGTAGAGCCTCGCCAGGTCGTTGAACATGATTTCATGCGACCAGCCGTCCGTCAGCACATGATGGATACAGAGCACCAGGAGATGTTCGTCGTCCTGCAGCTTCAGAAGAGATGCTCTGAACAGCGGCCCGACCGCCAGGTCCACTCGCTTCCGGACCGCTTCGTCCTGCAGCCGCTTGACTTCCGCCTCGCGTTCGGCGCTTCCAAGGGAGCTTAGATCGTGCGTGCAGAGTGGAACCTTGGCCGGCGCAAGCACCCGCTGGAACGGAATTCCATCCTTCATCGTGATGACGGTGCGAAGAATCTCATGCCGCTCGGCGAGCACGTTCAGGGCCTTCTGCAAGGCATCGTATTTCAGCTCGCCCCGGAGATGCACAGATTTTCTCAGGTTGAAGCGTGTCGGGCTGAACTGCTCGTAAAACCAGATGCCCTGCTGTGTGTAGGAGGCGGGAATTTCGTCGCGGTTGGGCAGATGTGTAATCGGCGGCGGCAGGAATGCTTCCGCCTTCGCTGTGCTGGACTGGCTTATCCACTGGGACAACGCAGAGGCTGTTGGATGATCGAGCAGCGCCCGCAGCGACAGCTCGATTTTGAGCTGCTCGCGCAGACGGGACATGACTTTCGTGGCAAGAAGCGAATGTCCACCCAGTTCAAAGAAGCTGTCGCTGATGCTCACCTTTTCGAGATTCAGGACTTCCGCGAAAATCTTTGTGAGCGTTTGTTCAATTGTATTGCGCGGCGCGACGTAGTCACGGCTCGCATCGCTGCTCAACTCGCGTGGTTCGGGGAGCGCCTTTTTGTCTACCTTGCCGTTGGGCGTTAGTGGAAGAGCCTCGAGGATTTCGAAAGTGGACGGGATCATGTACTCGGGCAGCTGCGTCTGCAGATGCGCTTTAACTTCAGCCAGACCCGCGGCGGCATTTTTAAGAATGACGTAGGCGACGAGGCGTTTCTGCCCGCCGGCATCTTCACGCGCCACCACGACGCCCTGGCGCACATTGTCGTGCTTCGAAAGCACGGCTTCTATTTCTTCCAATTCAATGCGGAAGCCGCGGATCTTGACCTGGTTATCGACTCGGCCGAGGAACTCGATCGCGCCATCTTCCAGGTAGCGTACGAGATCGCCCGTGCGGTAAAGACGAGCTCCGCTGCGTCCGCTGAAAGGATCAGGCACGAATCGGTCGGCGGTCAGTCCCGGACGGCGGTAGTACCCCCGCGCCAGACCCAGCCCTCCGATATAAAGCTCGCCGGGCGTGCCCAGCGGAACGACGTTCATGGAGCGATCAAGGATGTAGACCTCTGTGTTCGCCATCGGCCTGCCGATTGGCAGCGTCGCCGACGCCGCGCGTGAAGTTTGCCCGCCGGCAGGCATGTCGATGCGGTCCACATTATAGGTCAGCGAGCCTACGGTCGTTTCGGTTGGGCCATAATGATTGAGCAGCTCGCAGGATGAAAGCGACTGGATCTGCTTTACCAGCTGCCAACTCGAGGCTTCACCGCCAAGCAGCAGGAAGCGGCGCGGGAGCACGGCGGCACCGTGAGTTGTCCCCAGCAGCGCGTTCAGATTGCTCGGCGTAATCTTCAGTACGTCTATAGGATTCTTGTGGAGGTACGCCGCGAACACCTGCGCGTCCAACGCAGCTTCGTAACTGATCAGATGGAGGGTGCCGCCAGAAATGAGGGCGGGGTAGACACAGGTGTTGCCGAGGTCGGCAGCAATCGATGATACCGAGGCGAAATGCAGGCCATGCTCATGCTCTGGTTCATGAAGCCGCAGGCGCCGGTAGATGAACTGCGTGTAATTAACGAGGCTTCGGTGAGTGACGGCCACGCCTTTTGGTGTTCCTGTCGAACCGGAGGTGAAGATGATATAGGCCAGGCTTTCCGCGGAGCGAGGCTGCGGCTCGATGTCGGTCGTCTTGAATGAATCGAAACGGCCGGCATCGGAATCCAGGCAGATGCATTCACCGGTGAAGTCGGCAAATTTCTCCAGCAGATTTCCCTGCGTCAGCAGTACAGGCGTCTTTGCCTCATTGAGCTGCAGCAGTAGCCGCTGGGACGGATGTTCGGGAATGAGCGGCACATAGGCGCCGCCGGCCTTCAGAATTCCGAGGAGCCCTGCCATCAGGTCAACGGTTCTTTCGCAACACAGACCGACAGGTACGTCGGCGCGAACGCCGCTCTTGCGCAGGCAGCGAGCGATCTGATTAGCACGCGCGTTCAGCTCGGCATACGTCATTTGCCGTCCGGCCGCGACGATGGCGGTGCGATCGGGCGTGCGCGCGGCCTGCTCTTCGAAGAGCGAATGAATGCTGCGGCCCTGTGAATACTCGGCCTGCGTCTGGTTCATTTCGCGCACGAGCCTGGTGCGTTCACGCTCGCCGGTGATCTCATGCAGATGAAGACGGCGTCCGGGTTTTTCGGCTAGTGATTGCAGCAGGGAAAGGAAGTTGCCGGCATACATCTCGGCCTGAGCCGGTGAATAACGTTCGGTGAACTGAAGTTCCACACGCCAGCTGCCGTTCAAACGCTGACAGCAGAGCCGCAGCTTCGCCGGCGAGGTATAGGCGTAGAGATCCGAAAGCGTAAAGCTTGCAGCACCCGCTTCGAATTCCGCGTCCGCTTCAAAGCACGCGAAGGCGAATGAGTTTTCCCTTGTGCCGTGCGGGGCGTGCGTGTGGCGCAGCGCCGCGTCACCCAGGGCCTTGCGGTTCGTCGACAGCAGTTCTGAAAAACCAATCGCCTCAGGGTCGAGCGTCGTAACCAGCGGAACTGTTGCTTCGAAGAGCCCTACCGCGTTTTGCAGCTGTGCCTGAGCGCGTGGATCGATGCTGACCTGAAGTTCTATCTGCTGCTGCTGGCTCAGCCGGGAAAGCACGGTCTGCCAGGCTGCCAGGAAGACGTCGTTCAGGGTCGCGTCCTGATCGCGAGCCCAACTCTCAAGCTTTTCCGAAAGTTCATTTGGAATGCAGGCGAGGTGCCGCTTCGGATTCGTATGTACCAGCGGCGCGGCTTTCTCGAATGGAAGAACGATTTCAGGCAGCGAGCCTGACTTCTGCTGTTCCCACCACCCCTTTGCGTCCTGCGAAGCATCGTCGGTTGCAGCAAGCAGATCCTGCTGCCAGGCGGCGTAATCGGCGTACTGCGGCGGCTCGGGCAGGTCCCCGCTGCCGGGAGAATAAAGCGATGCGAGCTCTTGAGTGATCAGTTGAAGTGACGGTCCATCCGCACACAACACGGGGAGGCGAAGCTGCAGCACATGACGCTCGCTGCCGAGCACGGCCAGCGTCGCGTGCAGGACGGGTCTGTGTTCTGCATCGATTGGCCGCCGGTGCTGCTCGAGCGCCTTCTCCAGCGCGGCGCTTTGCTGTTCAACAGGACAGTCGTGCAAGTCGATCTCGTTCCACGCCGGCGCTGCTTCATCGTGGATGACTTGCAGCGGCACGCCACTGTGCCGCTCGAAGGTGGTACGCAGGATTTCGTGCCGGGTGGTGAGCGCGTGCAGCGCGGTCTTCAGGTGCGCCGTATCGAGCGCGCCTTCAATAAGGATGCGGCATTCGGATTCAAACGGCAGCCCCGTGCGTGCCTGAATTGAGAGCAGGCGCGCCTGCGCCGGAGAAATTTGAAACGCGGTAGTGGCTGACTGCGGCATGTGGCTTCAATCCTTAAAGCGGACACCAAATGTGGCGGTGCAATCAGCGCACCGGCCCGGAGCTGCCCATCATCTGACCCATGGCGACGACGATCTTGCGCGGGCCCGAAAACGGATCGCGCGCGTGCGCCGTGAGCATGTTGTCGAGCAGCGCCATGTCTCCGCTCTGCCACTGGAAACGAACTGCCGCTTTCTCGTAGGTCTCTCCGATATGCTGCATGATCTCGTCGGAAATAGGCGAGCCATCTCCGAAGTACGCATGCCTCGGAAGGTCTTCTTCGGCGAACAGTTGCCGCAGGGAGCGGCGCACGTCGGCATCGAGGCAGGCGACGTGGTGGAGCTGGACCTGGTTGAAGAATGTCTCTTCACCTGTGCGCGGATGTGTGTGAACGGCCTTGCAGACCTGGCGCACGCGCAGGCGGTTCTGCCCTGTCCATTCGCACGTGGCGTAGCTCTGGCGACAGGCTTCTTCGACGGCGGCCTTGTCCTCCGTCTGGAAGAAACGCTGCCAGCTGACGTCGAAGCCTTCATGGAAGTTGCGCACGTACATCACACCCTTCTTGCGGAAGCTTTCCACAACGCCGGCATCGAGCAGCTTCAGCACGCCGCGGCAGTCAAGCAGGGGGGTGCAGCCGCCTTCTTTTGCAGCCTGAACGCAGAAAAACGAAATCTTGAGCGGCCATTCGTGCAGATGGGAGCTCTCGTTGTGATAGAGGATCATCTTGTCGTTCGGGTAAGGCGTTGAGGCGTAAATTTTGTCGCTCGCCCCGGCGCGCGGCAGATCGCCGTACTCGCCGTAGAGCTCGCCATAAATATTCAGTGCTACGCGTTCGAAATCGGCTGGCGTGACAAGATTGAAGCCGCGGAAGAGTATGGCTCCATGCTTGAGTAGGGATTCTTCGATGCGCGCCAGATTGCTTTTGGCCCATTCGGCCAGATCGGCGTTCCCGAGGTTCGGCTCGATGACGAGCGGAAGCAATTGGTCCGCGCTGAGCGTGGAGGTTTTAACGACATCAATGGAGCTGATATTTACGGCTTTGCGGCGCCCCATGATCGGAGGTGATTTGATGTCACTTTTGGTCGAAGGCAGATTTGAATTCATTCAACACGCTCCAATAGTTTTGCTTGCACATGTCGCCGATCAGCAGAGCTGAGTCCGGTTATTGCTGGCGATAGTGGGGAAATATTCCCTTACCGTTCCATACGCTCCGCTGTCTTCAAACCCTGTACCTCGAAAAAAAAACAGCTTCTCGCGCAGGCTTCTGGTCATCGCGACGATTACGGGTGCACATTACAGCGCATATTGAGGCAGAACTTGTCGTCGAGTTTTTTTTCAACAGCGCTCGTTGTGTAAGGCGTTGTTCCCATGGCCATAGCGGCAGGACTTCTACAAAGAAGACAGATTTGCCTGCTGGTGCATGAGTTGCATCAGGTCGTACGTCGGGGAGCAGTGAAACGTTTATACAACCAGACACTGCAGGACTATTCGTATCGCGGCAATGAGTGGAGCTATCGATGCAGGATTCATCTGTCAGGCCGGCCTCATCTAGTGCCGACTTACGGGCGCTTCAGAAACTTCGCATGGCCAAAACGTCTGCGCCACGCCAGCAGATGCTGATCAAACACGACCCGGAACGCCAGCTGTACCCGCTTTCATTTGCGCAGAACCGCCTCTGGTTTCTTGATCAATACGAGCCCGGCAGTGTTCTGTTTAATGTCCCGCAGGCCACGCGCCTGCGCGGTAAGCTCAATATCCTGGCCTTGCAGAATGCCCTGGACGCTCTCGCGGCTCGTCATTCAGTCTTGCGCACCACTTTTGTCAGCGTCGATGGTGTTCCGCAGCAGCGTGTGCTCCGCGATGTCCACGTGCCGCTGACGCAAAGTGGGCTTCCCCATGTCAACGCCGAAGAGCGCGAACGAGAACTGCTGCGCCAGCTTAATGCGGAAGCGCGCCGGCCCTTCAGCCTCTCCAAGGATCTGCTCTTTCGCGCGCATCTGATCAGAATCGACGCGCGTGATCATGCGTTGCTGCTGACGCTGCATCACATCATCAGTGACGGCTGGTCACTTGGAATTCTCAATCATGAGCTCTCGGTGTTTTACAATGCCTTTGCCGCCGGGGTGCAGCCGGACCGTCCTGCGCTGCCGCTGCAGTTCTGCGATTTTGCGCTGTGGCAGGAAAGCTGGATGAACGGCGGAGGCCTGGAAGGCGAGCTGAGTTATTGGAAGGAGCGGCTCAGCGGAGAGCTTCCGCTCCTGGAACTTCCGGTCTCAAAGCCGCGTGCAGCGCTGCAGACCTACAACTGTGCTATTGCAACTGAGACGTTTCGAGGCGGCAAAGCGCTTAAGAATTTTTGCGAGCGCGAAGGCGTCACGCTCTACATGGCCCTGCTCGCCGCCTTTCACGCGGTGCTGCACCGCTACACTTCGAGCACAGATATCCTGACGGGCTCGCCGGTCGCCGGACGTCACCGGAGCGAAACGGAGCCGCTGATCGGGCTATTCGTGAACATCCTGGTTTTCCGCGGCGATTTGTCCGGCAATCCGACGTTTCGCGAACTTCTCAAGCGCACCCGCGATCTGACGCTCGGCGCATTTGCCCATGCGAACGCGCCGTTTGAAAAGCTCGTTGAAGTGCTTCAGGTTCCGCGCAGCCAGAGCCACTCGCCTGTTGTCCAGGTGCTCTTTGCCCTGCAGAACACACCGCTCGAGACACTGAAACTCGACGAGCTGACGGCGACGCCGGTGCGCCTTCCAGAGACGGCGGCAAAATACGATATCACTCTTTCGGTCCGCGAGTCCCTCGACGGGCTGGATCTCACCCTGGATTACAACACGGATCTATATGAGCACGACGCCATGGAGCGGCTGCTGCAGCACTATGTCATGTTCCTGCAGAATGCGCTGCTCGATCCGGACGTGCGAGTTGAGAGCATTCCACTGCTGAATCCGGCGGAGAAGAAACTGCTTCTGGAAACATGGAATCAGAGCAAAACCGAGATTCCCGCCGGAGCGTGTGTTCAGGAACTCGTCGAGGCGCAGGTTCGCAGAACTCCGGATGCGATCGCCGTGCGATTCGGTTCGGAAGCGTTGACCTATTCACAGCTGAACGCGCGAGCCAATCAGCTGGCTCGCCAGCTTCAGGCGAAGGGTGTCAAAAGCGGATCGCTGATTGCCGTCTGCGTTGAACGCTCCCTGGATATGCTCACGGCGGTGCTGGCGACGGTAAAAGCCGGCGCGGCCTATCTGCCGCTCGATCCTGAACACCCGGGCGAGCGCCTCGCGTACATTCTCGACGATGCGAACGTTGCCCTGCTGCTTACGCACAGCCACGTCCTCGCCAAACTGCCGGCGACATCAGCAGCCACATGTGTGATCGATACGGAACGTCAGGCGTTTTCGCGGCTACCGGCGCACGATCTCGAGCTTAAGTTCTCAAACAGGAATCTGGCGTACGTGATCTATACTTCAGGCTCAACAGGAAAGCCGAAGGGTGCCGGCATCGATCATCGTGCGGTCGTCAACCTTTTCACATCTCTGCGTGAGAAGCCGGGCATCACTTCTTCTGACATCCTTCTTGCAACAACGACACTTTCGTTCGATATCGCTACGCTCGAGATGTTCTTGCCGCTTACAGTCGGCGCATGCATTCACATCGTTCCGCGCGAAGTTGCCATAGACGCGCGCAAGCTTGCGGATGCGCTGGAGTCGTCAGACGCGACGATCATGCAGGCCACACCGGCAACCTGGCGCATGCTGACCGGCTCAGGCTGGCAGCCGTCAAGACGTATCAAGATGTTCTGTGGCGGAGAAGCCTTATCGCCCGAACTCGCCGGCCAACTTCTCAAGCGCAGCACGGCGCTTTGGAACATGTATGGTCCGACTGAGACAGCGATTTACTCGGTGATTCACAAAGTCGAGTCGGTAAGCAGGAACATCGCCATCGGGAGGCCTGTCGCGAACACGCGGCTGTACCTGCTGGATCAAGCCATGCAGCCAGTGCCGCTGGGCGTGAACGGCGAACTGTACATCGGCGGGTTTGGACTGGCGCACGGCTATCTGCGCCGGCCGCGTATGACCGCCGAACGCTTTGTGCCGGACCCGTTCAGCACCGAGCCGGGGGCAAGGCTCTACCGAACGGGCGACCTGGCGCGCTACCGATCCGACGGAAACATTGAGTATCTCGGCCGCATCGATCACCAGGTTAAAATTCGCGGGTTCCGCATTGAGCTGGGCGAAATCGAAGCGGCGCTGACGCAGCACAGTGCCATTCGCTCGAGCGTCGTCGTCGCTCGCACGGACGCATCCGGCGAGCCGCAGCTTGCCGCGTACGTCGTGGCTCGCGAGGGCAGCGTCATTCCGCCCGCGTCCGAACTGCGCACCTTCTTGTCGCGAACACTTCCCGCGTACATGGTCCCTGCCTTCTTTATTGTGATGGAGGCACTGCCGATTTCGCCGAATGGGAAAGTGGATCGAAAAGCGCTTCCCGTTCCCGACTCCAGCAGCCTGCGCGCGCAGGCGCCTCTCACGCCAGCGCGTAACGAAACAGAACAAGCGCTAGTCGAAATTTGGCAAAGCGTTCTGCGCGTAGACCGGGTTGGCGTTTTTGACAATTTCTTTGAGCTCGGCGGCCATTCGCTGATTGCGACACAAGTGGTTTCGCGCATTCGCGATCAGCTGAAAGCTGAGCTGTCGATCAAGGACTTCTTTGCAGACCCGACAATCGCAGCGTTGGCGCTGCGCATTGGCGGGCAGGCAACACCGGCGGCGCTCAGCCCGATTCCACGCCAGTCTGCCAGTGGGGCGGCGCCTCTTTCGGCTGCACAGCAGCGGCTCTGGTTCCTGGAACAGCTTGAGCCGCTCACGCCGCTTTATAACGTTCCGTTTGCTCTGCGCATAAAAGGCGAGCTGGATACTGCAGCGCTGTACAAGTGCCTGAACGCCCTGGTTCAGCGTCACGCAGCATTGCGCACGCGTTTCATCTCCGAAAATGGTGTGCCTGCTCAACTGGTTCTCGATTCAGCAGAGCTGGTTGTGGCCGAGACATACCTCTATCACGTGCCTCAGCTCGAACGCGAACACGAACTGCAGCGCCTGCTTGCTGACGAGGCGCATCGCCCGTTCGATCTCACCGCGGATCTGCTCATTCGCGCCACGCGTTACGAAATCGATAAGACGGATCACGCGTTGCTTATAGTGATGCATCACATCGTCTGCGACGCATGGTCCATCAGCATTCTCAAGCACGAACTGAGCGCCTTTTATGAGCACTTCGCGTTCGGGGCGACGCTGCAGCTGCCTGAACTGCCGATTCAGTACAGCGATTATGCAATCTGGCAGCGTGAGCAGAACATTGAGGCGCAACTGGAGTACTGGAAGAAGAAACTGGCGCCGCCATTGCCCGTGCTGGAACTTCCGATTGCTCGCG
>Ga0196964_10000822_pt1 | contig 16986 bp, 10 predicted proteins | sample S1_10metaG_FD_148615 | JGI IMG/M metagenome (GOLD analysis project Ga0196964, IMG submission 148615) | Soil microbial communities from Anza Borrego desert, Southern California, United States - S1_10 | ecosystem: Environmental > Terrestrial > Soil > Desert | place: USA: California | collected...
GCCCTGTATGTCCTCGTCAGGAAGGGCAAAGTTGACGAGTTTCTGAATACGGTTCCTGATCCCTTCCCCGCCCACCTCCAGAAGGGAATCTACGGCCACACGTTGGCGTTGCTTCGCTTCTGCCAGCGGAAGCCGGAGCTGGCGATCGATATTGTCAGAACCTGGATCATGCCGTTTATGCAGCCGCAGGTCCGCCGTCCCCTCTGGCTGTTCCGATGGGCGGCCGGCGCCCTCGTCGAATCTCAGTCGCCGGCAGCCCGAGAGTTCCTCGACGAGTTCATTACACATTCGCAAGCCGCTATCGATGAAACCGACTCACGCTTCGTGCCGGCGTTTGTGCGCGGTCGTTGGGCTCTGGAACACTGTGACTTCGAAGAAGCTGAGAAGCATACCCGCGAACTTCCGACCGTCTCTGACCGGCATCTGGTTTCACCCTTCCTGCTTCACATTTTCCTGCACTCGCTGGGGCTGCATACCTCCTCATCCAGTGATGATCTTCATCGCAGACTGAGCTGTATGGCGGCAGGCGCGGAATACGAGCTGGGCAATATCATGCTCGGCCGCCAGGAACCGCGAATCAGCGAAACGTGGCCACATCCGCTTTGGCGCCCGGAGTGGCGGCTCTGGCTCGCATTGTGGCTCGAAGCGAAGGGACAGCCTCAGGCCGCTGTGGATATCATTCTGCCGGCCCGTGATCCACGTTACGGGATGACGCATTGCCAGCCTGCGATTGAACAACTTCTGCAGCGTATCCAAACGCGTTCGTTGCTGCCCAAACCGAACTAGGTTCGCCTACTGGAGGTGAGTTTCGCCGCTCTGAACTCCGAATTTTGAGTTGGTTGAGCTCCCAAGGGGCCGTGGGCCTTAGCACCCTCACCTCCCCTTCCGCTGAGGGCCCTTCGCGGCTTCGCCCTGCTGGACGAAGACGCAAAGATACTTCGCCTCGTTCTTGCCCAGAGCGCGCGATGAGTGAGGAAGATTCGGATCGAAGTACAGCGAGTCGCCAGGCTCGAGCACCATCGCTTCTTCGCCGACTGTCATCTCCAGCCTGCCGCTGAGCATGTAGATGAACTCCTGCCCATCGTGCTGGAAATGGCCTTTAGGATCGCCAGGCGCGATGGTCAGCAGAAATGGCTCCGCGCGTTTATTGGGCATTGGGAGCGCCAGCGCTTCATACGAATACCCGAACTGTGTGCCATCGCGGACGATGGGCACTCCCGCGCCTTTGCGCGTCAAAGCGAAACTGCGCGGCCCCGCTTGTTCCGTGAAGAACTCGGCGAGCGGCACTTTCAACGCGTCGGCAATGCGCAGCATGGTCGAGATCGGCGCGGAAATCTGGCCGGTCTCAATTTTTGAAAGTGTACTCTTGGTCAGCGACGCGGCAGTGGCGGCGTCGGTGAGACTCTGGTTACGTGCCAGCCGCAGGCGGCGGATGTTCGCGCCGATGCTCTTCTCGTCCACAAGATTGTCTCCTTAGCGTGCGTACGACGGCTTAGCGTTTTGAGGCGAGCCCGTCAAGCGGTGCACCTGTGCAAGGAGGGCGCACGCGTGCGCTTCACGCGTCCCCTGCAGTCTTTGTCGAAAAAAATGTCCTGCTTGTGCGCCACGCGTGCACTCCTTTCGCACTAGTGTACTAGTTCTCTTTGGAGGAACCCATGCGTCTCGCCTCGCTCTCTTTCCTGCTCCTGAGCTTCATCGCATTTGATGGTGTCGCCGCGAGCTACTATGTCGATGCCACCTCTGGCAGCGACGCCAACCCCGGGAGCTCGGCCTCCGCGCCGTGGAAGACGCTGGCGAAAGTCAGTGGCGCAACTTTCATCCCAGGGGACTTCATCTATCTGAAACGCGGCTCCTTCTGGAATGAAACGCTTTGGATCTACTCCTCGGGCACGGCAGGCGCAAACATCACCTTTGCGGCATACGGCAGCGGCACGAACCCCGTCGTCTATGGAGTGCAGGTCCGCGCCTCGTTCGTCACCGTCGATGGCATCCATGTCGATCACGCGAAGACCGCGGGCGACGCGGTCAACATCCGCAATCCAAATACGACGCTCAGGAACATGACCGTCTGCAACGGATTGAACGACGGCATCGATATCGATAACGGCGACGGCAGCGTCATCGACGGCTGCACAATCTTCAACTTTCTGAATGGCAGCGCGGCGGCACCCGTGGATGGCCACGGCATCGTGGCGACGGACACGCAAGGGCTGACCATTCGAAACTGCGACGTGTCGCGGTGTTCAGGTGATTGCTTCCAGAGCGACCCGGACCGGGACGCGGATTACCCGGACAACATTCTGATCGAGAACTGCCGTTTCTGGACCGGCCCGCTCGCGGTGAACTTCAATGGCGGATGGCTGGCCGGAGACATTCCGGGCGAAAACGCGGTAGATACGAAGGTCGTTCCGAACGACACGTACGTCAGCGCGCCGCGGCTGCGCCTGACGGTGCGAAATTTCATCGCACACGGCTGGAAACGCGGAGGCGCGATCGGCAACCGCGCCGCGTTCAATCTGAAGGAAAAAGTCGCCGCGACGCTGGAGCGCGTGACCGTGTACGATTGCGAGATCGCCTTCCGCCTGCGCGGGGCCTGGGGCGGCGCAGAAGTGACGCTATCTAACGCAGTGGTGTACAACTGCGAGCGCGCGGTGCGCGCCGAAGACAGCCTCAAGAACCTGAAAATCTACAACACGACGTTCGGGAACGGCATCGCGGCGCAGCTCGAGCTCGCGGCGGCTTCTGTCGACCCAAGCTGGTCGTGGCTTAACAACGCTTTCATCGGGACGAAGCCATCGGCGGCGGCGGATGGAAGCAACAAGATCGTCTCGGCGGCTGCGTTCAAGAACGCCGCCGGGAACGACTATCACCTGATCGCGGGCTCTGTGTTGATCGACAGCGGCATCGCGATCGCAGGCGTGAATACCGATCGTGACGGCGTTGCGCGGCCGCAAGGCGCGGCGTTCGACGCCGGCGCGTATGAGTACTTCGTTGCGGTCACGCCGCCGAGCATCACCACGCAACCTGTGAATCGCACGGTCGCAGCCGGGCAGAGCGCGACGTTCAGCGTGACGGCAGCCGGAACGGCGCCGCTCACGTACCAGTGGCAGAAGAACGGCGTCAACATTGCAGGCGCGACAGCATCGTCGTACACGACACCGCCGGCGACGACGGCAGATAGCGGCTCGACCTTCCGCGTCGTCGTCAGCAACGCAGCGGGATCGGCAACCAGCAATAGCGCGACGCTGACGGTGAATCCGGCCGGTGGCAGCACGCTCGTCCACTGGAGATTCGATGAGACTTCCGGAGCGATTGCCACCGACTCGTCCGGCAGCGGGAACTCCGGCACTGCCGTGAACGGGCCGCTGTGGACCAGCGGCAAGATCGGAGGCGCCCTGAGCTTCGACGGCGTCAACGACTACGTCATCACTCCGCCTCTCGGCGCTGGGCCTGCGCATGTGACGCTCGCCGCGTGGATCAAGCCCGCGGCCGCGGGCGGCATAGTCTTCAGCGAACTGGGGCAGAACGCGATCAACACAGGCTGGCATGACAGCCAGATCGAGGTCGCAAGAAGCGGCGTTGTGAAGGTATGCCTCTGGAACGGGGGTCACGCCTCAATTTCAATCGGCACCGTGACCTTCGGCACGTGGAACCACGTCGCCATGACGTACGACGGCGCGACGATGCGCGGGTACCTCAATGGCGTTCTGGGGGGCAGCTTCAATACGGTTAAACACAATCCTGGAACGCTGTATTACGCCGTCGGCGCGGCGGATGCGACGAATGCGGGAAACGGATCGTACTTTAGCGGACTCATCGACGACGTCCACATCTACAACCGTGCGCTGTCCGGCGCTGAGATCGCCGCGCTCGGCGCCTCGGCCAACGCCGCGCCGTCCTTCATTTCAGCCGCGAGCGCGGCACCAAATCCGGCGAGCGTGAATGCCGCGGTGTCGCTCTCCGCGGCAGCGACCGATCCGGATGGCGACGCGCTGGCGTACACATGGAACTTCGGGGACGCGACCTCGGGCTCGGGCGCATCCGTCAGCCATGCTTACACCGTAGCGGGAACCTACACGGCAACGGTGACCGTTTCAGACGGGAAAGGTGGGAGCGCCAGCAGCAGCGTCGTGGTGACGGTGAACAATGCAGCCGCCGCGCAGGTTGCGTTCGTCAAGACGGATACGACGACAAAAGGCAATTGGAAAGGCATCTACGGTGCTCAAGGGTATTCGATCCAGGCGGATGCGACGAGCCTTCCGTCGTATGCAACGTTCTCCGTCAGTACGGCGAACGTGTATACGTGGGCTGGATCAACAGGCGATACGCGCGGACTGCAGAAAGCCGCGAGCAGCACCGATCGCATCGCCGCGTGCTGGTACTCGGGAGCGTCGTTCACTGCCAGCCTGAATCTGAGCGACGGGCAGGAGCATCAGGTTGCCTTCTACGCGGTGGATTGGGACTGGCTCAGCCGCGCCGAGAAAGTGGAAGTGTTCGATGCCGTCTCCGGAAGCCTGCTGGACACGCGGACGCTGAGCGGCTTCAGCGGGGGCGCGTACCTTGTGTGGAAGATGAAAGGAAATGTGCGCATCCGTTTCACCTGCACCGGGCCGTACAACGCCGTGCTGAGCGGCGTCTTTATCGACGCGGTGAATGGCGGCGCGCAGGCGGCGTTCGTCAAGATGGATGCCGCGTCACGCGGGAACTGGAAAGGCGTCTACGGGGTGCAGGGGTACTACATTCAAGCCGACGGAGCGCAGGTTCCTGCCTATGCCACGCTGACCTTCAGCAACGCATCCTCGTACGTATGGGCCGCGAGCACGGCGGATGGGCGAGCGCTCCAGAAGGCCGCGAGTACGACGGATCGGCTGGCGGCCTGCCTGTATTCAGGCTCCGGGATCGGAACAAGCTTCAACGCGAATCTGAATCTCACCGACGGGCAGGAACACCGTGTGGCGTTTTATTGCGTGGATTGGGATACCGTCAGCCGCGGGCAACGGGTCGAAGTTCTGGATGCTGTTTCGGGCGTGGTTCTGGACACGCAAAGTTTGACTGCTTTCAACGGCGGCGCGTACCTGGTCTGGAAATTGAAAGGCAACGTGAAGATCCGCTTTACCTGCACGGCGGGTTACAACGCGGTGCTGAGCGGCATCTTCTTTGACGCAGCCGCGTCAGCAGCGTCGCCAGCGGCCGCGGCCACGAGCCCCGCTGAAATGTCTGGCTCCGAGCCCGCGCCCATGCCGTTCGAGGTGACCGCGCTCTCTGCTGTGGTGAACTACGCTGCAAGCGGGCGCGACAGCCTGGTGCTGCTGGGGACCCTGCCGCAGGACGTTGACGTGGGCGGGGTCAGTGCAGTCGTAAACATCAGCGGCGAAAACGCTGCCTTCCACTTCGACGATCAGTCGTCGAGCGCGAAAACAGGCGCGGATGTGCTGAAGTTCATTGACCCGCGTCGTTTCCGGCTGACGCTGAAAAAGCACACTTTCATCCAGAACTGGAGTGGGCTGCTCGACGGCGGCGCGGCGGATGCCACCGTCGATCTCACGGTAACCGTAAGCCTGGGCGGCGATTCCTATGCCGCGAATGTCAGAGCTGATCGGCTCGAGAAACCCGGAAAGGCTTCCCGGCTGAAAAAGTAGCTCACTGCTGCGGGCCGGCGTGCGCGGCGAGTTGCTGCCGGTGGTAGTGCAGATGGGCTGGAGCGTCGCCGATCTTCCTGACGGTGTTTCCAGCGATGAACTTTGGCGCGACGGTGATCAAGGCCGGTGAGTCCTCAGGCTGCTTCGCGGCTTCGCCGCTGCGGCGCGCAAGGAGCGCCAGCACGCGCTCGGCGGCGCGCTTCCCGACGCCCGCCATGTCGCTCGAGCAACACGTCCAATCGCGGCCGCGCTTCTCTGGCTGTCCGAAGCAGACGACGCTGATCTCGCGCGGGACGTCGGCACGCTCGGCGATCCACGCGGCGGTGCGGGGGTGTAGAACGATCGCGGCTGTCACTTCGCGATTTTCAATCAGGCGGCGCAGCCGGGCCTGCGCCGCGGTCCCTTCAGCCGGAAAGCGTTCGAAGGCGTGCTGGAAATCATGTTCGATTCCGGCTTCCGTCAGGGCGAAGAGGTAACCGGCCATGCGTTTCATCGAATCCGGCTCGGGTATGAGGATGTGTTTCTCGGGATCGGCAGGGTGATGACCCCGGCCTTCTCCCACGAAAACGATCTGCCTGTGGCCGTTGTCGACGAGGTGCCGCGCGGCAAGGTAACCTTCACGGAAGCTGTCGCAGATGACGGCGTTGAAGTCGTTCTGGGTCGGCGTCGCATCGGCGGCGACGAGGAACCTGCCTGACTGCGAAAGCATCGAGAGGTACTCGTCGTTCTGAATGCCGATGGTGAGATACGCGTCGACGTCGGCGTTGAGCACTTTCTCCAGCGCCGGACCGAAACGAAGCTCTGGGGCGTAAGCTTCACCGGTAATGTGGGTCACGCGCACATTCCCTTGGGTCAGCACGCGCACGGCCTCGCTATTGACGACGCCGTAGACGGGGCTCTCCTGCAAAAGCCGCAGCGCGCCCCGATAGACAATCCCTACGCACGGCGGGGTCAGCTTGTTGATGAAGATGCCGCGGCCGTGCTCGCTGCGGAGCAGGCCTTCCTTGATCAGATCGTTGATGGCCTGCGTCAGCGTCACGTGGTTGATGTCGAGGATCTTGCAGAGCTGGCGCTGCGGGATGAGCGCATCGCCTGCGGCGAGCGTGCCGTCCAGGATCTGGCGGCGGATGCCTTCCCGCACCTGGACGGTCAATGGAGGCGCGGAGTTGTCGTTGCGGACGAGCCGCATGGACCAGTGCTTTGCTTTTTCACGGCCGTACGTCTTGGGTCTTGCCTTGTTCATTCAATGCTGCACCTTGTGCTAGTACACTACCGATGGGTAGTTGTAAAGATACTCTACCGGCAATGCAAGATGCGGAATTTCACGTGCAGATTCCTTTGGTATTCAACACGCTTCGGTGTAGACTGTTCTAGTACACATATCTAGCAGCTTGAGGGACAATCTACATGCCGCCGTCTGCGTCTGAACTCCGTGTTGAAGTGCGCCCGACGAAGCCTGAGGTTCCGCCCTGTTCAACGCCTCCCGACCCCGCGAAGCCGGTCTTCTTCACTGATGCGGCTCGCCGCCGCCCGCGCATGCTCTTCGACGCCGCAGGCTGGCAGGAACTGAAGTCGAGGCTGCGCAATCCTGTTGAAGCGGGAATGATCCAACGGCAGCGCGAACGATTTGCTTTCTTTGAAGGAAAGGCTGTACCGCAGGGCAATCGAGCCGCCGTGAGCGACCGCGGCATCTCCATGCTTCAGGCTCCGGCGGCGCTGCTCTACCTCGCGACGGGCGAAGAGAAGTATTTGAAGCGGGCGAAAGAATACACCCTGCTCCTTGCGCAGTGCGATGCTGAGCACATAGCCAACGACCTTGCGGCCGCGCACGCGCTGGAAGGACTAAGCTACACCTACGACCTGCTGTACGAGCGCTGGAGCGATGCGGAACGTGCCGCGATTGTCAACTTCGCGCGGCGCTTCGGGACCGCGTTCTTCTCTATCACCGCAACACCCATCGGATACTGGGGCGGGATTCTTCTTCAGAACCACTGCCAGGTTGCATGGACGGGGCTGGGGATTCCCGGCCTTGCCTTCCACGATGAATTTCCGGAAGCGCGCGAGTGGGCGCAGTGGGCGCACCGCATCTATCGTACGATCGCGTGGTTGCAGCCGCCCGATGGAAGCAACATGGAAGGCCCGAGTTACGGCGCGTACGGAATCGAGCAGCGGCTGCAGTATTATCAGGCGGCGCAGCGCTGCCTGGGAGAAGACCTGTATGGCGAAAGCGACCGGAAATCGATCCAGTGGTTCCTGCATCAACTGCTTCCAGACTTTCAGCCCAGGCGCAACAGCCTTTGGTGGGGAGACAATCCCGGCCACTATGACGCGCATGGGCCCGTGCATTCGCTACTGGCGCTCGCGTCGCGCTTCAACGACGGCACCGCGCAGGCCATGGCGCTGGAATGCTGGCGCCGCGGGATCGGGCGGCAGTGCGGGATGATGTCGTTCGACCTGCTCTGGTACAATCCCGCTGTGGCCGAAGAGTCTCTGGAAAGGAGCGCGCTTTCCCATCACTTCACCGATCTGGATCTCGTTTGCGCGCGGTCTTCCTGGACGGAGGATGCGACGCTGGTGTCCTTTCTCTGTGGTCCGTACCAGGGCCACCGGGTCAAGGAATTCCATAGCGGCGACCTGGGCGGCGCGCACGTTCACCCCGACACCGCGTCGATCCAGTTGTATTCGCGTGGTGAAGTGCTGCTCGCGGATCCCGGATATGAGTTCATCAAGCATACGAGTTATCACAACACCGTTCTGGTGGATGGCATCGGGCAGCTCGGCGAGGGCCTGAAGTGGTACAACACCAACCGCGTGCTTCATTTCGGCGGCAGCGCCGAAGTGCTGCATTTCTGCGAGAACGGCGAAAGTGTCGCTTGGGTTGGTGATGCGGCGAAGATGTATCTTCCAGAGGCAGGACTGAAACAGTTTCGCCGCCACGTGCTGTACCTGCGACCGGACCTGCTGATCGTTTTGGACGAACTGCAGTCTCAGGAGCCGCGCGTGTTTACACAGCTTTGGCACACGCAAAGCGGGCTGAACGACAGCGGGGGCAGGTACGGATTCGTTCAAGGCAAAGCCGCGCTGTCTATTCTGCCCCTGGCAACGGACGGGGGCCGGCCAGAAGTCGTCTGCGGCGTGCAGGAGCTGAAGGACCTGGTCGAGAAGGGCAAGCAGCAGCACGAACTGCGCGTGTCGAGCTCGCGTGTGGCGAGATGGACGTTCGCCACCGTTTTCGGCATCTCTGACGCTGCAGGCGGTCCAATGCAGCTCCGTGGCAAGGTTTCTGGAAATACGGTTTCGGTCTCATCGGCGGTGGGCGACGTGTCCGTCACCTTCTGTGCCGATTCCGCGCCATGCATTCTTAGGTAAGGAGAAAACGATGCGACGCATTCGCCTGGCTCTGGTCAGGATTCTGGCGGCCGTGACGATGATGAACGCAGCAGCTTTCAGCGCAGAGTCCCCGAAAGTGCAAAAGCCCGACGAACGCTACTTCGGCACGGACAGCTTCGTGCCGGACTGGAAAAAAGCGGAGGAGATCGACGCCAGGGCGTCTGAGTTCTTTCTGAAGAATCACTGGCCGAAGTTCAAAGCCGATTACGACAAGGGCGGCAGCGCCGCGCTCAGCGATGCGAGCGCCCAACAGAAGGCGGCCGGCGCGGTGGTCTTCCTGCATTCGATGATCGAGCCGCTGGGCGTCGATGCGCTGCCCAAGGCCGAACGCGTCAATTTCGAGAGGACAGCCATCTTCGCGGCACGCGGGGAAAGCGAGCCAGTGCTTGTCGGCGTGCGCACCCTGGGCGAGCCCCGGGAGATCAGCATCGAAGTGAGCGACCTTGCGGGCCCCGCAGGAAAGATCGCGAAGGAGAACATCACGAACCGTTTGCTCCTGCCCTACAAGATCAGCAAGGGCAAAGGAGTGGACGCCGTTGAGCAGATGGTGCTGCTCAAGACGCCGCAGAACCGCTGGACCTTCCCGCCGAATTATGCGATGGCCTACGCCGTCGACGTTCATGTCCCGGTGGACGCGCCGCCTGGCAAGTACTCTGGCAGGATCGTTGTGAAGTCCGGCCGCGTGGTCGCGAAGGAATTCACGCTGGAGCTCGAGGTCCTGCCCTTCACGTTGAAGACGAACAACTTTCACGCGGGCGGGTTCGGCGTGTCGTTCAAGACGTGGGCCGGCGGCTTCACGGCTTACCACCCCGAGATGATGGAGATGGATGCGCGCTACGGATTCAACATGGCCGGCGGCTTTTTCAACAAGGGAGCGGAAATCCCGTTCCGGAAGGACGCGCAAGGGAACCTGGAAGTCAACCCAGACGATCCGAAGTTCCAGAAGTTCAACGAAACGATGAAAAACATGGCCAAGCACAACCTGGGGCAGGTCGCCTTCTGGAACTGGGGCGCCAGCGGCGACGTGAAGCAATTCAATAATGTGCTGAAGGCCGCGGGATACGGACCGATCCACACGGAAGAAGGCAAGAAGGGCTTCGGTGAAATCTGCCGCGCGATCAAAGCCGCGGAGAAAAAGCACGGCTGGCCGGAGGTCGTGATCAATCCCTATGACGAAGCACTGATGGACCAGGACTCCGTGCGCGAGATCATCGCCGGGGTCCATTACGTGCATGAAATGAGCCCGGAGACGCGCCTGTACATGACGCAATGGCGCGAGGGCTACGCGCGCCTTTATCAGAGCCAGGGCAAACAGCTTCAGGGGAAGAGCCGCCCGCAGGGCAAAGAGCTCCAGGCGCTGAAAGCCTCGAATGAAGCGCCGCAGCTGAATTTCCACGTCATCGGCAACAACGTGCTGGAGAACGATGCGCGGAAAATGCAGGACGAACTCGGCGGCGAATACTGGCATTACACGGTCATCGGCGCGATGGACGCGCAGGCGCGTTTCGCCTACGGGTTCAAGGCGTGGATTGCGCGCTGCGAAGCGTGCCTGATCTGGGCGACGTACAAAGGCGACCTGGACGGCAGCGGCTGGACGCTGCACTACGCCATGCCTGAGGATCCCGCGCAGGGCGAAAAGAACACACGCGGCCCCGTGATCGCTTCGGTGCGCGCGATCCCGGCGCGAGAAGGCATCGACGATCGAAAGTACATCGAGACGCTGAAGTTCCACGCACGAAAAATGAAGTCTGAGGACGACCTGAAATTCCTGAACGAGCTCGCGGAGCGCTGCCGCGGCCTGGCGGACCTCAAGAACATCGGCGGGGTAGACAACACCGAAGCGACGGGCATCAACGGAAACGCGTTTCACAGCCTGCGCGTCGAGATCAAGAATCGGATTCTCAAGCTGGTCGCGAACGGAAAGTAAGAGTCTCGTTGGGTGGCAGGCAAAAGGCCGCTCTGAAAGCCCGTCGTGCGCTTCTATTCAGGGGCGCTTTACTATGAAGATCATGTCCTGTTGATCTCGAGGCAGCCAATAGCCGAACAACCCATCGATCCACAGTGATGGTGAAAGAATAATTGATTTTAGATCGGGTGGGTCGAAGACGGCATCGATCGTGTTATCCTGACTCCTTAAATACCTCGCTAGAAATCTCGTATTGAGAAAGGGGATGACAGTGTCCATGCAGTGCCGAACGATCACGTTCTGCAGCTCAAAACCCTCTTGATCGACCAATCTCTTCAACTGCGCTTCACTGAAAATGTGAAGATGAAATGGGGCATGCAGCGCATGAAGGCTTTCTTCAGGCCGGGCCAGATCGATTGCATCAGCGCGGGGAGTACCAACAACCAGAATTCCGCCTGGTTTCAGATATTGATACACAGTCGCAAGGAATGCGCGAGGATCCGAATCATGTTCAATCACATCCTGCGCGATCACGAAATCATACGGCTCATCCAGCACGGACTTGTTGTCGTAATGAACGGAGTATGGATCATATCCAAAGACATCGCTATAATTCTGTTCTTTCAGCAGATCAACCAGGATGCCGGAGCCGCAACCGTAATCCAATACCCTTGAATGACGCTTTAGACCATGTGTTCTTAATCGGACGACATAAGAATTCAGGGCAATTCGTGTGAAGGTATCCAGTTTCCGGCGGGCAAACGGGTAGTCGCGATAGTATCGAGGCAAGTCTGGTTCATGGGCCAAATGGATGCTCTTGCAATTTATGCAGCGCCAGATGTCAAATCTTTCATGCGCCCACTTGCGGACATTCGACCGCACTTGCGTCTTTTCGACGGTATCGACACGATTGGCGCACGCGCATAAGGAACAATGAAGTTGATGAAACACGGTGCTCCTCAGCAGGCAGACTGTGTCACTTCGCTGCCGCCAATGGCAGCGTCTCATGCAGGGGCCGCTCAATTTCTGCAATTTGGCCCGCGCGCGCGCCGGACGTGGCTGAAACAAGCCGTTGATACGTCTCCTCGTGCGAGGAAACGACGGCATCCAATGAAAACGAGGAAGCCTTAAGACGGCTATTGCGAGACATTTGAAGCCTCAATTCGGGGCGTGTGATCAGGACATCGATCCATTGCAAGAGGTCGGCGCCATTTTTGGGATCAAAAATGAAGCCGTTCCTGCCCTGGTCGACGAGCTCTTCACGAGAGACTATCCCGCTGGAGACAAGCAGAGGCTTTCCAAAATGCATTGCTTCAATGCATACCATGCCCTGCGTCTCGAAAAACGACGGCAGTACAAAGGCGTCAGCCTGATCGTAATATTGAGGAAGCTCCGCGTTTGGGATATAGCCAAGAAACGAGACTTTAGACTCAATGCCGAGCTGCGTCGCGATGCCTTTCAATTGTTCGCGGATGGGGCCATCGCCGGCAAGCCATAATTCCGCGCCGGGGTGATTCAGCAACACGATGCGGAAGACCCGGATCAAAAACGCGAGATTTTTCTCGGGGCTTAAGCGTCCGACGAACAGCAGAGTAAACCTGTTCTCGCGAGGTGGACGCGGCGTTGAGACGGAATTTTGAAACGCAATTGCATTCCCAAGGAAAACACAGTTGGCGGAGACACCTTTTGCCCGGGTCGTTTCCAGGAGTCTTTGCGACGGGAACGTTATCAGATCGAACTTGTTGCAGAAGCGCACAATCTGCCGTGAGATCATTGATTGAACACGCGGAAGCCAGCGGAACGGCGAGGTCAGGATTTCTTCCGCCATATGGTAGGTATACATCGCCTTGATGCCCAGCTTCTTGGCGGCGTGAACCGCCTGGACAGCCATGTAGCTCAGAAAATGGACGTGTACCACGTCGATATTGTGCCGGTGCAAGATCGTCTTCAAATCGCGGGAAGTCGTGACCGAGTGGCGGAAGCCCGAGACTGGAATACTGAAATTGCGATAGATGGTAAGCCCTGGAGCACTTGAAATGCCGGGCTGGTGCCTCTTTCGCGACGTAATCACAACAATGTTGTGACCGCGCGCTTTCAATTCAGGGACCAGGTTCTGAAGGTGAACTCCGACCCCGGCGATGCTGGGATCATAGTCCTCAGACACCATGCAGATGTTCATAAATGTTCCAGCCTCATAGTTGTTCTGCCTGTTTTGCGCCGGCGCGGAGCCTGCGAGGTCACTTCAACTTGAATGTCAGCTCGTCTGCAACGGAGCCGTCGCGTTCGATCAGCCTGAGCGTCGCTTCGCTACCCTTGACGTGCAGGTATGCCAGAGATGACTTGCCGCCGAGGTACTGGCGCAGCGACCACAGACTCTTGTTTTTCAAATCGTTCACGTCTCCGCCATAGACAACATTCATGGTGCCGGCTGGGTCGGGTTTGCCTTCGCCATTGATGAACGCGCTGCGCTGGTAGCTGTGATCGTGACCGTTGAAGGCGACGCGCACGTTATGCTTCTTGAAGATCGGCCAGAGCTGCTCGCGGCGCAGCACGCCTTCGGGATAGGGCTTGCCGTTCACGGGAAAGGACTGATAGCCGTGCGGCCCGTCGGAGAAGAAAATGTGATGGCAGGCGTAGAACTTCCAGGGGCATTTCGTCGCGGCGTAAGCCTTGTCGATCGTGTCGAGTTCTTCTTTTGAATAAGGATTGGAATAGCCCGGCACGTCCTCGACGCGGAACATCACCGGCCCCCATTCGAAGGAGAAGTCCAGGTTGGCGGGGTCGGGAAAGTCGAGATACTTCTGCGCCTGCGCGGGATCCTTTGTGTACTTCGGGACTTCGTTGTCGTGGTTGCCGAGCGCCAGGAGAATCGGAGTGCGGCCGATCCAGTTGGCGTCTTTGATCCACACGCGCCGCGTGAAGAGGTGGTCTCCGAGATCCACGAAGAAGTCGACTTCCTTCTTGAGCTGCTCCTCGATCTTCTGCACCATCGGGTCCTGCGGCATGGTGTAGTCGCCGCCGAAAAGGAAGAGCACTTCCGTGTTCTGGTCGGCCGGCGCCGTCCGAAACTTCGAAGTGAAATCCATGACCTTGTAGGGATAAGACGTCCCGGGCTTCAAGCCGGTGATGCGGAACTTATGGATCGCGACCTGCGGCCCGAGTTGCCGTGAGTCCGTGATCTCGATTTTCGTCGGCTTTATCGTCTTGCCATCCGCGTAGGTCAGCGTCAGGTCCTTGTCTTCCTTGTCGAGGACCACGCTGATCGTGAGCGCGTCTTTGGAGACAAGACTCAGCAGCGGCGGGCACTGCCGCTCGGCTGCCGCGCTGAGCAGCGGAAAGTGCGCAATGATGATCAACAGGCACAAGCGTAAAGTTCGCATCGATGCTCTCCTGAATGGCGGCTACCTGTTACTTGAACAACTTCAGGTACTCGTAGACTGGCAAGCCGATCAGCGCCGCCGCGACGCAGACACCGGCGGTCCACACGGCCACAGCCAGCGGCACCTTGACGAACGAACCCAGCAGCCAAGCCGCGGACATTCCCAGGCACCCGTTCAGCAAGTAGCCGTAATATCCCATTGAGATCTGCCCAGGCTCGGGCTTGAACGTGAGCACAGCTTCCAGCGGCACGTAACGGAGCACGGGCAGAAGTCCCGCAACCGCGGCGGAGTACGCCAGGCAGAAGCCGGAAAGCGCCAGGAGCGCCGCCCGCTGGCGCCGGTCATCAGCCCTGTCCGGCGCGATTGTCACGAGGGCTTGCTGATAAGCTTCAAGACCTTCACCCATTAGACGGACCTCAAACTGACAAGCCCCAGGCCGACAACCACCGCGAGCACCACGGACGCCGCGATCACGATCCCGAGAATATTGAAGAGCCTCGTAACACTGCTGGGCTTCTGAAACTTCAAGTGTGGACGCAGCATGGACATCATCACCAGGATGGCGCAGGTGACTGCCAGCCAGTGTTCCTTCACCTCAAAGAACCACGTGCCGAGAGGCAGGCTGCTGTCCATGTAGTCAGCGCGAACGTGAATGCGAAAGCGCGGATAAATCAGCAGACCCAGCAGGAACGCGGCAGGAAAAGCCACAGCCATGATGCGCAGATAGGTGCGGTGCAGGTCGAGACGGTAGTACCGGCCGCGCAGATAGGAGACAGACAGAATGCCGAAATGAACCGCGGCGCCGACGAGAACGATGGCGGCGGCCGCATGCAGCAGCAGAAGCAGCTTTGCCGAAAGAGGATCTAGCAGCATGGAAGATCCATCGGAGAAGAGCGAGTACACAAGTATACTAGTACACTCTGGATATCGATCAGTCAAGTTGATTGATCTAGAAAGTGAGATCGGAGAACGAACACGAGGTGGGACCGATCTCCGCGAGGGCGCATCGCCGACTTGTTGCAACGCGAGGCGCCTGCGGTGAAGCGAGTGCTTCGGATGTGGAAACTGATGAAGTCGCGGTGCCGCGCAGGTCCCTTCGATCGGACCGCTCTCAAATGGATCCTAAGACTTACCCTCGTCCGACGTTTGGGGGGAGGGCACTACTTTCCCATGGGAATTAGCGTAATTTCATCATGCTTCGCGATTGAATCGTCGCGCTAAAGATATACTATCTGGTTGCATATCACACCGCTGCTACGCACCTTGGTTGAACATCTAGGAAGACCTCCTACTTATGGTGTGTCACCACCCGCCATCGCTGGCCATACGCTTCCTGCCGCTCAACGTGCTCGCGCTGCTGGCTGTGGCGAGCGCATTCTCGGCAGAGACGTGGACGATCTCGACGATCGCGGGCGGTAACCTCGGCGACGGTGGCCCTGCTTCCGCCGCAGGAATCAATGGGCCGAATGGACTGTGCTTCGACTCGGGTGGAAATCTCTACTTCGCGGATCACTTCAACAACCGCATACGCAAGATCGCGACAGACGGGACGATCAGCACGTTCTGTGGAGGCAGTGTCACCGCACACAACGACGGAACGACGGCCACTGCTGGTTTTGCGTGGCCCGCGAATCTCTGCTTCGATGAAGCTGGCAACATGTTCATCGCCGAGCAAGGAATCCACCGTATCCGCAAAGTGGACACGAACGGCAATGTGACCCGCATTGCTGGATTCACGACCCCGGGCTACAGCGGCGATAATGGTGCGGCCATCGACGCGACCCTCAACACCCCAAGTTCGGTCGTGGCGCGTAATGGCAAGCTTTACGTCGCGGATTCGGCGAATCACTGCATTCGCCTGATTGAGAACGGCACGATCACGACCATCGCTGGCAACGGGACCGCGGGTTTCGCTGGCGACGGCGGCGCTCCCGCTTCGGCGCAGCTCAACTATCCGTGGTTTGTGCTTTTAGATGCCGACAACAACCTGCTGATCGCGGAGAGCGGCAATTTCCGCGTGCGCAAGATCGACTTCGCCGCCAACAAGATCACCACCATCGCAGGCAACGGCACCGGCGGCGTGGAGAGCGGCGATGGCGGCGCGCCTACGAGCGCAAGTTTCTACGATTGTACAGGACTGGCACTGGACGCGGGCGGAGACCTCTACATCGCGACGCGGCGCAGAATCCGCAAAGTAAGCGGCAACGTCATCACGACCGTCGTGGGTGAGGGCGTCAATAGCGAGTGGCCGCAGTGCATCGCCTTCAATGCCGCCGGCGAAATGCTGTACACCGACGTCCAGCACTGCCGCATCCGGAAGCGAGCGGCGGATGGAACGATTACGACGATCGCAGGCAACGCGTTCGGCAATGGCGGCCCTGCAAGCGACGCACTCTTCGCCCTGGTCTCGAACGTCGCTGCCGATTCAGCGGGCAACGTCTACCTGGCGGACTGGTACGACTTCACAGTCCGCAAGATTGATACGGCCGGAATCATCAGCGTCTTCGCCGGCAGCCACGTGGATGGGAACAGCGGGGATGGTGGGCCCGCGACCCTCGCGCGGATGTACGAAGTCACCGACGTGGCGGTGGACGCGAGCGGCAATGTTTACATCGCGGACGCGGGCAACCAGCGGATTCGCAAGGTGAACGCGGCAGGCACGATCAGCACG
>Ga0196964_10000823_pt1 | contig 16980 bp, 23 predicted proteins | sample S1_10metaG_FD_148615 | JGI IMG/M metagenome (GOLD analysis project Ga0196964, IMG submission 148615) | Soil microbial communities from Anza Borrego desert, Southern California, United States - S1_10 | ecosystem: Environmental > Terrestrial > Soil > Desert | place: USA: California | collected...
AACGTCGCGATCGCCGACGCCAACGGCAAGGCCACCCGCGTGGGCTTCCGCATGGACGGGGACAAGAAGGTCCGCTTCGCCAAGACGACGGGAGACGTCATCTGATGGCTACCGAGAAATACACGCCGCGCCTCAAGGGCGAATACGAAGCCCGCATCCGCGCCGCGATGAAGGACAAGTTCGGCTACACCAACGAGATGCAGGTGCCCAAGCTGGACAAGATCGTCCTGAACATGGGCATCGGCGAAGCCGTGGCCGACTCCAAGAAGGCCAACGCGGCGCTCAAGGACCTGACGGCCATCGCCGGCCAGAAGGCCGTACCGACCAAGGCCCGCAACTCCATCGCCGGCTTCAAGCTGCGCGAGGGCATGGTCGTGGGCGGCAAGGTCACGCTGCGCGGAGACCGGATGTACGAGTTCCTAGACCGGTTCATCACCATCGCGCTCCCGCGGGTGAAGGACTTCCGGGGCCTGAAGGGCACCTCGTTCGACGGTCGCGGCAACTACGCCACGGGTCTGAAGGAGCACATCGTGTTCCCTGAGATCAACTACGACCAGATCGATCAGATGTGGGGCATGGACATCATCGTCTGCACCACGGCCAAGACCGATGAGGAGGCCAAGGCCCTCCTCACCGAGTTCAAATTCCCGTTCGTGAACTAAGGGCGGGAAGGAAAGAGCACCATGGCTAAGAAGTCCGCCGTAAACCGCAACGAGATGGTCAAGAAGCTCGTGGCGCAGTACGCCGACAAGCGCGCCAAGCTGAAGGCCATCGCCAACGATGAGAGCCTGCCGCTTGAAGACCGCTTCGACGCGCGCCTCAAGCTGGCCAAGCTGCCGCGCAACTCCGCGCCCAACCGGATCCGCAACCGCTGCGAGATCACCGGCCGCCCGCGCGCCTATTATCGGAAGCTGAAGATGAGCCGGATCAGCCTGCGCGAGCTGGGCAACCTGGGTCAGATCCCCGGCCTGACGAAGTCGAGCTGGTAGGGGGAGCGAGAACCATGATCAACGATCCCCTGAGCGACATGATCGCCCGCATCAAGAACGCCGCGACCCGCAAGCGTTCCAAGGTGCTGACCCCCGCCTCCCGCCTGCGCCAGCGCGTCCTCGACGTGCTGCAGGACGAGGGCTACATCCGCGGCTACAACCTGGTCGAAAACCCGGGCGAGTTCCCGCAGTTCGAGATCGAGCTCAAGTACTTCGACGGCCAGCCGGTCATCGCCGACATCAGCCGCGTGTCCAAGCCGGGCCGCCGGGTGTACTCGGCCATCACCGACCTGAAGCCGGTGAAGAACGGCCTGGGCATCTCGATCCTCTCCACCTCCAAGGGCGTGATGTCCGACGCGGCGGCTCGTGAAGCCAACGTGGGCGGCGAAGTCCTCTGCAGGGTCTACTAAGATGTCCCGTATCGGCAAGAAGACCATCACCATTCCCAAGGGCGTGACCGTCACGCTTTCGGGCCAGACCGTCTCGGTCAAGGGACCCAAGGGCGAGCGCGCCTGGACCGTCGCCGAGGAGATCGAGGTGGCGCAGGCCGGCGAGGAGCTGACCCTGACGCCGCGTTCGGACACCCCGCGCGCCCGCGCCATGTGGGGCCTGTCGCGCACCCTGGTCGCCAACATGGTGACCGGCGTCACCGACGGCTTCGAGAAGAGCCTGGAACTGGTCGGCGTGGGCTACCGCGCCGCCATGAAGGGCAAGGACCTGTCGCTGCAGCTGGGCTTCTCCCACGACGTGGACATCCCGGCGCCCGAAGGGATCACCTTCGCCGTGCCGAAGCAGACCGAGATCAAGATCAGCGGCGCCGACAAGCAGGCCGTGGGTCAGGTCGCGGCCGTGATCCGTAAGCTCCGGCCGCCGGAACCCTACAAGGGCAAGGGCGTGCGCTACGCGGGCGAAACCGTGCGGCGCAAGGAAGGCAAGAAGAAGTAAGCCATGGCCACGACACTCAAGCAAAACGCCAAGCGTCGCGCCGAGCGCACCCGTCGCCGCCTGAAGGCGGTGGCCAACGGCCGCCTGCGCCTGTCCGTCTATCGCTCGGACAAGAACATCGCCGCCCAGGTGATCGACGACGAGAAGGGCGTGACCGTCGCCTCGGCTTCGTCGCTGGAAGCCGGGAAGGGCGCCAAGGGCTCCGACAAGGAGGCCGCGGCCAAGATCGGCAAGCTGATCGCCGAGCGCGCCATCGAGAAGGGCGTCAAGGACGTCGTGTTCGACCGTGGCGGCTACATCTATCACGGGCGGGTGAAGGCGCTGGCCGACGCCGCGCGTGAAGCCGGCCTGAACTTCTAAGGAACCGACGCATGGCGCAAGCACCCCAACGTGGCGGCGGCGGCAACGACCGCAACCGGCGCGACAACCGCAACGCTCCGCAAGCCGATGGTCCGGATTCGGACATCATCGAGAAGCTGGTGCACATCAACCGCGTCGCCGCCACCGTGAAGGGCGGCCGTCGCTTCTCGTTCGCGGCTCTGATGGTCGTCGGCGACGGCAAGGGCCGCGTCGGCTTCGGTCACGGCAAGGCGCGCGAAGTGCCGGAAGCCATCCGCAAGGCGACCGAGGAAGCCAAGAAGACCATGATCCGGGTCCCGCTGCGCGAGAACCGGACCCTGCACCACGACGGCGAAGGCCGCTGGGGCGCCGGCAAGATCAAGATGCGCGCGGCCCCTCCGGGCACGGGCGTGATCGCCGGCGGTCCGATGCGCGCCGTCCTCGAAACGCTCGGCGTGCAGGACGTGGTCGGCAAGTCGCTCGGCTCGTCCAATCCCTACAACATGATCCGTGCGACCTTCGAGGCGCTGAAGGTCCAGTCGTCGCCGCGCCAGATCGCCTCCAAGCGGGGCAAGAAGGTCGCCGACCTGATGGGCCGCCGCAACGACGGCGCGTCGTCGCCGGAAGCGGTGGAGGCCTAAATCATGGCTGACAAGCAAACCGTCACCGTCCGCCAGGTCGGCAGCCCGATCCGCCGCAAGTCGGATCAGCGCGCCACTCTGGCCGGCCTGGGCCTGAACCGCCTGGGCCGTGAAGCCACCCTCGAGGACACCCCCGCCGTCCGTGGCATGATCGCCAAGGTCGCGCACATGGTGGAAGTCGTCGAGAACTAGGCAGTAGGTCTTAGGCAGTAGGCAGTAGGGCGTCTGTCTACTGCCTACTGCCTACTGCCTATTGCCTGATCAGAAACAGCCGAGTCGGCGGCTCCAGCCCCGGCGCTAGAACCCGAAAGGATCAGGCACATGAAGCTGAACGAAATCCGCGAGAACGAAGGCGCGCACAAGAAGCGCATGCGCGTGGGCCGCGGCCCCGGCTCCGGCAAGGGCAAGACCTCCGGCCGCGGCGTGAAGGGCCAGAAGTCCCGCACCGGCCACGGCATGGGCGGCTTCGAAGGCGGCCAGATGCCGCTCTACATGCGCATGCCCAAGCGCGGCTTCAACAATCCGTCGGCGCTGAAGCTGGCCGAAGTGAACCTGTGGCGTCTGCAGGACGCCGTCGACGCCGGCAAGCTGGACGCCTCGGCCGAGATCGACGGCGCGGCCCTGGTCGCCGCCGGCGTTCTCCGTCGCCAGAAGGACGGCGTGCGCGTGCTGGGCACCGGCGAGCTGAAGGCCAAGCTGAACCTGGTCGTCTGGTCCGCCTCGGCCGGCGCGGTCAAGGCCATCGAGGCGGCCGGCGGCTCCGTCCGCCAGATACGTCCCGAGGAAGAAGCCAAGGCCGCCGCCCGTGTCGAGAAGCGCAACGCCGCCAAGGGCAAGGCCCCGGCGCCCAAGGCTCCCAAGGGCGACGCCAACAAGATCTCCGCCCGGACCCGCCGCCAGGCGGCCGCTCAAGGCTGAGGCTCGGCCACAGGCTGTGTGGAAACGTGAAGGCGGCTCTCGCACGAGGGCCGCTTTTCACCTATCTGACGACGACCTAGTCGTGGGGACCGCTTAAATGGCTTCGGCCGCTGAACAACTCGCCGCCAATATGAACATCGGCTCGTTCGCCAAGGCGACCGAGTTGCACAAACGCCTGCTGTTCACCCTGGGCGCGCTGATCGTCTATCGCATCGGCACCTACGTCCCGATCCCGGGCATCAACTCCCAGGCCTTCCTGCAGTTCTTCCAGGATCCGGACGGCCAGCGCGGCGTGCTGGACATGTTCAACATGTTCTCGGGCGGCGCCGTGGAGCGCATGGCCGTCTTCGCGCTGAACGTGATGCCCTACATCTCGGCGTCCATCATCGTGCAGCTGATGGGCACGGTGTACGGCCCCTGGGAGAAGCTCAGGAAGGAAGGCGGGGAGAGCGGCCGCAAGCAGCTCAACCAGTACACCCGCTATCTCACCGTCGTGCTGGCGCTCGCCCAATCCTTCGGCATCGCCGTCAACCTGAACAATCAGGCGTCGATGGTCGACAATCCGGGCGTCTTCTTCATCGTCTCCACCGTCACGGTGCTGACGGGCGGCACCATGTTCCTGATGTGGCTGGGCGAGCAGATCACCAGCCGCGGCGTGGGCAACGGCATCAGCCTGCTCATCTTCGCCGGCATCGTCGCCGTGCTGCCGGGGACGATCGGCCGGCTTCTGGGCCTCGCCCAGCAAGGGCAGCTTTCGGCCTTCGTCCTGTTGTTCGTGGTGGTCCTGGCCCTGGCCACGGTCGGCTTCATCGTCTTCATGGAGCGCGCCCAGCGTCGCCTCCTGATCCAATATCCCAAGCGCCAGGAAGGCACGCGCATGGCCGGCGGGGAGCGCAGCTTCCTGCCGCTGAAGGTGAACACGGCTGGCGTAATCCCTCCGATCTTCGCCTCGTCCCTGCTGCTGCTGCCGACCACGGTGGCGCAGTTCACGGCCAACAACCCCGACGCCATGCCCTGGCTGAACGTCGTGGCGGGCCAGCTGACCCATGGCCAGCCGCTGTTCATGGCGCTCTACGCCGTGCTGATCATCTTCTTCTGCTTCTTCTACACCTCCATCACCTTCAACCCCGAGGACACGGCGGAGAACCTGAGGAAGTACGGCGGCTTCCTGCCGGGCATCCGTCCGGGCAAGCGCACGGCGGAATATCTGGACTACGTCCTGACGCGGCTGACGGTGATCGGCGCCGCCTACATCACCGCCGTCTGCCTGCTGCCCGAGTTCCTGATCGGCTCCATGCCCTCGATCGGCTACTTCGGCGGCACCTCCATCCTGATCGTGGTCTCGGTGACCATGGACACGGTGGCCCAGATCCAGTCGCACCTTCTCGCCCACCAGTACGAAGGCCTGATCAAGAAGGCCAAGTTGCGCGGGCGCGGCGGCGGGCGTGCGCCGGCGGTCGTCCGGCGCTAAGCTGATCCGACTCCACACAAGGGAAGGGGAGGGACGGGCGTGAACCTGATCCTGTTCGGGCCGCCCGCGGCCGGCAAGGGCACCCAGGCCAAGCGCCTGGTCGAGACGCGCGGCATGGTCCAGCTGTCCACCGGCGACATGCTGCGCGCCGCCATCGCCTCCGGCTCCGAGCTGGGCCAGCGCGTCAAGGGCATCATGGAGCGCGGCGAGCTGGTCACGGACGAGATCGTCATCGCCCTGATCGAGGCGCGCCTGCCCGAGGCCGAGGCCGCCGGCGGCGCCATCTTCGACGGCTTTCCCCGCACCGTGGCGCAGGCCGAGGCGCTGGACGCCATGCTGGCGCGCCGCGGCGGCCAGATCGACAAGGTGGTCCGCCTCTGCGTCGACGACGTGGCCCTGACGGAGCGCATCGCCAAGCGCTTCGCCGAACAGGGGCGGGCCGACGACAACCCGGACAGCTTCGCCGTCCGGCTCCAGGCCTACAACAACCAGACCGCGCCGCTGCTCCCCTACTACCAGGCTCAGGGCAAGCTGACGGAGATCGACGGCATGGGCTCCATCCAGGACGTCGCGGCCGCGATCGACGGAGCCATGGCGGCCTGATCGTTTCTCAGGCTTGGGCGTTTCTGGCCCTGAGCAGTGGGCGGAGACGGTTTGTTGGGCTTCGACTGGCGGACCCTGAAGCAGAAGAAGGTGCGCACCCCGGCCCTCCTGGCCGCGGTGGCGTTGCTGCACCTGATCGTCTTCTTCGCCATCAGCCGGGCGGCCTATCGGGGGACGCCGCTGCCGGACCCCATGCCCATCATCAGCGCCGTTCTGTTCCGGCCGCCGCCCCCCCCGCCCCCCCCCCCCGCCCCGCCGGCTCCCCGGGCCGGGGGCGGGGCGCCCGCCGCGCCCTCGCGCATCCACACCCCGCCCGAGCCGCCGCCGGAAATCGAGCGCGAACTCCCCGCGCCCAAGAAGCAGGCGCCGGTTCCCTCGCCCACCGTGGTCGGAGTGTCGGACAAGGCCAGCCCGACGCCGGGGCTGGGCGAAGGCGGGCAGGGGACCGGAACCGGGACCGGCACGGGCTCCGGCTCGGGGCCTGGCGCCGGCGGGGCCCGCGCCCGCATCGTCCAGGGGCCGAACCTCGGCGTGATCCGGGGCCTGCACCCGCCCGAGGCGCTGCGGCGCCGGATCTCGGGGCGAGGCCAGATCAACTGTCGCGTCACGGTCACCGGCCGTCTCGAGGCCTGCCGCGTGGTGAGCGAGAGCCCGCCCGGCATGGGCTTTGGAGCCGCCGCGCTTCGCGCCGCGCCCTATTTCCGCTGGACCCCCGCGACAAATGCGGGCGGGGAGGCCTATGAGAGCGAGATCACCTTCGGCGTGGACTTCGGCCCGCCGCAGGAAAGGCGCTGAGCCGCCGCCGCCATCCGTTGACGCGGCGTGAATCTACTGTATAAGCGCGCGCTTCCGCGAGACGCGCGTTCACGCTCCTGGTCTGTCGACCGGAGCGCTAGACGCGTCTGAACACGCGCACCTGGAGACATTCGTGGCCCGTATCGCTGGCGTCAACATCCCGACCAACAAGCGCGTCCTCATCGCGCTCCAATACATTCATGGCATCGGGCCGGCTTCCGCCCATAGCATCATCGAGAAGGTCGGCATCGAGCCGGCTCGTCGCGTCAACCAGCTGACCGACGCCGAGGTGCTGCAGATCCGCGAGACCATCGACCGCGACCACACGGTCGAGGGCGACCTGCGCCGCGAGACCTCCATGAACATCAAGCGGCTGATGGACCTGGCCTGCTACCGCGGCCTACGTCACCGCAAGGGCCTGCCGGTCCGCGGCCAGCGCACCCACACCAACGCCCGCACCCGCAAGGGTCCGGCCAAGCCGATCGCCGGCAAGAAGAAGTAAGGACCTGACCGATGGCCAAGGAACCGGGTCGCGTTAAGCGCCGCGAACGCAAGAACATCACCTCCGGCGTCGCCCATGTGAACGCCAGCTTCAACAACACCATGGTGACCATCACCGATGCCCAGGGGAACGCCATCTCCTGGTCCTCGGCCGGCCACATGGGCTTCAAGGGTTCGCGCAAGTCCACGCCCTACGCCGCGCAGATGGCGGCCGAGGACGCGGGCAAGAAGGCGGCCGAGCACGGCGTGAAGACGCTGGAAGTGAACGTGTCGGGTCCCGGTTCGGGCCGCGAATCGGCTCTGCGGGCGCTTCAGTCCGTCGGCATGACCATCACGACCATCCGCGACGTCACGCCGATGCCGCACAACGGCTGCCGCCCGCCCAAGCGCCGTCGCGTCTAAGCCACCCGCGTCGCCCCCTATTCCCGCCGGTCCGGGCGTCGTCCTCCAGGGGCGCTCGGGGCCGGCGAAACCCGTTCGAGGGACACATATGATCGAAAGAAACTGGCAAGAGCTGATCCGTCCCGAGAAGCCGCAGATCGACGCGGGCGCCGACCCGGCCCGCAAGGCCCGGCTGGTCGCCGAGCCCCTCGAACGCGGCTTCGGCGTGACGCTCGGCAACGCCCTGCGGCGCGTTCTGCTGTCCTCGCTGCAAGGCGCGGCGGTGACGGCCATCCAGATCGATGGCGTGGTGCACGAGTTCTCCTCGCTGGAAGGCGTCCGCGAGGACGTCGTCGACATCGTGCTGAACATCAAGCAGCTGGCGCTCCGCATGCACGCGGAAGGCCCCAAGCGCATGACGTTGCGCGCCACGGGCCCTGGCCCGGTGACCGCCGCCCAGATCGACGCCCCGGCCGACATCGAGATCCTCAACACCGACCACGTCATCTGCACGCTGGATGACGGCGCCTCGGTGCGCATGGAGCTGACGGTTCAGAACGGCAAGGGCTATGTCGCGGCCGAGTTCAACCGTCCCGAGGACGCCCCGATCGGCCTGATCGCCGTCGACGCCCTCTACTCGCCGGTCAAGCGCGTCGCCTATCGCGTCGAGCCGACCCGTCAGGGTCAGTCGCTCGACTACGACAAGCTGATCATGGAAGTGGAGACCAACGGCGCGGTCACCCCGGTGGACGCCGTCGCCTACGCGGCTCGCATCCTCCAGGACCAGCTGCAGATCTTCATCACCTTCGAAGAGCCCAAGAAGGCCGTCGAGGCGATGGAGGGCAAGCCCGACCTGCCGTTCAACCCGGCCCTGCTGAAGAAGGTCGACGAGCTCGAGCTGTCGGTCCGCTCGGCCAACTGCCTGAAGAACGACAACATCGTCTACATCGGCGACCTGATCCAGAAGACGGAGGGCGAGATGCTGCGCACCCCGAACTTCGGCCGCAAGTCGCTGAACGAGATCAAGGAAGTGCTCGCCTCCATGGGCCTGTCGCTCGGCATGGACGTGCCGAACTGGCCGCCGGAGAACATCGAAGACCTGGCCAAGAAGTTCGACGACCAGATCTAGTTTCAACCCTCCGCCCGTCTCGTCTCAGGAGATCGACGGGTCGGGCAGAGAGAGAATGCGGTTCGAGGTCCGGCGCGTCCGGATACCGGAACCGGAGTAGGAGAGACCCCGATGCGCCACGGCGCCGCCTATCGTAAGCTCGGCCGCACGGCCAGCCACCGGACCGCGATGTTCGCCAACATGGCCGCGTCGTTGATCAAGCACGAGCAGATCACGACCACCCTGCCCAAGGCCAAGGAGCTGCGGCCCTTCGTCGAGAAGCTGGTGACGCTGGCCAAGAAGGGCGACCTGCACGCCCGCCGTCAGGCCATCAGCCAAGTGCGCGACGTGCCCCAGGTCGGCAAGCTGTTCGAGACGCTCGGCCCGCGCTACGCCGACCGCAACGGCGGCTACATCCGCATCATGAAGGCCGGTTACCGCCACGGGGACAACGCGCCCATGGCCGTGATCGAGTTCGTGGACCGCGACGTGGACGCCAAGGGCCTGGACTCCGGCCCGGTGCAGAGCTTCGACGACGGCGACGAGGGCTGATCCCTCCCACCCGCTGAGATCATGGGGGCGGCTGGAGCGATCCGGCCGCCCTTTGGTTTGTCCGCTTGGCAGATGCCGCTCATGACCGCTGAGATCGTCCCTTATCGCGCCAGCCACCGGATCGCCTGGTCCGCCTTGAACCTGGGTTGGCTGGAGGAGGGCGGGTTCACGGTCGAGCCGAAGGACCGCCGGACCATCGAAGATCCCGAAGGCTCGATCCTGGCCGAGGGCGGCCGCATCTTCATCGTGGAGCAGGACGGCGAGGCGGTTGGCTGCTGCGCCCTGCTGCGGATGGAGGACGGCGGCTTCGAGCTGGCGAAGATGGCGGTCGCGCCCGCGGCGCGCGGGCAGGGCCTGGGGCGGCGCCTGTTGGAGGCCTGCGAAGCGGAGGCGCGGTCCGCTGGAGCGCCCCGGCTGTATCTGGAAAGCAGCTCCACGCTGGCGCCCGCCTTGGCGCTCTATCGCAGCTTCGGCTTCATCGACCTGCCGCCGCAGCCCAGCCCCTACGCCCGCGCCGACGTCTGGATGGAGAAGCGGCTGCAGCCAAGGGACCCATAGCCGAGCCCCCCTATTCCTTCGACAGATCCTGGCGCTGAAACAGGGCCAGGGCGGCGGCGATAGGCCCGAGGGTCCACAGGGCGATGGAAACGACGCCCTTCAGCACCAGCCCATCCTCCAGCATCTGGGCCGCCGTGCCCCCGGTGATCAACGCCTGGAGCGCCGAGAAGCCCGCGCCCGGGTTCACCAGCAGGTGGGCCCAGTCATCGGGGCCGACGCCCAGCGGGCGCAGCACCTGGAGGGCGAAGAACTGGCCGACCGCCACCACCAGCGGCACGAACAGGGTCGCCAGCAGCGAACGGCTGGCCACGGCGGTCAGCAGACCGACGGCGGTGAACTGCAGGATGCCGATCAGCGACAGCAGCGCGAAGGCGAGGAAGCGGCCGGCCTCGGCGCCGCTGACGACCCACTCGATCCCTCGATCGTAGATGGCCGCCTTCAGCCCCGTTTCGATCACGCCCGCGATCAGGAAGGCGGCCATGGCCAGGAGCGCCAGGGTTTTCAGCACCCCCACCTTGCCGAGCAGCAGATTGGCCCGGGCGTTGCGCGCGCTGATCAGCCGCCAGGTCTCCCAGCGATAATCGCCGGCGTAGAGGGTCGCCGCGCCGATCAGCACGAACAGGAGCACGGCGGGGTTGCCCGCCTCGGCGGCCATCTTCACCAGCGCCTCGCCCAGCTTGATCGGCGCTTCCGACAGGGCCGCGGCGACCTCCGGCGGCAGGGGCCGGTCGCCGGCGCCTTGCGACAGGCGATCGCGGTTGGCGCTCATGAACAGATTGCCGCCCGTGGACAGGATCAGGCCGAAGATCGGCACGAACAGCACGCTCCAGAACAGCAGCATGCGGTTCCTGAACAGGCGAAAGGCCTCCGCGCGCCAGGCGTCCCAGATCAGAGAGAGGCTCATTGGTCCGCCTCCGGCTGGCGCACCGCGCCGGTTTCGCTGAAGAAGATGGCTTCCAGATCCGTGCCGACCCAGCGCGCCTCGTGGATGTCCACCCCGGCCTCGACAAGGGACCGGATGAGGGCCGGGCCTTCCGACCGGGGCGCGTCCACGAGCACGGCGTCGCCGGCCGCGGACCCGTGCGCGCCCAGGACCGCCAGCGCCTTGTCGGCTTGTCCGACGCTGAGCCTCAGGCGCTCGCCCACGGCGGTCAGCTCGCTGACCAGACCCTCGCGAACCAGCTGGCCCTTGTTGAGGATGGCGACGCGGTCGCAGACGCGCTGGACCTCCAGCAGCTGGTGGCTGGCCAGGATCACCGTCACACCCTCGGCCGGCAGGCTCCGGATGAGGGCGCGCATCTCCTGGATGCCGGGCGGGTCCATGCCGCTGGTCGGCTCGTCCAGGATCACGAGCTCGGGCCGGCTCATCAGGGCCGCGGCCACGCCCAGGCGCTGCATCATGCCGACGGAGAAGCCGCGCACCTTGCGGTCGGCCGCCTCGCCGAGACCGACCCGCTCCAGCCAGCCGCCGACCTCGGCCGAGCCCTTCATGCCGTGACCGAGCGCCAGCCACTCCAGCACCTGCCGCGCGGTGAGATAGGGCGGAAAGCGAGGCGTCTCGATCATGGAGCCCGTGCGGCGCATGGCGGCGACGTCGCCGACCGCGCCGCCCATCATCCGGGCCTCGCCCTCCGTCGGCCGGATCAAGCCCAGCAGGATGCGGAACAAGGTGGACTTGCCCGCCCCGTTCGGCCCCAGCACGCCATAGACGCCGCCGCGAGGTATGCTCAGGCTCAAGCCGTCCAGAGCCCTGACCGAGCCATAGGTCTTGGTCAGCCCGCGCGTTTCGATCACCGCTTCCATGGCCTGAGCTTCGGGGCGCCCGCCCCCTCGCGCAAGCCGGTGTTTGGTGAAGCTTTGGCAATGTCGCGGCGAGCGGGCAGGAACCGGGCCCGAGCGTGACGGTTCAGCCACGAACCGCGCCTTGATCCAGCCGAAAAGACGAGGCGAGATGCGCGTCCACATGCTCAAGCCCGAGAGCCTCTCCCCGCTGATGAAGACCACCACCGTCGCCATCGCCGCCGCCGCCCTGCTCGCCGCCTGCGGCCAGTCCAACGACAGCCGCGCCCAGGAGGGCTTCGCCGAGCCCAACCGCAATCCCCCGACGGACGCTACGGCCATGAAGGCCAGCTTCGCGCCGGTCGTGCGGGCCGCCGCGCCCGCCGTGGTCAACATCGCCGCCCGGGGCGTGCAGCGCGTGCGCGACCCCTTCTTCGAGCTGTTCGTCGGGCCGATGTCGCGTCAGACCGGCTCCATCGGCTCGGGCGTCATCGTCCGCTCCGACGGGATCGTGGTGACCAACAACCACGTCATCCAGGGCATGAGCGAGATCCGCGTCACCCTGAACGACCGGCGCGAGTTCCCCGCCACCGTCGTGCTGGCCGACGAGCGGTCGGACCTGGCCATCCTGCGGCTGGAGGGGGTGAACGAGCGCCTCCCCGTCCTGGCGATCGACGATCAGGAGCAGCAGCAGGTCGGCGATCTGGTGCTGGCGATCGGCAACCCCTTCGGCGTGGGCCAGACCGTCACCAACGGCATCATCTCGGCGGTGAACCGCACTGACACGGGCATCAGCGACTCCGGCTCCTTCATCCAGACGGACGCCGCCATCAACCCAGGCAACTCCGGGGGGGCCCTCGTCGACATGGACGGCGACCTGATCGGCATCAACACGGCCATCTTCTCGCGCTCCGGAACCTCGTCAGGCGTGGGCTTCGCCGTGCCGGCGGTGATGGTGCGCCAGGTGCTGACCAGCGCGCTCGGCGGCCAGACCGCCGTGGTGCGCCCGTGGCTCGGCGTGAAGGGCGAGGGCGTGACCGGCGATGTGGCCCGATCGCTCGGCCTGGAGCGGCCGCAGGGCGTGCTCGTCACCGACGTCTATCCCGGCGGCCCCGGCGCCCGCTCAGGCCTGCGCCAGGGCGACGTGATCACCGCCATCGAGGGCCAGGAGGTCAACGACCAGGCCGGCTTGAACTACCGCGTCGGCACCCAGAAGCCGAACGAGGAAGTGGCCGTCAGCATCATCCGCGACGGCCGCACGGAAACCATCCGCGCCCGCGTCCAGCCGCTTCCGGGCGAGGCGGACCCGCGCGGACGGGTGATCTCCTCGGGGCCGTTCGCGGGCGTGCAGGCCGTGGCGGTGACGCCGGCGCTGGCCGACCGGCTCGGCGCGGACCCGTTCGCCACGGGCGTGCTGATCACCGGCATCTCTGGCCGCTCCTACGCGGCGCGCGCCAACCTGCGCCAGAACGACCTGATCGTCGAGGCGGGCGGGCGACCCATCCGCACGGTGGAGGAGCTGGAGCGCGCCACCGCCGGTCCCGGTCCCTGGCCGCTGGCCATCGTCCGCGGCGGGCAGCGCGTGGAGGGCGTGCTGCGCTGATCCTCAGCCGCCGCCGACGTGGATCGGCGCGCCGATGGACCAGCAGTGGCCGAACGGGTCCATCAGCCGGCCGTAGCGGTCGCCCCAGAACTGATCCGCCAGCGGCATGACCGGCACGCACCCGGCGAGGATGGCGCGGTTCCACCACTCGTCGGCGTCGTCGACCTGGAGGTGGAGCGTCACGCCCTTGGGCTGGATGTCGGCCTCGTGGCCGTACTCCGGAAATTCGTCCGAGAGCATGACGGTGGAGCCGTTGACCGTCAGCCGCGCGTGCATCAGCCGCTCGCCGTCGTCGGCCAACTGGCGATAAACCTCCTCGGCCCCGAAGGCTCGCCCATAGAACTCCACCGCCGCCTGCCCGCCGCGCGACGGGATGGTGAGATAGGGCGAGAGACCGGGTTCGGGGGATTGGGCCATGATCAGGTTCTAGGTTTCAGGGATTAGGTTCTAGGGAATAGTCGCGCCGATCCCTAGAACCTAGTGCCTAGAACCTGATCCCTATGACCGACCTCTTCGAAGCCTCGGGCGTCCAGCCGCCGGACGCGCCGCTCGCGGATCGCCTCCGGCCGCAGGCCTTGGCGGAGGTGGTCGGTCAGGACCATCTGCTGGGCGACGGCGGGCCGATCCGGCGGATGGTGGAGGCCGGGCGGTTGGGCTCCATGATCCTGTGGGGGCCGCCCGGGACTGGAAAGACCACCATAGCGCGGCTGCTGGCCAGGGCGGCCGGCTATCAGTTCCAGCAGATCTCGGCCGTCTTCTCCGGCGTGGCCGACCTGAAGAAGGCGTTCGAGACGGCGCGGGCGCGGCGGGCGGCGGGGCAGAGCACCCTGCTGTTCGTGGACGAGATCCACCGGTTCAACCGCGCCCAGCAGGACGGCTTCCTGCCGTTCGTGGAGGAGGGGGTGGTGACCCTGGTCGGGGCGACCACGGAGAACCCCTCCTTTGAGCTGAACGGCGCCTTGCTGTCGCGGGCCCAGGTGTTCGTGCTGAAGCGGCTGGACGACGCGGCGCTGGAGCAGCTGCTCTCCCGGGCGGAAGCGCACTTCGAGAAGCCCCTGCCGGTCACGGCCGAGGCGCGGGAGCAGTTGAGGGCGCTGGCGGACGGCGACGGGCGCTATCTGCTGACCATGGCCGAGGTGCTGTTCGCCCTGCCGGAGGGCGAGCGGCTGGACCCGCAGGGGCTGGCGGGCGTGCTCCAGCGCCGGGCGCCCGCCTACGACAAGAGTCGGGAGGAGCACTACAACCTGATCTCCGCCCTGCACAAAAGCGTGCGCGGCTCGGATCCGGACGCGGCGCTCTACTGGCTGGCGCGGATGCTGAACGGGGGCGAGGACCCGCTCTACCTAGCCCGGCGGATCGTGCGCATGGCGGTGGAGGACATCGGCGAGGCCGACCCCCTGTCCATCCTGGTCGCCAACGCGGCCAAGGAGACCTACGGCTTCCTGGGGAGCCCGGAGGGCGAGCTCGCGCTCGCTCAGGCCGTGGTGCATCTGGCCACCGCGCCCAAGTCGGTGGCCGTCTACGAGGGCTACAAGGCGGCCATGCGGGCGGCCAAGGAGACGGGCTCCCTCATGCCGCCGGCGCACATCCGCAATCCGGCCACCAAGCTCATGCGAGAGCTGGGCTACGGCAAGGGCTACCAATACGACCCGGACACGCCCGAGGGCTTCTCCGGCGCCAACTACTTTCCCGACGAGATGGAGCGGCGGAGCTTCTACAAGCCCAGGGGCGAAGGCCACGAAGGGAAAATCCGCGAGCGGCTGGAGCGCTGGGCGAGCTTGCGCGAGCGGCTGAAGGGGGAGGGGTAGCGACCCGGAAGGGTCGAGAGTCTCCACATTCAGCCGAATTCCGCAGTTGCGGCAGCTGAGGGCCGCGAGCGCCCGCAATTCGAGGCGTGACGACGCCCCGCCTGAAGGGCGGCCGGGGCGGGTGAAAACGGCGCTGTCAAAGACCTTTGAGGCGGATGCGCGGGAGCCAACGGTCCTCTCAGGTCGAGTCTACTCCGCCGACGAGCCCCGGCGCGCCGAAGCCGCGTCGGAGGGGCGAAAGTCTCCAGAAGGCACGGTCGGGGGTCGAGAAGACATGTCTCGGGAATCCACCCTTGATGTCCTTCAGGGGGAAGGACGATGACGCCGCCTACCAGCCGCTGCCCGGGCCGAAGGTAATCTCGACGCGCCGGTTGTCGGGCTCGGACGCGCGCGTCTCCACGGCCGGGCGGGCATTGCCGAAGGCTTGAGCCGTGATGAGCGCCGGGGGCACGCCGAGTTGCTGAAGGTGTTCCCGGACTGCGGTCGCCCGCATGTAGGACAGATCGACAGCCTGTTCGTCACTGCCTTCCGCGCCGTCCGCGTGCCCGGCGATGACGACCATGATCTGACCGGCTCGCCGCACCTCCTCGGCCGCCCTCTGGACCTGCTCGCGGCCTTTCGCCGTGAGCTCGGCCGATTTGGCGTCGAAGTAGACGATGGCCGGCGGGATCACCGGCTGTTCCTGAACGAGCCCGAAGGCCGCGCCGGCTCCGGCGGTCGTTGCCAAGGCCAGGGCCGCCGCAAGGGCGAGAACGATGCGCATGATTTCCCCTAGTTCTTCGGCGACCACAGTGTGTCGAAAGAGCCCCGGCCGCAAGGCCGGGGTCCCAAGGAAACATTCGTCTCAAGCCTCCCGATCGTCAGCGCGACAGCACCACCAGGTCGGTGCGGCGGTTCTCCGCCTGGCCGGGCGCCGTGGCGTTGGTGGCGACGGGGTTCGCCTCGCCGCCGGAGGCCGCCTCGATCCGGTTGGCCGGAATGCCCGCCGCCACGAGGGCGGCGCGCACCACCTCGGCGCGGCGGGCCCCCAGCTGCTGGTTGGCCGGGGTCGAGCCGCGCGCGTCGGCATAGCCTTCGATGCGGATGCGGGCGTTGGGATAGGCCCGCAGGATCTGGACCAGGCCGGCGCCGGTCTGCCGCGCCTCCGGCGGGAGGTCGGCGGAGCCGGTGGCGAAATGCAGGTTCTCGAAGGTGAATCGCTGGGGCGTCGGCTGCGACCCCGCGAGGAAGGCGGCCAGCTGGGTGTTCAGCGTGCCCGGCGCCGCGTTCAGCGTCTCGCCGCCGGGCAGGGTGACGGTGTCGGCGGCCGGGCCGACCGGGGGCGCGGTGGTCAGGGCCGGCTCCGGCGGCGCGGAGCCCGGCGCGGCGGGATCGATCGTCGCCTGCTCGACCGGCTCGTCGCCCCCGCAGGAGCGCAGCAGGAGGACCAGCAGGAGAAGCGCCAGCAGCGGCAGCAGCCAGATCCACCACGGCCGCTTCTTCGGCGGGGGCGGGTTGCGCCCGGGCTCTGCGGCGCCGGGAGCCGCGCGGTCGCGGTCGGGATCGATCTGGGTCATGGGCTCCGCCTCCTGTCGGGTTGACGACCGCCAACCGAGGGGAGGCGCGCGACGTTCCCCGGGGCGAGGGAGAAGGCGGGCCGAGCCGGAAACGCCGGCGCGGGAAGTGGGCGTGACCTTCTCCCCTTGCGGGAGAAGGTGGCCCGCGCAGCGGGTCGGATGAGGGGTCGACGTGCGGGTTGCGTTTGGCGTCGGCTGAGGCAGAGCGCAGCGCGACCCCTCATCCGTCAGCCCTTCGGGCTGCCACCTTCTCCCCGCAAGGGGAGAAGGGAGGAACGGTCGGACGCGCCGCTCCAGCAGCGTCACCAGCTCCGGCTGCATGAAGGCGTCGTCGTCAGGGATGTCGAGGCAGACGACGCGGGCGTGCTTCAGCTGGCCTTGAAGCGGCGCTGGAGTTTGGCGCGGTGGGCGCGCTCCATGACGAAGATGATGT
>Ga0196964_10000824_pt1 | contig 16974 bp, 14 predicted proteins | sample S1_10metaG_FD_148615 | JGI IMG/M metagenome (GOLD analysis project Ga0196964, IMG submission 148615) | Soil microbial communities from Anza Borrego desert, Southern California, United States - S1_10 | ecosystem: Environmental > Terrestrial > Soil > Desert | place: USA: California | collected...
CAGTCTGGCAGAAGGCATGGATGGAACAACGGTGCAGTGGATGAAGGCGATGGCAGCAAAATACCGCTGTATCCTGGCGGGCAGCATCATCATTGAAGAAGAGGGAAATTACTACAACAGACTGATATGGATGCAGCCGGACGGTCAGTCCGGGCATTACGATAAACGACATCTGTTTGCCTTTGCCGGGGAGGATCAACATTACAGTCCGGGCAGCCGCAGGTTCATTGCCAGCGTCAAGGGATGGAAGATATGCCTGAATATATGTTATGACCTGAGGTTCCCGGTATGGGCGCGCAACCAGGGCGGCGAGTACGATGTGCTGGTATATGTGGCCAACTGGCCGGCGAAAAGAAGCCTGGCCTGGAAGGCCCTGCTGCAGGCCCGGGCGATCGAGAACCAGTGCTACGTGGCCGGGGTGAACCGGGTGGGCACGGACGGAAGCGGGTTAAGCTACAAAGGAGAGAGCAGCGTATTTGATCCGCTGGGCGAGCTGCTAACCCCGCAGCATGACCAGCCGGCAGTGCATACCGTGACGCTGAGCCGCCAAAGCCTTGACGATATCCGGAGCAGTCTGCCCTTCCTAAAGGACGCCGACCGGTTCATGCTGCTTTAAAACCAGCCTTTTTTCCGGAACCAGAAGACCATCAGCAAGGGGATCAGGAGCATGACGCCTACCGTTATATAAAAGCCCGCCTGGTGATGGGCAAGCGGAATGACGTCGAAGTTCATCCCGAAGATCCCGCCGATCACCGTAGCAGGGGCCATGAGTGTAGCCAGCAGGGTAAAGACCTTCATCACCTCATTCATCCGGGTGTTGATCTGGCTCATGGAAAGATCCTGCAGGTTCATCAGCATATCCCGGTGACTGTCTACATATTCATTGGCCTGGATGATGTGGTCCAGCACATCCTTATAATATTTTTCATGTCTTTCCTGGAGCAGGCTGCTCTCGCTGCGCAGGAAGCCATTGACCAGGTCGCGGACCGGGCCTACGGAACGGCGCAGCATCATGACCTCCCTTCTGAGAATGCTGATCTTGGCCAGGGCAGATTTTTCCTTCTGCTGCAGCAGGGCATCCTCGAGCCGTTCGATCCGGTCGCCGATCTTTTCGATGACGGAAAAATAGCTGTCGACAATAATATCTATCAGATTGTAGCAGAGATAATCTGCCGAACGGTGACGGAGCGGGGGCTGCCCCAGGCGCAGCCGGTCGCGCACCGGATCGAAGACATCGCGCTCGGGATCTTCCTGGAAGGAGAGGACGAAGTTCTTTCCGAGGATGATGCTCACCTGCTCGGTCTCTATCTGGCCGGTACCTTCATTATAATATAACATAGGCAGCAGGCAGAAGATGATCTCCCCTATCTCATCCATCTTGGCGCGCTGGCCGATGCTGAGAATATCTTCGACCACCAGGCTATGCACTTCGAAGCAGGAGCACAGCCGCTCTACCTCCTCCTTATCCAGTCCGTCCGCATTGATCCAGGTGACCCTTGAGGCGCCTTTATAGCTTTCGCAGGCGTCTTCGTGGCTTACCTTCTTTTCTTCCAGGAACCGGGCATCATAGGAAAAAATAGTATAGACCGGCTGGACCGGCTGCTTTCTTGCCTGCCCTTCCCGGGCGGGGTTGTAAGTGGGGGTGGATTTTCTGCTGGAATAGTGCCAGGTCCAGTCAGGAAGTAGGTTGGTCAGTTTGCTTGCTTGTTTCCGGAAACCCATTGGCACTGCAGAATAAAAAGCTAATTTAGTTCTTTGTACCAAAGAAAGAATCACACACGATCTACTCATGAAACGGATCTTACTCACAACAGCCGCTGCGGCTGTGTTTACGGCAGCCAATGCCCAGAAGACGAAGGTGGTCATTGAAACAGACTCGGGCAGGATCGTTATGATGCTTTATGATCATACGCCCTTGCATCGTGACAATATGATCAAGCTGGTCAGATCGAAGTTTTACGACAGCACATTGTTTCACAGGGTCATCCCTAATTTTATGATACAGGGCGGTGACCCTACTTCGAAGAAGGCAACGCCCGGGCAGATGCTGGGTGAGGGAGACCTGGGCTACCGGCTGCCTGCGGAGATCAATGATTCTACGTTTCACAGGAGGGGTTCATTGGCCGCTGCAAGAGACAATAATCCGAAGAAAGAGTCGTCGGCTACCCAGTTCTATATCGTTGTGGGGAAAAAATTCTCCGATGCAGAGCTCGACAGGTTCAGCCGGCAGAACAAGCGCAATTATACACCGGAACAGCGGGAAGTATATAAGACCATCGGCGGCACCCCGCACCTGGACGGCAACTATACCGTATATGGTCTGGTAACCGAAGGAATGGAAGTAGTGGACAAGATCGTGAACATGCCCCGCAACCAGTCTGACCGCCCGAACACCGACATCAGGATGAAGCGGGTGTACCTGCTGGAAGAAAAGCCGGCGAAGAAGAAAAGGTGGTGGCAGTTCTGGAAATAAGACCATGGAGGCACGGCAACACAGGCTTAAGAATTTATTGGATGAGAAAGTAAGGCTGTACAATCAGCCTTCTTTTATTCCGGGCGATCCTATTTCCATTCCCCACTGCTTTGGACGCAGGCAGGACATAGAGATCAGCGGCCTTTTTGCTGCGGTGCTGGCCTGGGGCAACAGGACAGCGATCATCAACAGCTGCTCCAGGCTCATGGCCTGGATGGATGGTGCGCCTTATGATTTTGTCAGGAATCATAAGGAGTCCGACCTGAAACCCTTCCTCCATTTTGCCCACCGGACGTTCAATGCAACCGATCTGCTTTATTTTATCTCTTTCCTGCAATTCCATTACCGGCAGCATGAGTCGCTGGAAGATGCATTTGTGCCTCAGACAGCTTATGGCGCGCCCGATACGGGTGAGGCGCTGATCCGGTTTCATGACTATTTTTTTTCGATAGAGCATCCTGACCGGACCAGGAAGCATATAGCCACGCCGGCGCGGAAGTCGGCATGCAAGCGGCTGAATATGTACCTGAGGTGGATGGTAAGAAAGGACGGAAGCGGTGTGGACTTCGGTATCTGGAAAAAGATCGGGATGAACCAGCTGGTGTGTCCGATCGACGTACATGTGGCCCGGGTGGCGCACAGGCTGGAGCTGATACCAGAGGAGCGTGCGAACTGGCAGAATGCTGTTGCGCTCACCAATACCCTGAAACAATACAACCCGGAAGACCCGGTGGTCTATGACTATGCCTTGTTCGGGCTGGGTATGGGCGAAAGGTTCTGAGCTCAGATCTCGTAGGCGACCCCTTCCTGGGTAACCAGCACATTGGGGAAGATCTCTGCGGCTTCTTCCCGGAAAGGTTCCAGTTCTTTATACTTGGACGAGAAATGTCCGAGCAGCAGCTGCTTTGCATTGGCCAGCTTTGCGATCTCGGCAGCCTGCTTCGCGGTGGAGTGGAACCGTGTAGCCGCCTTTTCCGCGTCTTTCTCCAGGTAGGTGCATTCGTGGTAAACGGTGTCTGCATCCATAATATACGGCAGGAAGGACTTTGTGAAGACAGTATCTGCGCAATAAGCATATTTGCGGGGCGAGGGACCTTCTTCCGTTACCCATTCATTCTTCACCAGGAAGCCATCGGCCCTTTCATAGTCCTCGCCTCCCTTCAGCCGGTCGTAGAAATAAGCGGGTATTTCGTACTCCCGGCATTTATCCGGCAGCAGCTTCCGCCCTCTTGTTTTGCGTTCTACGAGGAAGCCATGGCAGGCGATGCGATGCTCTACGGGGAAGCTGAGGACAGAAAAAGATTCATTATCCACGAGGAGCTCGCTCTGTCCTTCCTTCAGTGCATGAAAATGAAAAGGGTAGCAGAGCTCTGTGTCGGCTACTTCCAGGATCTTACCGAGTATGGGCTCGAGCTCGGCGGGTGCGTAAAGATGCAGGGGCATGGTCCGGCCCAGCAGACTCATACTGTTGATAAGTCCGGGCAGTCCGAAATAATGATCTCCGTGAAGGTGACTGATAAAGATGTGCTGCAGCCTGCGCCATTTGAGTCCGAAGCGCTGCATCTGAATCTGTGTGCCTTCGCCGCAATCGAAAAGTATCACGTTTCCGTAGACAGAAACTACCTGAGCGGTAGGGTGCCGTCCAAAAGCCGGCAGAGCTGAGTTGTTGCCAAGGATGGTTACTTTCATCGTTTCCTGTCAATTCCGGATTAAAGTTAGGGGCCGGGTTCAGGAATCATCTCTGAATAAATCACGTTCCAGTATTTCCATGCTGACGATATCGACCGCCTCGGCCAAAGAGGGAGCTACATTGATGACCAGGTCGAGTTCCTTCTCCTTGAACGCTCTGAGCACTTCGGTCCTGATATTAGTAAATACGATTGACTGTTCGGCTTCATAAACATCAGCATGGAGGCCGGCTATGAGATCGAATGCAGTTTCGTCAGTTCTGAGGCAATTGGTCAGGTCAATAATGACATTGGGACTGCCGGATTGGGTAAGCTCCTCCCATTTATCGCGAATGGCATCTGTCAAAGCGGCATTCAGGACATTTGACAAAGGGGTGATGATGGTATAGGAAGGTTTGGTATCAATTTTGAATTCCATAAAGCAGCAGGTGAGTTAGTACATTGCTAAAAAGCGATCAGTTTCCAAATTAGCACTTACCGGCAGCACTTTCTTTCGTATATTTAAGAGAGAGGAAATGAAGCCGGGAAGACAGGCAAAATTAATACTGATATTGCCAGATACAATACTGGACGACCCTCATAATCATTAACTTTATTTACTTAAAAACAGGAACGGAATAATGGATTCTAATTTCTCACCAAAAGTTAAGGAGATCATATCCTACAGCCGTGAGGAAGCACTCAGGCTGGGAAATGATTTCATAGGCACCGAGCATTTGCTGCTGGGCCTGATCCGGGAGGGCGAAGGACTTGCCGTGCGTGTGTTACAGACCATGCAGGTAGATCTTTTTGACCTTCGCCGCGAACTTGAGTTAGCTATCAGGGATAAGAACAATAAACCGCTGGCTAATATCAACAGTCTGCCGCTGACAAAGCAAGCAGAGAAAGTCATCCGCATTACGGTGCTCGAGGCGAAGGCGCTGAAGAGCCCTACTGTTGAGACTGAACACCTTATGCTGTCTATCCTTAAGAACAAGGAGAACGTGGCCACGCAGATCCTGCACCAGTTTGAGGTGGATTACGACCGCTTCAAGAATGAGCTGGGCATCATGCAGGGGGAAACACCTTCTTCGGAATACGGAGGTGATTCAGGAGAGGAGTTTGAAGAAGATGATGAGCGCCGTCAGTTCCAGCAACGTCGTCCGGTTGGTAACACCAAATCGAAGACACCTGTGCTGGATAACTTCGGCAGAGATATAACCAAGCTTGCTGAAATGGGGAATTTAGACCCCATCGTAGGCAGAGAAGAAGAGATCGAGCGCGTGTCGCAGATACTGTCGCGGAGAAAGAAGAACAACCCGATCCTTATCGGTGAGCCGGGTGTTGGTAAAACAGCCATCGTGGAAGGACTGGCGCTGCGGATCATCCAGCGGAAGGTTTCCCGAGTGCTGTTCGACAAACGTGTGATCAGCCTTGACCTGGCGGCGCTGGTAGCGGGAACCAAGTACCGCGGTCAGTTTGAAGAGCGCATGAAAGCGATCATGAACGAGCTGGAAAAGAACCGTGACGTGATTCTCTTCATTGATGAAATACACACGATCGTCGGTGCCGGCGGTGCGTCCGGGTCGCTGGACGCGTCCAACATCTTTAAGCCTGCGCTTGCCCGTGGTGACCTGCAATGCATCGGTGCCTCCACGCTGGATGAGTACCGCATGTACATCGAGAAGGATGGCGCCCTCGACCGTCGTTTCCAGAAAGTAATGGTAGACCCGCCAAGCGTGGATGAGACCATCACGATCCTGACCAATATCCAGAGCAAATACGAAGAGTTCCATAATGTAGCCTATAATAAGGATGCGATCGAAGCCTGCGTAAAGCTGAGCGACCGCTACATGACCGACCGTCTGCTGCCCGACAAGGCGATTGACGTAATGGATGAAGTAGGCGCAAGAGTGCACCTGAAGAACATCAATGTGCCGCAGAACATTCTGGACCTGGAAAAGAAGATCGAAGACATAAAGCAGGAAAAGAACCGCGTGGTGAAGAGCCAGCGCTTCGAGGAAGCTGCCGCACTGCGCGATAAGGAAAAAAGACTGGGCGAAGAGCTTGAAAGAGCAAAGGCAGAATGGGAAGAGGAAGCAAAGAATAAGCGTTACCCGATCCATGAAGAGGATATCGCCGAAGTAGTGAGCATGATGACCGGCATCCCTGTGATGCGTATGGTGGAGGCGGAAAGCCAGAAACTGCGCCGCATGGGCGAGGACCTGAAGGGTGCTGTAGTAGGACAGGATGAAGCCATCGTAAAAGTAGTAAAGGCGATACAGCGTAACCGCGTTGGTCTTAAAGACCCGAAGAAGCCGATCGGCTCCTTTATCTTCCTCGGACCTACCGGGGTTGGTAAGACAGAGCTTGCCCGCGCGCTTGCCCGTTATATGTTCGATAGCGAGGATGCCCTGATCAGGGTTGACATGAGTGAGTATATGGAGAAATTCTCGGTATCCAGGCTCATTGGTGCTCCTCCGGGATATGTGGGCTATGAAGAAGGCGGACAGCTTACCGAAAGGGTGCGCAGGAAGCCATATTCCGTAGTGCTGCTCGACGAGATCGAAAAAGCACACCCGGACATCTTCAACATCCTCCTGCAGGTGCTGGATGACGGACAGCTTACTGACGGACTGGGACGTAAGGTAGACTTCAAGAATACGCTGATCATTATGACATCCAATATCGGTGTGCGTCAGCTGAAGGATTTCGGTACCGGGGTTGGCTTTGCTACCTCAGCTACCACCAGCGCTTCCGAAGATGTATCAAGGGGCATCATTGAGAAGGCCCTGAAACGTACCTTCTCTCCGGAGTTCCTTAACCGTATAGACGATGTGGTGATCTTCAACTCCCTCACCCAGGAGCATATCAACTCTATCATCGACATCATCATGAAGGACGTGATGAAGCGCCTGAACACCCTGGGCTTCTACCTGGAGCTTACAGAAGGGGCGAAGAAGTTCCTTGCTGAGAAAGGGTATGATCAGCAGTTCGGTGCCCGCCCGCTGCACAGGGCAATCCAGAAAGACCTGGAAGACCCGCTCGCAGAGGAGATCCTGGGACAGAACATCAAGGAAGGCGATAATGTAGTCGCAGACTACAACGATGAAGAAAAGAAGATCGTATTCACGATCAATCACCAGCCGGCAAAGAAAGAAGAGTCGGCCCCTACAGAATAGTTTTTAGTGGTTATAATAGAAAGCGGCGGGACTGATCCCGCCGCTTTTGCTTTATTGCATTTCCGATGTTTCCATCAGGGTGATCGATAGTATCATATGCCGAATACCATTAGCTTTGTGCCCCGACAATGGATCAATCGAGCAAATCCGGTACCGGACCAAAGCAGCGGGGCTACCGGAAATGGCTGCGGCGGCTTGGCTGGGCAGGATTCCTGTTCTTCCTGATCAAGGGCATATTATGGCTGACGGTGGGTGCGGCGATACTGAGGTTTGCAGGCTGTGAGCCCTAATGCAGAATCGTCTGCAGCACACCCAGTGATTTGATGGTGCCCAGGTGTTGGGTATGCTGATGCAGGAATTCAAGGTACCATTCCAGGAGCCGGAACCGCATGGCGGCATTCATTTCCACATCTTTTAATTCTTCAAGACCATTCTTTGCAAGCAACGAAGCAAGCACGCCCGCGTCTTCTTCGGACACAAACGGGCGCACAAGCGGAGGATGGTCTGAAAAGCCACCTTCCTGCAGGTGTAAGTGCGGAGTGGCTGCCGAATAATCGCCCCGGAGCTCATAGCCGAGAAACCTGCTGCACTGGATGATGAAATAAAGCGGGAAGTTAGCTACCTCGTCGACGGGCATGGCGTCAAGTGCCTTGAAATATTCATAGCTGAAGTCGAACAACTCCGGCATCGGGGCCTGCTCGGGCAGGAGCTTCAGCAACAGCTCTACGGAGAAGAGCGCGATGCTGTTGCGGATGATATCTTCCTGGAGGTGTTGGTAGATATAGGCAGGCTGGAACTCCCTGAGCCGCTGAAGGTTTTTGCCGGGTTTATTATAAGCCACCATTTCCAGCAATGTGGCAGGCTGGAGCAGGGCGGCCCTGTTACCCTTGCTTTTGGCGGTACGTACTCCCTGAATAAGGTAGGGCTGTACTCCGAAATGTTCTGTGAAAAAGGTGCAGATCAAACTCGTCTCTCCATACTTCACCGATCTTAACACTATCCCTCTTGTTTGCTGCAACATGTGATTTACTCCATAAAGACCATTTTGCCCGCATAAGTCTGGGAGCCGTCTCTATTGCTTACAAAGATAAGATAAACCCCGCTCTGAGGTCGTTTCCCCGTATAGTCCAGTCCGTTCCATACTGCCTGTCCTCCAAGCGCCTGCGTGCGGTAAATGAGTTGTCCGGAAATATCGGTGATACGGACATCGGCATCTCTTACCAGCCCTTTGATGGCAATCGTTCCGGAATACCCGGAAGGTACCGGGTTGGGGAAGGTCACGACTTCTGCGGTACCCTCGCCGCCTTCGGTGGCGGTGCTCCTGTAGGATACCAACCCTTCGGAGGTCCCGATATAAACATCGCCTGTTACGGGGTCTACAGCGATACGCTGGATCACGTTAGACGGCAGCGGACTGTTTTCCGCGGTGAAACGGTAGATGATCCTGTCGCCGTCAGGGCTGATCAGCCACACGCCATTGGTGGTCCCTACCCATTTCCTGTTAGCGCCGTCAACCGCAAGTGCTTTTACATTTTCATTCTGAAACAGGTAGCCGGGGAACTGGTCATACTGTACAATGGGACGCTCTATCTGGCAGCTGCCCTGAATCCAGGAGCCGGGGCAGTTGATGATACCGATACCGTCATTCGTGCCAAACCAGAGCGCTCCTTCTTTGTCTATGATCAGCGAGTTAACCACATTGCTGACTGTTGAGGTCTGCACCCTGCGATAACTGTCGTCATTGCGGTTTTCCGGGGTATGATTGTCATTGTAGACCGCAAGCCCTCCGCCGGGCACTATATACCATTTCTGGTTATTATCATCGACTACGGGATAGGCCGCATAGGCATTACTGGCGCCGCCTGCATACTTATAATACGCCCCGTCCTTTGTTTTCACAACGATCTCGTTGGTGGCGCCTGCCATCGTCAGCCAGAGATGGCCATTCTTATCGAACGTAACGCCGCCGACGCGGTAAGAAGTGATGTCGCCATTTGTTGGCTCCAGCACTGGTCCTTTCTTTATTTCTATGCTGCCATCTGTCTTCAGGATGATCAATCCGCTCCGGTAAGACCCGGCATATACCGTACCGTCCTGCGGATCTTTGGCTATGGAGATAACATCCGTCACATCTACGGCTGCCATTTCCTGCCGCGTCCAGCGGTTGTATTCGGTCCATTTCCCGTCCTTGAAATGAGAGAAGCCGCTGTTGTTATAGATATAGGTCCAATTGTCATTGTAGCCGCCATGCGCTACATACAGCTCACCATCATGCGGCAGGATGTCGAAGGAGCCGACAGAGGCCGGTCCCTGGGGCTTTACCTTCAATGAGGCGTTGCCGCCTTCTTTTTTAAGCATGCCGTTGAAGGCATCGGCAATCCAAACCGAGCCGTCACTGAGCACCAGGCTTTGTACCGGCTTTCCGAGGGTGGTAAATGAGTCGGTCACCTGCAGGGAAAGGTTCATTTCCTTTACCACACCATTGAAAGAGGCTGCCTTATATTCAGATATTCTTACCACGTTTCCGTGCGGGTTGATGGCTGTTATTTCCCAGGGACTTTTATAGACCATCGCCAGGGTGTCGTTATTGAGCGAAAACAGGCTGTCCTTTGTATGTACCAGTATCCTGTTGTCTGCCGCGGCCAGCGTGCGGAAGGTGTTGCCGGCGTGTATCTGCTGCCAGGAAGAGAATGCCTGAAGGCTTGGATTATTTTTGTTTGCCTTATAGATGCCCTTCGACGTGATGGTGTAAAAATGTGTCTGGGTGCCCGTGAATCCTTTTATCTCGATATTCTGGTTGTTGTTGATGAAGGTGTATGTTTCTTTGATCTCTTTTCTGGAAAGATTGATCACTACGACCCCGAAGGTGGTGCTAAGGTAGCAGAGACCGTTCTCGGTATATATATCGTTGATCCTTTTCAAGCCGGTAAATGAGCGAAGCTTTACGTCGGGGATATTGTAAAACGTCTCATTGCGGAACAGGTCGATATTGCAGTTCTCGTACGCGATGATCGTGGTGCCTGTGGTGGCATCGTAGTCTATAAACGCGATACCGACATCGGCCATGCCCTCTACCTTGCTGTAAGTACTCGTCTCTTCCTGGGCTACATTGTAGGTATAGAAGCTCTGGTCTGATCCGACGAAAAGGGTGTTGCCGTCCGTAGCGGCGCTTACCGCATTATTATAGGGCATATGGGCTCTCCAATAGCCTATCGGTCTGTCCTGCGCATTCAGGTAAGGAAGGGAAAGCAGGGAACAGGCTAAGGTAAGTATAGATCTTTTAGTCATAAGGAGCTGAATACTAAATGTAATTATTTAAACGATATCCCTGTTTTTATATTGCATCTGCTACAGACCGCTTTGTGGCCTTATCCTGCTGCAGCAGCAGATATTCGATGGTTCTCGGGAAGAAGAAATGTTCCAGTTCGTGTATCCGTGCAGCAAGACTGTCAGGCGAGTCGGCAGGCAGCACAGGGCACCGTGCCTGGAGGATGATGTTGCCGCTGTCGTAGACCTCATTGACATAATGGATGGTGATGCCGCTTTCTGTTCTTCCGTCCGCCAGCACTGCCTGATGTACATGGTGTCCGTACATCCCTTTTCCGCCGAAATCGGGCAGAAGAGCGGGATGTATATTCACGATCCGGTCAGGAAAAGCAGCAACGACCGCATCGGGTATTTTCCAGAGGAACCCCGCAAGCACGATCAGAGAAGGACGGGCTGCGCGCAGTTTTTCCAGGAATTCCGGAGCGTTGAAATCCTGCCTGCCGATAACAAGTGCAGGGATATTTTCTTCAGCGGCAATGGTGAGCACGCCCGCATCTGCTTTATTGGTGACGATCAGGCTTACACGGCCCGACCCTTTCTGTTTCAGATAGGCGATGATTGCTGCGGCATTGGAGCCCCTGCCGCTGGCAAATATGATAATGGAATGCATAATAGTCTGACTGTAAAAGTACAAAAAGGGTCTGCCCAAAATGCACCGGTTGCTGGTGTAGTTTTATAATTTCGGTGTTTTGAGCGCCTTCTTATGAGCAATGAAAAGCTAAGATTAGATAAGTACCTCTGGGCAATCCGGATATTCAAGACGCGGACGCAGGCATCTGCTGCTATTGATGAAGGCAAGGTGAAGATGCAGGGTGTGGCTGTGAAGGCGTCCCGGGCAGTAAGTATCGGCGACCGTTATGAAATAAAAACGCCCGCACGCAAGTGGACCATAGAGGTAACCGGGCTGCTCCACAACCGGATGAGCTATGAAGAAGCCATCAGGCACTATATAGACCTGACAACAGAGGAGGACAAGGCTGCCGGTCAGCGTTTGTCCTCAAGCTTCTTTACCGGTAAGCGCCAAAGCAAAACAGGTCGCCCGACTAAAAAGCAGCGGCGCGACCTGAATGATTTACTGGGGGGAGATGCCCCGGAAGATTAATACAATGCTACAAAACTGCCCTCCTTGACCAGCGACCAGTTACGGCCGTAGTCTTCACTACGATATAGTCCTTTGTTAGTGGCAATATATACATAACGTTTTGCCACGTCATTCTTATAAATGTCCTCTTTGCCGGCGATGGCATATACTACAGTATAGTCTTCAAGACCGGCATTCGAAGGCACGAACTGGTTGCCCTCCAGCCTGTATACCCCTGCAGAATCCGTTCCGACCAGCAAGGTCTGATCGAAGGGAGCAACTGCGGTATACAGCAGCCTGTCGGGTAGTCCGGTGAGCTGGGTCCAGCTCACGCCGTTGTTGGAGCTGCGGAAAACGCCGGTGTTGCCGGTAAGGTCCACAGTGAGCAGGTCGTTGCCGATATGGCTGAGGTAATAAAGGTGCGGAATGGATGACAAACCGATAGAGTCACGGTTGGCATGCGACCACCTGTCGTCTTTATTGTCCTTGCGGTAGATGGAGTCGTTGAAGAGGTTATGCATGAAGATGGTGCCGTTCTGCAGCTGGGTAAAGGATGTGACCCTGTTGTTGTTGATGCCGTGGTCAAAAAGGGTGTCCACATTCCAGGTCTTCCCGTTATTATCGCTGTATACCACGCCTCTTCCCTCAATGCTCGACAGGTATACCCTGTTCTGGTTTGTAGCGCTCAGGATGACTGATTGCCAGGGGAAATAGGGCTGTACCTGCAGGTAAAAGCTGTAGGTCTGGAAGTAGGTAGGGTTGAAGTTGCGCCCGTTATCCTCGCTCAGATGCACATTTCCCTTCACCCAGATCAGGTTCATGCCGGATGTAACTAGGGCTCTTGACTTAAAACCATCGGGCGGAAATACGGTCTTATAGTCGATGCCGTTATTTGTATTCAGCAACGCGCCCATATCCGTACCGATATAAAGTCCATAGGGTTTCTTTACCACCGTCTCATTATCAATACCATTTTCCTTCTGACAGCTCTGAAGTGCAACGGCGAACAAGGCCGCTAACCCCAGCTTATACATCAGGTTAGATTTCCGCATCGAAAAATTTTTTACCAAGTTTAGAAAAAAAGTTAAGAATTCAAACTAAAGATACTGTTTAGACGGTAATCGGGCGGGTTTTGGTTTGTTGTACATGCAATTATGGCATCATCCTGACAGCGGTGGCGAATAGTGCATAAAAAAATCCCATACATCTGTATGGGATCCCTGTGCAGTCGGTGGTTAGCTTAGAACGGCAGGTCATCTACACTCTCCGGGGAGGGGTTGTAAAAGCTGCCTGTGCTGTTATTATTAAAGCCTGCGTTGCCGCCATTATTGCCGTTCATATTGGCATATCCGGGCACCGGCTGTGCCATTTCCTGGCTGCTGCCTGCCGCCGCATTTTCAATTCTCCAGGCATCCAGGTTGGTGATGTAGTTCACTTTTCCATCTTTTTCCCAGCGGTTGCCTTTCAGGTTAAAGCTCACTTTGACTGTATCGCCTTCGTTGAAGCGGTCCAGGATATCGCATTTGTTCTGGACCAGCTGCATCTTAGCATAGTTAGTATATACATTACCATTGATCTCCTCAGAAAGCTCCAACACAAACTCCCTTTTCTTGAACTTATCGCTTACCTGGTTCGTATCGTATTTTACAACAATCTTTCCTGTTACTTCGAGGCTCATTTTCAAAAACAATTAAAATATGAAACAATAAATAGTTACAAATACTTAAGCTACAAAGATAAGAAATGCGGAGGGTACAAATAAAAGAAAAAGTGCCTTTGGAGAGGCACTTTGAACAATAAAGCGGGAGACATATGGGGGTCGAACCCACGACCTTCGGAACCACAATCCGACGCTCTAACCAACTGAGCTAATGTCTCCGTCTGATTTGGGAGAGCAAAGATAGATAAATTTTGGTTTGCGCAACCAGTAGTATCAAAAGCCGCACAAATTTTTACAGCCCTGCATGACCGTCCCGGACACCCGGGCTGGCAGTCATTCTGTATCTTTTAACAATTTTTCCATCTATCGGCTATTATATTTGCGCTCTAATTTTCCCTTATGCGCAAATGCTTAGCCCTGATAGCTGTCGGTGTTCTCCTGGGCTTTACTTCCTCCAAGGCACAGGATGTGGTGCCCTCGTCAGGCAATAAATCCGGGATCCAGAAGCCTTCCCGCGATTTTGTGATGCTCCAGTTTACTTATGAGAACTGGCTCAACGCGCCGGATTCGATCAATATCTCAGGACTCGGCAGGGGTTTCAATGCTTATCTGTGCTACGACTGGCCGCTCGGCAAATCCAACTTCAGCTTTGCCGCGGGTGTGGGCATAGGAACATCCAACATCTATTTCAATAACCAGCAGCTCGTATTTACCGATACAGGCAGCGCGGGATCACAGGTCTCGTTCATTGACGAGCAGCGCGACTATAAGAAGTATAAGCTGACTACTGCTTATTTCGAAGCACCGTTCGAGCTGCGTTTCTTCAGCAACAAGGAAAACAGGAACAAGGGCTTTAAGGCGGCTGCCGGCCTGAGGGTCGGTACCCTGGTAGGGGCGCATACCAAAGGGCGCTACAATGTAGAGGGCGTGAAGGTGGTGGAGAAGATCAATACCAAGCGCTACCTCGAGAACTGGCGGTTTGCCGCAACGCTGCGGCTTGGTTATGGCAATTTCAGCGTGATGGGCACCTATAACCTGAACGGATTGTTCAAACCAAACGCCGGACCTGAGGTAACGCCCTACTCTGTCGGAATCTGTATAACAGGACTTTAGCAGTAAGTGTGATAAAGCCGCCCCCGGGGCGGCTTTTATATTCAGGCGAGCGGCTCCTGTTATATTCCCTAAAATAAAAGCTGCCCCTGAGGCAGCTTTTATCATTTAACCGGTAGAACCAGCTTACTGCAATAACTCATCTATGGCCGTCACCAGCTCGGTTCGGGTGATCGGTACTCCTTTGATCTTGTTATGCCCTTTTGCGTCAATAAGGTATTCGCTGCGAATGATCCGGATCAGTTGTCCGTTGTTGATCTCAGGGATCAGCACATGCTTATAGCGGGCAAGCATCTCACCGAGGTTTGCCGGGAAAGGACGCAGATAGCGAAGGTGTGCATGCGCCACCCGCTTGCCCTGCTGCTGCAGTTCCATCACGGCGCTTTTTATTGCACCATAGGTCGAGCCCCAGCCCAGCACCAGTACATCCCCGGTTTCAGGACCTGAATCGAGGGTCTGCGCGGGTATATAGTCCGCAATCTTATTCACCTTTTCCTCCCGTGTTTTCACCATATGCTGGTGGTTGTCCGGGTCATAGCTCACGTTGCCGGTAACATCTTCTTTTTCCAGTCCGCCAATCCTGTGTTCGAGACCCGGAGTGCCCGGCACGGCCCAGGGGCGCACCAGCTTCTCATCGCGCTTATAGGGCAGGAATTTCGGTTCGTCTTCGTCCAGTCCTTCCTTGAAATTTACGGCTATCGGTTTCAGATCTGCACTTTTCGGAAACTTCCAGGGCTCGGCGCCATTGGCGATATAGCCATCGCTGAGCAGGATGACCGGAGTCATATGCTGCACGGCGATCCGGACTGCTTCATAGGCTGCCTCGAAGCAATCGCTGGGCGTGCTGGCAGCAATCACCGGCATGGGGCATTCTCCATTCCGGCCATAATAAGCCTGCAGCAGGTCGCTCTGCTCGGTTTTGGTAGGCAGCCCGGTTGAGGGTCCGCCGCGCTGGATATTGACAATCAGCAGCGGTATTTCCAGCATCACTGCCAGTCCCATGGCCTCTGTCTTGAGGGCCATACCCGGACCTGATGTGGTGGTCACGCCCAGGCTGCCCCCGTAGGCTGCACCGATAGCAGCGGTAATGCCTGCTATCTCATCTTCTGCCTGAAAGGTGCGGATGCCGAAATTCTTGTAGCGGGAGAGTTCGTGCAGGATGTCGGAAGCGGGGGTGATCGGGTAGGTGCCCAGGAATAATGGCAGCCCGGATTTTTCGCTGGCAGCGATGAGTCCGTAGGCCAGGGCGGTATTCCCGGTTATACCCCGGTACTTGCCGGGAGGCAGCTTTGCTTTTTCCACCTTGTAACGGGTGGTAAAAGCCTCGATGGTATCGCCATAGTTATAACCTGCCTTCAGAGCGCGGATATTACTTTCCAGTATTTCGGGTCTTTTGCTGAACTTTTCTTCAAGGAACTCCGTTGTCGTCTGTATATCCCGGTTATACAGCCAGTAAAGGAACCCAAGGACGAACATGTTCTTCGCGCGGTCTTTTTCCTTGGTACCCAGGGTAATATCCTTCAGCGCTTCCCGGGTCAGCTTGGTGATGTCCATCTTATAGACCTCATAGCCGCCGAGCGAGCCGTTTTCCAGGGGATTGACCCCGTCAGGATAGTTTGCCAGCCTCAGGTTCTTCGTGTCAAACCCGTCCGTATTCACGATGATGATACCACCGGGTTTCAGGGATTTGAGATTTACTTTCAGCGCAGCGGCATTCATAGCCACGAGCACGTCGCAATTATCGCCGGGTGTGAATACCCGTTTGCTTGAAAAATGGATCTGGTAACCGCTCACACCGGGCACCGTTCCTAACGGAGCGCGGATCTCTGCTGGGAAATCCGGAAAGGTTGAAAGGTCATTGCCGATCAGGGCGGTATTGTTGGTAAACTGGGAGCCGGTAAGCTGCATCCCGTCGCCGCTGTCGCCGGCGAATTTTATGACAACATCTTCAACAACCTGTGTAGGTTTAGACATATAGCCAGGAAAAATATAGCTGCATCAACTTAATGCAGCGCAAAGTTAGGCAATTTAGGGCGGAGGGGGGCTATAGAGGAGCCCTAATTACCAATAGTAAATGTTAATCCGTGGAAGAGGCGCAAGCCAAAAGCTGTAATGGGTCAATGAAGTCGTAAGTGGTAAGTCGTAAGCGGGAAGGCAAATGGCGCAATGGCTCAATGGCTCAATGATGGAAAGTAAAGGCGTGAAGGCGTTAAATCGTGAAGGCGTGAGGTGTAAAGGCGTAGGGTTGCCCGACCTTCGCAAGTAAAGGAAAAGCTCAGTTGAAGGAAGAAGGCTCATGATTGCTTATTCTTTTTCCAATTGCAAGTTCGGCCCTCCAAGGGGTCTTTTCCGACAGAGGAAAAAGGGTGTCTGACATTCTGGCATTCGAATTCACCCCGAATCAGACCCGAATTAACCCCGAATGTTCCCCGAAGGTACCCCGAAGGTACTACGAAGGTACTACGGAGGTACTC